>Ga0182738_1000162_pt1 | contig 105880 bp, 85 predicted proteins | sample eDN5th30CBELigMG_FD_128876 | JGI IMG/M metagenome (GOLD analysis project Ga0182738, IMG submission 128876) | Enriched Miracle-Growth compost microbial communities from Emeryville, California, USA - eDNA 5th pass 30_C BE-Lig MG (version 2)... ... | reverse complement strand
GAGCGTGATCGAAACCTGCCGCCAGCAAGGCAGGAACGTCCTGAGCGACGTCACCGACGCTGTTCAAGCCCACTTCAACGGAAAAACGGCACCTTCACTCCTCACCGGGGCGTGAACGGTTACGCTTAGAGTTGACCCCCAAGATTTGCCCAGATAGACGCGTGTGACAGGCGAGGCAGTCTGTTCGACTTGGAAGCATCCACTGAAATGCACTGCCGCTTCCAGTGGGGAGCGTGATCGTTTCTCGTTCCTTGACAAGGATCGCATCAGTTCCTGCCTCGTTCCAACGATAAGTGACACCATAAATCCCGTCGCCGTCATCGCGAACAATCACCCGCGTTTCGATCGGAATAGGTTTGCCGCTGAATGATTCCGCAGCAGATAGCTCAAAATGCTTGACAAAAACTGTTCCAGTGGGAAATTCCCAGGGCTCTTCCGAGTGAAATTTGATCCCGAGAGATGAATTCGTCGAATCCCGGTCGGAGGTAGGGACATAAATCCAGCGACGTTTTGAGAGACCGTCTGACCAGAGCGGCTGGTTGACATTGTAAGCAAGAAGCTGGGGGGCAGGCGTCAATGCTCGTAGATCGCTGAAAAGACCAGTTTGCGACAGCAACTCGGGGATTTGAGAGGCGCCTTTTTCTGATCTCACCAGCCTCATGACGTGGCAATCATCTTTATTCCACTTCCACAGGCAGACGAGTATTTCACCTTCGCTCGTCTCGCCGAAGGACGTAATCAAACCTTGCTCGGTGGGAACTCGCAAGAGTTCCTCGACGACAGCGCCAGAACGACTATTGCGAGACAGGGCAAATATTCTCCCGGATCCGTGGTCTCCAAAGAGATATTTTCCAGAAAGACTTGGAAATTGGCGGCCCCGATAGACATACCCACCAATGACGCAATTATTCAAATCCCGGTGTTCATACTCATAAACAGGAGCTTTCTCAATTCCCAGAAGATGAACCGGTCCATTCCCGCTGAGGTAACTTCGATCAAATCGGACCGTTCCTTCTCGAAAACTCCAGCCGTGATTACTTCCCCGCTCCGCGATGACCACTTTCTCCCAATGGTCCTGGCCAACATCGCCTACCCATAATGTGTGGTCCTGGCGATCAAATGAAATTTGATGAGGATTGCGAAGACCGATTGACCAAAACTCTTCAAGAGCGTCATCTGTACCCACGAACGGATTATCTGCAGGAATGAAATAACCTTTGGACCTGCCTGTCCGTGGATACTTTCGAATTGGAAAGCTCCATATGCCTCCTTTGCAGTCCACATCAATTCGTAGAATGCCGGAGAATAGGTTCCGAGTAATCTTTTGGCCATTTTTCTGATCATCATGGTCGCCGCTGCCATCGTCCACCGAAACGTACAAAAATCCATCTGGGCCGAAAGCCAAATCTCCGCCGACATGATGACGATCAGCAACTGGTTGTTCGATCAGAATATTTTCATTGGAGAGATCTGCTGGCTGATCAACTTCAGGATCAACACGATACTTTGACAGCACATAGCGATGGGTCCCCCTGATCCCTGTTGTATAAAATACAAAGAATATTCCACAATGAAGCGATTCCTGATCAGAAAAATCGGGATGAAACGCGATGCTGAACAGATTGTCATCCGAACTTGGACTTTGAGAAAGCTTTGAGCGAATGTCGAGCAGCACCTTCTTCGACGAATCGTGGACACACCACACTATTCCCCTGCGGCTTATAACAATCATTCCCGGCGATAAAAAAGGAACTCCAGAAGGGGAATCACCGGCAGAGATTAATTCATAAAATGTGTGTCCATGCCCCGCATCCTCTAATCCCCAACGACTAGGAGGATTGGGAGAATTTGGCAGCGCTGGAGGAAAAAATTTGGCATGGGAGAGCTCGCCATCTCCCAGCGTCTCGGTAGCAGACACCACGAGAATGACAATACTCAAGGAAATACGGAACATAATTATGATTATCCCATAGTTAACGTTTTTATGCCTTTTTCATGAGTACCTGGAGAGTTAACTGCCGCTCTGGAGAGCCCATCGAATACTTCTCACACCTCCATCACTCCGGAAGGCAGCATAGGGACAAGGCTTCATCAGGCTCCTGTATCCGGATGTACCGGCAAGGAACAATCGAGTATCGATTGACGCCCAGCGGGGAGATTCACTTACATCCCTGATCTTGCCACCCTGCCGCAAATTGACGTTCTGCACAGTTCGAAGAGCCGAGGCACCCAAAATTTTGCTCAACCGGAGCACTCTGCCGTCCGCAAAGATCGCCTATGCGTGATGTTTCTGCGCTGGGTTCAACTGGCTTGCCTATTTTTACGATACACAAACGGCTTTGATGGTGGTATTAGCGGCCAAGCATCGGTAAGGTTATTTGGTCGACGGATGATATTGCTGCGGGGAAAGCCGAGACTGGTTACCTCCAGAGTCCGGAATTAAGACAGCATTTAACGAGACCGACATATATTGAGGATGGTAAAAATTCAGCGTCACAGGCATTGGCCGCGTGATTGGGGGATCAACATGCCCGCTGAGTTGCCAATCTCCATTCGAGGTGATGCTCCATTCAGAGTCCGCTTTTAAGGAAACATTCGATGTCGACTTTAACCTGCCATTCCAGTTATTAGGGGGCTGTGAAAGCAATTGCCCTGAAAATTGAAAACCATGCTCGTTTAGCCGTACTGTTCGGTCGGTCATCATTAGGCAACTGAAATCTTGCTCAACTACGACGATATATGTAGACATGAGCGTTCCAGCCGATAACTCAATCCGGCACCTCAGCGATTCACCCAATCGAACCCGACCCAACGCTTGGGGCGAAATCGCCAACGACACGAGAATTGATCTATCCCGATCATCAACTTCCGCGTTACACCACCAATTCCCATCCGTTACTGTTGCGCGGGCATTCTCTGGCAACTGTGAGACAGGAAACCGCACTTGCTTTTCGAAAACCTTATCAGTCCATTCAAGAGGTATTGAAACTTTGGCGGTTTCTGTAATTGGATTGAGTCCGGTCGCGGACGACTTGATAAATTCGCCCTCTAAAAGAATCGATGCTTCAAAACTACCTCCACCAAATGAAATAGGAATCTGCTTAATTCTGTGTCCTGCCCCCCAAGAGATGGGATTAACCTCAATTTCCAAGACGCCTCTCTCTCCGGGTAGTAGTAATGCCGGTTGAGTCAGCACTCTCGCGCATCCACATGATGGCTTGATTCTATCAACCCATATATAATTTTTGGAACGATTAACTATTAGGATCTGCGTCGAGACTCGTCTCGCCCAGTTCTCATCATTTGGGGAAATCTGCAAGCGATCCACCACCTCGACTTCTGTAGCGCTCAGTCGTGAATCTCTATTTCCAGGCTCCGTAAGGAGTGCTACTACCAGGTCGCCACTTTTGTGGCGTTCTATATCTAATCGTCTTAGCAAGTGTGAGTGAAACGGCGGATCGAGAACAATAACGGCTCCATCCGAATTTCGAACTGCCCCTACAAAATGGCCACCAGCTATTCTGTGAGGGCACTTTCCGTCTCCTAGCCAGTTTGAATATGATCAAATCAGCCGCAAGCAATGAGACATTAACATCCTGGAGGCAGATTGTATGTCATCGTTGCAACCAATCGCACTCCCTGGGGCGGAGTCGCGGGCCCAGTGCACTCGCAAGTATTCAGCGCTGGGGTAATACCATTCGAGCACGTACTGACAGTGCAGCATGCTGGAGTCGTCAGACTACACAGGGCTGTGGCCTCAGAACTGTAACCGCCTTGACATGTAATGTCAGTTCCCCCTGTGCAGCTACCACAGGGAGCTCCCGGACTTGCACAATCCACACCTCGCCCTGGCCGAACGGTCGGCACAGTGGCGCAATTACCTGGACTGAACGAGCATGGCCCGTTTCCTTGGGTCGTTCCAAACTCTCCGCATGCGAAACCAGTGACTGCCCCCAACTCAGCCAGCTGAACAGGATCTCCGAGCACTTCATCGGACTGCAGCCCGATAATGATTGCCGAAAACCCCAAAAACATGAGAAGCGTAGCGACTTTCAACATGACGGTCTCCTGAGCATTGTTAAGAACTGCTTTTTCTGGCGCTCAAATGGCTTGAGACGGCGAAAGACTCACGGCTTTTGTGAACTGTCCGACCTGAAAGTTGCGTTGAAAGTAATTCGACGGTTGGGAACCTGCCTCACGGCAACAATCCCAAGTGTAGGGGTCAAACGCAACATCGAGCCGTTTGCTAATTCCAATTCGGTCGAAGTCGGATTCTTCTTCTCGTAATGAAGACGAGCAATCTGCACGATACAATATCCATCAGGCTGATGCTGACCAGCATCGGCCACGGCCATGACGATGGATTCTGCATGGACATCCAAACCAATGTAACGTACGTTCGTATTCATCGGACCAGCCTCACGTTTCTGGCTCTGGGGTGATGGGAAACCATCACTCTCACCCACGACCACCGCGTGATCGCTGGTCCGTCCATTCTGTCTACGAACGATCTGACCTACGTTACTCAAGAAGGAACTGGTCCACCACGAGCAGTCCTATAAACGCCGCAAAGAAACTTTGCGCTGCTGCGAAATTTGAAATGGCTCTTCATCGCTGAGAAACCAGTTTCTGAAGCTCAACTCCACTCAATGACGAATCCTGCGCGGCATACCGGAGTCTCGTAGAATTTTTCTTTCTCTTCGATGTACGAGAAAAACGATCACAGGGGATGTCAAAATTGATCGGGATCTCTCCGTGTGATTCACTCTGCTCCGGACGTTGGTCCAAATGTATTTCTGGAGCTTGACACTTCGCATTATGTGCAGTAACCTCTGCACATTGAGTGAATCTTCCACATTCTACGAGGGAGAAGTCGTGCGCCTGACCGCCGGAGAACTCAAAGTCATGCAGCTGCTCTGGGAGCACGGCGAGCTCAAGCCGGCTCAGCTGCAGAAGCTCTTTCCAGAGCCCATCAAGAATCCAGCGATGCGGTCTTATCTCTCCATTCTGATGGAGAAAGGGCATGTCGAACGTCGACTTGTCGGGAAGGCGTATTTCTATTCCGCAAAAACACCACGGCAAAACGCCTTTTCCATCATGCTTTCGCAGCTGGTTGATACCTTCTGTCAGGGGTCGCTGCAGCAGTTCCTGATGACGCTTGTTCGCGAAGAACAGATCTCCAGTGCAGATCTGGAGAAGCTCAAGCAGATTGCCGGTGATGAAACAAGCAATGCAGGCCTGACGGACACTCCGTCCCGCGAGAAGAAGGGTGCGAAAGCAAGAGCTTGGGGGAAGGAGTTGCGAAATTGATCAATAGTGAAAACGTAATGTTGGTGTCGCTTCTGAAAGTCACCTTATTTGGTGTACTGCTCTGGTGCGGACATTTCGCACTCATTCGAACGAACCCACGCTGGCGAATGGGACTCTGGCGCGCTGGGAGCATCGGCCTTGTCCTGCTGCTGGTGAGTCTGATGGTCCCTCCATTGCTTCCGTGGAGAGTGCAGTATGAAGTGGAGTTCTCACGTCCTCAGCCGGTCGTGCAACAGGCCCCGCCGGAGATGTCTCGCCCGATTCAACGGGATCGTTTTTCTGGAGGACGGGCTACTGCTCCATTCCCGTCCATTCCTGAGTCGGCATTGCTTCCGCCCTCTGCCAGTCACGTTTCAGCGACTGTGCCCTCGCCATCCGAGAATGACGCCCCCATTCAGAAAGTGAAATCTGCTTCAACAGTGATGCCCACAAAACAAGGGCCCTGGATCATGGCGATCAGTTTTGAAGTGATTGGTATCCTTCTTTATTTGCTTGTGACGATTGGCTTGAGTATTCGGTTCTGCATTGGCCTGCAGCGGGCAAGTCGACTTGTCCGGAACAGCAATCCTGCTCAGGCGTTTGTGATGGAGCAGGTTAGCGCGTACTGCAGTCAGCTCAAAATTCGTGAGCCACGTGTTGTCAGTTCCACTTCGATTCGCACTCCTTCGATGGTAGGGTGTCGAAGGCCCGTCGTTCTCCTGCCGGAGTCGATCCTTGAACAGGGGATGATGACGGAAGACCTTCGGGCGGGACTGGCACATGAGCTGGCCCACGTCGCCGGGAATGATCTGCTCTGGGATCGCATCTGCAGAGTTCTTTCGATCTTGTTGTGGGGACATCCGCTCTTCTGGAAGATTCCTGCTGTTCATCGTTCGACATGCGAGCATGTGAGGGATCAGGATGCTGCGGAACTCGCCGGAGATCGGGAGAAATACCGCTCCAGCCTGGCGCGGCTTGCCCTGCACGCACTGCGATCTCCATCCCCGGCACTGCTCTTGATGGCCTCTCAACCAGAGATTCTGGGCCGTCTTGAGGCGCTCGCCAAGGGGCAGCTTGCTCCGGCACTTGGAACGCGGGGATGGTTGTCCGGAGTCGCAGCTTTGTTCCTCGCTGTGGTGCTGGGGACTTCGACTGTTGTCTTCACTCCGATCGCTATTGCCCAGCCTGTTTCTCCCGCAGTTCCAATCCAGGAGAAGCCGGCACCGCCCGTAGAAGAGCTGGATCCCAACCGTCCGCTTGAACCATTCGAACTGACGATTCTGAAAGCGGAAGATGACACACCACTCGCTGATGTCCAGATCCGGTTCTGGTACAACAGGAATCTGGAACAGAATCTGAAAACCGATGGGAACGGTAAGGTGACACTGCAATGGCCGGAGCCCGAGAAACGCTCCATCATGCTCAAGAGCCCGTTCCAGTTCTCGACAAAATCTCCCGGCCGTGTTCCCTACTACGCGCTCATGGGAAATCTTTCGCTGGATAATCTTCCCAGAACAAAAACGATCCGCATCCAGCGGGGGACGATCATTGGCGGAGTGATTGAAGATGAACAAGGAAACCCGGTCGAAGGTGCCACGGTTTCGATCACGGTGCCTGCAACAGATACGGTTTCGACAATCCATTATCACCTGTTTGAAGAGACGACAGGATCTGATGGTCGCTGGGAACTGGATTCTGCTCCGGAACCGGTCACATCTCTGGGATTACGAATAGAACACCCACGCTTCCCCCGGACTTATCAAACTGTGCAGACAGGTCGTGACGCCCGGTATCGAATCGAGGCGGGCTGGTCGATTCAGGGAACGATCACGGATCAGAAGGGACAACCGGTCGAGAATGCAATCGTCCATGTTGGTCATGATCGGTTTGGTTCCGGTCTTCCGGAAGCAGAGACGGATGCGAAGGGACACTACGAACTTTTCGGGCTTGCAAAAAAAGACACCATGCTGACCGTGTCGTCTCTGACGAACGCCCCGCAGATGAAAGATGTGGTGTTCGAGGATCGACCTGCAACGGCGGACTTTCAGCTTGAGCCCGGTCATCAACTGAAGGTGAAAATTGTTGATCCCGACGGGAAGCCGATCACCAAAGCATCGCTTCATCCTGACACTTGGCGCGGCCACCGCACCGTGGAATGGAAGTTGAAGGCGGATGAGAACGGTGAGATCTTCCTCGCTGGAGCCCCCTCAGATGGCGTTGATTACGACTTGCTTTGCGAAGGATACTCGGCGCTTCGCGATCAGGTTCTGGTCGCGCGTGCGGAGTCATATGTCCTGACGATGCAGCCTGTCCGCAAGTTTGATGTCACTGTTCTGGATGCTCAATCCGGAGCCTCCGTCCCAGAAATTACAGCGAAATTTGGAAGCATTTTTCCTGGGCGGAAAGACGTTTACTGGATGGATTATTCAGGGGCAGGGGGACGAGACGGGAAACTGCATCTCACTTACGGAGAGCCCAACGATCCACTGTTCCTGAAAGTGGAAGCAGTTGGCTACCAGCCCTGGATTTCACAAGCACTGCCAAAGAACCTTACCAGCCGGTCATTCGTGGTGATGCTGGCACCCGGAGTTGGTCCATCCGGACAGATTGTCACACCAAAGAACGAACCGGCGCAGAACGCGGAAATCCATGTTGTGACAGCTTCGCAGGGAATGCAGTTCTCCGGATCATTTGACCCTCACGGCGGGATACAACATGTCAAAGCCGACAAAGAGGGGAAATTCCAGTTGCAATCGCTGGACAATCCTGATGAAGCCACACTGCTCGTGATTGTCCACGACTCCGGGTATCTCGAACTTCCACTCGATCAACTGAAAGCAGGTCAGCCGATTCAACTGGCGGAATGGGCCAAGCTCGAAATCACGCTGAAAGATGGTCACGAGCCGGTAAAGAATGGAAAAGTCGTCTGCTATGTTCAGCCACCAAAAGAGCAAAAGGTGAAAATTTTTTCGTACGGGTTGCGGGCAACGACAGATGATCTTGGTGTCGCAATACTCGATCATTGCCCCCCGCTGATGACAGCGCGAGTCGGTCGGGAGATTGAAATTGATTTCGGTACGGGTGGTTCGTCATCGACAATTGCTTCCGGAGTCAAAGTCGAATTCAAACCGGGAGAAACAACACGCGTCACAATCGGAGGAAAAGGACGTGAAGTCCTCGGGCAGATCGTCATGCCTCCTGATCCTCCCGTTCCTCACTCGTGGAAGTTGAATGAGTTCGGGAGATTTTCAACTGTAGAATCTGACGATGATTCGCCGGAACACCGAAGTTATTCTTTTACTTTCAACTCCGATGGGACTTTTCGCGTTCCAGATGTGAAACCTGGGAAGTATCGGCTCTCTGTTCGACTCACAGGTCTTCCGAATCCGGGGCAATGCGGATCTGGACCGTTTCTCGGCATGATTCAACTGCCGTTTGAAGTGACGGATCAGCCAGGCTCACTCGACCTTGGAAAAATCAACGGAGAATGGGAAAGACGTCTGCGGGTCGGAGACCCATCCCCGGACTTCGTCGGATTCAATGCAGATCGAAAAGTTGTTCGGGCAGCGGACTACAATGGGAAATGGCTGGTTCTCGATTTCTGGGCTATGTGGTGCGGCCCCTGTCTGACAGAGATGCCTTTAATGCAGGAATTTGCAGACAGGTTCGAAAAGAGTTCTGATGGCAAGGTGAATCCGCTGGCAGTTTCGCTCGACCAGGACTTTTCAGCAGCGGTCAAGTTGGCTCAGGATCGACGTTGTCGATGGCCACAACTTCGGGGAGAGAGCCAACAGTCTGCAATCGCCAAGGCATTCAATGTTGAAGAAATTCCGGTGAAATTCCTGATCGATCCAAATGGAATCGTGCGGTATCGCGGGAACAGTCTTGGTGAACTTTCCGCCGTTCTCGATCTTCTTCTGCTGCAGGAGACAAATGGCGAATCTTCTACTGCGCCTGCAGCAATGCCGGTGGTTCATCCAGATAGAATTCGCTCGACTGCAGTAGATGACCAGGAATTCCAACCATCGAATGCGGAAGCTGGTATCGCCTGCTATCTGTCTAATTTTTATCAACGCGATGGGAGCAAGGTCGCTGGTGAATTTGATCGTGGACTCAAACTTGTTTCTCAAGATGGGACGGCGGTTCGTCAACTCCCTGACTTACTGGTCGAAGGGTGGCTGACGAGGCCAGACCGCATTGCGGCTGATCAGGCACGTGGGCGGATCTACTGCTGCGATTCGAAAGCCGAAGGAACCCTGGTTGCGATTGATCAGAATGGCCGCAGGCTCTTCGATGTTGCAATTCCCAGAATTGGTGCGGTCGCGGTCGATGAGAAGACAGGAGACATCTGGTGTCTCATCGTTCCGATGTTGAACCAAGGGCACCTTGTTGTTCTGGATCAAAACGGGAATGAGAAGACCAGATATCCGGAGTCGGGATTTACGCTGCGTTATTCCCCTTCGGCGGATGCATTCTGGCTTGTCGGCAGGAGTGCGAAGTTAATCGATCGGGACGGAACGATTCGCGAACAAGCAGACCTACCAATGGGGGCTTACACGTTTTCCGCAGTGGCGGTCGATGATCAGGGAGGCTGCTGGGTGGTGGAATGTTCTCACCCGGATGTTCCCGGAAGCCACAGCAGGGTCTGGCATTTCGATCGTCAGGCTCAACCGTTGGCATGTGTCGAGCTGGAGTCTAATCCAGCAGAGACACGGGGAGATTTTCCAAACTGGATTGAATCCGTCGGCGATGAATGCTGGGTTGGAATTCGCTCGATCACAAATGCAGGTGAAACGGAGACCTGCTCAGTACGACGATTGACGAGGGAGGGAGCGACCCTGGGAGTAATCGACCTCGCTGCCCGAGCGGCAGGCGTCACCGTGGATCAGAAATTCGTCTGGCTCCTGTGCCCTGGAGAATGCATTCAGGTCGATCTCAAAGGGCAGAAACTGAAATCCATCGTGGGACCAAAAGTTCCATCTGAGGGCTATTTTTCCGCCTGGATGACAGCCTTACAGTGAGAGCGTCGTCCAGAAACGGAGGCAAAATTCCCTGCCAAATTCCGTTCCGGTGCTCGTTCATTCCGGTGCGGGAACACTTTTTTGGCAAGTAACGTAGGTCAGATCGTTCGTAGGGTGTGGTCGAGGCCGGAAGAAGAAGACTGCTGCAGGTCAGACGCTCTATCGAAATGCGGTTCCATCTGGAATCAGAACGGCCGCTGACCCACCGAACGGGGGACGCCTGCCTTCTGATCGGTCGGCGGTCTCCGGTTGCTTCCCAATAATTTCCCTTCCGACTCATCGAACAGGTGACACTATGTTCTTTGAGCAGTCGTTGATAATGCTTGCTGGCATACTGGACACCACGATCAGAGTGAGCAATCAGTTCCTCTCCCAGACAGTGACGGGCAATTGCCATCTCCAGGACATCCACCACCAGACGACTGTCGATCCACTTCGACATCGACCAGCCCACGTTCTGCCGGGTGAACAGGTCTTCCACAGCCGCCAGGTACAACCAGCCTTCGTCATGCGACGACTCGTCGACATCTGAGTTCCTCCTGCCGGGAAACAGACGACCTTTTCCCAGCGCCCACCATTCGTGGGGAACTCCATTGTGAAACCACCACTTTAATCCATGACCACCGCGATCGCTGGTCCGTCCATTTTGTCTACAGAGACTGAATCCCGCCGTTGGCAGCCCAGCCCCGTCACCTGATGTTTGACGTGACCATCATCAAATGGCGCTTTTCGACAACCAACGACGGTTCCCAGGGCGAGCAGGACGAAAAGGACGGTTCTGAGTGTCGGCATCGGAATTTGACTCCTGTTCTTCTGACAACGAGATCTGTTGACGGCCGTGGCAAAAGTAAGGAGCAGGCGGTTCCCTGTTCAGAAACATTCACGAATCTGCTCGCCACCAAGCCAACGACTTGTGATGAACGCTCAATGCAGGGGAGTCAGAGTCGGTTAGAACTCACCAAGCGGCTGTCCGTCATCCCGAATCACGAGCCGAACCATCGTCGTGAGATCCAGATTTTCACTGAGAAAGCGGCAGGAACCATCCCCGAGAAGAACTTGGGCGCCGCCGACATGAAAGCTGAAAGGATTGGCGCCATCACTATTGCAGTTGACCACGCAGTTTCCACCATGCTGAACCGCGCCGTCCCGGCTGTAGCCTCTCAGAGACAGGCGGCTGAAACCGGGCCACACTTTCCAATGAACTGAGGTGTTCGTCGAGACAACTTCCCGCTTGGTATTGTAAGTGAACTCCCCTCCGGAGATTTCCACGACGAGCAAGGTGTTGCTTAAGCCGTCGGTGATATCGGAAATCTTCACGGACAGCGGATCGTGATAAGTCATCGACCCCATCCCGCCCAATCCGGTGACCTGACTATTCGCGGAACAGGCATATTCATTGACGCCGATTTTGATCTTCTCGCCGCTGGACGCTCCGGCCCAACCGCTGTCGACCGTAAATTCAATGACATCACCCGCCGGTGAAGAGGGGCACTTGTACAACGGCAATGACCGGCTGATCGCGTCCCGATTGGCGGGATCAAGATGGGGAAGTGAGTCGTTGTAGCTGTTGGTGATGTTCGCCTGATCCACATAGGGAAGCAGACTCCGCGCCCAGCAGGCCGAGATCGCGGAGCCCTCAGGTCGGTTCGACCAGCTTTGGCTGATGGGAAGACGCTTATAAACGTCAAGATAGTTGTGCATCGCCAACCCCATCTGCTTGAGGTTGTTCTTGCACTGGGTACGACGGGCCGCTTCGCGGGCCTGCTGGACAGACCCCTCGAAAACATCGTCATTTCCGGTTTGACGTTGCCCCCGTCGGGCTGTCGCAAGGCTTGGTACAGGGTTTCCCGGCTGATGATGCGAGGGCGCGTTCTGCGCCGTCTTCTCACCAGCCAGCCGATGGGATTTTATGCCTCCGCGCAGCGGGGCCGGGATGCCAAGGAACACGGCGTCGAAATCCGACCGGTCGATGTGAATTTGAGATTGGCAGGGTGCGGTCAACGATGGGACGGGAGATTATCCTGGCAAGATCAATGTCACTCAAAACGGAACTCCATCCCCCATTTGACCGTCCCGCAGACCCACCACAAGTGAAGCCCCCCTGAAGGTGGGGCAGCGGCCCGGTGAATTTCCAGACGAGACCGCATTCCGATGGAACGTCTGATCTGCAATAGCGCTCCCCTTCCGGGCCTCGACCATACCTACAGCACCCTGCAAACCGACCGACCTATGTCTGATAACCCGGGTGTGATCCTGAAATGATGCCGCCCGCCGTCATGCGGTGCATGACCTGTCGGGCTGGTTTTGAAGACGGGCGTCAGTCCAAGTCTTCGCCATCGAGACGCTGACGGGCAATTTCCGCCCAGGGACCGCGAGAATCGTGTTGGAGATATTCTTCCCAATGCATGCGGGCCTGGGCGTCGTCTCCCAGGTCATAGAGCGTTTCCGCCAGATGAAAATGAGCGTCGGGATATTCTGGCAAGAGTTTCAATGCGGTTTCGAAGGAACGTCGAGCAGCATTCGGATCTCCCAGTTCCCGATGCAGGCAGCCGATCTGGGTCCAGGCTTCCAGAAAATCCGGATCATGTTCGACAGCACAGTAATATCGTTCCAGGGCCGGTTCGACCCGATCCAGCCGATACAGGCATTCACCAATCTGGAAATGAACATCCGCGGAGCCAGGAGAGGCCATCGCAGCGAGTCGAAAAGCTTCCAGAGCTTCCCGCAAACGGTCCGCGTCGTATAACCGGCACCCTTCAATCAACCAGTCCTTGGGCTCCGTCCGGATCAACATGTCGGAATGAAAGCGAATCGACGGAACACTCTCCGGGTCAGCATCGTCCTGATCGTTGATTTCTGCCGTTTCGCCATCAAAATCGAGTAGCCGCTGCCCATTCGCTGCCATCACCAGGCCGTGATCATCCCGAATAACGACTCCCAGCCGATGGGCAAGAATCTGTAACTGTTCCAGCGGACGATCGTCTCCCCGTTGAACGCTGGGAAGCCGCCGCAGACTCTCTTCCAGATCTTTTCGAGGAACTCCCGATTCCAGCAATTCATTCAGACGGCGGGCGGAGCTGACTTCGCGAAAATCAAAATACGGCAGGCGATGCACCATTCGCACCGGGCGGATCAGGCCCGCCCGCGACCAGCCGCGAATCACATGCACCGAAATTCCCAGAATCGTCGAGAGCATCGCGGGGGTATAGAGCCGATGGACTTCTTCGCGATGATCATTCAGCCCCAGCAATGCCAGCCAATGTGATTCGTTCAGCAGTTCAATGTCACACCCGGCATTCCGCCAGCGTTCAGCCTGTTGCAGCTTCATGCTGGGTTGCCCGTTATCTTCCAGCGGCCAGCCTTCTTCTCCAATCACCAGCATGGTGGTCTGCCGGCTGACATGATCGGTGGCGACGCCGCCATGCTGGGAAACAAGCACTGCGGCCTGGGCGTGCGTCATCGAAGCCAGGATCCCGGTGAAAGCCACCCGCTCCCCTTGCAGACAAGGTGAGCTGTGGAGCGCGGACAGGGAGGTCTCAATAGAAATCGCGTGATTCATATGTCAAAACAAAGTACGATTTTTGCCCGCCATCCGAATCATTCTCTGGTGCGGCAGGGATGAATTTGAATCCGCTGGTAAGATCACTGGCATCGTTTGAATACGAATTGTCTGGGAATTCAAAAACAGTTCCCCAGATCCCGCAAATCCGGCAGAAAAGTTGACCGCCCGTCCAATTCGTCCGCCAGTTCCTGAACATACCCGAGATTGAATGCGGCGGCAATCAGTGACTGGCTCGTTTTATGCCAATGCAAGGAATTCCGATCTCACGAGTCTCCCCATTTACCAGAATCATTGCAAAGGCGAAGATCACAGCCTTTTCCGACTTCCATCCATTTTTATGAATTTCTCCCTGGGATCCATCCCTTTGAGGCGCCCGTGACCGAACGTCAGATCGATCTCTGCATTATTGGCCAGGGTCTGGCGGGAACCGCGCTCGCCTGGATGATGCTTCAGCGCGGAAAGCGGGTCCTGCTGATTGATCCCGGCCTCCCGGTCACTTCCTCCCGCGTGGCTGCCGGATTGCTCACTCCCCTGACCGGCCCCAAACTTTCCAAGACAATCTACTGGGATCAGGCCCGGCCTGTTGCGGAGCAGTTTTACCGTTCACTCGAACGCCAGTTCCGGATTCCCCTGTTTGATGTCCGCGATGCCGTTCACCTGTTTCGCAGTCAGGACGAACAGTTATTATTTTCACAGCGATCCACAGCCCCCGAGTTTCAGCAGCAAGCCCGTCTTCTTCCCCGCGCCGAACTCCCCCCGGGAGTTGTGGCTCCATGGGGAGGCTTCGCCATGCCTGAAGCCGCACAACTCCACGTCAACACGTATCTCGACTTTTCCCGAGACTACTTTCTGAAGGCCGGTTGTCTGCTGGCGGAAACCCTTGATCCCCAGAACGACCTGTGCATGGCTGATGCTGAAATTCGAATTCCCCGCTGGCATCTTCGGACACAGCAACTGGTTTTCTGCCAGGGCTGGACGCCCGCGGGGAATTCCTGGTTCGACAAAGTTTTCTTTCAACCCGCCAAGGGAGAAATCCTGTCGCTGGAAATTCCGGGGAGACGGGAGAGACGGTCCCTTCATGCCGGATGCTGGCTGGCGCCGAACCCCCGTTTCCCCGAGTCGTACTCCCTGGGGGCAACGTTCGAGTGGCAACAACTCGACCAGACTCCCACACCGGCAGCTTCCGAGCGATTGCTTGGGCAACTTCAGCAATGGTATCCGGAACCGGTTCGAGTCATCGGCCAGCAGGCTGCCGTGCGTCCCACGATGAAAGACTTTCACCCGGTGATTGGAACCCATCCCACGTTTCCTCGTCTGGGAATTTTCAATGGGCTGGGAACGCGGGGATCGCTGCTGGCTCCCTGGCTCGCTGGACTGCTGGCCAATCACCTGGATTACCACTTTGACTTGCCGCTGGAAATGGATGTGAAGCGATGGTTTCGATAACCGGACTGGCGCATGAGGTCGTCCGCTCCGTTCTGAAGTCCGGTGATCGCGCCATCGACGGCACGGCTGGAAACGGGCATGACACGCTGTTTCTGGCGCAGCTGGTCGGCAGCTTCGGACAGGTCTGGGCCATGGACCTGCAACCGGCAGCCCTGGCGAGCACCAGTCGCCGATTACAACAACACGGATGCTTCCAGGTCCAGCTTCGACTGGGAAATCATGCCCAGCTTCATGAATGTCTTCCAGAAGAGATGATCGGTACCTTCGGGGCTGCCATGTTCAACCTGGGCTACCTGCCCCATCAGGATCATCGGCTCACAACGCTGGCAGCCACGACCCTGCCCGCCCTGAGTGCCGCCTGGACTGCACTGCGGCCATGCGGCATACTGAGCGTGGTTACTTATCGTGGGCATCCGGGAGGAGAAGAAGAGGCCCTGGCTGTCGAAGAATGGATGCAAAATACCGGGGAAAAAATCAGCGGACCGTTTCGCTATCCCGATCTTCCTCCCATCCGCGGACCGCAACTGCTGGCCATCAAGCGTGCCGATTGAAACGCAGGTTGGATCCGATTCCCCACGGAGTGAACTTCGCGCATTCAGACATTCCCAGGAAAGGAACTTCGTCATGCCACTCCATGCGGATCACTTACCAGGACGCCGAAATTTTTTGCAAACTGCCGTTGCGGGGACGCTGTTATTGCCGGCATCAGTTCAGGGACAAGTCCAGGAAAGTCGGAAGAAAACGTCGAACCCTGCGGAATTTGATGAACCGGAACGGCACATTCCGCTGACGGCGGATGCGGACGTCATTGTCTGTGGAGCGGGGCCTGCCGGAGTGGCTGCGGCGATCACGGCAGCCCGGACTGGTGCCAGGACCAGATTATTTGAAGTCCATGGTTGTCTGGGAGGGGTCTGGACAGCGGGACTGCTGACATGGATTTTCGATTTCGACAAGCCGGGCCTGACCAGGGAAATCCGCGAAAAGCTGGATGAACGGGGAGCCCGGCGGGGAACCGGGCTGAAAAATTTTGTCTATGAACCGGACGAAATGAAATTGCTGCTCGAAGATCTGGTAACAGAAGCCGGAGTCAAATTTCGTCTGCAAAGCCGGGTCGTGGCAGCTTACAAGGACGGAAACCGATTAACGACGATTGTGACCGAATCCAAATCCGGCCGGGAAGCATTTCGGGCCCCGGTCTTTATCGATGCCACGGGAGATGGCGACCTGGGAGCGCTGGCAGGATGCCGCTGGAAAATCGGCCAACAGGCGGAACCACAAACGGTTTGCCCCTGCCAGCCCATGACCATGAACGCCCTGGCGGTGGTCCGCGATGTTTCCCGGATGCAGAAGTACATTTCGTTCTACGGGGGAGATTTGAAATGGCATGTGAAAGCCACCGAGAATTTTAAAGAGGAAATCCATCGCGCCGGACTCGAATCTTCTTATGCCATGCCCACCCTGTTTCATGTTCGGGACCAGGTCGTGCTGGTGATGCTCAATCATGAATATGGCATCCATCCCTATGACGTGGATGCGCTCACGGCCGCCACCGTTCGGGCGCGGAAAGAAATTTTTACCATCGTCCGCGGATTACGGACACTGGGCGGCGTCTGGGAAGGAATGCAGGTGATTGCCACCGCCGAGCAGATTGGCGTGCGCGAAGGACGCCGGATTGAAGGACGTTACCTGATTCAAAAAGAAGATCTGATCACCGGCGCCCGCCACCCGGACGGCGTCGCCCGGGCCACCTTCGGTGTCGACATTCATGCCTTCGACAGAGACCGGAATCGAAGCGAGACGATCTCTCATGGCGGATTCAAAACTCGTCCGTATGATATTCCATTACGAGCGCTGATCGCGAAAGACGTGGACGGATTGATGATGGCGGGCCGCTGCATCAGTGGCGATTTCATCGCCCATGCCAGCTACCGGGTCACGGGAAATGCAGTGGCCATGGGAGAGGCCGCCGGTGTCATTGCCGCGCTGGCGGCCGACTCCAAACGCCTTCCCCACGAAGTGGACTGGTCCGAAGGGGTTCAGAAACTCCGGCAGATCGGACAGCGCTCCGCCTGAAGGATCCCCTCCAACTGTGACGGCTCCTCGTCGGAGGAACCGGTCCCTATTCAATTCTGAGGGCGAAACCTTCGAAAACCGGTACAGGAACACATGGCGGACGCTGAGAATCTTTCTGCTCTTTGCCGGATTGCGACTGCCACGCGGGCCGAAAACCTGCACCGAAGGTGTTTGCTGGAGAACTGTCTCAAGAAATGGAGAATGGGATCTCATTATAATGTCGGCGGTGTCCACTGGGGAATTCCGCCCTCACGGAGTTGCTTTTCGTATCGTATCCGTTGCGGTTGCCCGGAGGCATAGGGGGCATTTTCATTCACCATCAGCGGAAGGGTCTTCGTCCACCATTGGTCGTAAGCCCGGCGTAAGCGGGAAATCACGTCCGGATGCTCGGCAGCCACGTTTTTCGTTTCATAAGGATCGGTTTGCATGTCATAGAGTTCACTGTTGTTGACGAATTCCCAGCGGGCAGTGCGAACGGCACATCGTTGATATTTGCTCTCGTTGGGATCGGCTCCTTTTTCCCAGCGGCCGACATGCACGAATAGCGTCCGGTCGGGCCAGTCCGCTTGAGGATCTTCCAGCAACGGCACCAGCGAACGGCCCTCCAACGGTTGAATGTTTTCCGGGATCTCGATTCCCGCCAGTTGGCAGAATGTGGGAAACAGGTCGATTTGCGCCGTCAACGCGGGAATCTCTGTCTCTTCCTTCAGCACTCCTTTCCAGCGCCAGAATGCGGGGACATGCGTTCCGCCTTCATAAGGAGAGCCTTTTCCGGTTTTAAAACCGGCTGTATGGACCCTTTGCTTTTTGCCATGCAGTACGCCGTTTAAGTTTGCCTGCCCGTTATCGGTCATGAAGATCACGAGCGTATTGTCCCAGAGATCCCATTCATCGAGCTTTTGCATCAGGCGGCCGAAGTTGTCATCAATATTTTCAATCATTCCATAACGGCCCTGGGTGTTTTGGTCCCAGCCCATTTCCGCGAACCGTTTTTTGTATTTTTCGGGAGCGAGCATCGGACCATGCGGCGCATTTGTGGCGATGTAAGCAAAAAACGGCGTTCCGGCAGCATGTTGCTTTTTGATCCATCCCAGCGCCGCGGTGAAGAAAACATCCGTGCAGAACCCGTGTGTCTGTACAATGGTCTCGTTGTGCAAAACGACCGGATCGAAATACGGATGCTCGATATTCGGCGGAAAGTCGGCACAACTCCCTTCGTAAGACTGTCCCATTCCCCCCGCGCCATGAATGAAAACTTCATGAAAACCCCGGTGATACGGCTGGTAGGCATCTTCATCACCCAGATGCCATTTGCCGAAGATGCCGGTCTGATATCCGGATTTTTGCAGCAGTTGCGGAAAGGTGGTGGTGGAGAGCGCCATTCGCTCGCGTTCCTTGATGGTATGTGTGACTCCATTTCGAAACTCGTGCCGCCCGCTCATGATGGCGGACCGCGTCGGCGCGCACGTGGGACTGACATGAAAATTGGTCAAGCGGGTGGAGAGTTTGTAAAACTGGTCGATGTGGGTTGTCCGTAAAACGGGATTCCCAAGGCAGGACAAATCTCCCATTCCCTGGTCATCGGTCATGACAAGAATGATATTCGGTCGCGAACCCGCGAGTGGTTTTCGCTCTGCTCCCTGACTCGCCGGTGAAAAAGAGACCGCACACCCCAGAATCAGACAAAAAACAGCGGGCGATTTCATGAAATTCCCTGTTCCTGGCTGGGAACCAGGTTCGAAATGCAATCGGAAACAGCACCGACCTGACATCCCAATCCTGTTCCACGCGAAAGTTCTCCACCCCCCAAAAAACAATATGAATTACGAAAGAGACGAGCATGTGGAGGAGAGCGGTTCGATAAAAATCAGCTTCGACTTGCCCTTTTCTCTTTCCCCCTGGTTGCGGCCGCCGGTTGCATTCGTTTTTACTTCAACAGTTCTTCAATCCCACGCAGCAGTTCCCGCTCTACTTGTGGAGCTACCAGGGACGCTCGGGGACTGGTTTCATAGCCCCCTTGGGAATAGGCAATTTCGGTCCCGATATAGCCCGGGCCATAATCGCCATAGGCTGCCATGCAGACTGTGCTTTGCGGACGCATTTTCTGGGCGGCCAACTGATATTCCACGAAAAGTTCCCCCGGCATGTGAATGATGGAGACGTTCCCCAGATTCAGGCAGGTCAGCAGGATTGGCACTCCCTGCCCGTCATCCCGTTCCGCCCAGGCAATCCGCCGTCCGCGGGACATGGCTTCATTGGCGTCCTTCGGCTTCAGAGCCTTGAGTTCTTCGGGATGAATATGATCCGCCACCGGCAGATGAACTTCCGTGGTTTTCCAACTCACCTGACGGGTACTCAGCGGTGTTTTTACCGTGTTTTTCCAGGCTTGTTCCATGCCGGCTTCCATCCGGTCGGTGAGAACAACTCGCATTTCCGGAGAGCCGTCGTTGTATTTTCCGGCAGCCACGTTTCCGCTGGCACCGTTGAAATGAATGTGAGCAACTTCGGGAAGTGCTTTTTCCCGCCGGGCTCGGGCAAGACCGATAAACTCTGACGTCACGTCTCCCTTGCCGTAATAACTCTGCGGATGAGTGGCATAATAAGTCAGGGAGGCAAGCGGTTTCTCGCCGTTCCAGAAGCTGATCAGTTTCAATTCCGGATCGATCAGCCCTTCCGGGGCGTCGCGGGCCGCAGGGTTTTTGGCGCCGCTGCTGAAACGGACAATGCTGACTTTCCCATCCGGACCGAGAATCCGACGATTCGAGGCCACTTTCCGGACAATGGCTTTCCCAACTCCAATCTCCGTCACCGGCTCAGCAGCGAGGACCGCCTTCCGGATGGCGGCTGCCACGGCGTCAATGACCTGGCGGCAGAAGGCGTTGTCGTGTTTTTTGCCACCGAAGCCCTGCTGGTCCATCAGTTCTTCCGAACGAAAATCACAGCGGACCCCGTCATGTTGATGCAGCGTGTGAACGGTCACCCGGTCGAGACTGGTTCCGGCCGCCGCCGCCAGAGTCTCACGAAAAATGAGATTGCCGGAATTGCCAATCCCGATCCAGTCCACTGCACACAACACAATTGGCTTTCCAGCTCCCAGCAAGACAATGCCTCGAGCAAACAACGGGTCTTCGATTTTTCTGGCGGGAGCATAAGCCACCGGGCTCCCGATGGGGGGAGTCGCATCCACCCGGAACGTTGCCAGCTTCAATGGAGAAGAATCGTCCGCGAGGGCGAAAACGGGCAGCCACAAAGTCAGGAACAACCATTTCTGGAACAGGGAAGCCATCCGCATCGGGCGATCTGCTTTCATATGTCTGGAGTGATTCGTGGCGGCTCGCTTGTGATTTTCCTTGAGCACATTGTCCGGAAAGTTGTCCCGGCAACTGCCTGCTTCCGTTTGAGCTATTTCTTTGCATTCCCCGCAGGCGCAGACTCCCCGGCGGGGGCTGGCTTCTCGGGAGAGGAAGATTTGTCTTTGGCGTCCGGTTTTTGTGAACGCTGACCGGTTTGCGACGACCGGATTGATGGACCGCTGAAGGCCCGTTCCAATCGCTGTTGAAGAAGTTCCGGCGCAATGTTCCGGACTTGCAGAACCTGGACGGAATGCGTGGGACGGGCTGCCTGATCGAGACGATTGATCAGTTCGCGAATATCCTGCATCAGTCCTTCCGTGGAAGAAACAATGACGGTGTTGGAGATTTCATCCACCCCCACCGAGAGCAGTCCTTTGAATTTGATCGGCTGGGCGGGGTTATCCTCTTTGTCGTCACCCGTATTCTGACGTCCATAGATATAGGTGAATTTCGGTTCTTCGGACGGCTTCTGCTGATTCGGGTTCTGCAAGGCGGGATCATTGGCACTCAGCAGATCGCGATAAACCTGTTTGACAGCTTCGGCAATCGCAACGGCCTTCGAATATTGCAGCGGGAAGATTTCTGTCTTTCGTAATGCCTGGGGATCGCTGGACGTGGGCCGGTCGTAAACATCGATCAGTTCCTGAATGACTTTCAATTGCTCTTCCGTCGCTCCTTGTACAAGGATGGTATGGGAATCGTCGTTCGAGATCACTTTGAGTTCTTTCTGCTGGGAGAGCCGATTGCTGCGCTTCACCTTGGTGTGCGTCGTTCCCCACCACGGATCATAAGTCGATTCCGTAAGTGACTCGTCTTTGAAGAAGTCTTCCAGGATGAGTTCGATTCCATAGGCCCATGTCGTCGGGTATTTCAGTTGAAAGACGTGATAATCCTTCATGGGCGGGGAGAGTTGCCCGATCAGATCTTCGAGCCGGTCCAGCACCTGCGGATCGGGGGAATGATAGAGCAAGCGGCCATCGGGAAGTTGTTGAATCGTCACGGGAGCCTGCGGAGCAATCCCGTTTTGTTCCCCCTGCCCTTCCGCCAAGTCCTGCGGCAACATCACTTCCGCCAGTGCTGCTGACTGTTCGGAAAGGGGATGAACCGCACCGATCGGCGCGGACGATTTCTCCGAAGTCTCCCTCGTGTCCGGTTTCCCTGTCTCGCCCGTCAGCCGGACCGGCGCCACTGTTGACAGAGATCCTCTCCCGGAATGATTCGGTGCCGAATCCGGCGGGATCCGCGTCTGCGGGGGGGACTGATCGGGAAGAACCCTGGATGGCGAGGGGGACTGAATCCGTAACGGATGTTGATCCGCTTCCGGCCAGACCTGTTTTAACTGTTCCAGCAGTTTCCGGGTCTCTTCCGGAGAAGATGTCTCCATCCAGCGGGTCGTCTGCGGATTGTTCTGGCCGGGAGGTGTTTCTCCCATCTTCGTCAACAGGTTGCGAACTTCTTCCAGTTCGACATCATTCGCCCAGAGCAGGAGCCGGTTATTGACCACGTCGGCATCAACGCGAAACGGGCGCTCTTCTTTATTCTCCCGTGAAGAACCGGACTGGTATCCGTAATATGAATACCGATTGTACGGGTTCTTGTTCTTGTCTTCTTCTTCGCCCCCCATCAGGTATTGGATCGTCCCGGCGACCGCATCCGCCCGTAACCGACGCAGCGGCATGACTTCAAAATTTCGATTGGTCCCATCAATCCGTTCAATGAGCGATTGCGTTGTGAAATGATCCGCCAGCGTGCCGTAGAGAATGAGCGTTTTTGATTTTTCGTCCACCTGAATGCGTGACTGCGGAGAAAGATTTCCCATCTCTTTTAAAAGCGCCATCAGCGGCTGCGGATCGGCGGTGGACAAGCGATACGGCTTGACGCGGTTAATGGAGTGCAACAGCTGGTTGCCTTCATCGCCCGGCACATCAATGGCCTTGATCGTCTGAGCAATGATTTCAATTTTGTCCGGAGTGGCGTGCGCCAGGATGCTGTTTTCCTGGTCGTTCACGATCAGTCGGGGCTCAGGTTCCTGCTTGCCGTTATTGTTGTTCGACTGTCCCCGCTGTCCCTGTTGCAGCATCTGTTGCATCTGCTGGAGCTGATGCATGACCTGAAAGCTCATCATGTCGCCACCACCACGGCCCATTTGAACGGGCATTCGCTTTGATTCCAGCCCCAGAATTGATTCCACAAGCAAGACGACATCAGAGGCCCGGCGATGCTTCAATGGAAAGACCTTGACCACCGAGGCGTCTCCGGTTTCCGCCGATTGCGATTGCTGCAGCACTCGACGAATGTCTTTCAGATTGCTGGCGGCATCCACCGCTTCGACCCGGTTCAATTCTTTCAGAGCAAACAGCTTGCCATGGGAACTGAGCATCGGCTTGAGTTCTTCGACCGCTCGTTCCGCCAGCATCCACTTCAATGGAAACGACACTTTGACGAATTCAGAATCGAGGCATTTGACCAGTTCCTCCGGTTCCACCCGGGGAACCATGGCAAGATTGAGTTTGGCGATGCTGACCACCGTCAGCATCTCTCCGGACTTGAGCATCGTGAATCCGCGGGCCAGCAGATGGTGGTTGATCAGGTCCCGCGCTTCTTCGAGACTGTAGTCCCGTTGCGTTTGCAGATTCAGATAATCCGCAGGAAGTTCCTGCCAGTCGAGACTCAAATGAGAAACCTCCGCCAGCCATTCCAGGATGGCGGGCCAGGGTTGCCGGGAGAAACTGAAGCGAACCCGGCCCTGGGCATCGGGACGAATGTCCAGTTCGCTCGGATCGGGAGGCATGTCCGGTTTGACCGGCCGGGTCATCACCGTGGGAGCAGGTTTCTCTTTGTCCTTCTCTTTCTCTTTGTCGTCCTTCTTCTCCTCCGGTTTCTTCCCGGGATCGGCATTCTTGATTGAGGACTCCTTCGTCTTGTCTTCTTTTCCCGGAGCCGGTTGAGCCGATCCCGAGGAGGCGGTTTTCTGATTCACCACCGGATCCATGCTTTGCGCCAATAACAAAGCAGGAGCAAGTCCCAGAATGGCAACAGTGACGAGGAGAACTTCAGATCCGAGGCGGCAGCCAGAGAGCCCGCCGTTATTGCTCGAAAACCTGTCAGAAGGGAGCGGGGGAACCACTAATAAGTCAACCTTGGCCACGACTTGCCTCGCCGGTTGGAAGCTGCGGGAATTCCAGAACGTTGATCATAAGGCATGACGGGAAGCGAAGAAAAGAAAACAACCGATCGAAGCCCCGATTTCCGCAATTTGCCGGGATCGAATCCACTCCGGATCCAGCGATTATGCCGGTTCTGCCCCATAATGAAGATTTTGAAGATCGTTTCGAGCCACAAACCGGGAACAGAGAACAACAGGCACGCCACCCAACTGTCAGACGTCTCCATTCTGGCATCATTCCGCCAGCCTGCTATCGTACGGAACATTCCCAATCCCCAGACGAAGCAGAAACGTCCAGCGAGCCAATTTCATTCCCTTTCCCCGATTTCCTCTCCCATGAATCTTGCCACCATTCTCTCTCCCGTCAATCCCGCGAATCTCCATCTGGCCGCAGCCTGCGGCGTCACGGATCTCGTTGGACGCTATTATGGAAGAGACATTCAGCAACTTCATGCCCTGCAACAGCAGGCAGGTGAGTTTGGCCTGCGCGTGAGCGTGATTGAAGGGAGCCTTCCCATCGAACGTCTCAAGCTCGGAATTGATGACGGGACCGATCTGGACGCCATGCGGTTATTGATTCAGCAGATGGGAGACTCCGGTGTCGCCGTTCTGTGTTACAACTTCATGTCCGGCACGGACTGGGTGCGGACTCGGGTTGACGTCCCTGCCCGGGGGGGAACGACCGTAACCGAATTTCGTTTATCGGCGGTCGAACAGGCGCGATCGCTAAGTGTTCCCCGGACCGCTGGTCCGCTCGTCACGGAAAAGCAACTTTGGAATCATCTCGACCGGTTTCTCAATGAACTGTTGCCGGTCGCGGAACGTGCGGGAGTTGCACTGGCCATGCACCCGGACGATCCCCCGTTGCCGATGCTCCTCGGGCAGGCCCGGATTATGAACAGCGTCGAAAATTTCGAGCGGATGCTGGCACTGGCCCCCAGTCCCGCCAACGCCATCTGCTTCTGCCAGGGAACGTTTACCGCCATGGGGGTCGATATTCCAGCCACCATTCACCGATTGGGAAAACATATTCGTTACATTCACTGCCGGGATGTGGAAGGAACAGCCGATTCATTCGTGGAAACGTTCCACGATAATGGTCCCACGGATATGTTCGCGGCCATCCAGGCATATCGGGCCATCGGATTTTCAGGACCGATGCGGCCGGATCATGTTCCCGTCTTTGCTGGTGAACAGGGGGAACCGGGATATACGATGCTCGGGCGTCTGTTTGCTTACGGCTATCTTCGCGGGCTGATGCAGGCTGCCGAATCCACCATTTGAACTCAACAACGCAGAACCGGCCCCATCCATGTCAGACATCGAACAGCCCACTTCCGATCCGGTCGACCATGGCACACTTCCCCCCTGGCGAGTGGCTGATCTGCCGGAGCCATTGCCGTTATCCATCGGCAATATTTTTCGCACGATCGGTCCGGGAGCCATTCTGCTGGCGGGTTCGATCGGAGGAGGAGAATGGATTGTCGGTCCGCTGATGACGGTGAAATACGGAACCGGCATTCTCTGGATCGCCACGGTCGGTATTCTCCTGCAGACCGTTTTTAACCTGGAAGCAGTCCGCTACACCCTTTATACCGGCGAACCGATCCTGACCGGAGTGATGCGTCTGAAACCGGGGCCGCTGTTCTGGGGACCGTTTTATATTCTGGCGGGAATCGCCCAGTTGGCCACACCCGCCATTGCCGCGGGATGCGCCACGGTGTTGTTTGCCGCCTTCCAGGGAAGAATGCCGGTCGCTGCGGATCAATCCGCCTTAACCACCATCGGCATGGGAGTGGTCCTCATCTGCGCCCTGCTGCTGCTGTCCGGAAAGACCATTGAAAAATTACTGGAAAAACTCTCCTGGGGAATGATTGTCCTGATCTTTGCGTTTCTGCTCGGGGTGAACCTGTTCTGTATCCCAGTCCGCTTGTCTCTGGAAACAGCCCGGGGCTTTGTCATTTTTCACCCCCTTCCGGAAAACATGAATTTCCTTCTGCTCGGATTATTTGCCGCCACCGCCGGTTCCGGAGGACTGGGAAATCTCGCGATTTCGAACTGGTTCCGCGATAAAGGATTCGGCATGGGGGGCCGCGTGGGAAGTATTGGCGGTGCATTTACCGAAACGGAATCACGTGTCGAATCACTTGGATATCGTTTCCCGGTCACTGCCGAAAACCTCCGTCGCTGGAAAATCTGGTGGCGATACTCACTCATGGACCAGCAGGCTCTCTGGGCCGTGGGCTGCCTGCTGGGAATGTTTTTGAATGTCAACCTGGCCCGGGCCATTATTCCTCCCGGAATCGATTTGCCGGGCTATTCCTCGGGAACATTCCAGGCACATTATCTCAGCGAGAAATTCTGGCATGGCCTGTGGATGCTCACGCTGATCAATGGATTCTGGATTCTGTTTTCCACGCATCTGGGGAATACGGACGGTCTGGTCCGGACCGTAACCGATATTCTGGGAGCCGCTTCCGAACGCTTTCACAAATTTTCCGCCAGCCGGATTTATTCGAGTTTGCTGATCGTGCTGACGATCTGGGCGCTCTATTCGATCCGCCTGGGAAATGCACTGGACTTGTTCAAAATCCTGGGAGCCATTGCCAGCCCGATGATGGCCCTGGCCGCTTTACAGATTCTGCGAATCAATACCCGGTTTCTTCCGCCGGAGATCCGCCCCTCCTGGTTCCGCCGCAGCATTCTGGTGATCTGCACATTATTTTATGGAGCGCTCTCCGTTTCGCTGATAGCTGAACTGCTGCATTTCCGGAGTTAACTCCGCCACGGACCCGATGCCGGTCCCTGGCAACAGAACGAGGCGGCAAATGTTCTCCCGAGACCCCAGGTCGAAAACGCATGAAAACAACACTGACTTCGATGACGGCCATCGTTTTTCTGGTCCTTGGAATTGCTTCCCGGGGACAGCCCAAAAACGCATCTGCGGATTCGTCTCCAACCACTTCTCCCTCACCAATTCAAGCCGACATCTGCATCTATGGGGGGACAAGCGCCGGAGTGATTGCTGCCATTCAGGCGGATCGCCTGGGAAAATCCGTGGTCCTCGTCGAAGCCGGGCAACATCTGGGAGGCATGAGCGTTGAAGGACTTGGCGCGACCGATATCGATAATCATCCAGGCTTTCAGAATAGTCCCGCGGTCGGTGGATTAACGCTGGAGTTTTATCGAAAAATCAGTCAGCACTATCATCGGCAGGATCAATTTGAAGAGATGTTGCGAACCGGTCGAAAACAGCGGGAACTGTGGCGGTTTGAACCCCATGTGGCGGAAGCAGTGTGGAACCGCTGGATCCAGGAGACGAACGTACGGATATTGCGCGGACACCGTTTAAAGGAAACAACGGGTGTTCACAAAAAGGACGGAAAAATTCTCTCCATCACCTGCGAAAATGGAGTCACCATTTCAGCCCAGGTCTTTCTGGATGCCACTTACGAAGGAGATCTGCTGGCCTTCGCGGGAGCCAGCTTTGCCGTGGGACGGGAAGGGAATGCGAAATACAACGAAACCAAAAACGGCATCCGAACCGATACCACGCATGGACAGTTCTCCCACCGGGTCGACGCCTACAAAATTCCTGGTGATCCCAGCAGCGGCGTTATTTTTGGCGTTCAGGACGAACCGCTCGGAAATCATGGCGAACCACACAACGCCATTCAGGGATATAGCTTTCGCCTTTGTCTGACGAAAGATCCGGACAATCGTCTCCCGATGGGACGCCCGGAGAATTATGATCCGGAACACTTCGAATTACAGCGGCGCTATCTCCAGGCCGGAGGACGCATTCCTGCTCCCATTTCGTCAATTCCAAACGGAAAAACTGACGTGGGAGCATGGCACCATCTGGCCGCCAACTTTACGGGCTGGAACCATTCTTATCCGACAGCCAGCAATGCTGAGCGGGAGCAAATGCTGCAAACGAGTCGCCAATATATCCAGGGAGTGTACTGGTTCATGTCGCACGACCCCGCCATCCCCGAAAAAGTCCGCGCCGAGTGGGCGCAATGGGGACTCTGCAAAGACGAATTCACCGATAATGCAGGCTGGCCGCACACGTTTTATGTCCGGAATGGGCGCCGACTGGTCAGCGATTTCGTCCTGACAGAAGCGTACTTGAGAAAAACAAATCCGCTCCCCGTTGAAGATCCGGTTGGGTTAATCTGGTGGCCGCCTGATTTCCATCACGCCCGGCGGTTAGTGAAAGAAGGACGGGTCTGGAATGAAGGTGCTGTCTTCGAAAGTTCAAAAAATGCCGACTGGATCCCGTGCGGCATCCCCTATCGGGCATTGGTTCCCCGCCGGGAAGAATGCCTCAACCTGTTAACCCCGACCTGCCCATCGAGCAGCTATGTGGCTTACGGAGCTTACCGCATTGAATTCACATTCATGATCGCCGGACAATCCGCTGCCACTGCTGCGGTGCTGGCCATTGACGAAAAAATTCCTGTGCAGGACATCAGCTACCCCGCCCTGCGCCAGCAACTTCGACAAGATGCCCAGGTGCTGGAAGCCAAACTCCAGTGAGATTCCACCGATCACGATGCCCCCGTGCTGTGAACGGTTACGTTTTGAAACACAGAGGCACAGAGGTCATAGAGAGATCGCCAATAAAAAAACTCTGTGTCCTCCGTGCCCCTGTGTGTCAATTTCCTTCCTTCCGGTGGGTCTGCGGACGGTCAAACGAGGGGAATGAAGTCCTGTTTTGAAGGACATTCATCCTGCCAGGAGGCTCTCCCGTCCCGACCTTGACCCGCATCCTACCAATCGAGGTTTTTCGCAGCCTGCGAGAACTGCCTGAAGAGGGCTCAAACCAAACATACTCACCGGTGCACCAGGTCAGGCACTGCATGGCGATCAGCGGCATCGAATCAAAAAATGCTCTGATTGAAAAATGACGCTTCGTTTTTGTCAGGCGATATCAGGGCTGCATCGACTTTCCCGTTGAAAGCCAGGGCATGAGGGCAAGAGAAACGTATCGACGTCAAGCCTGTCCCATGATTCCTGAAAACCGCCGAACCCTTGTGCTTGATCCTGGCGAGAAGCCGGGCAAAGCACCAGGGCTCGGGGGAAGCATGGTTCTTCTGCTTCAACAAAATCGGCAATTGGCGATAATGATCGCTGCTTCAACTGGAGGGCCGGCTGTTCAAATAGAGAACATAAGTGTGAAATCCGTCCTCGTCTTCGCAGGAATAGACCCAGGAGTGTCCATCCTGGCGGTTTCCGTATTTATCCAGCGGGAAAACGTGAGAAGCCTTAATCTCCCGCGGCGGGATCAGGAGTCGATCGAAAATCTCTTTCGAAGCTTCATGACCGAATCGGGTATCGCGGTATTTCATGCCATCCGGGCTCCAGATTCGCAACGAGTAGACAATGAAATATCGCGGCTTTTTCTGGGGCGAAACATCCGTGAACCACACATACTTCCGGGGAGCAATTTCCCGGGCACGGATTCCGTCCGGGAGATCGGATCGCGGGTCATATTCCATGGTGATTGGGTTTTTATCGGCGTCTTTCCGTACTCCGGAATAGTCGCGAGCACGATCTTCCACATCAGACGCGGGAACACAGTGCTCATCACCGCACGCATAAGGCCAGGGGCCGTAGACATCGAAATCACCAGTCAGGCTCACGATCTGAATCAGGCAGTTCGTGCAGTTCCGGTCTTCCCCGTAGTGCTTTTCCGCATCCCAGGTCCAGACATTATTGACGGCATCATAGGATGTCGGCACGATCGGGCAGGCGTCTGGAAAGTAGGAGACAAGGCCATTTCCGGTCGCTGAAACCTGTTGGCTCGAACAGGGACAGGGATTGCCAACCGGTTGAGAACAACAGGAGACGCGCTGACGCCAGCGCTGGCGCCGTCGGCCCGCCTGAACCTGATCCACCGGCAATACCATCACACAGCAAAGTGCCAGCATCATTCCCAGAGACTTTGTCTTCATGCAGTTCCTCCATTGATGAATAAGTCAAACATGAACCGACGTCAAACCGATAACTCCTTCTCCTTCAATCATCATCCCGCGGAGACGGGCACGGGAGTCACTCTTTCGAAATGACCGTGCGGACCGTGCATTGCACCGATCCCAGATCGACTTCATAGATGCCGGGGGATTTGAATGTGACATATTCCGGCGGAATATCGAAATCGGCTGCGAACTGTTTTGGATCCGTCACCTCGATTTCATTGGCATACGCTTTCAGACGCTGAGGAAGGGCGCGGCGGCGAGCGACGATTTCCGGACTCACTCCGGAATAATAGACTCGCTTGAGATTGGTTTCGAGAAGAAACATACGGGCGAATACCTGCCGTCCTTCAACGTCTCGGAAACTTAAATAACGGGACAAAACGATCTGCACACCCGGAGCGGTTATTGGCACCGCGGTATAATGATCCGGGCTTTTCAGGCCCGTCGGCGGACCCGGGGGTGCGGGGTCGGGGATCTTTTCAGGAGCCGCCAGCGGGCCACTTTCCGGACCATATGCCAGCCCTTTCACGAAATGCGTCTGGCTCGAACCACTCTCGTCTCTCCCCGATGCGATTGCTTTCCCAGACCCGGAATTCAATTCGGTTGCATCCGCTCCGCCTGGCAATGAAAACAACCGGGAACTTGAGTGCGGAGCCAACCCGGAAACAAAACTCCCCTGCCTGACCCCGGAGAACTCGCGGACTGGATGGAAATCCATTTCAGTTCCGACCCCGCACAGCATGCCTCCGCTACAGAAGATTCCCAGACTCAATATTCGAATCACGGTAAAACTTTCTTTCTCCCGAAGGATAGCAGCAGGGATCAGCTTTCATCCGGTGCAACGCGCAGGCTGCATCGGCATAGACGAAAGCAGCCTGTTTTTCTCCAACGTTTGAACAGAAGCCATTTTTAACGGGGAATTCCCATTCGACGAAATGTCAGCACTCTCGACAATCCGTCTGTCTTAACTACCGGATTCGGGGAGATAAAGCGGTCAGCAATCTGGAGAAATTTCAAAATTAAAATTCGCCGATGACATTTCCTTCATCGCGGCAGGCCAGGGATTTCAATGTCGTCAGGTTGATACTGTTGCTCAAGAATCGGACGCTGCCGTCTCCCAGTACCCCATGCACTCCTCCCACATGTGCAGATGTGAGAGGACTCATTGGTTCTCCTCCGCCGCGATGCATCCCCGGCGTGGAGGGGGTCCCCGCCACATACTGCGAATTGGGAGGATAATGGATCGTGTTCAGATTGAAGATTTGCCCCGGTCGGACCAGAAAAGCCATGATATTGGGAGTCAGATAGTTGGGCGGACTGCCGGCCGATGCCGCCCCTGTAAACCAGGCCCGTGGAAATGAGCCATCCACGCGATTTTCTGTTCCGTCCGCGGAATATGCATAGTCCGAACACTCTCCAGCCATCAGGATATTCGACAAGCCGTCTGATGCCGCTGATGCGGCGAGGGCCGCATTGGGAGTCAGCATCCCATCCGCCGAGAGACGGCTGCGCGTCTGCAAGCAGCAATTCTGCACTCGCGTCACGGGAAATCCGTCCAGATCCGATGCCCCCGAAATCCCAACATAATTCGCCACCTGCAATTGATATCCGGAAATTGTCCATTTCTTGGGAAGAATCGTTGAAGGGCAGGTCAGCGGGGGAATCACCAGGCCGTCACACAAGAGGTTGTTCGCTGGAGAAAGCGTGCCGCTTCCATTATTGGCACTCACCATATCAAACTGCTGAAAGATGACTGACTGGTCTAGATAAGGAAGCAGCCCCACGTACCAGGAAACTCCAATTCCTGCGCTATAAGAAGCCCCGATCGGAAATCGTCGGTATCCATCATGATAATTATGCAGCGCCAGACCCAGTTGCTTCAGATTGTTTTTACATTGGGAACGCCGCGCTGCCTCGCGGGCTTGCTGGACAGCCGGAAGGATCAATGCCATCAAAATGGCAATAATGGCAATCACGACCAGCAACTCAATTAATGTAAAACCACGCTGCGGCAATTTCTTTCGAGACATGCCCATGCCCCTGGCTCATTGTCACATCATTAGAGAAAAAAACGACTATTTCTCGTCCGGCACCAGCAGTTCCGGGTGTTCCAGATTGAGATAATGCCCGTGATCGGCGGTGACGATCATCACGGTTTCCTCCCAGGAACTGTTTTTTTCCACCCAGTCCGTCACCGCTTTGACAGCCACGTCCCCGCTGAGCAGGGCTCCGATGGAGTTATCGATGTTATTATCGTGATTCCCCCAGTCCACGTCGCCCGCTTCCACCATCAGCCAGAAAGGGGAGGATTTCTGGTTTAACACATCCAAGGCAACTTCCGCCATTTCGGAGAGCTTCGGATTCTCATTGAGATCTTCCGGCGTGTAGCTTTCCGCTTTTTTGGTCCGGCCAATCGTCGGATCGTATTTTCCGTCAGCGGTCTGGAAGGGAAGATGGCCGTATTTCGTCCCGAAAAAGCCGAGCAGCCGGTGGTTTTCCTGGACCGCTTCCTCCGCTTTGCTGCGAAGTTCGGCAATCCCCTTAACCCCGGGCGTCCGCTCCGCGATGACATACTTGCCGCCATTCCGGACGTCGGCCTTTTGTTGATCCTGAAGTGTCAGATAGGCGTTCCCCGGAACGAAATTTTTTCCCTGCCCGGAGTCTTTGACCCGGTCGAAACCGAATCCAGCCCCGATCAGGACATCCACTCCCGGCATGGGATCCTGTGCATGGCTGACCGATGGAAGCCCCAGCAGATCCCGGGAGATGTCCTGATAGTCATTCCGATGCACATTGTGGGCATAGGCTGCGCCAGGGGTGGCATGACTGATTGGAACGCTGGTCACAACGCCAATCCGATATCCCTGTTTCTGGGCCAGATGGGCAATCGTATCGGTATGGCTGCCGTCGATGCGGACGTTGATGGAAGCGTTATACGACTTGACTCCGCTGGTCATACTGGCAGCGGACGTTGAGGAATCGGTATAGGCCTGTTTGAATTCTTTCACATCGGACTTTCCGACGAGATATTTCAGATCGGTGGGCTTGCTCCAGGGATACAGTCCGGCCACTTCGTAGGCGTATCCTCCCCGCAACATGTTTTCGATCTGCGAGACCGTCTGAGCATCCAGATCGCAATGGACTTTATCGCACCACGGACTCGTGACCATCCAGCCGAATTCCGTTGTTCCACCCGCCTGATAATCCTGGAGATGCAATCCGGTTCCCCGTCCCGAGGTGTATTTCACCCCCTTGTTTTTATAGGTGCTGGCGGCCCAGGTTGTCTGCCAGTCCGTCCCGTCGAACACGACGAGGATGATGTGTTTCTTGCCGGCCGCCAAAGCGGCTTTCTGGATATCGAAGATATTCGTCTGGTCAAAATAGGGAGGGTTTTCATTCCGCGTGCCATAAGGAACATAACCATACAGCGACTTGAGTTTTTCCTCGCTGGCATATGGGCTGTGTGTGCCTTCATAGGATTTCAGGGAAATTCCGGGACCAGCCGCGGCGGTTCCGAACGTATAGACGGGAATGAGGCGGTTGGAATGCGATGCCCAGCCGAGATAGTTTCCGCTGTCCCAGCCCCAATAGCCAAAACTCCCTTTTTTGGACTCCACGGCACCCTGTTGCAGATCACGAACATGATCTGCCCGGGCGATTGTGGAAATGATGATGCAGACCATCCCAAGCCATAAATAGTTCCGTAACATCAGAAATCCTCTTGGTGTTAAAACTCTCATCTCCGTAGTGGAGAATACTCGTTCCGGCCGTTTGCAGCATTTGTCCATGGGGAACGCAGGCCGGCACGCGTCGTATCTTTCCATCTGTTGTTCCAGTCTCGATCAAAAAATGATGCTGAACATGATTATGACGAGACAAATTTCAATCCCATGATTCCTGTAATAATCAACCCGATGAATCCGCAGCGCAGCCAGGTGAACGGTTCTCCGAAAAGCAGCATCCCGGCACACGCGGTTCCCACGGCCCCAATGCCGGTCCAGACAGCGTATCCTGTTCCGATTGGAATGGTTCTCAAGGAAACCGCCAGCAGAACCATGCTGATTGCCAGCGTGACCAGTGTGAAGAGCGCCGGTCCAGGGCGCGTCAATCCGTGCGACATCTTCAACCCGCTGGCCCAAGCGACTTCAAACAGACCGGCCGCAATCAAAATCCACCACGCCATTTCATGGCTCCTGAGAAATGCGCGAGGTCGTCCCCACATGTCGAAATTCTGTTTCGGGTCGTCCCGAAACAGACGTGCCCGGCATCCGCTCCAAAATGGCTTCCCCTTTCTCTATCAATGAAAGCTGCTGGGGAATGCGTCTTCGTCCACGCAGGGCATCGTTCCTTAATTCTCGAACTTCGTCTTCAAAAAGAAAAGGCCCAGACGGAATTCCGTCCGGACCTTTTCCCAAATCATTCTGAGTCCCTTCACGCCTTCCGTGCTGCAAATGTTCCAAGTTTTCGCATCTGGCAAAGATTTTGTGCCGCGTGAATGACTTTGGTGGCGACCGGAACCATTACCGATAGACCCCCGCATAGTACAACTGGCCGGTCGAGCTGACCGCACAGCCAAATCCCACACGGGAATTACGGCTCAATACCCAGGCGCGATGTCCGGGGGAATAAATCCAGCCCTGCATGCAGGCTTCCGGATTCGCATAGCCCATGGCAATGATTTGCTCTCCCCCTCCATGATACATCGAATGCCGCGCCGCCATGTTTTCCGCCCATCGCTGGGCAACACGGCACAATTCTTCGTCCAGAACCTGCTCCGGAAGCCCATACTGGGCCCGGTGCCGGTTGGCGGCCGCGTACATCGCTTTGATCTGTGCATTTTCCGTCAGTGGAGCTTCGGGAGCCACAGCCAGAAACATCATGGAACAGGCGAGTGCGAGGAGTTTCACTTTCATCAATCAAACCTTTCTTCAATCCGTTGCAAGAGACACTTGTCCTTCCGGAACCCATGGTGGAGGGTGCAGGCGGCTCCTTCAAGTCAGTTTCCTCGCTTGCGAAACACCTTTTTTCAAGCCCTTGAAAAGCCCCTCCTGGAACTTGACAGTCCCTCCCTTATCTGCTTGATAACTCGCATCAGAATGCTGTAATGTATTTGAAAAAAAGAACTTGCGCGCTGTCCTCGCATTGTCGGTCCAAAGCAGCCCACGCATCGCCCGAGGAGTCCATGAATGCATCTCCTGAACCATGCAACAAATGTTGTGGGAAAGGAAAGGACTCGATGCGGATTTCTTTCGCTGATTCCCTTTTCTGTCCCTGTTATGGCGCGTCCCGAGAGTCTTCTTCCCGCAACATCTCTTCCACACGCTCGCACCAGAAATTGAGTTCCGTCTGAGAAATCGTTTCGCAGGCTTCGCTCTCTTTCGGAAGTGCTCCGGAGGAATCATCAGACGTGCTTTGCTGCTTCAACAAGTTTCCCGAGGGGGGAGCCGTTCGTCTCTTCGGAGGATCACGTTTCAGGGGAACAACATCTTTCGTCCAGTCAGAAATTGCATCGAATGCCGTCAGGTTCTGCGTGTCGGAAACCGGCGACGACGCTTTCGGCAATGCCCCCGAAGCAACGTTGAACTTGTCCGCGGGAGGCGGATCAGGTGCCGGAGAACGGGACTCGTTTTGCACTTCCCGCACCAGGGCATTGACATCCACATCACGGAATTCCACCAGCCAGCAGTCGAGTTCCTCAGCTCCCGGGGACTGTTCTTCGGGAGGAATGTTCGGACATCGAGAATGGGAAGATTCGTCGGTGTCTTCTGACGATTCCTGTTTTCGCCCGTCGAGTTCCACCAGAAAACTGTCGCTGCTGAGATATCCCGCCCGGGCATGGCGGGCTGCCCGCTGTAATCGGTGATCGCTGGAGATCACCAGGACTTGCTGGGGGTGGGAATGGGCAGCAAGAATCATTTCGATGAGATCATCCGCCTGTCGTCCTCGTGGCGAAAAGAGGATGGTCATCCCGTAGAGATTCAATGGCCGTCGGTCCGTCTGTTCAGCATACTGGGCATCAAACACGATGGATGTGTGGGCTCGTTCCGTTTCGGAGAGACTGTTTTGCAACCGTTTGAGGAGCCGGTCGCGCGCACGTTCGAAAGCCCCCGGACCAGACGACTTGTGTCCGAATCCCGCGTTGTGCATCAGATTATATCCGTCGATCAGCAACTCAACGGGCATGGATCAATGTGCTGGAAGAAAAGGCCCGGCAGGCCAGTTCACCTGCGAGGCGGCGATGAATTCATCTGTCATTTGCCCTTCTGGAGAGGGGAGAAAGAATGAAGAAGGAGAATGCAGGAAAAGATCTTATGTTGATTATGGTCCCTGCCCCTTCTTTCCTTTCTTTCTGAAACTGTCCAACTTGGAAGGACTGGACGTCATTCATTATTGTACCCGGAACAGCCAGGAATTGTGACGCTCCCCGGAAATCCGGGCGTGCGGAGCCCTCGCGGAAACTTCTCATGACAAAAGAACTCGCGACAAAAACGATTCTGGGCTGGCGGGAATGGATTGGCCTGCCAGCCCTGCAAGTGGGGGCCATCAAAGCCAAAATTGATACCGGAGCAAACACGTCGTCGCTCCATGCGTTTGAAATCGAACGTTATCGTCGTCATGGAAAAGATTTCGTGCGATTTCAAATCCATCCGATTCAGCGGAGTATTCGGAAAACGATCCAGGCAAGTGCCCCCTTGCTGGGAATGCGGGCCGTGCGGAGTTCGAACGGAGTGCAGTCCGAACGCCCGGTGATCCAAACCGAAATGGAAATTTTTGATCAACAATGGATGATTGAGTTGACGCTTGCCAACCGGGACCAGATGGGATTTCGGATGTTATTGGGACGCGAAGCCTTACGGGGACGGTTCCTGATCGATGTGGGGGCTTCCTACCGGGACAAATCGCGTCTTCCCGGGACGCGGAAGGCATAATGTTTGCACAGCCGAGGACGGAATGCTGCCTGTGATGGAAATCAAGGGCTGGCTCGTCTTTGCAATGCAATTCGGAAGAATCAGACGATTTTGCCCCGGTCACAGACTTGCAGAGTCTTCGGAAACGTGTCTGATATCGTCTCTGACGATTTCCCGCCCGAAATTTCTTTCCTGTCTTTGTTCGGTCTTCTATGTCCACGCATGACACCAATGCCATCGGAATCCACCCGGCGGAACTGCCGCCAGACCCGGCGCCGGAAACCATCACCGGCCCGTCCCGCTCTCTGAAAATTGCCATTCTGTCGCGGAAGTCGTCCCTGGTTTCCACCCGGCGGCTCAAAGAAGCGGGCGAACAGCGGGGCCATAAAGTTCAGATTATCGACTACCTCCGCTGTTACATGAACATCACTTCTCACCGGCCCACCGTGATTTATTCCGGTCGCGAACTCAATGACGTGGATGCGGTCATTCCCCGCATCGGGGCTTCGCATACATTTTATGGAACCGCTGTCGTCCGCCAGTTCGAAATGATGGGAATTTTCACCGCGAACGAATCGCAGGCGATTACTCGTTCCCGAGACAAACTCCGTTGCCTGCAATTGCTGGCGCGGGACGGAGTGGGCTTACCGGTCTCCGGATTCGCCCATTCCACCAAGGATATCGACGGTCTGATTGATATCGTGGGGGGAGCCCCGCTGGTGGTCAAGATCGTGGAAGGAACGCAAGGGGTGGGCGTCATTCTGGCGGAAACCCGCAAGGCTGCCGAAGCAGTGATTGAAGCTTTTCGTGGCGTGGAAGCCAACATCCTCGTCCAGGAATTTATCCAGGAAGCCTCCGGCAGCGACGTCCGCTGTTTCGTTGTCGGCGGAAAGGTGGTGGCCGCCATGATGCGAACCGCCCGCCCGGGGGAATTCCGTTCGAATCTCCATCGTGGCGGGACCGCGGTGCAGATCAAAATTTCTCCAGAAGAACGACAAACTGCCGTCCGGGCTGCCAAAAGCATGGGGCTGCGCGTGGCGGGGGTTGATATTCTCCGTTCCCGCCACGGTCCGGTTGTAATGGAAGTCAACTCCTCTCCCGGCCTGGAAGGGATCGAAAAGGCAACCAGGATTGACGTCGCCAGCAAAGTCATCGAGTTCATCGAGAAACAGGTCGACGTCGCTGACTCGAAGGATCGGATCAAGGGATAAAACATCGATGAAATTGCGCCACATCAAATCACGGTGACGGCACCGGTCAGCGATGATCCAACGGCCCCATCAAATCCCTCTCCATTGATCTCCGGGCCGATTAGAGCGAACCTATCCCCGGGTCACTCTCAATTGCCGTTCTCTTAATTCCCCGGAGAAGATCATGCCGTCATCCATCAAGGCCTATGCTGCCCCTGCTGTGCGAGTCCCCCTGGAACTGATCAGCTATGATCCGGGGCCACTGGGCGAAGACCAGGTCGAAATCACCGTCGAGAGTTGCGGGCTGTGTCACTCCGACTTATCGATGATCGATAACGAAATGGGAATCAGCAGTTATCCGCTGATTGCCGGACATGAAATCATCGGGACGATTTCTGCGGTGGGAAATCATGTCACCACGCGGCAGATCGGCCAGCGTGTCGGCCTGGGATGGTACGCTGCCAGTTGCCTTGCCTGCCCGCAATGCCTGTCCGGAAATCACAATCTCTGCCCGCAGGCGCAACCAACAATTATTGGCCGCGCAGGAGGTTTTGCGGAACGGGTGCGGTGCCAATGGGTCTGGGCGACTCCCATTCCCGAAAATGTCGAATCCGCTTCCGCTGGACCAATGTTCTGCGGAGGGGTGACGGTCTTCAATCCCCTGCTCCAGTTCGGCATCACACCGACGGACCGGGTGGGAGTGATCGGCATCGGCGGACTGGGGCATCTGGCGCTGAAATTTTTGCATCGCTGGGGCTGCGACGTCGTCGCCTTCACCTCCAGTGACAGCAAACGCCAGGAAGCTCTGGGGTTCGGAGCGACACGAGTGGTCAACTCCAGGAATTCCGCGGAAATGAATCAACTTCGTGGAACGCTTGACTTCGTCCTCTGTACCGCCAATGCCGCTTTGGACTGGCAGGTGATTCTACAGACGCTGGCTCCCAAGGGACGATTGCATTTTGTCAGCCTGGTGCCCGAACCAGTCCCCGTGATTGTCCCGCAATTGTTGACATCCCAATATTCATTGTCCGGTTCTCCCCTGGGAAGCCCGGCCACAATGTCGACACTGCTGAATTTCGCTGGTCGACACCAGATTACGCCGCAGACCGAATACTTTCCGATGTCGAAAATCAACGATGCCATCGACCATCTGCGGGCTGGCAAAGCTCGCTACCGGATCGTATTGCAGGCGGACTTTTGAAAACCAGCGTTTGGTCCTCGTTCTTCACAATTGCCGCGGGCTTCTCTGGCCTTGCCAGCGGGAACATCCGGAAGTCCCATTTCGCCAGCGTTCTTCGTGGACCGTGCCATGGGCTGCGGCGCAGCCTTCCCAGTCGGTTGTTTTCCAGCGTCCGGTGTGGCGGTCAACTTTTTCTCCCTTGAAAAACCAAGTCTGATCCGCCGGACGCCATAATAACGGGGGGGCTTCTGCTGCGTCTTGAATTCCCAGCAGGTGTTTGACGAACTGGACCAGCATCAACGAAATGGCAAAGGTCACTCCCATGAAGACTGCCAGAGGGACCAGCAGCACCCCCATTTCAAAGAAATGCCGGGTCCGATCGAAGATCGGCTGCCAGAACAGGATTGTCAGCAATGCTCCCAGGCTCAGATACGGCCCATAGGGAATCATCCGGACAAACGGATGATGGTTTCCACGGAGCCGCTGAACAAGATTGACGATCATCGTCCAGAACACGAACAGCATGGCGCAGATCGGGGCAATGAAGAAGGCGATGATGGTTGCCTGCCAGCCCAGAAAGGCGCCGATCATCGCCATGAGAATGACATCTCCGAAGCCCATGGCTTCCTGGTGCAGCATCCAGTGGCCCAGAAGTCGGACACTCCAGACAATTCCCCCGCCGACAATCAGGCCCGCCACACTTTCGGCCAGACCATGCAGATGGGGGCAGGTGCTCACCCAGGCAGGAACCTGTCCCCCCCGCAAGAGGGGATGCAGCCATTCCGGGGCGATGATGGCAAATGACTGCTCCATGTTCGGGCTCTGGAACCACACCGGCACCAGGTGAACACGGGCAATTCCAAAACTCATCAGCAGAGCGAAAGCCATGGCTGGCAATGTCGCTCCGTCCGGGATAATCCGCAGATCCAGATCGATCAATGAAGCAACCAGAAGTGCTTCCAGCAGCACGATATGAAAAACAAACCGCAGTAGGACAAACCATTCCGGTGACAGGCTTCCTAATCCCGGAAAATTCTGCGGGCCGAGTTCGCAGTAAACACAGCTGTCCGCGAGCGTGGCTCCCAGGCGAAGTGGAACTTCCATCCAGAACAGCAGGACCCACAAACAGCCATTCAGAAATTCGATCAGCGGATACCGGAAGGAAATCCGCATCCGGCAGGCCCGGCATCGTCCGCGGAGTTTGATCCATCCCAGAATGGGGATGTTGTCAAACCAGCGAATTTCCGTCTGGCACCGGGGACAGTGAGAGGGCCGGTGGGCAATCGAACGCAACTGATCCCAGAACCGGTCCTGAGTCGGAATGCGGTAAACGCACACATTCAGAAAGCTGCCGACAATGGCCCCCATGACAAAGAGGTAGGACAGGATCATCCACGCTGGCAGATCGAGACGAAGATAAGGGACAGCGTCGACTGCAAGCATGGATCAATCAATGTCGTAATGAACGGAGTCGTCAGACTGGAGAGTTCCAGTTTAACGTGCCGCTCCCTTCCCGGCGACTCCAACAGGAGAAGGGCCGCTCTGCCCGGTCATTCGGGCAATTGTGTCAGGATCTCATCCACGATGGATTGTGGAGAACGGTGGTCGGTTCGAACGATGATTGTGGCTGCAGCTTCGTAGAGCGGCAATCGGCGAACGAGAACATCCTGAATTTCGCTGAGAACATCCCGGTTGGTTAATGCCGGACGGCGTTCCTGCGTGCTGGGATCGCTGGCAAGTCTGATGGCGATGGTCTCGATTTCCGCGGTCAGCCAGATGACCGGTCCAGCCTGCTGCATTTGCCAGCGGTTTTCATCCCGGAGGATGGCTCCTCCACCAGCGGAAACAACGATTTTTCCCTTCTGGAGTTGCCGAGAGAGTTCGCTGCTTTCCAGGTCCCGAAACCGGGGTTCCCCATCGTCACGAAAAATTGCGGCAATCGTTTTTCCGGCCTGCTGTTCGATTTCGGGGTCGATGTCGATGTAGTCCCATCCCAGCCGCTGGGCCAGTTCCCGGCCGACGGTTGTTTTTCCGGTTCCCCGATAGCCAATAATTGTGATTGCCATGCACTGCTTCCGTGGTGAAATCGCTTTCCAGGTGAGGATAGCGATTTCACCACCTCCGCGTCAGCCAGAACGGGGAACGCCCTGGGGAGTTCTGTTCCGCCACGCGGGACTCCGTCATCGCGCTCTGCGGGTTCATGGCAAAGCAACTTGTTCGACGCCTTGTTGTTTTCCCGGCACATCGCACTGGATTCAAGGTTGCGTCGATTAGACCAGTTTGGTCTTTGTTCTATCACGCTCGGCCTTGAATTCCCTGTGTTTTATCGAGATCCACGTGATACACCATTCACGACTCCGCTCTATCATTCGCCAATGATTTCGGCTCCGGAACGCGTGCTGAGCGCCTGGTAGATTCCAAAATTGACCGATTCCGAAATCGCTCGGCATGAGCCGTCGGCCAGAAGAAAATTGGCGTAGCCGACATGCGGGGCACAGACATCGCGGTCATCGCTGTCCAGGCTGTTGGGGACATGGCCCGTCTGGAAAAGAGTCATGTGGCCATGATCATCGGTCGGATCGTCGAATTGCCGGATTGAGCCTGCCCAGGCGGTTTCGTAGCTGAAATGGACGCCATGCACTCCCGCCCGGCGAAACGGCCCGTTTTCCCGTTCTCCCCCCATGAGCGTCTGGCTCGTCCCATCGGTCACGTCTCTCATTCGCGTCCGGGAATTGCGGCTGAAAACGCCGTCCCGCTGTTCCTGGACGGCGTCCAGGTCCGGCGGGCCGAAGCTGGCACAATAACTTGCCATGGCATACCGCTCGGGAGTGGGCCCCATTTCCACGAATGTGCGTTCGGAAAGGGTGTCCGAAGGACACAGAAAAATTGCCAGATGGCGTTCGCGTGGAGTGATATTGCCGGCGTCGTAGAGTGGAACGTTCCAGTTAAACTGGTTGTAGAGTGCTGTCTGGTCGAGGAACGGCAGGCACATCGCGGCCCAGCCAAACCCGGCGGCATTCGCTCCCGTAGCGGAGTCCCTTCGGTACAGATATCCGGGTGGAAAGGTGCTATGAGCATCGTGATAATTGTGAAGCGCCAGTCCCATCTGTTTCAGATGGTCCCGGCATTGTGTTTTCCGGGCCGCTTCGCGCGTCTGCTGGACAGCTGGCAGCAACAGGGCGACCAGCACGCCAATAATGGCGATCACAACCAGCAATTCAATCAACGTAAACGCACGGCGGTGAAAACGATGCATTTTGTAATCCTGCGGGATAATAATTTGGATGGCAACCATTCCAGATGGAACAGGTTCCTTTGAAAGTGAGAAAAAAAGAAGAGGGAAAAGACTCGGTCTTGATCGCTTTTTCCCCTGTCCTTTTTGCTTGTCCTCATCTATCGGATCAGACTTTGAGGTTCTGAAGAAGCGAAGCCATCCTGCGGAGAAAAATCGGGTTTCATTCTGCGGATAAGGTAATGATTCGACAAGCACAAACCAAACGATGTTCTTGCCTCGTTCATGACAACCCGGAACGGAAGCTGGATTCGCGCCGATTTGCATCAGGGCAACATTAGCGCCCGGGCTGGGATTTCTTCCAGTTCAGATAATCTTCAATGCGATAGAAGGTGCCGGTTTTGTACAGGCCTCCCCCCTCTTCCGTAAATTCGGAGTTGTTGAAGCTCCACGAGTCCCCATTTTTCTTCATCAAAGCAGCCAGTTGCTGATCCAACTCAAGCCGTAGTGTTTCGAACATCGGATCCGCAACCAGATTGTGCAGTTCGTCCGGATCGTTCCGGCGGTCGAACAGCAGCCAGGGGGCATTCTCGAAACGGGCATACGTATACCGTTGAGTCACGATCCCCCGCCAGGGGGCGGGAACGTTGTCTGGAAGATAGGTCACGAACTGCTGCAACAAAACGGCCTCCGGTCCCTGCTCCGTCTCTCCGCGAACCACCGCAGCCAGGTTGTCTCCCTGCATCTTTTTCGGAATACTCAGGCCGAGCAGTCCCAGCAGTGTTGGTGCCAGATCGACATGGCTCAGTAGTGTGGAAACGGCCCGTCCACTGGGGAGCTGCCCCGGGCAGCAGAAGATGCCGGGAACGCGGGCCGATTCATCATAGGGTTTCCGTTTCAAACGCAGCCCGTGCGAGCCCAGCATATCTCCATGATCCGAAGTGAAGACGACAATTGTCTCTTGTTCCAGATTCAGATCTTTCAATGTCTGCACCAATCGTCCCACCTGGTCGTCAATGGCGGTGATTGCTGCGTAATAAGCGGCGATCTCCTCCACTCCTCCCGCGGGAACATTGCGGTTCAGAATGGCGCCGGCCGGCTTCTTCTTCGCTTGTCCGCGTGCTGGCAGGCCGCTTCCCGGCTGCCAGTTCTTCGGCGGAACAATTCGCTCTGGAGGATACTGCTGCATGTACTTCGCGGGAGCCCCATAAGGATTGTGGGGCGGCCCCAGTTGAACCGCCAGAAAGAAGGGATGGTCCTTGGGCTGTGTCCGGAGAAATTCCAGGGCAAAATCACAAGAGGCTTCCGGTTCGAATTTTTGGATGCGGATCATGTCCGGGGTATCGCGAAAATAAGTGGGTGAGAAGTGCTGATGATGACACTCGTAGGCTGCCCAGAAGGCGAATCCCTGCCGGCGCGGCCCTGGCGGAACGAACCCGGGCATCCGTGGTCCCCCGTCCAGATGCCATTTCCCCACGAATCCTGTTCGATAGCCCTCGGCAGCGAGCAGTTCAGCCAGCGTTGTTTCTTCTTCCCGCAAACGCAGATCGTTGGCAATCATGCCGTTGACGTGGGCATGAGTTCCCGTCAAGAGAATTGCGCGGGCGGAACAGCAGACAGGAACATTGGCATACGTGTTCCGAAAATGGACTCCCCGCGCAGCCAGCTGATCGATATGCGGAGTCTTCACTTGCGGGTTGCCGTCGCACCCCATGGCACTGGCTCGCATCTGATCGGGCATGATCAACAGAATGTTCGGCCGATCCGCGGAAAACAGCGTCCTTCCGGAAAGGAAGATGGCCAACCCAGCCAGAACCATGACGAACCGGTTCATCTTCACGGAGATCATGCGGCGGCGAATCAGAAAAGGCTTCGTTCGTATCACTCTGACAAAATCGGTCTGATGTTCCGGGAAGGTCATCATCAGCTGTTCCATTTCCTGGGGCATGAGAAATATCGCTTCATGAAGGACGATTTGACGGTGATGCAACTCTCAGCCATCCACGATTTTCGAGATGTCGAGGAGATACAGCTGGCGGCCGTGACCATGTGGAGAGTCGATCACGACTGAGCGGCCATCACGGCTGGCGCGGGGGTGCGTGTCGCATCGCCATTCCCCCTGGTAGGGAGGCGGAGAATAAAACGCCCCCAGATCGATCCGCTGGTCCGTTGGTTCATGATAGAGATATGGAACCTGTTCTCGCTTTTTGTTCGGATAGGCATCACACAGGATCCAGCCCGGGTGTTGGGGAACATATGTGTTGTGGCCGTCGACCGGCATTTTTACTCCCCCGATCAATTGGCAGGCACTGGTCCGCGAGTTGACCACATAAAAACCCTTGGGAGCCCCTTCCGGTTGTGTCCACATGCACAAAGACTCCGCATCTTTCCAGACGAAGTGTGAAATCAGCCCGGAGAGTTTGAGAATCGAAATATCGGTTCCGTCCACGTTTCCCGTCACCATTCGCGTCTTCCAGGTCTTTCCCTGCGGTTCACCTGTTTTGGGATCACGCGGACGAAAGCGGTTCAATGCCACGAACCGCGTTCCGTCCGGATTGATCAGCAGATGATTGAACCAATGCCAGTGATCCGCAATTGATTCGCCCTGGAAGGGAATTTTAGAAATGTCATCTAAGGACAAGATGAGTTTTCGTTCTCCCGTGTTCATGTTCACGGAAAATACTCCCGATTCCCGGGGGGCGATTTCGTCCGCGTACGGGTCCGGCAGGCCGACATATCCATATCCCGGACGCATCCGCTGGATCCGGGCAAAGTCCGCGCTCAAGGCGAAAGAACCATCGGGGCTCAACGTGTAGATCGGCGAGGGGAGAGTCCGCTGCTTTCGTGTCCCCACATCCAGAACACGACAGACAAACCGGTCCCCTTCCCGGTCATTCCAGACAACTTCCGACGCTGTTCCCGGCCTCCATTGCAACATACATCCCTGCTGCCAGCCCCACGCATTGCTCTGTCCGAGCTCGATCCACTTGTCATTGTCGTGCAGATCGACCATGCCGACATTGATCACATCTCCGGCAGTGGGCGTGCGGTGCTCGAAATCGACTTCGTTCGAAAGGACATATCGATTCGTTGGGTCGAATTCGAATTTGTCGTAATAGCCGAACCAGTGAAATTTCGGACCGTGCGTAATGGCCCGGACCGGAACCGGAGACGTTTCGTCCCCCCGGCTCCGGGGACTCTGAGCAAGAAACGGCAAACCTGCCAGTAAACTGCTGGACGACTTGAGAAATGTACGCCGATCAATTGCCATCTGCTTGACCATTTCGTTGATGAAATTTACGGGAAGGAGAAATTTCATGCCGCACTGTCATGGCGACCGAAAGATATTCTGGCAGATCAGGCTGACAATTGCATTCGTCGATGATTTCGACATTGGGGCATCCCGTCATGCGGCCCAGAAGTTTTGCTCCCAAAGAGAATTGGAAGCATTTGCCGTCCGCGACGGGGAACTTAATGATTGACGGCGAATTCGCTCGAATTCAGATAAGCCCAGTAAACATCGCGCAGGCTTTCCGTCAGGGCGACTTGCGAAGGAAGATTTTCTTCCGTGACCCGCTGGCGGATGGACCGCCGTACCAGATCCCGCAGTTGCGTCAACTCTCCCGGACTCGGATATCGCGACAACGCGGCCAGGGAGAGTTGGCGAATCCGGTCCGCTTCCGACAGGCCACGCGGAGAGACAATTGCCGTCAGTACGCCGGGATGATCCATGCTGACCGCCCGCTGGACCAGATCCCCATTGATCATCATCAGCGTCTGCTGCCAGGAACCATCGAAGGTGGTCTCTTCGCCATTCTCTTCCGTATCAACAGCGGAATAGAATTGCCGCAACCATTGTTCCCGTTCCCGCTGCGTCTTCCCGCTTCGCAATTGTTCCGGAGTCTGCCCGGAGGCGATTCGCAGGGAATCGAACAATTGTTCTGCTGCCAGCGGCTTGGCTTCCATCTGGTGGAACAATGGCCGGTCCCCGCTGGTTGTTGCGGGAGATGCATCGGAGTCACCAGGCCGGCTGCTCAACTGATAGGCATCTGACAAAGAGATCCAGCGGACAAGCCGGGCGACGTCATAATGACTTTGCACGAAAGCGACGGTCAGGTCTTCCAGCAGTTCGGGATGGCTGACGGGTGTATGCGGGCCCATATCGTCCACTGGGAACGTGAATCCGCGGCCCATCAGCAGGTTCCATGTGCGATTGACGAAGGCCCGGGCGGGTTGAGGATGGGCATCCGCAAACAGCAATCCAGCCAGTTGCGTCCGCAACGTGGGGTGGCTCTCGTCCAGCGTCTTGCTGATTTCCACCCCCGCAAACTTCGGATAAGCGACCCGCATCACCCCCCGCAGGGTCTCATAATATGTCGGCCCGAATATTTCCGCATCCACCAGTTCCCGCACAACGCGGGTTTTTCCGGTCTTCCGGTCGACAATCGTCGATTTTTGAATCCGTGCCTGTTGAAAGAACGCATTGAGTTCCCAGAACCGTTCCTGCCCCCAGCCCTTCACGCTTGGATGCGGGTGGCACTGCGTGCATTGCAACTGTTCACACAAAAAAATGCGGGAGGTGATGGCTGTGGCGGGAACCGCTTCATTGTTCAAATGGGCCAGAAGAAAGTTCGCCGGGCCGCTGGCTTGAGATGTTCCCCGGGCGGAGACCAGATCGGTCACTGTTTCCCGCCACGAACGCCTGGAGAAAAATTCTTCATCCAGCCAGTTCAGCAGCGTTTGCCGGTCGACATTCGTTTCCCGGGCCCGGCCCACGAGCAGGTTTGTCCAGACGGTTGCCAGCCGCCGGGAAAAATCACGGCTGGACAGTAACCGGTCCACCAGCACGGCTCGCTTGGTTTTCTGGGAACTGGCGAGAAAACTTCCCGCCTCGGCTCGCGTGGGGATGCGTCCCGCCAGATCCAGATAAACCCGCCGAACCCATTCCGGATCCTGAGCCATCACGGCTGGCTGGACCCCTGCCTGTTTCCATTCCCGGTTCAGATGATGATTGATTCGGGCGATGACTTCTGCATCCGTGCCCAGCTGAAATGTCGATTCGCTCGCAGCGGGGTTGATGGCGATCACCGATTCTTCGACCCGTCGTCCAGAAAACAGGGAAGGCGTTTCTTCGTTTTGATTTCTGGAGAGATGCACGCTGGGAACCATCTGCTGACGTTTCGAGAATGCCGGCGGGTTTGTCGGCGAAGAGACGTCTGTCGGCAACACTTTTTGCAGCCCTGCCGGATCCCGGGCCACATGGTTCTTGGCGGGGATGAAATAAGCGAAACTCAGTTTCAAAATCACCAGTACTGCCAGACCCACCGTGATTTCTCGCAGGCGCCGAAAATGCCGCGGTTGAGATCGGCGGGTGAATTTTTTCATCGTCAGCGGAAACGCCGCGGTAACGGCGGACGATTCCAGTTCCGCTCCCTGCCCCGCGGCGTCCCAGTGCAATAAACCATGCAGCGTGATCAACTCGAGATACAACCGCCGCAATTCGGCATCCTGTAAGACCAGTTGCTCCAGCTGCGACAGATCCTCGGCGGTGGCGGTCTCTTCGCAGAGCGCTTCCACAAGCGAGAACAGTTTGCGTTTGCTGGTGTGATCCACCGGACGAGACTCTCAACTGATTTTGATTTCGGAAACCTCGGCAGCCAGTTGCCGATGAATACATTCCAGAAGTGTTTTACGAATGCGCCCCAGAGACTGGTAGATGGAATTGACCGGCCGTCCTCGCTGGAGTGCCAGTTCTTTGCCATGCATTCCGGGCTGATATCGTTGCTGAATCAATTCCCGGTCGCGTGGTTCCAGTTTTTCCAGGCAATGCTGCAATGCTTCCCGTCGCTGCTCGATTTCCAGCGACTGGGTGACGGCTTCTCCCGCGACCGCCGTGAGAAATTCATCGGAAAACGTCAGTTTGTCGCGACGGTTGCGTTGCCGGTATTTCAGGATTTCGTACGTGGCGATCTGCCGGGACCAGCCGGAAAAGCTCGATCCCGGTTGAAACTGTTCCAGTTTCGCCCAGATGACCAGATTGGTTTCCTGGAGAATTTCTTCCGCGGACTGAACGTTCCCCGTCTGTGCCAGAATGAACAGGTACAACGGGCGTTGAGCCCGGGTAAACAACTGCACGAATTCATCGCTGGGAGCAGGCCGCGAAGGACGTTGTTCCGGCGGATCCGACACGTTCGTTCTTCATTCTGGAGAAGGGGTGGAATTCGTCAGGAAACCGGCGCCCCCCAATCACGATCCCGGATCGGCCTCGGACTTCCAAAACAACTTGGGATGATCGCTGTTGTCGGGGCTCCGTCCAATTCGCCATGATCCGCACAGCGAATCGTGCTTCGAAATGTGTTTGCGGCTCCTCTACTGAAGCATCGTGATTATCCGATCAGTCCCTTGATGGGCGTGCCTCCGCCAGCCAGGGCGATGGGGCGTCCATTCTTCGATGTATGGACCGTATTCAGCGGAATTCGCAGGGCATGGGCCACCGTCGCCCAGACATCACCGGGAAGGTAGCTTTCACTGACAATACGGATTCCGTCCTCGTCCGTGGCCCCGATTGCCTGCCCTCCCTTGAGTCCTCCGCCACCGACCAGCAAGGACCAGCTGGTTGCCCAGTGATCGCGGCCGACATTCTGATTGATCCGTGGCGTCCGTCCGAATTCACCCATGCAGACGATTGTGACGTCGTTCAACATACCCCGCTGTTCGAGGTCCCGGGTCAGGCCGGCAATCCCTTTGTCCAGCCGGGGCAGGTTGGTGTTCTGCAATGTATTGAAGACGTCATTGTGCAGGTCCCAGCTTCCGGGGAACTGCACTTCAATGAACGGGACCCCCACTTCGACCAGCCGCCGGGCCATCAGCAGGGAACGTCCGAAATCCTGGTCTCCATACAACTCTTTTGTTTCCGTCGATTCATCCTTGATGTCGAATGCTTTCATCTGCGTGGACGTCATCAGATGAACGGCTTTTTCGTAAACTTCCTTATGGGCCTGCCCGGCGTCGCCGCGATCGGACTTGATGAAATTGTTTTCGATCGCCCCGAGCATGGAGAGACGGTGTCCCAGCCGCTGGACATCCATGGAATCCATATTCGCGTTCTGAATTCTCCCTTGCCGGTCGACGACGAACGGAGCATGGGCCATTCCCAGGAATCCCGGAGACATACTGCCGCCGCCGATCGAAACGAAAGCGGGAATTTCCAGATCTTTTCGTTTGCTCCCCACTTCATAGCTGACGACCGAGCCGAAGGTGGGATGCACGACAGTTGGATTGGGGATCCAGGCGCTGTGCATGTAATACGTTCCCCGCATGTGATCGGCTTCGCGGGTGCTCATGGATCGAACGACGGAGAGCTTGTCCATGACCTTGGCGATTTCCGGCAGATGTTCGGAAATCTGAAGATCTCCCTTGGTGCTGATCGGCTTGAATTCCCCGCCGTTCTTGGAATGTGGTTTCAGGTCCCACATGTCAATCGTGGGGGCTCCGCCGCTCAACCAGATCAGGATGCAGGCCTTCTGATTCCCTTTGACCTCCGCGGCATTGGCCTGGAGATGGGAGAGAAATTGCGCCGCCCCCATGGCGGTCGCGCTCCCCATGGCCATATGGCTGAGAAAATGACGCCGTGACATGCTGCTGGAGAAAGAATTCAACATGATGGACTCGTTTCTGAAAGCATTTTCAGGAGGGATGTTTCGTGTTTTACAGACAAAATAAGGAGACGTTCAAAAAAGGAGGCGTTACATGCCCGGAATCCTTCATTTGCCGTACAGGGGGAGGAGCAGGCTGCGGTCAGGCAGATTGCTTTCCATCATTCATCATTCTAATGGTTCACAATAAATTCATTCGAATTGAGCAAGGCCCAGTACAGGTCCTGGTAGGCCTTCAGGGGGTCGCGCTCAGACTTCATCAATTTGACCAGCTGGCTCGTCTCGGATCGGGAAGGCCGCCGTCCCAGAGAGGCAATATAAAAAGCATCAATCCGGGCGGCATCGTTTCGCAATCGAGGATTGGCCAGAACCGTGTGGACATAGCTTCCCTTGTCGACGCTGATTGCCTTCTGCACCAGCCCGCCATTCATCATCAGTAACGCCTGGGGAATGCTGCCGCTGAAGAGCGTCGGTTCATCATCTTCGTTCCCGCCGAAAATCCGTAGGAAATCGACCAGCCATTTTTCCCGTTGATCTTCCGCAGCTTCAAATCCTTTTCCTCCCGCCTGATCCGCATTCGTGGCGATCAGCAGAGAGTCATACAGCTGTTCCGCCTGCATGGTCTTCACATACATATGGCTGAACAACGGAACTTCGCCGGCGGACGGATTATCGAACCGGTTATCCGTGTTGAACTGGCTTGTCAGGTTGTAGACCTTGGTATTGCAGATCCAGCGGGCCAGTTGCTTCACATCGTAATGATGGGCGACAAATTCTTTTGTCAGCAGATCAACCACTTCCGGATGGCTTTCCGGGTTATGCGGTCCCATGTCATCGACGGGCCGGGTAAAGCCATATCCCAGAAAGTGCCCCCACATCCGATTGGCAAAGGCGCGGGCCAATTGATGCGTCTCATCGTCCTTGCAGATCAGCCGGCCCAGTTCCTGCCGCCGATCAGCGGCATTATGGTCCACTTCGGTTCCATGATACGCGGGATAAGCCACCTGCATCAGGCCAGCCCGGTTTTCGAAGTAAACCGGTCCTGAGAAATCCCGGTAGGCCAACTCCGAATAATCATCATCCATCCGACCGGTCTTGGGATTGTACTTGTCGTGATCGATCCGGCGGGTCTGCCGAAGGAAGCTGTTGAACTCCCAGAACTGGTTCTGCTTCCACTCATTAAAAGGATGGTTGTGGCACTGCGTGCACTGGACCTGCTGCCCGAGAAAAATCCGGGTCAGATTTGCTGTTGCCTGAACATGATATTCTTCGCTGCCCGGATTGCCGCGCAGCTGGGCCAGTAGAAAATTGACGGCCCCATTCTCTTCAAAATGGCCCTCCGCCGTGACCAGGTCGTAGACGATATCATTCCAGGGACGGTTCTTGCCAAAGGCTTCCCGGAGAAATTTCCGCATCCCCACCCGGCTCGTCCGATCGGGAGTGTTCCGGCCGATCAGAATATTTGTCCAGACTTCCGTAAAATTCCGGACATAATCCGGATCCGCCAGGAGTTTCTCAATCAGCTTGAACCGTTTGTCTGGACTTTCATCGTCGAGAAAGGCTTCCGTGACTCCCGCTGGCGGAATATGACCGACCAAATCCAGATGGACGCGACGAACCCATTCCGCATCATCCGCGATCGGGCTGGGGATCGCTTCGTTGTCTTTCCATCCCTGGGCGATCAGATTGTCGATCTGTCCGACAATCCGGTCCGAAATTCCGGTGCTGAATTCCTCGACACTTTTATCCGCCGCTTGTGCGGCGCAGGTCATTTCTCCCTGTCCTCCGGGAATTCTTACCATGACCAGTCCGGTCACGATGCCCCCCGCCATCAGGCCAGCGGTGATCTTTCCAAAAAATCTCTGGAGAACCGGATTTCGATTGTGCAACTGGCTGTTCCATCTGAACATGGATTTCGCTCCCCTGATCCTGTTTCAGCAACCTTTGTCAAAACAGGGACGTCCTCATTGTCATTACCGCAGATTCGCTGCGTCTGTTCGTGCGAAATTCTTTGCTGGAGGATCAAATCGTTCTTTTTTTACAAATTGACTGAAAAAATCCCCAGTCTCTCTCCCATTTTCCCGCGAAAACCCTTCTTTGAATCCCTTACCTTGAGCTGTCGAGCGAATGGCTCCGGGCCTGGAAAACGACTTTCAGCTGCGAGCCAGCGGGATGGATTCGCGCGGTTCCTTCTATTTTTCGACCTGACAGACGGATTGTCAATCCGTCTCCCGATTGGGAGAGAATGGAATATCTTCCGAAATCCCAGCGAGTTACATTCCCCCGGCCTCCTGAAATGGGACCTTCATAATCCAGATAAGCCCGCCGATGTGCGGCAATCTCCTCCGCGGCAATTACGGCGTCAAAACAGGGTTCTCCGGAAAGCCGGAACGTTCGTAGCGAATCCGCTTCCTCCAGCATGAAATCGTAATGCGGCGCAGGCCAGTCGTGGGCCAGAATGACAAACCGATCCAAGGGTTGCTCCTGGTTTCTCCAACAGAAAAAGAGGACAGGAAGTCAGGATTTTTCTCTCCCTTCATCCCTGTCCCCTGTTCTCTGGCTTCTTTAGACCGGGACGTTGATTTCGTATCCCTTGCGTTGTTCTCTTTGCTGCATGGCGCGCCCCTGCAGGCTGTTGGTGATTTCCTCGGTTTTCGCATCCCAGTTCAGGGACTGGTTCAATCGGATGGCGATATTCGCCAGATGGCAGGTTGTCATCGCTTTGTGGTGCGACCAGACGTCGGACACGGGACGGGCTCGCGTCTTGATGCAGTTGACGAAGTTTTCCTGATGATTGGCGGGAATGGGGCCGCCATAGACTTTTTCCAGGGCATCTTCCGGAAGCGGTTTTTCCTTAAGGGCTTCCACGGGGGCGCCCTTGATGGCACCGCGGGAAACATGGAACCGCCCTTCCGTGCCTTCAAAAAGGATTCCATTTCGATCCGGGGACTGGCTGACGATATGCATTTCGATTTCGTTCGGAAACATAACTTTGATGTCGAACGAATTGGCGACGTTGTAGCGATCGTCCTGGACCGGATTTCCATCTTTGAAGTCGACGGCATGTTTGGCGAAAACCGGTTCCACGGTGACGGGCCCCTGGCCGGGACCGTTCTGCCCGATGGCCCACTGGGCAATATCGACGTGATGTGCTCCCCAGTCCGTCATTTTTCCGCCGGAATATTCGTACCACCACCGGAATTCATAATGGCAGCGAGTCAGTCCCCATCTCGACATGTTGTCTTTGAAGCGGAAATCGACCAATGGAGCCTGCCCCAGCCATTTTTCCCAGTTGAGCCCCTTCGGAACGTCGGTCACGGGAATGGGACCACTGTCAGCCACTCCGCCGATATCGCAGGTCACTTTTTTCACTTTCCCGATCCGGCCATCACGGACCAGGGCAATGGCCTGTAAAAAACGGTGCGCCATCTCGGTCCGTTGCTGGGTTCCCACCTGGAATACCGCTTTGGTCTGTTCCAGAACCTTGATGATCTGCTTGCCTTCATGAATGGTCAGCGTCAGTGGTTTTTCGCAGTAAACATCTTTTCCAGCCTGCATGGCTTCGATGGCAATTTTGGAATGCCAGTGATCGGGAGTCACGATCACAATCGTGTTGATGTCCTTGCGGTCCAGGATTTTTCGATAATCTTCCGCTGTCTCAATTTGGGGATCCCGCCCCGCTTTCCGCTGATCATTTTCGACTCGTTGCCGGGCTTCCGCCAGATGATTCGCATCGACATCGCACAGGGCGACAACGTCGCCATAGTTCTTCATTCGGGAATAAGGATCCTGCTTCCAGCGATCCCCCGTGCCGATGCAACCAATCGTCAGACGTTCGTTCGGGCTGCGGGCGGCCTCCTCAGCGAGAGAACGCTGAGGGCTCCAGGTGGGCAAGGCCACTCCAGCGGCGGCGGCCAGAGTTGAAGTCTTCAAAAAGTTTCGTCGAGATTGAATTGCAGACATTGTGAACAGCTCCCAAAGCTCTAATTAGAGACATCTCGTCATGGACATTGGACAACGCCAGTCGTATCAGCCGGTTTTTGTGAGTGCAGTGTAGCCAATCCGGGGAGAGTGAAAAATGTTGCGGAGATGACAAATCGTTTTGAAGACGAATTTTGTAAAAGAGGGGAAACCGAATCCGGAGAAATGCTTCGCTGGTCGAGAATCCATGGAAACGCCCGCCATTTTCAGGCGGGCGTTCTTCGTCCATTGCACAGATTCATTTTTCATCGTGGATGAACGGATGGATTGATCGCATCAGCGCCACGTTCCGCCCCGCGGAAATTCGTTCTTCATCAAGTCTCTGCGGCGCGATTCGAATCCAAACCAGGGCAGTCTGGCCAGAGCAATTTGCTCGACTCCAGAGTCATTCCGGCAGCCGTCCGTGTTCAATTTTTGGAAACGGACCGGTGCAGGCTTTCATGAAAGCTACCAGGTCTTCCTTTTCCTGTTGCGTGAGATTGAGCTTGACGATTTTGCTGCTCAGGTTTTTATTCGGAATTCCCCCCTTGTTGTAGTGCTCGACGACATCCATCAAGGTTTTCAGGCTGCCGTCATGCATGTACGGAGCGGAATGTTCCACGTTGCGGATGGTCGGGGTTTTGAATGCCCCCCAGTCTTTTTCGTCACCCGAAATGGCCGCCCGGCCAATATCCGGTTCTTTCGCATTCATGCCGATTCCCAGATTGTGATATTTTTCATCACTCAGATTCGCACCGACATGGCACGCGGCACAGTTGACCCGCTCACTGAAAAACAGTGTTCGGCCACGGATCGCGCTTTCGCTCATCGGGTTTTCTTCAAGTCCTTTTTTTGCAGCCGCATAAGTGGCCGCCACGTTCTTGTCTTCGTCGAGAAGATCTTTAAGGTCGTCCGGATCGAGTTGTTTGAACTTGTCCATTTCTTCGTAGTAATCGAACGGGGATGGTCCGGTGACAATGGCCCGTTCGAAAGCAGCAATCGCTTTGGCGACATTGTCAATATTCATCGAGTCCCTGCCGAAGACAGCGGCAAACTCCAGCTGATATCCCGGAATTTTTTTCAGGTCTTCCACACAGGCATCATGCGTGTTTCCCATTTCGATCGGATTGGCAATGGGACCAACGGCCTGCTCTTCCAGCGTGGCGGCCCGCCCATCCCAGAATTGCAGCCCGGAAAGGATCCGGTTGTAGCTTACCGGGGAATTCCGACCGCCAAGCTGATTCCCGATCCCCACGCCGAATTGAGTATCTTTGGCATAGCCATTATCGGGATGGTGACAAGAGGCACAGCTGATCGTGCCGTCCGCGGAGAGACGAGGATCAAAATAGAGTTGCCGGCCCAGCTCGATTTTGGCCCGCGTCATGGGATTTTCTTTCAGCCCTTGAATGGTGGACGCACCCGCAGCAAGCCCCAGCGGAAGTTTGATATTCAAGATTTCAAAGTTCGCCGGGTTTGACATCCATTTCTTGATTTCGGCCATCGTCAACGGACCGTTTCCCGGGATCCCTGTCAAAAGATTGCCGGTTCCCAGGACGATTTCTTTTTCCCCCGTAGCAGTCTCCGCAGCCACCACAGGGAGAGCAGCCGTCAAGAAAACGAGACAAATCAGCCCAGGAACGAAGAAGAATGGTTTCATGGGGGGGGAACTCTCTTGCTATAGGGCCGGGGCGAACGGATAGGTTTCGCATTATATGCATCCTCGAAATTTCGACCAGTCTCGGCAGGGAATCCCCTCATCTGATAAACTTGGCGTCACTTCATTCTGGTTGCCAGTGAAAGGCTCTCTCATGTTCGTGGATGATTTCAAGACACCGGGACCTGTTCACCCCCTTCCTGAAATCAACATGGTGACACCCCGAACGGTTCCTATAGAAAATGCATCAGTCCGGCAGGGCTGGTCCGTTTCGATTGCCACCAGGGACATTCACGTTGCCCAAAATCCTCGCGAACCGCGAAAAGAGAGGACGCCGCTTGTTGCATCCCAGTTGACCCGGCGGAGTTTTCTCCATGCCGGTGCTGCCGTCGCGGGAGCACTTTGTCTTTCCGCCTCGGCCGTTGCGGAAGGGAAGAAATGGCGCATCGCGGTGATCGGGCAGACGGGACATGGAAATTATGGGCATGGGCTCGATACATGCTGGTTGGCGATTCCCGAGACAACCGTGGTGGCGTTTGCCGATGCCGATGAAGGGGGGCGCCGGAAGGAACAGGCAAAACTTCCCAATGTCCGGGCATATGCCGACTACCATCAGATGCTTCGGGAAGTAAAACCGGACGTTGTCGCGGTTGCTCCCCGCTGGATCGATCAACACGCGGAGATGATGCTGGCGGCCATTGAGGCAGGAGCACGCGGGATTTATGTGGAGAAACCGTTCTGCCGGACACCCGTTGAAGCAGACCGGATCCTGGCGGCGGCAAGGAAATCGGGGTGCCGCATCGCGGTGGCCCATCGAAATCGATATCACCCAGCCCTGTTCGCGGTGCAAAAAGCCGTGACAGAAGGAGCGATCGGGACGTTGCTGGAGTTACGGGGACGCGGAAAAGAAGATCACCGGGGAGGCTGCCTGGACTTGTGGGTTCTGGGAAGCCACGTGTTTGACCTGGCCAGATTCTTCGCCGGAAACCCGCAGAGTTGTTCGGCCCTCATTCAACAGGGAGATCGTCCCGCGCGGAGCAGCGATTTCACCGAGGGGGCCGAAGGAGTTGGTCCCATTTGCGGGGATCGGATTCACGCCCGGTTCAACATGCAGAATGGACTTCCATTCTATTTTGATTCCATCCGGAATGCCGGAACAGCGAATGCCAATTTCGGGCTCCAGCTGATCGGAAATCTGGGAGTGATTGATCTGCGGATCGATCGGGAACCGGTTGCCCATCTTCTTTCTGGGTGTCCGTTCCTTCCCAGTTCCAGACCGACAGCCTGGGTGCCGATTTCCAGTGCGGGGGTCAATCTTCCCGAACCGCTGAAAGGACTCGGAGATCAAGTGGCCAGCCATGAACGGGCCTGCCGCGATCTTCTCGCAGCGATCTCCGAACAACGCCCCGCAAAATGCAGCGATGTCGACGGGGCGGCCACCGTGGAAATGATCCATGGAATTTATCAATCACATGTCCGAGACGAAGCCCGGGTCCCCTTCCCGCTCAAGCATCGCGAACACATTTTCGAGACGTGGAAATCCATGTCTTAATAGGATTTCCATGTGGTGTTATTGCCGGACTTCAAACCGGGAAAATTCTCCCGTCGCGGCCTGCTGAGTGACACGGCATTCGTCGATATTTCTGCGAAAAACAGCGTCAATGGCCTGCTGAAACTCCTGGAATTCCGCCTCCGTGCACTCCGTGACCATTTCCACGGTCCGGTCTGGCAGATTGCGAACATATCCCATCACGGGATAACGTGTTGCAATTCGGGATACCGTATGACGAAACCCCACTCCCTGCACTCGGCCCGAGTACCGGGCCATCCAGCGCTTTCTGGGAAAAGAATTCATTCCTCTCTCCAAACCTGTCTATCCCCCACTTCCCAATTTCCCCAGGGGGGACTTTCGAGATTTTTACTTGTTTTTGTCGCAAGATATTTTGTGCAAATGGGTTTGGGATGATTTTCTTTGTGGACAGGTCAATTTATCGAGATGGTTTGATAGAAACTGTCAAGATATGGTCGGATTGACCGCCCAATTTGGATCTGCCGGGACATTATTTTAATAACACTGAAATCTCGGGCCAATCAACGCATTTCGCGCCAGATGGATTCACTTTTCTCAGACTTTGACTTGGCACTTTCTTTGAAGGGGACGTCCCGGGAGGAAGAGTTTCTGCGCCTGCTGGCGGTGAGCTACCGGGATATTTACGCCTCTATCGCAGCCATTGTCGGGAATCGGGATGACGTCGACGATGTCATCCAGGATGTCTGCATCGTCCTTTGGGAAAAGTTTGACGAATTCAAACTCGGCACAAATTTTCGCCGCTGGGCCTGCACGATTGCCTTTAATTCCGCCAAGTCGTTTGCCCGGAAACAACGGCGACGGCGGGGGAGTTTTGGAGACGAAGCACTCGCCCGAATCGTCCAGATGCGTTCGGCTGGGAGTGAACTGTTGGAATTGCGGCGGGAAATGTTACGGGATTGCCTGAAAAAACTCTCGGGGACGGATCGCCGTTTCCTGTCAGACTGCTATCGGACTCCACATTCGCTGATTGAATTTGCGGAACTGAAAGGACGTACCGTTTCTTCGGTCTATTCCAAGCTGAAACGGCTTCGGCGGGTACTCACGGACTGTATTCAGCGACGCATTGAACGGGGAGGAGACTGATGGATCCCGTCATCACTCCCGAAGATGAAGTTCGATTGCTGGCAGATCGGCTGTTTGATGGCCATCTGGAAGCGATGGAGAGAGTCCGTCTGGAATCGCTGATCCTCGCGGATCAGCGTTGTTTGCAGATTTACTGCGAACGTCTGGATTTTCACTGCGAACTGATCAGCCAGGCGGATGCTCCGACTTCCGAAGCCGCCATTCTGGCGGGCTTGCAGAAATTCTCTCAGGCAGCAGACATCCGGAAGCAGCGTCGTCTCTGGAAAATATATGGAATACTGACAACAGCTGTACTGGGGATGATGGTCCTGGTGGGATGGAGTTATCGGGGACGGTTCGCCCCCGCCCCCGTGGGGGTGATCGCAAGTCTGACGACCGATCTGAGTGCTCCTTCCGCTTCACTGGAACTGGGGCAGGCGGTGAGACCGGGGCAGACGGTCACGCTTGCCCAGGGCATTGCTTCCGTTCAATTGGCGGATGTGATGGTGGATTTAATCGGGCCAGCCACGATGTCTATCCGCGGAAAGAAGGAAGTGGTCCTTTCCGAAGGAACGATTGTTGCCAAGGTTTCTTCATCCGCCATCGGCTTCAAGGTTCGGACCGAGGATGCGGAAGTGATCGATCTGGGCACAGAATTTCTCGTGCAGGCCGCTCGCGGCCAGGGAACCAGTGTCAGCGTTCGCCGGGGGGCCGTCCAGGCAAAACTGCTGGATCAGCAGGGGAAGATCACGAAGATGATGGATCTGACCGCTTCCCGGTCAGCCCGTTTCGATCAGACCCAACAAGTGATTCGGGAAACCGATTTTTCTCCACAGCCTTACCTCCGCGTGGACCGTTCTCGGGGAGGGATTTGCCGATTGACGGGGGCCATTCGCTGCCTGACGGAGCTTCCCGCATCCCTCGCGAGTAACCAGACGACAACTCCCGATCATCTGCTGATTCTTCCTGAACAGCAGATCATCCTGCCGGAAGCACAGACGTATCTCGGAATTTCCGGACCGGTGACAATTCCGGCCGGCAGCACACTCAGCAGCTACCTGATTCATTATGACCCCACGGAAACCGTTCATTTTGCCCCGCGCGGATCGGTGACGTTCGATGCCCCCATTGCCGCGATTCTTGTCAGCCATGAAAGCCTGCGGGCCACAGATGCCCGGTTTGGCGTGGCGAACCTCCCCGTGGAACAGGAATCATTCCGGCAACTGGAGCTGGAAGAAGATGAAATCCGCATTTCTGACGATCGAAAAACGGTCTCTTTTTTCTTCGGTGTTTCCCCGCCGGAATTTCTGGATGAAGCGCGGATCCTCGTCATTCATCCATAACAGGGTTATCCGCTTTATTTCACTGGCCATAAAGGAGAAATGTCATGGTTCCGCCTCCCCGAAACAAAGGGTTTACATTAATTGAACTGCTGGTCGTGATCGCCATTATTGCTGTTCTGGTTGCTCTTCTGCTTCCCGCTGTGCAACAGGCCCGCGAAGCGGCGCGGCGGAGCCAATGTAAAAATAATTTGAAGCAGCAAGGGCTGGCGATGCATAATTATCACGATGTGCATCGTGTCTTTCCGCCCGGAGCGATCGCTCCGGGAACGAATTGCGATACCGTCTCACCCAGCCAGCCGATTCTCAATCATACTGCCTTTCAGATGCTGCTGCCGTTTCTGGATCTGGGCAATCTTTACCTGTCCTACAACTTCAATCTCCCCAGCGGAAAATCGCGCTATAACAACAATTCCAAGTGCAGTGCCGCCATTCCCGCCACAGACCAGCTGGGCGTGGTCCGGTCACCGGTTCCGATTTTTATCTGCCCCTCCGACAGCGGGCCGCGCGTGGGAACGAGTGATTATGAATTCTCACAAGGGAGAGGGGCCATGCGGACAAGTTATGGCCTGGTTGATGATCGGACAGATGGCAGCTGGTCGAGAACCTGGCAGGCCTCGACGGAAATAACAAAGGGAATGTGGGGGCCAAATGGATCTGCGATGATGAAAGATCTCATTGATGGCAGCACCAATACCGTTGCCCTTGCCGAAGCTCCCTTTCAAAAATCGTCTACTGAAGCGTGGACCGGCCCGTACTGGAACATCTACACCTATATTTATTGGGTCGATCTTCGCAACATGGGAATTAATCGGATCTCCGGAACCCCCATTGCCGGCGTCGGACGGAATGGCGCGGGAAGCCTGCATGTGGGGGGCATTCAAATTCTTCTGGCCGATGGCTCTGTCCGGTTTCTGAGTGAAAATGCCGACCAGACAAAAGTTGTGAATGCTCTTGTCTCCATCAACGGTGGCGAAGTTCTCGGTGAATTTTAACGAACATCACACCTCTTCGCGAATGGAGAAAACAGGGATGTCTGGAAGTGCATTGCCCATGTGTTTGATTCCTCGATGGATACAATTGGCGGGACTGCTCGGAGCAGGATTGATTCTGGGGTGTGGAAGCCCGCCGGCGGATCAGCCGGAACTGGGTGAAGTGGCCGGAATTGTTCTGCTGGACGGACAGCCGTTGCCCATGGCGGAACTTCTCTTCCAACCCGATGAAGGGCGTCCATCGACCGGGCAGACGGATGATGCCGGCCGATTTGTGCTCCGCTATAATGCGCAGACGACCGGAGCAAAACTGGGGCATCATTCCGTCCGGATCACAACCCGCCGGAACAATGTTGACCCGCGGGATCCCACGTCTCCGGAATACCCCGAAAAACTCCCGCCAAGATATCATTCCCAGTCGGAATTGACGGCCGACATCAAGCCGGGGAAGAACGAACTGAAATTCGAACTGAATTCGAAACCATCCTCACAAGATGAGAGCAGATTCACCCCGAAGTAGTCCGCGTTCCGTCACGCAGCGAGTTGCGTTTCATCAAATAAAACGCGCGCGGGCACAGGCAAGGGCAACTTGCTCTCGAGCGGAGTCGCAAATGATGTGTCATGCGGATCCTGGTGAAACACCGGGAATTCAAGGCCGAGCGTGATCGAACAAAAAACAAACTGCTCTAAATTCAGGACAGCTGTGAGTTCTGAGTGGGCTGGGGAGTGTTTTCTGAGCGGTCGGGACGATATGATCGGCCCCCTTGTGTCCGCTGCGCGGCAGGCTGGATGAGTTTTCATCGGGGTGCTGCGCGGATGTTGTCAATGTTCGCTGTGACATGATCTCTGTTCTCTCTCTTGTTGTGGAAGAGTTTGAACGACGTGAGCGACATTGGTAGCGGCTGGACCAGATTCGTCCATGCCGGGCGTTCTGATTTCGCATAACCAGGAGACCCTTGAACGATGAAAAAGACTGTTCTTCTGCTGACCGCATTTTCAATCCTGTCCGCCATGGGAGGGATTGTCGCTGAAGGGGCGGACAAGACGGGTGCGGCCATGACGACCGCCGCCGAGAAATTTCTAGCTGCCCTGACTCCCGAACAGACAAAACTGGCGACGCGCCCTTTCGACGACCCCGCCCGCCAGGACTGGCACAACATCCCCAAGCCGACCCGCAAGGGACTGCAAGTCAAAAACATGTCCCCGGAACAGCGGCATCTCTGCCACGATCTGCTCCAGGCCGCCTTGAGTGAACCGGGATACGAAAAAGCGGTCCGGATCATGTCGCTGGAAAACAACCTGCTCATCGGGGAAAAGGGAAAAGGACCGCTGCGGGATCCGGATCGCTATTTTCTGACGATCTTCGGAACGCCGGCGCATGATTCCCAGTGGGGCTGGAGTTTCGAAGGGCATCATCTTTCGTTGAACTTCGTTATCAACAACGATGAGGTGATTGGAGAAACCCCGAGTTTCTGGGGGGCCAATCCCGCCACGGTCAGCATCTTTATTGAAGGGGGACCCCAAAATGGCACGCGAACGCTGGCGGATGAAGAACAACTGGCGTTCGACCTGGTGAATTCGTTGACACCGGCCCAGAAGCAGAAGTGCATCATTGCCGAGAAAGCCCCCGCCGATTATCGCAACGCCGGCAAACCGACTCCTCCCACCGCGGACAAGGAAGGGATTTCGGGTGCGGAACTGACTCCCGAACAGCAGGAAACCTTGTGGAAGGTGCTCAAGACATACAATGCGCATCTGGCTCCCGAGATTGCCGATAAGCGTCTGAATGAACTCAAACAGGATGGTTTGAAGGATGTTTACTTCGCCTGGCTGGGCTCGACACAACCGGGAGTCGGACATTCGTATCGCATTCAAGGTCCGAGTTTTGTGCTGGAACTGATCAATGTCCAGTCGGATCCCGCCGGGAACAAGGCCAATCATATCCATTCGGTCTGGCGCAGCTTGAAACGGGAATTCGGAAAGAAATCTTCGTGACCTGACAAGCAAAGCCTCGAACAAAGACCTGGAGGCAATAAATCAAGACGCCGGCGGCCTGAAAGGCCGCCGGCGTCTTGTTGTTGGAAGTTGTTGAAAAAACGTTCTTATTGTTCGCGAACTCCGGCAGGATATTGCCGAACAGGCTGATTGCTGGTCAGCGGAGATCCCTGGGTCGTTCCATTGTTGAAGTTGAACGGATTCAGATTTGCGGGATTGATACTGATGTTGTCATAAGTTCGCCCACTGATGATGGCAGCCACCATCTGGGATGGCGTTCCATTGGCAATCACCTGCTGGGCTGTCTGAACGTCCTGGTCGTGATTGGTGGTCCGGGTTCCGGCAGCAACGGTGACCGGCACATCCGGGGTCACGCCGGCTCCCGCCATTTCCCGTCCATTCGGTGAGTAAAACTTGGCGGTCGTCAGTTTCAGGATCGCGGGGATGGTTTTCATGGGGAAGTGGGTCTGCACTGTCCCTTTTCCATAGGAATTCCGTCCGACGATCACTCCACGATGGTTTTCCTGAATGGCCGCGGCAAAAATCTCGCTGGCACTGGCGGAGTTGTCATCCATTAGAACCACCAGCGGAACACTCCAGGTTTTGGGTTGCGTGGCCACTTCCTGGGTATTGTCCGAGGCGTTGCGTCCCCGGGTGGAGACGATCGTTCCTCGAGTCAGAAACATGTCGGAAATTTCCACGCACACATCCAGCAGTCCCCCCGGATTTCCCCGCAGGTCAAAAACCAGGTTTTTCATCCCCTGGTTGTGCAGGGTGAACAGTGCGTTTTCCAGATCCCTGGCGGAAGATTCTGAAAATTGTTTCAGGCGGATATATCCGGTGCCGGTGGCAGGGTCGATGATCTGCGTTCCGGTCACGCTGCTGACGTAGAAGCTGCGACGAACCACACTTCCCCGATAGCGTTGTCCGTTCCGCAGAATTTCGAGAGTGACACTCGTCCCGGCGGACCCGGACAGTTTATCAGCGATTTCATTGAGAGTTTTTCCTCCCATGGCCTGTTGGTTAATCGCGGTGATGACGTCTCCCACTTGTAATCCAAGTTCGGCTGCCGGGCTGTTCTCGATCACCCCGACGATTTCGACTCCCTGGGCATGGCCCTGCAACTCGACGCCGATTCCGACGAGGTTTTCCTCCAAAGCCGCGGTCTGTACCCGATCAATCATTGCTCCCGCATTCGATCCAGCGGCTTCCGGTAAGAACGCGGAATATTTATCGAGGGTATCCAGCGTCCCGTTCAGGAATTCCAGTCCCACCGCTTCGCGGCGGATTCCGGTTCCCCGGTTCACGATTTCGGCGGTCGTCTGCATCAGGGCGACGGCCTGATTAACGTCTCGGGCCGGTTGTGTCTGGATCAACTGCTGCAACTGGGTTTGTACACTCTGAATGGCCTGGGGAGAGACATTCACATTGTTGGCCCGGAGGAAGTGTTCATTATTCAGGGCATTGATCACGTCCTGGACTGATCCGCGAGTACGGACTTCGTAGGCAGGGGGATCGACGTGCCGCTGATCAATCATCTGTGCCGCTTCGCGGTAGACGCTGGCGAGTTGTGTCAGGCTGGTACGGGCGAGGAAGCCGAGCATTTTGGCATCGGTGGCCCGGTTGCTGATTTTCGCTTGCGACAGGTCCGCCGGTGCCGTGGAAGTTCCCGACACCGCGGTCTGAACCGGAATCACATCCTCGCGGGCGAGAGGAATCCCGTCGTCCACGGTCATTTTCGATTCGTAACGGACGGGAACGATGGCGCTGGCAACGGGGCTGACTTCAGTCTGCGAAAGTGGCAAGACAGAATGGGCCGGTTCGGCGGCCGACAGGGATCGGCAGGCGAAGAGAACGCTGAGTACCAGGGCCAGCAGGATGGAATCGCGGCGAATCAAGTTGTTTTGGGAGGTCTTCATAGGAGTCATTCCTGTTAGAAGTATCAAATATTTGTGGGAATTGGCTACGGTCAACATTCAAATTGAAGCGGAAATCCGGAAGATTTCAGTGGGCCATGACGGCGGCAGCGACAGGTCGCGGAAGTGCATCAGCCCGTTTCAGACTGGTCAGAATTTCTCCCCGCATGACGCGAGTGGTGACTGGGGCTTCGATGCCAATTTTTGTCTTTCCGTTTCCACATGAAATCACTTTGATTACAATGGAGTCGCCGATAACAATCGTTTCAGACTTTTTTCGTGTCAGAACCAGCATGGTTTCACTCCTCATCCTTGGAAAAGTTGACTGATCTTGTCAGGTCGTGGCGGTGAATCTGGTCTTGACTCAACTTGCCGCCATCTGCAAAGGGGAGAAAGCACGGAGCGTGCCAATTCTGTTTTTGTGCGTGGTTCCATTTTTATAAGTCATTTTATTGTAATTTGATAAGTCAATTTTATTTTTGTAGGTAGAATTGGTCTTGACAAGGAAAAGGCAATTCCCTTGTAAGAGATTCATTGCCATTTGGAGCAAAATGACGACCTTACAATCGGACCGCCGTCATTCTGGAGACGATCGGCAATCACTGCCGGTGGCTGGAGTTCTCCGCATGTCCATGGTTTGACGGCAATTTTCGGAAGAAAGCGCCGCAGAACCGGCACTCACTTGTTTTGATGAAAAGGAGTCTTATGCAGTTTCGCATTGGAATTGGACACGATACCCATCGCCTGGAACCGGGACCCAAGCTGATTCTTGGAGGCCTTGAAATTCCTCATGATCGAGGCTGCATTGCCCATAGCGATGGCGACGTCCTGCTTCATGCATTGATTGATGCCATTCTGGGGGCTCTGGCCTGGGGAGATATCGGCGAATGGTTTCCGGATACCGATCCAGCCTATCGGGGAGCCGATTCTCAGGCATTGCTCCGCCCTGTTCTCGATCGGCTTGCCGCGGAAGGCTGGCAGATTGGGAACGTGGACAGCATTGTCTTTGCCCAGCAGCCGAAGTTGTCCCTCTTCAAGCATCCTCTTCGGGAGCGACTCGCGGAAATTCTGGCTCTCTCCGTGGAGCAGGTCAGCGTCAAAGCAAAGACCGGAGAAAAAGTGGGGCCAGTCGGTCGGGAAGAAGCGATTTGCGCGGAAGTCATTGTGCTGTTACAGCGAATGAAATCCTGAAAAGGTGGGGGGCGCCATTCGCTTCCGGCGTGGTCAAGGAGGTAATGAGAATTGCGGGGATAGATTCTCTTTTTCCTTGGGTGGAGAGAAAATGCCTCTCCCGAAATATTCAATGTTGTGCGCAGTTTTTCTGAACAATTGCGGCAACCTGAATTTTTCAGGATCGGCTCTTGTCGTCGCCGTTAAATCGTTGATATGCTTGAATTGCCGATATTTCTCAAGCGATTCGCGTCGGGAAGAAATGGTCGAAGGGAATTGTTCTTTTCCTTATTCTGGAAGCTTTTGAAGTTTTCAATTTTCAAGCGTTTCCGTTTCAAGCGTTCCTGCTCTCCGAGTTTTTTATAGCCCCTCTTTTTCTGGAGACGACAATGCTGCCCCCCCCCCAGATTCTCAGTTTTAACATGGAGTGGCAGGTGTTACGGTCGAAACCTGTCTCGTTCGCGTGGATTCACGCTCATTGAGTTGCTGGTTGTCATTGCCATCATTGCGGTGCTCGTTGCTTTGCTCTTGCCGGCAGTCCAGCAGGCCCGCGAAGCCGCCCGTCGCAGCCAGTGCAAGAACAATCTCAAACAGTTGGGATTGGCACTGCACAACTATCATGACACGCTGAACGTGTTCCCGTATGGATGGCAGAGTGAGGTGACCGGAGCCCGGCACCGGCGGGACTGCTGGTTTCAGCGGTTGCTTCCCTATGTCGAACAGTCGGCATTGGCAAATATTTATGAAGCAGATACCACCGAATACGTTCATGCGATTCCGGCGGCAATTTCCGGAACGGTTGTCCCTTCGTTCAGCTGCCCTTCGGATGGGGCGACCCCCGGTCGGGGAGCGAATGGATCAACCACGGCGTTTCAAGGGAGTTATGTCGTTTCGGTCGGAGTGGGGCAGACCTATTCAGTCAATACCGCGACTCAGACCATCACTGTCACAAACATGAACACTCCCACCACGGCGGATACTGGGGGGCTTTTTTATACCAATTCCAAAACTCGGATCCGGGACTGCATTGATGGGACCAGCAACACTCTGCTGGTATCGGAAACCGTGATTCGTGGTCCTGGAGTGAGCGGGGCCTGGGGAGAAGGAGGCGGCTACTGGGGAGGCGCCCCGCACGGATCTTACGGGTTCATTGCCGCCGAACCGCCCAATACATCTGTGGCGGACCGTGTTTATGCCTGTAAAGTCACCTCTTATCCGGGGGCTCCCCATCAGGCTCCCTGCGAGAATGGAAACGCGGGTGGCCTGAGCGGACGCTGGATTTTCGCCAGAAGTTTTCATACCGGCGGCGTCCATGTCACGCTGGCGGATGGTTCCGTTCGATTCATCTCGGACAACATTAATCTTCAGACCTGGATGAAACTGGGAATGCGCTCGGACGGCATGATCGTTGGCGAGTTTTAAGTTTTCTTTGGTTGTCGGTCTTCTGTTCCGACACAAAACAGACACTGTCGGCCAGGCATTGCCTGATGATGACCGGCGTGATCGGATTAATAACTTCGCGTTCGTCAGGCATGGCATGGGTGATGCCGCACGTTTTGAGGAAAACCACACAATGAAGCAGCTTCTTCCCCTGGCCCTGATCCTCTTCTGCATGGGGAGCGAAGGATGCAGCCGTCCCACGGGGGGCCGCGCGGAAGTTCAGGTGAAAGGAAATGTGACTTTTAATGGGACTCCCGTGGAATCGGGACGGATTCTTTTCCGGGAAATCGAAGGGAGCCAGCAAGGGTTTTCCGGAGAGATCAAGCAGGGAAGTTATTCGTTGACCGCAGTTCCCGGGAAGATGCGGGTTGAAATTACCGCCTCGCGTCCGATTCCCGGAAAATTCGATTACTCCAACGGCGAACCTGCCCCGGTCGGCGAGATGTACATCCCCAAGAAATATAATGCGGAGTCCGAATTAACCGCGGACGTTCAGGCTGGGAAAACGAATTCCTTCCCATTCGACTTGAAGGAATAGAGCGGGTGCTTGCGCCGGGCTTTGTGCAGCCTGGAGTTATGGCCATTGCGGGATTTCATGTGGCGAACGGGAGCGCCGATGGGACCAGGGCAATTGGTGTTGCTTTTTGGCTCCGCACAAATTCGTGCTTATTTCGTTCGCCAGAAAATTCGGTCAGTGATCCGCAACTCGTTGCGTTTTCCATCGACTTGCTCGCGGAAGCGACGGGCATCATTGGGGTAGCCAAGGGTTGGTTTCACATCCGGACAATGGGTGGACCAGTAGCGATTGAATAGAATCATTGCCAGTTCCCGCAGATACTTGGCAATGATGGAAGCGCAGGCGACCGGTAAATGACATTCTCCCCCGACCTGGAAGCGGAGTTCGCTTTGCCTGATGCGATAGCGGCTGAGCTGTTGCCCTTCTTCCAGGCGGAAAATCATTTCCTGATCAAGCACTTCGGCCAGGAGATCATCGTACCGATTGCGCCCCCCGTGTTTGTCCCCCACGATGAACACAGGATGCGGTTCCTCCGGTGACCAGGCGCAGCGCAACAGGCGGAAGGCCAGCCGAGACAGGGTGAGCCCTTTGTTGTCTCCATTGGCGTCCACCAGATGGTTGAAACGTTCTTCTTCCACAAATTCGGCATGGACGGCCGTCAGTTGCAGACGGGCTTTTTCCATGCACTTCTGAAATTGCCGGGAATGCTGGGCGATCTGCTGGGGTGATGCGGCCACGGGCAGGAAAAGGTCTTCTCCATACCAGGGAGCGGGGGAATTTGAAGCAAAAGAATGATTGCCGGTGAGATGCGTCAATTGGCTGCGCAGCATCTGGAACGATCCGGTATCCATTCCCAGGCAATGCAGCAACGATAACGCGGAAAGTTCCAGCGTCTGAAATCCGTTTTTTCCGGAATTTACCCGTTTGGAATCCGCAAGGTGCAGCTTGCTTCCGTTTGCTGTGCCGTCGGCGGCGACGGACTTTTTCAGAAGACGGTAAAAATCGCACTCGTGAGGAATTCCGGGAGTCTGCCAGCGGGTAAGGACAATCAACAGCGGTCCCAGATTTGGACCGTATCCGGCTTCGTCCATGCCGATGAAAATTCCTGGGGATGAACCGGTTTCTCCGCTAGACCGTTTATTTTCCGATGCAGAAGCGGCTGAAGATGCGGTCGAGAATGTCATCGGTGTAAACACGTCCCATCATTCGGCCCAGGTGGTCCAGCACTTCGCGTAATTCCAGGGAGATCAGTTCATCTCCGGCGCCGTTCTGAAGGGCGGCCATGGCCTGATTGAGTCCGTGAAGCGTGTGTCGCAGACTTTCTTCGCAACGGGCCGCAGTCGTTCCGATCATCTCCGAGTCGGGTCCGGCTGTCGAGAGACTGGCGGCAATTTCCCGCAGCAAATCTTTCAAACCGGTCCCCTGCTCCGCAGCCACGACCACTTCGCTGGGGAATGCATGGCTTTGGGAAGGGTGGGGGAGTCGGTCTCCCTTGGTGCGGATTTGCAGGACGGACCGGTTTTCCCGCAGACAATGTTGCCGGGCTGCTTCGTTGGTTGCTGCTTCAGCGGCATCGAGATCGGCAGCGGAACACCAGACGACCAGATGGGCCCGTTTCAGTTGATCGGTACGGAGTTCACCCGCTTCAGCTTCAATCCCATTCCGGGAAGGTTCCCAACCGGCGGTATCGATCAGTTCAAACTTCATTTCTCCGGAATCAACGGATGCGGACAGATAGTCCCGAGTGGTTCCGGCGACTGAGGAAACAAGGGCAGCGGACTGTCCCAGCAACGCGTTGAATAATGTGCTTTTGCCGGCATTCGGCAAGCCGGCCAGAACCACTTTGAGTTGTCCGCGGGTGAGCATTCGCTGCGTTGCCTGATCCAGGAGTTTCTGAACGAGGGCATGTGCGGTGTTCAATCGTTGGAGGAGTTCTTCGCGTTGAACGAACTCGATCTCTTCTTCGACGAAATCCAGTCCTGCTTCCAGGTCGGCCAGGTGCAGCAGCAGTTCTTCCCGCAAGGAAACCAGCCGGGAAGAGATTCCTCCGGCGAGTTGCATCAGGGCGGTTTGCAGTTCCTGAGTATTTGCGGCATCGATCACTCCGAGGACTGCTTCCGCCTGGACCAGATCGATGCGTCCCGCCAGGAAAGCCCGCAAAGTGAATTCCCCCCGTTCCGCGGGACGAGCCCCGCAGGTGAGGATCCGAGAAAGGACTTCATTGAGCAGCGGAGGCGATCCGGGAAGATGCAGTTCCGCCAGCACTTCCCCGGTGAAGCTCCGTTGCGTGGGCCAGTACATCAATTGGGAAGGAAGGTGGAGTTGGCCGGAGGCAACGGGAATCTGAACCGGGATTTGCCGGGCCGCGCGCGCGGTGGCCGGGATGTCCGTCTGCTGCCAGGTTGTGGTTCCGAGCAACCGGGAAAGGACATCCGGAACCTGTTGTCCGCTGACCCGAATGATTCCCCGCACCGCCGGACCCGGCGCGGAGGCAATGGCAGCGATCGTTTCTTCCAGCGAGAACCCGGCGGTATTCAGAATTCAATCCTTTCAGGGGCATGGGGCCGGTGGGAAACGCCACGCGTGATGAAGCGGCTTATTCGCGGGACAATAATTTTTTGAACTCGGGGAGATCGCGGATGGATGCCAGATCCGGGTCGCGGCCCATCCAGTCAAAATCCTGAAAGCCGTCGTTAACGGCCGTTTTCAGTTTGCTGAGAGCTCGTTTTTCAAATTCCAGGATATGCTGATCCCGTTCTTCGTCCGGCTCCTGCTTTTTCAGGGCTTCCACGGTGCGGGAATAAACGCAGGCGGTGTTGTAGGCATAAAATCTGTCGCTGGAAAACCGGGGCGCTTTTTCGTCGACCATGCGGACCGCGTTCTGCCAGTCGCCATGAATGGCTTTCACAATGGCGACTCCGGTGATGGCCTGCCCGTCATATTCATCGAGGGCAATGGCCCGATCGAAGTCTTTCCCCGCCTTTTTGAAGTCTCCCTTGCGGAGATAGATGTTTCCCCGGGAGGCAAATGCGTCCGGCAGTTCGGGGTTGATGAGAATGGCCATGGAGAAGGCTTTGATGGCTTTTTCGTCATCGTTTCCATTGAGATGGATATAGCCGGATTCGATAAAATTCAGGCCGGGCAATCGTGACCGCCAGATTTTCAGCCCCTGCATGGCGGCATTGAACTGGTGATTGTTTCCCGCCTGATCCGCTTGCTTCCGCAGCTGGCGTAAACGCTGGACAGCGGCACTGGTGCCAATTTCGCCCAAGGCCACGCAGGTGACATCCACCAGTTCCTGTGACGTTCTTTTTTTTAACATGGAGTCGAGAATGTCGAGAGCTTCGTCGTTGCCGATCGATTTCAAGATTTCAATGGCGGTATAGGCGACGGTGGTCTGGCTGGTCTCCAGGACGGTGCGGACCAGTTTCAAGCGTTCGGGAACCGACATGCGGCTGGAGAGCAGGAGCGTTGCCATTCGCTCTTCATCATCAAATTCCGGGACCATTTCCAGCACCTGCTTGAGATGCTGATCGGTGCCGATGACGCCAATCACTTCGATCAGCCGGTTTCGGTCGGCATTCGGATCTTTCAAGGCTGCCACGAGTGCGGGCGTTGCCCGGGTTTCCCGGATGCGTTCCACGAATTGCAGGATGGCGTCGTCAATGTGCCCTTCCTCGAGCCGTTTCAGTGCATATTCGCGCGCCGACTGTTCTCCGGACCTGTCGGATTGATCGACCAGGATCTGAAATGCCTGCTGCCGGACCGATTCATCGGAATCTTTCAGTCCGGCCCGGCAGAATTCGATCAGTTGCGGGTGCCCGATCCGGTGCAGAACCGCCAGGGCCTGGCTGCGGACCGCTGGCTGGGGATCGTGAATGCTGTCGACAATCTCGGGGAGCCAGGCAGGGTGATAATAGTCCGCGAGCAATGGGAGGAGCTCACTGCGGGGAATGTTGATCTTTTTTTCCTTCAGCAACCGCGAGGCGGTTTGCCGACCCTGGGGGGTGGCGGTTTGCAGCAGTGATGAAAATGCTGTCTTGGCGAGTTCGGGATCGGCATGGAAAATCAGCTTTTCCAGAGCTTCCTGGGCAGCGGAATTTTTCTGTGCTCCCAGGGCCATGACGGCCGCGGTTTGAACGGAGGGGTCGGAGGATTCGGACAGGGCCAGCAGGTCCGGCAAGGCATCCGGATGCAATCGCGGCCCGGCATATTCGAGGGCGGCAATTTTCGACCAGGGATGGCCGGTTTTGATTTCCTGCAGGGCAATCCGGGGATCGATCTGCTCGTAGATCTCTTTCAGCGCGAAGACCGCTGCTTCCCGGGACGTCTTATAAATGGCAATGCCCAGGCCGTTCCATTCTTCGACATCCAGATTCTCCTGTGGCAGTTCCGCAAGCAAAAACTGGCGGGTGGCCGGTAATGCCGGCAGTTGCTGTTGCAGTGGATTGTCCTGCTCGGCGCGATGACTGGAAGCAATCAGCCAGTTGAAGAGGACGTCATCGCTGGGCCTGGCTTCAGGAGCCCATTGAACGAGAAACCGGCTTCCCCCTTGCTCGACAATGGTGATGATTTCTTTGGCCATTGCACCGGCATTGATCCGGTTCAACTGGCCATGAACCGTCAACAACGCCAAAGCCCCCCCCGGACCGAGCCGCAATATCGAGAGTCCCAGCCGGGCTTTCTGCTGGGCATTCAGATCCAATTCCAGCGGGGCTCCCGTTTCCGGAACAATTTTCAGACGCAGTTCAGGCAACTCAGGTATGGAATCGAATCCGGCAAACAGGCACCAGAAGGCGGAGGCTTTCCCGGGAGCGATTTTGAGTGTCTGAGGCGTTCGCAACTGTGACTGGGCCCGGACATGGCCCGCGTCATGCCAGTCGATCTGCAAAGGGACGTTCCGGAGGAGCGTCAACCGGGCTCCGATCGAAAAATCTTTTCCCGCCGCCTGCAACGTGATCTTCTCCCGTTTGATTCGAATTTCGGCATCTGTACGATTGGCGACGAGGACGCGAAGCACGGCATACCGGGTCTCTTCGCTGGAATAGGCATTGTCGCTGCCATAAAAACAGCGTTCGACCCAGACCAGGACGGGACCGTCCGCGAGCGGCTTCACGGTTCCGCCGCCGGGCAGCGCGGCCGTTTTCAGAATCAGTTGTCGGACTTCCTCAGCCTGTCCCGTCCAGACATTCGTCAACGTGTCTCCCTGAGTCCGGAGTTCGTCGGCGCGACTCTCTCCCCCGACGACGAACACGAATCCCAGGGACAGGCAACAGGTCAGAAGTTGCCAGAACATTCGATATATGCGTTGATCAATCATCAAATCGCCCAGCCGGTCATGCTGATGGATAGGAACGTCTTCATCTTAACATTGGAGGCCACCGCCATGTTAGTCTTCATCGCCCCCGGAAAAGATTGTTCGGGGGCTTGCGGAATTAAACCGGAGCAAGGAGCCGGAATTGTCGATATCGAATTCTGTGACGCCGAGCGCGCCGTCGTTCGGCCAGGTCGATCGGCGAATCTTGCCGCCGTTCTTCCAGGACTGATGGATCATGCCGGGACGATCAACTTTCCGTACGCTGTTGACGACAAGTCTATTGGGCCTGTCGGTGATTGGCTGCGGAAGCCGTTCCGGACGTTCCGACTTCGCACAGGTCTCGTCCCGAGGGGAGTCCCGGACCGAATCCATTGAGCCGGCTGCCACCGCGGTTTCTTCCACCTCCAGCGAGGAACCGTCCCAAACCCGATCTGACCCGCAACCTGATCTGATACGGGTGGAACAACTCTTCGGTCGACTGGTTTCCCCGGTGCCCTCGACGGAGAGCTGGGACGAAATTCTTGATCAATTGCTGAAAGAGGAAAGAGCTGCGAAGGTGCTGGGAAAAAAACTGGCTGCGGGGACCGCTCCCGAACGGGAACTGGCCGCCAGCACGCTGGCGTTGATGGGACCGGATGCTCTTTCCGCCGAAAAGGAACTGACGGCGGCCCTGCAGGATGAATTGCCTTTTGTCCGGGCAAATGCCGCAGCGACGCTGGTTCAGTTACCGGACCATGCGGAACAGGCGATTCCAACGCTGATGCAACTGTTGTTCTCAAACGATCCACAATTGCGACAACTGGCCGCGGTCAATCTCAATGCTGCGGGGGTCGCCATGAATGATCATGTCGAGCAGTTTCGCCAGACCCTGCAACAGGAGAATTCTGAAGATGTCCTGACGCCGGTGGTGGAACTGCTGGGACGCATCGGCAGGCCGGCGGAGTCCGCATTGCCGGAACTGCGAAAAATCGCCCGGCAGCAACCCGGAGAACTGGGGGCGAAAGCGAATTCCGCCATCCAGCTGATCAGCGGAGAAATGGAATTGGCGGCCCCATGAGGCTGTCTGCAAAACAGCCCTCCGCGGGTTGGGAGAGACTCGGCAGAAAGCCGGAGAACAGGAAGCCGGTTGATTTGCAGTTTCCCCGTCCTCTTCTTTTGCATTGAGTCGGAAAAGGGCTCGACAGGTGCAGTGGCATGATAAAATCGAACCATGACGAGATGCGTTTTCAGCAAGCGGAGACATCATCATGGTTGGAAAATCTGTGGTATCGACATCCTCGGATCGGAAGAACGATCAAAAAGTGGATCGGAAGTTAGACCAGAACGAGGAAACGCTGACCCGGGAGCGGTTGATTGATTTGCTCAACGAAGATCTGAGCCGGGAGTATCAGGCGGTGATCGCCTATGTCGTCTATTCACAGGTTCTCAAAGGGCCGGAATACATGGCGATTGCCAAGGAACTGGAGATTCATGCCGGGGAAGAGTTGCAACATGCCCTGACGATTGCCAGACAGATCGACTATCTGGGTGGAATGCCGACCGTCAGCGTCAAGCCGGTCAAGCAGTCTGAAAAAGCAAAGGAGATGCTGAAGTTCGATCTCGACAACGAAAACGAGACCATCCGCAATTATCGCCAGCGGGTGCAGCAATGTGAAAAACTGGGGGAATATGCGATTGCGGAACATCTCCGCAGCATTCTTGTTCAGGAACAGGAACACCAACTCGATCTGGCCACGGCACTGGGAGTGGATGTTCCCGACGTGACGAAGCCGGATGAACGGGCATAAAGTGGATTAAAGCGGATTGCCGGAGATCCGGGCTGTCTTTGATTCCGAATTTCTATTCCAGGTCGAGAACATCGAAGTTCCCGTCAGCGTTGAGTTCCGTTCCCCAGACTTTGCTGGACGCCTGGTGCCGCGAAGGGCCAAAGCTGATGATCGGACCGATTCCCAGGTCGAGATCGTGGATGGACTCCAATGCGTCCACCAGCCGTTCCGTCGTCAAATCGGGACCGGTTCTGCGAATTGCTTCAATCAGGCATTCCGCTGCAATAAACCCTTCCAGCGAGACAAATCCCGGTTGGTCTTCCGGAAAGTGTTTGTTAAGCAGTTCCCGGTAACGCAGGACTCCCGTGGCGTTTGAAAGGTAATGCGGAACGACCTGTGTCACGATCACGCCCTGTCCATATTCCAGTCCTGTATCCCGAAATTCATCCGCCAGCGCATTGCTGTTCACGAAGGACACCGCCGCGAATTTCATCTTTGGAATCTGTTTACGGACCAGCGTCACGAATTTGGCAGCGGCTTTATAAGTGGGAACCATGACAATGGCCTCGACATTTCCCCTGGCGGCGATGATTTTCTCTGCGCCCGGCTCCACGTCCAGCATATTCCGGTCGTAACCAACTCGGAGAATGTCTTCTTTGCGAACGTCATACATCCGCATTGCTTTGAGGACTCCCTGAAACCCATCATCGCCATAAGCATCATTCTGGGCAAAGACGGCGATTTTCCTGGGATCGATCCGTAGCACGTCCACGAAATAGTGGACCATGGCGGCGGTTTCATCGGCATAGCTGGCGCGATAGTTGAAGACGTACCGGTCTGGAGGATCGTTGCGAAGCAGCCGGGCTCCGCTATAGGGAGCGAAAAACAGTCGTCGATGTTGGACGGCATACGGCATCGTCGCCAAAGCGGTGGGGGTCCCCACATTGCCGACGGCGGCAAAGACCTGCCGTTCTCCAAACAGTTCCTGCATGTTTTTCAAGGCGATGTCGGGGGTGTATCCATCATCGAGAACACGCAGTTCAAGTTTGCGGCCATGAATTCCCCCCTCATCATTAACGGCGGCAAAGGCTGTTTTCATCCCCAGCACCATGTTCCGTCCGAGTTCCCGGTTGGGCCCGGTATAGGCGGTGGTCGTTCCCAGAAAAATGGTGTCGGCGGTAACGCCCTGTTCCAGTGGAGCGGAGGTTTGTGCCGATGATTTTTCGGAATCTGTTGTGATGGGGGCAACTGCTGCCATGGCCGCTGGTGCGGGGGGATTCTGTGACGGTGTGGAATTGGAATGAGAAATGAATTTCCATCCACCAGCCGCAACCAGCAGGCCAGCGGCCAGAATCAGTCCAGCAATGGCCCCTGTGGAAAGTCGTTTTCCGGAGGAGGAAGCCAAGGTTGCGGAGGAAGAAGCGGACGCGGGATTCAGTGTTCCGTTTTGATCGAGGAGTTGCTGCAATGCCTGCTTGAATTCGGTCGCGGAGGCATATCGTTCCACAGGATCTTTGGCCAGGGCGCGGGCCAGCACGATGTCGCAACCGGCCGGCAGATCACTGGTCAGATCGGCTGCGCGGGGAATCGGTTCGTGACAATGGGCATACATGATTTTGAGCTGATTTCCGGCATGGGCGAACGGAGGGTGGCCGGTCAGCAGGGCGAAATAGGTTGCTCCCAGGGAATAGAGATCAGTGCGGCCGTCCAGCGAATCGCCACGAAACTGTTCCGGACTCATGAAATCCGGAGTTCCCAGAATGGTGCCGACCTCGGTCTGGGCTGTGTTTTCGAACAGATTTCCTTTGGCCAGGCCGAAGTCGAGAAGTTTAATCCGACCTTGCGCGGTTTGCATGATGTTCTGCGGCTTGATGTCCCGGTGGATCAGATTCCGTTCATGGGCGGCTTCCAGGGCATCGCAGCATTCCATGAGGATTTTCGTGGCATCGCGCCATTCCAGGCGATTGTCCTTCGCGTTGATGAGGAGTTCGGCCAGAGTTGCTCCCTGGACCTTTTCCATCACGACGTACATTCCTCCCTCGAATTCCACGACATCATAAATAGAGACGATATTGGGGTGCTGCAAGGAGCCGGCGGTGCGGGCTTCCTGAAGGAGGCGAAGCGTGGCGGTGGCGGACTGGCCTTCCTTGGGAGTCATCAATTTCAAGGCAACTTCGCGACGGATCAGTGCATCGAAAGCCTCAAAAACAACACCGGTTCCTCCCCGGCCCAGAATGCCGGTCAACTCGAATTTGCCAATTCGGGTGCCAATTTCAAAACGATCTGCCGAAAGCGGCAGCATCCGGGTCTGAGAGGCCGAGTTGTCCGTCAATGTGCTGGTCATGACGTCGAAGGCGGCACAGATCGTTGGACGATCGCTGGGAAACCGGGCGAGATATTCCGCAGGGCTGGGAGTTTCCCCGCGCAGTCGCCGCTCGGAAAGATCGGCATTGATGAGCACCGAGAGAGCAGTCCGGCGGAGATCGGTCGGAACTTCGCGGAGAAAGGCTTCGATGTCGGGCTGACGGTCTTCACGCCAGTGCTGAATAAAACGATCACATAAATCCTGAAGAATCGCGGTTCTGCCGGTCTGCGAATCGCCAGTGTTCATCGGGCTCACCTGTAATGGGGCCTCCCTCTCTCAGTGGTTTCGATTGAACTGAGGGAGAAGGCAAGGAAATCGGGGGGACGAGGATTGAAACAGGTTGCACGGCAACTGTTTACGATCTTCTCTTTCCATTCCGTCATGCTGGCCCGGATTTCGGCTGGCCCGGAATATCGACGTTTGGCTCCTGTGATCAATTGCACCCGCCTGCGCAATCTACGTCGCCCCTGGTGGGCAGGACGGGCAAAAACGATTTTTCCACTTCTTCTCCAGCGGGTAAAAACCGATTTTGCCGATTACACCGGTCTGAACGATGATTCCGCTCTCATGCCAGTTTGGCATTGGCAGATCATCCGGGCTTTGCTGGCAGACCGATTCACCGTGTTTGCAACTCGACGAGCTTGACGTCCTTCTGCAATTCCTTGGCTGCATCTGCATCCACGAAATCGCTGTGGCAACTCGCTTTCCCGGCATCGGCACCGACTACTTTTTTTGTCTTGCTGGCGAGTTTATGGATTTCTTCCGGAGAAAGAACGCCCCGTTTTTCCAGGATTTCCTGCTGTTCGGGTGTGAGTGCCTGGGAGACCTTGGCCTTGTTCCACTTGAATTCCTCTTCCTTTCCGGAAGCGAACTGGACGATTTCCTTGCTGATCCGCACGCTGCACCAGTCGTGCCCGCACATTGCGCAGAAATCGGTATCGACGTCCAGGTCTTCATCGTGATAGGCCCGGGCCAGATCGGGATCGAAGCTGAGTTCAAAATGTTTTTCCCAGTTGAGGGCGGCCCGGGCTTTGGTCAGTTCGTCGTCCCTGTCCCGCGAGCCGGGAATTCCCAGGGCGACATCCGCGGCATGGGCGGCAATTTTGTACGCCACGCATCCTTGTTTGACGTCATCCTTCTTTGGCAGCCCCAGGTGTTCTTTCGGAGTGACGTAGCACAACATGCTCGCGCCATGAAAACCGGCCGCCGTTGCTCCGATACAACTGGTGATGTGGTCATAACCCGGAAACATGTCTGTGACGAGGGGGCCCAGCACGTAAAACGGAGCGCCATGGCAGAGCTTTCGCTGGAGCTTCATGTTGTATTCGATCTGATCGAATGGAACATGGCCGGGGCCTTCAATCATCACCTGCACGCCCTGCCGCCAGGCCCGTTCCGTCAATTCCCCGAGTGTACTCAGTTCCGCCAGCTGAGCGCGATCCGTGGCATCGGCCAGCCCCCCGGGACGAAGGCCATCCCCGATGGAAAAGGTCACGTCGAATTCGCGCATGATCGCGCAAATGTCTTCCCAGGCGGTATACATGGGGTTCTGTTCGCCATGATCGATCATCCACTTGGCGAGCAACGACCCACCCCTTGAGACAATTCCGATCAGCCGGTTTTTGACATCCACCAGATGTTCTTTAAGCACTCCGGCATGGATGGTGAAGTAATCGACCCCCTGCTCTGCCTGCTGCCGCAGGGAGTCCAGAATCACATCGCGATTGAGATCATATAATTTGCGGCCGATAATCATGGAATAAATCGGTACGGTCCCGATGGGGACAGTGCTGTTCTGAACAATCGCAGCCCGGCACTCGTTGATGTTTCCTCCGGTGGAGAGATCCATCACGGTATCCGCTCCCCAGCGTTCCGCCCATTTCAGCTTGACGACTTCTTCATCCGTACCGGAAGAGACCGGTGACGCCCCCATGTTGGCATTGATTTTGGTCTTCGACGCCCGGCCAATCGCCATCGGGTCGAGCTGATAATCCAGATGGATTTTGTTGGCGGGAATCACCATTCGTCCGGCAGCCACTTCATCCCGGACCTGTTCCGGAGTCAAGTGCCCTTCCCGTTCGGCAACCCGTTGCATTTGCTGCGTCGTTATCCCCAATCGGGCCTGTTCCAACTGCGTGCTGGGAATGAAATCGCGGGGATAGAAGACAACCCGTTCCACGCCGTTGGACTGTGCGAAAACAACACGTTGATGAGTCGCATCTTCCGGAAGATTGCCGTTGATTTCCTGAGTGCTCCACCCTTCAGGCAAAAAATCCCAGGCGGTCTTGTCCGAGGGTTCGGGCATTCCCGGAGTATCTGGAGAAGAAAACGTCCACCGGCCTTCCGCGCCCGGGGCAAGTCTGGGCTTTTGAGCAAAACTTCCGGGGCTGGTTCCGGCGGCTGAGGAGGAGGGGTTGTGGCCAAGTTCTGGAAGTTCGTAATTCATGCTGCAGAAATCCCTTCCGCTGGAAAGGCGGAGTTTCTGAAGAGTGATTGATCAAGAGAATACGCTATCGTACCCGGAGAAGCAGGATGAGGACAGGGAACAGACATCCTTCCAATCGCTTTTGCAAATTTGATTTTGCTCGAAATTCGAACCGAGCCGCTCGCAGACAACTTTGGGATTCCCTGCCGTCTGGAAGAAGATTCGGTTCGTCGAACATCCCCTCCGTCACGCACGTGCTGGCAGTCCGTTGAAAAAGAGACAGACAGAAATGTCTGCACGGCAATTGCAAATGGCTGAATTTTCGCAGCTTGCGAGAATTTTGGGCAGCGTAAATCACATTGATTACGTTCGGAACCCATTCGCCGCATCGGGTTTCCAGAGCCCCCGTGTCCATTGCGGAAGATCAAATGAAATGGAACCGATGGGAGTCGAACCCACGACCTCTGCATTGCGAACGCAGCGCTCTCCCAACTGAGCTACGGCCCCGTTTGTCAGGGAGATTTTAAGCGTCTTGCTCCCCAAAGAGAAGCCCGATGGGACGGCTTCCTTCGAAGTGGCGGAATAGGGGGGCTTCGTTCTTTTCCCGATTTCCTTTTTCGCGGAAGACGCGTGGGCGCGACCGGTTCGGGTATTTCCGGCGGCTTGTTTTGCGGGGGATGACTTACTCCGGCATGTTGCTGTTTTGAATTCTTCCTTTTGAACGAGGTTTGATGCGGGATTCGCTGTGCTGGCGATGATCGGGCCTGGAGGCCGCTGGTGTTTCTCCGGATCGTTTGCTGGCAGAGAGAGTCGCGTCTTGGTTCACAGGAATTCTGCCGAGGAACATCGAGGATGAAATTTCAACCGGGCGATATTGCGGCCTGCCACGGTGCTGACTGGACAGGCCAGGTGATCCGGTGGGGGACGGCATCGCTGTTTCCGCCAGGAATATTGCGGGTCGGTCCCTCTCATGTGGCGTTGATGTGCTGCTGGCGCGAAGAAATGATCTGGACGGAATCGACCACGCTGTGCGAGTCCCCGTGTCTGATTCGCGGGATTCCCGTGGCGGGGGCGCAGGCCCATCGACCGGAGGAGCGGATTGCGGATTACGGGCGCAGTGGCGGATGGGTCGATATCTACCGCTTGACGCACTTCAACCGGCTCACTCCAGAAGAAAGCCGGTTGCTGACGCGGCTGGTGCTGGATGAATTCATCGATCCCGGGATCAGTTACGACATGGGAGGAGCGATCCTGTCGGGAACCCGCGTTTTTCAGTATTCGCGATTTTTTCCGGGGGCCAATCTCGAACAACTGTTCTGCTCCGAACTCGTGGCGGCTGTCGTCATGCGGCTGAATCGGATGAATCATGCCAATCCGTCCCGGTATCACCCAGCCCGATTGTTGCGGGAACTGGTTCGGACGGGGAAATACGAGCGGGTGGCTGTTCTTGGAGCCAATGGTCCGGAAGGGGATTCTGATGAAAACTGAAGGGAATCATTGCCAGAAGTGGATGCTTCGACGGAAGCATTCCGCTTCCTGGAGTCGCGTGGTGGGTTTGGTCCTGATGCTGGCAATGCCGGCCCGGGGAGCAAATTTTACCTGTCCTGATACAACTCTTGTCCGGAGCGCGGAGCAGGCCCGGATCAGATCGGCGGTGTTCTGGTCGGGGCAGGCTTTACCGGCGGACTGGTCATTCCCCTGCCCCATCGCTGTCAATCATTCTGGCCCCTCTGGAAGTGGGAAGACCCGGTTTCGCATTGAACGGGGCGAAGTTTTCAGCTGGCAGATGGAAGTGGCGGGAACACCAGATGAACTGCTGCGGAATGTCATTCCCCATGAGGTCGATCATATGGTACGGGTATCCCTCACTCGCCGCACGATGGAGCGCTGGCTGGATGAGGGATGTGCCTCTCTGATGGAATCGGCCGAGACTCATGCAGGTCTGCGACAGATGGCGGGACGGATCAATCCGGATCGGTTGACGCTTCGCTGGCTGGAATCCACGGAATATCCCTCCCAACCCGATGACATCGATGAGCTCTATGCCCTGGGGTTCTCACTGGTGGAGTTTCTGCTCACGCGGGGTTCTCCAGCCCGGCTTCTCGAATTCCAGCGGGATGCCGCGACAATGGACATTCGGCTTCAGCGGCATTACCGGTTGAGCGTGACGGATCTGCGAGAGAGCTGGTCGCAGTGGAGAACAAATCGCCTCGATGATTCCTGCATCACGGGGGATTGTCCGATCCATCACCCTGTCGGAGCCAATCCTGAGAAAAACTCCAACGGCCAGCGACCAGTATTGATTGTCTGGACTGCCAGCTGGTGCGGGCCCTGTCAGCAGTTCAAAAACGATTATGGGGCGGACGCGGAGTTTCGGAACACGCTGAATGCGGCATTCGAATTACAATTTCGCGATGTTGACGTGCTGGCGAAAGAGGCGGCTGCCGTTCCGGTGAAGACGGTCCCGATGTGGATTTTGCCAGACCAGCAATGGAGCGGTTATGCGGGCTCGGAGCAACTCCTCTCCCGGTTGGGGCTGAAAAAAAGTGATCCGGGATCCTTGGGGATGACTCCCGGATCGGCCGGAGCCCTCCCCGCGGATTCGCAACCGTCGAAACCTGTTTCGGGAAGATCGCAACCCGAACACCCCCCATCCCCACCGCCGTCGGCATCTCCATCAGGTCAAATTGCGACCGGGGGGACCGGCTGGCGAATCTTGCAGTGGGTTCCCGTAACGCTCACCGCACTGCAATGGATGGGAATCATCGGGGGTTCGGTGGCCACGGGAGGAATCGGGGGAATGGCGTTGACGGCGGCCATGTTTCTGGTCCGGTGGCGGTCTGCCCGCGGACAGGTTTCTTCCAGTCAACCTCCGAGTACGGCTGATCCGGCCGTGGAAGGAGGGGAAGCGACGGGGACCACAGCCCCGTTTCCCCGCCAGCTGGATGAAGCAGGTGAGTTACTTGCGCTGCGGCAATCAGAGGGACGTGTGGCGACACTTGACACGCTCCGCGGCATGTTCCTCGACGATGAACTCGAAAAGCTGATGGAGGGGGACCCGGTGGCCGCGCAACTGGCACTGTCCTTGCGAAAGGCCATTGATGCCCGCGTGGAAGAAGTGGCCCCTCTGACGACGACCGTGGGCTGAATAAAGACCCCTTTCCTTAACCCAGGAGCGATGATGCCGATTGGTGACCCTGCCAAAGAACAGTTTCGACGTGCGATTGTGACCCTGCGGAACCTGCATATTGCCGCCGCGCTTTCTCCCCTGCTGACCCTGCGGGCGGAACTGCTGGCAAACGATGAACTCTCCGATCGTGGCGGGTTCGATGATCCGACGCGGTCGCATCTCACCGCGCTGCTGGTCTATTGCGACCGCTGGCGGCGGCGAATCACCCATAATCCCGATAAGGCCGATCTGGGTGATAAAATTGAAAAAGCGATCGACTCCGCCAATGTGATCGAAGAGGGGGACAGCCCGTTCGGAGGGGATGACATCCAGAACCAGTCGGGAGGACTGATCGACCTTCCTTATGCATTCGACGGTTCCGATCCGGACATCCCCCTGCTTTCGCAGCTGAAGTTGAAGAGCGCCCATGCGCTGGTTCTGCTGGGAGCGATCGACAAGGCGATCGTCGCCTGGACGCGGTTAAACAGCCGTGACCGGACCCGGTTCATCACCCGGTTTGATTCCATGCGGATTTACGGGCATTATCAGGAGATCCTGGGTTATTTGACCGCATTTGGCGGCGAAGCCAATCGTGTGGACGTGGCGCAGTTGCTGCCGTCGGAAGAACCGCTGGGTCCTGCCGACAGCCCGAATCGCCGTTCGGAGAGCGTGAATAATGCCGCTGTTCCCGCCAGCGATGTGACAGCGGCAACGGCGTCTAAATAACGCCGGGACAAGAGTCCCTTTTTCAAAACAGACAGCCCCAGTGAAGCCATCCGCCTCGCTGGGGCTGTTCGCGTTGATTCCTATTCGTATCAGTGCGGGGAAGAGGAGGCACGGAATCTCACGGAAGAAAGAGGGGATGGTTTCTCTTTCTGTGTTCTCCCGTGGCCTGTCTTTCAGAACCGTGTTGACGAAACGTCCTCGGTCAATCCCGGCGATCGTTGAGCAGGCCCAGGCGAATAATCCAGTAGATCACAATAAGAATGGCTTGCAGCGTTCCCGCCACGTAGGTCCAGGCAGCGGCATTCAGCACATTGGCGACCGCATCGCCTCCATAGGCATCCACAATTCCCATGTCGGTCAGGAGGCGTTTGGCGCGATTGCTGGCGTCAAATTCGACCGGGAGATTGATGATCTGAAACAGGGCGGCCGCGGCAAAACCGCCAATGGCCACCCACATGAAGGACTGGCTCCATCCTGCCTTGGCCAGGGCGGGGGAAAACGCGGGAAGCAGCATCCCCAGGATCAGGAAGGCCATGAACCACATCGGTCCGAACTGGGCTGCGGGAACCGCCAGATTCCGCACGACCAGCGGCGCATAATGCCGGGCGTCCTGCAAAGCATGTCCCGCTTCATGTGCAGCGATCCCGACAGCGGCAGCGGATCGAGTCCGGTAAACGTCGCTGCTCAGACGAAGCACTTTCTGCCGGGGGTCATAATGGTCGGACAATGTGCCGCCAGTCTCTTCGATCTCGACATAATCCAGCCCAGCGTCGTCCAGGATTTTCCGAGCTGCCTGAGCACCGCTCAGTTGCGTGGGAACCTGCATCGCTTCCGCATAGGCACTCTTGATCCGCCACTGCGCCCACATCATCAGCAGAATCGCGGGAGAGAGAATCACGAAATACCAGGGATCAAAGAAAAACGGAAACATCGCTGCTTTCAGTCCTGTTGGATACGGCTGACAAATCGACTTTGAAAATCATAGGCTTCCAGGTTCCCGGTGCGTAGCGGGATTCTGGAGATTTTCGCTGGAACTCATGGGGAGATTCAAACTTCGGTTGACAGAGCGCTGAATATGGATCAGGCGTCCCCCCCCGTCACGCGGGTTTGGGGGCAAATCACCGTGTTGAACGAAGGACTATTGTTCTGATCATATTGGGAAGCCCTGCGGATCGCAGTCTTTATGATCAACGAAGAGATCGTGTTTCCGGATTAAAAAAAGAAAAAGCCGCACGGTTTTTCGTGCGGCTGTGCAGAGGGGATGATTCGCAGGGCGAAATCGGAGGCTGGCAGTTTAAGTTTTACTTGCTGGCGGTCTTTTTGTACTGATCATTCAGGTGTTTGAGAATCGGATCGGTGATGTCATCCTGGGTCTGATAGTAAACGACCTGGCGGTTCATGTTCTGGATAATGGCCTGCGGATTTCCGGCATCGGCCACGTCCGCCCGGTTGAACCGGATCACCAGCGTGTACTTGTAGTACGCGGCATAACGATTCACAACGTCCTGCACTTCGAGGTAGATGGTTTTGTAGACATCGGCCTGCTGCCGGACAATTTTCTGCTGTTCGACCTGGCGGAAGGTTTCCAGTTCGGTTTTGAGCTTGATCAACTTGGCTTCGAGTGCGCTGTATTCGGGGCTGCCGGCAACCAGTGTCTGCAACTGTTCCTGGCCTTTTTTCCCTTCTTCCATCATGGCCTTGGCTTTGGCTTCGGCTTCTTCAGCGAGTTTTTGCAGCCCGGCAGTCTGATCCTTGAACTTTTCATAGTTCTTGAAGATGTGGGCCATGTCAATCAGGCCGATCTGATGCGGGGCGGAAGTTGCGGCCTCCTGAGACATCACCGGCGCGACGGCAACAAATAAACCAAGGGTCGCCAGAGCGACGGCTACCAGGCTAGACTTCTTCACTGTGATGCACTCCTTTGCGATTCCGTTCAGGCCGGTGCCGTCCGTTGCTCCGGATCGATCTGAGGCTTTCGCCCAGCCCGTATGCGGGGTGTGGATTCCGTTTTCCGGGGCGACCTTGCCCCGGTGCGATGTCGAAATCTCTCAAGTCTGGCGTTTTACGTCAATCGGAAATCTTCGCGGAATCGCAGATTTCATAAATTCTTGAAAATTGCAGCAATTCCTGCCGCACAGCGATCATTCTGCGCCTCCCTGCCCCAGGCTCTTTTCGCTCGGTCATGTCCGGTCCTGGAGGAACTGATCCAGGTGAGTCAACAGAGGATCGATGGTCCGCAACTGGATTGGGCCGGGAGGCGAGTTCCAGGGAAACCATTTGGCCCCGACATGTTCCGTAACGGTGATCTCGCGTTCATGATCCATTCGCGCCAGAAAAATCACCAGCGTTTTCAAATACCGCTGGGAAGTCTGGGAGCCATACCGGGAACTCACCACTTCGTATTGCTGTTCGAAGCGAAACTCGGGATCGAGCTGGACATCCGCAGGCTCAATGCCGGTCTCTTCCTGCATCTCGCGCAGAGCGCATCCGATCTCGGTCTCGCCTGGATCGACGTGGCCTTTAGGCAGATCCCAGCGGTCCGCGTGACGCATCAGCAGGAATGAACGAACAGGAGTTCCGCAGACAAGAAGGACTCCACAAGACTTGGGTTCTCGCGGTTCCTGATGAGATGTTGCCACGAATGTTTCTTTCCGTTTGCCGGAGAAGCGGTCTTCATATGTCTGCCGCGCCCGGAAGACGCCTGGTTCCGGAGCAGATTGCGATTGCGGCTGGATTCACAACTCGCCAGCGTGCCGAGGATTCAGGCCGCAGGCATTTCTGGCCCGGCTGAGGACTTCGCGGGCTTTGGTCCGGGCCTTGGCGGCACCAGCGCGCAGGACGTCTTCCACATCATCGGGGCGGGCCTCGAGTTGCATTCGCCGTTCCCGGGCTGCGCTGAAGTAGTTCATGGCCTTCTCGTACAGGATCTGTTTGGCGTCCCCATATCCCATCCCGCCGGCCCGGTAGCGTGCTGCGAGTTCTGACTGCTCGGCATCGGTCGCGAAAAGCTGATAGAGGAGAAAAATGGAATCCCGCTCGGGATCCTTGGCCCCTTCCACGGGAATGGAGTCGGTCTTAATGGACATGAACTTTTTGCGAAGCTGCTTGGGCGGCTCGAAAATGTCAATCGTGTTTCCGTAACTTTTGGACATCTTTTCTCCATCCGTTCCGGGAACTTTTGCTGAAGCATCAATAACGTGCGCTTCCGGCAGAACGAAGACTTCCTGCTGATAAATGTGATTGAACCGCAGGGCAAGATCGCGGGTGACTTCCAGATGCTGAACCTGGTCGAGTCCGACGGGGACGGTATTGCTGTCATAGGCCAGAATATCCGCTGCCATCAGGACGGGATAGGTGAACAGACCGGCATCGGCTGCCAGTCCTTTGGCAATTTTGTCTTTGTAGGCGTGACATTTTTCGAGGAGACTCATCTGGGTGACGGTCATCAGCAACCAGGTGAGTTCCGTCACCTCGGGAATGTCGGATTGCCGGAATAACGCAGCCTGGTTGGGATTCAATCCGAGTGCCAGAAGATCCAGTGCGGCATTTTGCACGTTTTCCTGGAGTTCAGCCGGGTTGCGGACCGTGGTCAGGGCATGAAGATCAGCGATAAAATAGAAGGCCTGTTCGTTATTTTGCAGAGCGATGTACTGCCGGATCGCCCCGAAATAATTTCCCAGATGAAATCGGCCAGTGGGCTGGATTCCAGAGAGGACACGCATCGAAAAAACTTTCCACGGAAGTTGCGAACGAAGTGGGATCACCACCCTGCCCTGGCAGATTTATAAACACGGCCCAAAGGCTTGCCTGCCTGCTGGCCATGATGTCCGGATGCCCCAGAACACTGTGAAGCTGAATTCTGCCGAGTCGACACGTCTGGATCAATCCGCTTTGGAATTTGGGACGAAATTCGATTCTCTCCCGCGTGGCAGGCCGTCATTTCTTCCGGGGCAGCGGACGCCATGGCGTCCACGTCCAGATGCTGGCGGCCAGAAGGGCCAATGCGGGAACGAGTGGAGCCCGCATCCGGGCATCGCTCCAGTAGAGCAGGTGTGGAGCGGACAATGACAGGATCAGTAGCACCAGAGTATGCCATCGCTGAAGATCTTCCCGCGTCAGGCTGCCCGAGAATGTTTGAGTCTCGGTGAAATTCTGCCGATTCGAGGGGTGAGCTGCCGTTGATTTCCGGAGTGATTGCCTCCACAGCCGGAGCAGCCCCAGTCCAGCGGACAGCCAGAACAGACTGTAAAAAATGCGGATTTCCCACAGAATCGTTCGGGGGAGATGAGCTGCTTCGGGGCCGTGCGGGGCAATGTTCCAGAACCAGCAGAACTTGAGCAGGCAGGCTTTCAGAAAGAGGGACGGATGCGAGGTGATCGATCGCTTGGCGAGTTGTGTCATCCAGCGATCCACAGCGACTTCACCATGGATCTGTTTTTTGTCGATCTGCTGCTGGATTGTTTTCCACCAGCCTTCCTGGCCCTCGCCATGGCTCCCATCCCAGATCGTTCCCCCGGGTTGCGAGACCACTTCCTGGTAGAAGGCAGGATTATTTCCCAGTAGCAGCGTATATCCGCCATGCGTGGTCATCAAGATCGGGCTACCCATCACCAGCTGATTACGAATCATCCAGGGCACGACCAGGCAGGCAGTTCCCATCAGAACCATGCACGACGTGCGCAGCACGGAAGTTCGTTCGGGAAGGGATGTGAACGGGGAACGAATGAACTGTTGCTGGATAAACCACCAGACTCCGGCAATGATTCCAAACAGCCAGAATGTGGGGCGGGAAAGGACTGTCAGACCGAAAACGATTCCGGTCAAAATGTTTCGCCGATCCTGCCGGCGGCAAAGGGAACGGCGCCCGGAAGCATCAGCATCAGGCGGCTGGAGTGACTTCTTTTGATTGAGGGCGGATTGAATCTGAAACGGTGGAAGAGTGAGCAGCATCAGCAGGAGAGTCGCCAGACAGGTGCAGAGCGTCTCCGTCATTGGCAGGGCAATATATCGCAACGAGAGCGGATCGAACGTAAAGATCAGGCTGGCGATTCCGATCTGGAAAACCGACAGGCCCAGATTGCAACCCAGTCGGACCATGGCCAGCCAGGTGAATCCCGCCAGTGCCAGATGCAGCCATGCCCGGGCAAGAATCTGGCTCTCCTGGGCAATCGGCGCGAGCAAGAGGGGGTACAGCGGGGGGCGAAATGCTGTGGGACGATCACTCTCCGGGGCCGTCATGCCATGGCCGGCAGCAATCTGCCGGGCGATTCCCAGATAGGCGTCCGGGTCGCTGTGAAGTCCCGGCCAGAAATGCCACAGAGCTCCACACCGGACCAGCAGAAACAGCAGGAACAGTCCCGTCAGCCATCGACGTTCCGGCAGACACAGGCTTCTTGAGGTGGTGGCGGGACCACTCATTTTCGACAAGTTCCTGAATCGGAGACGTCTTTGTCCGTGAGTTGTTGATCCATTGTGCCGGACATTCCTGCTCAAAGAGGAATTCAGTTGGCGGCATTTATTTTCAAGCCGCAGGCATCGATCAGGCTGGGACGGGGAACCAGCGGAAACTTCAAAATGAATTTCGTTCCCCGACCGATGGCACTTTCCACGCGAATCCGCCCCTGGTGGGCGTCCATGATTTTCTTGCAGAGTGCCAATCCCAGGCCAGTTCCTCCCTGCCCTTGCAGATCTCTCGTTTTGGTCGTAAAGAACCGCGTGAAGATATGCGGCAGCTTCTCTGCCGGAATGCCGGTGCCGGTATCCTGAATGCAGACCTCCGCGAGATGTTCGTCCGTTTTTTCGGTGACAGCCACCGTCAGCGTTCCGCCGGGCTGCATCGCCTGCCGGGCATTCACCAGCAGGTTCAGCAGCACCTGCTGAATTTCACCCGGATTGACTTCCGCATAAGGATCGCCGTTCACCTGCAATTCCAGCCGAATTCGGTGGACCTGCAAATCCTTGTCCACCAGCACAAGCATATCCTGCACAAGTCGGACAAGGCTGTTGGCTTCTTTGCGGTGATCCTTGGCGCGGGAATAGGAAAGAAGTCCAGTGGTGATTTTTGCCGCTCGCTGGCCGGCGGACAGGATTTTATCAAAGGCCTTGTCGCGATTGGCCTTGTCCTGGTGCCGGAGGCCGAGCTTGGCATAATTGATGATGGTTGTGAGGATATTGTTGAACTCGTGCGTGATGGATGAAGCAAGTTCACCGACCGACCCGAGCTTTTGTGCTTGCAGAAGCTGCTGCTCCAGGTCCGCGATCCGCAATCGCAGTTCCTGAATTTCCGTCCCGGAATTCAATTCGCTTTGGCTGCTGGAAACCACAACTGTCACTTCGCCGGAAAAAGGAAGGAATGTCACTGTGCCCCGGGCAAAATCTGGTCTTGCGGGTGCCTGCCCCCAATAACGGTCACGAGCCAATCACGTCACGGACCATGTTCTCACGGAGCCAGGTCATCAGGGAGCCGTTCCGGAGATGTTGTTGGCCAACATCCCGGGCTGAAAGGTGACTTCGAAACCACATTGATCGAGAGTCGTCATCCAGTCAGCGGAAAGAGACGCAGGCTCTGGAGACTCGCATCGGCAGTTCTGAAGCAATGACTTCAAAACATTGCGCACAGATTATCGAACGCGGCGATTGCTTACGGAGAGGCCCCCGAGCGGAGACGTCAAATGCGTATTCAGGTCAGTCGACAAATTCCGCCCGTTCCTGAATCTCTTCCCGTTTTACCCCGTTTTCGGTCAGGATTTTCATGAGATCGGCCCGGGCTCCTTCTTGTGCTGATTTGCCTTTCAGGATGCGGATGCGGATCCCTTCCGGAGTTCCGGTCATTTTTTTGGCCCGATTGGCAATCTCTTCCGGGGAGATGACTTTCCCCGCCTGGGGAGCATCGCCTTCCACAAGCCGGTACTCATTTCCATATATGACAACGGTCATCATGTCCGTGGGAAAGTCTTCCAGGGGATCTGGAGAGGCGGGAAGTTCTTTTGGATTTCCTGGGGCCAGTACGCTAGCCGGGGCAGAGACTGCGGAATCGTTGCCTTCTTCGGAATTGTTCTTTGCCGTTGTCCCAAAGCCGGTTCCCAGGCCGCCTGGTCCCGGACCCTTCCAGAAACTTCCCAGCCAGATTCCGACCGCCAAGGCCCCGACGAGAGCACCTGCAAACAGGTTTCTGGTTTTCATGATTTCCATGACCTTTGAAGATCGGTGTGTCGATATGACTGGATTGTAAAAAAACGTTCATCACTCCGCGAGGGCTTAATACCATAAAGTAACCGGGGTACCCACAAGCAGGGCGGGCGCAGCAGACCCCGTCTTGGGAAGATGTCAAAAAAACATTTTCCGGTTGTTTTTAATCAGTGGACACCGGTCAGAACGCAGGTCATGCGCCGCATGACGATCTCCCAGCCTGTTTTGGAATTCACGTCGATCATCACCATGCGGTGCCTGACATGCACTGCACTCCCTGGCTGGTTGCCACTCATCTCTCTCATCAGAATTCCTGCTCTCACTCAGTCTTTCTTCTCAGCGTCCTCAGCGCTCTCTGCGTTTCAAAATCCCCCCTCGATGCCTACTGTGCATTCACTCTGATGGGTTTACTCCAGCCGAAATCCCAGGTCGGCATATTCGAAACGGAGTTGCCCCATGTGATCGGCGTGCATTCGCGAAAGGAGTTCCGGCATGGCCCGGCGAATCGCATCCATGGTGGCAATCCGTGTCTGGCGGTCATATGTCAGCAAAATCACAACCAGACTCTTGGGTTGGGGAAGCGAGTGATACCAGCGGTCAACTTCCGCGATGAATTGGGGAACATCGACATTCTCGCTGGCCAACGTCGGCAATCGCAAACGGGTTGTCCGGTCACCAGCAGTGAGCGTGGCCACGTCGTTACCATCAATATGAAAATCCCAGACATCACAACGTTTACGAATTTCATCATAAGTCAACAGGTATTCGATCATCCGGCCTCGGTGCTGCCGGGAAAATTCCGCGATTTCTCCTTTGACGCGGGCCAGTTCCTGTGGCGATTGTTCCAGGGCGGGAACGCGGGCGCCGGCTAAAAGGCGGTTCACCTCCTCGGGGGGAATCTGAAAGATCTCCGCCATCAGCCCGGCGAGAACCGCCTGATGTTGCCGGGCCTGTTGCAGATTCGATTCCGAAGCAGCGGCATCGCTTTCCGCTGCCAGCCGCCGGCCCCGCTCGGTTTCCATTTGCAGCCGCAATAACGCTTCTTCCGCCAGCAGGGCTTTAAGACGAGCCCGGGTCTCCTCGAGATCCGCCACGACGCTGGCTGTCTGGGCTTCTTTGGAATGCTGCCGTTCCCGGACATCCAGATACTGGACAAACAGCAGAATCAACAGCATGTCCAGCAACGGGGTGAGTTGCAGGGCAAATCGGCGAGGGCGGAGCATCAACGATCCTCCCCAGGGGATTCCGCGAGCGTCAGCTCCCGTTTCACCCGGGCAATTGTCTGGCGGACATGTGCGCGGTTTTCCGAAAGACGAACGAAGGACGGCTCCAGGCAACTGTTGAGAAACATCAGAATCATGGCGGAGACCAGGCCGGCGGCGGTCGACCAGATTGCCTGCCCGAGTTCTCCCAGTAAGGTGCCGACAACGGAGGCACCGGCATCCGCTTCCGGCGTCTGCAATACCGCGCCAATGGCCAGAATTGTTCCCAACACTCCAGCCAGGGGATAGGCGTCGATCATGGTTCGGGCCATGTTGTACATGGTCTCAAACGCCATGGAATGCAGGTAATTTTTCTTTTCATCAAGAATATTCATTCGGACCAGAAGGTGAGCCCGTTCTTCCTTCCGTTGAGGATCGTCGAGAACGTCGTTCACATCCGCGAGAAAGGCTTCAATCTGATCGGAAAGATGAGCCTGAGAATCGAGCAGACTCTGGTTTCGCATCCCTTTTGTAAAATCGAACAACGATGAAGCGATTTTTCGCAGATCCCGACGAAACCAGACCCAGAGCACGAAAAAGATAAATAGATGAAAGCAGAAAATTCCGCAAATGACAGAGGCGGAAATGGCGGAAAGCTGCTTGAGTAATGGTCCGTACACGAAGAAACCTCAATCGGAAATCAGTTCGGAACGAAAGGAGTTGTCTCCTCCCGAATTCACAATCTCTCAACGGTCAAACTCACTCAGCTGCCGGGCAATCTGTCTCACTTCTTCATCCGGATATTCTTTTTGATCGCTGAGATTTCCCCAGACCGGACGGGGCCAGCAGTCATCCATCGTGGAACGGCCAATGACATGCAGATGCATCTGGGGAACGACATTTCCCAGCTGGGCAATGTTGATTTTCTGAAGATCCCATTTTTCGCGAATGAAACGGGAAATTCTCGCTGCTTCATCAAGCACAGCTTCCCGTTGCTTCGCAGGTAAGTCCAGCAGATCGACAACTTCGGTTCGGGGAACGAGAATGAACCAGGGGACCAGGGCATTCCGGTTTAACAAAACCTGACACTGCGGCCATTCCAGCAGAAGATGACAATCAGCAGCCAATTGTGGATGAAGCATGGACAGGCCCAATTCGGGGAATTTTACGATTGCGGAACGCTCAGTATAGCGACCGTTGCCACGCATTTCCCGACGGTGGACAGGTTGGATGGAATTCTGGCGATGTCTTTTCTGACTTGCCAGAAGTTCCAGAAACGGTAGACTTTGGCCTCGCTTCACCCTTTCCAGGAATTGGTGTTGCAGGCAATCGTGACGCAACAACTGTCCGGACGCCCCGAGCGGAAATCGGACATGATGCCAAAGTTGGTATCAAATACCGATTTCAAGATAACAGGCAGGCGTAATTCATTTTTTGAATTGCAAAACAACTTGGAGAGATGGCAGAGTGGCCGAATGCGCAGCATTGCTAATGCTGTGACCATGTCAAAGTGGTCCCGGGGTTCGAATCCCCGTCTCTCCGCTTCACTTCTTTTGAAAGGCCACTGCTGGTGCCAGCAGTGGCCTTTTCTGCATGAAATCCCGCCCTTCTGGGTTGCCAGGCCTTGGTTTAAAATCCGAGGTCGTCGGCAGAGGTTTTTTCGCTATTCGCCGTAATCACTTTCTAGCGTTGCGTTAACGCGGTTCAAACGCCTTTTGCTTGATGTCCTTTTGGACAGGATTTCAGTAGGATACTTCCGTTCCTACGAATTGCTTGGAAGGCCCAGCCCGCGAGCGCGATATGTACTCTGTCTGGCGTTACGATCTGGACCTTGATTTCTCCACAAACCGAAAGCTCGAACTACTTCATTCGGGGACACGGAATCGAACATGTCAGCTTCGACACGACCGGGACAGCTTGCCAATCTTGTGCTGATCGAAACGACTGGCAATCAGGCTTTCATTTTTGCCACCAACAAATTGCGAGAGAATGTCGGGGCTTCTGAATTGACGGCACGGGTTGGTACACGTTTCGTCCTGGATGCCATTCATGCGGCAGGCGGGCCAAACCTGTCAGGTGACACCGTGCCGCAGATTCGGAGCCATCTGCGCGATTCGGCATTCAACCGGCCTGTCAATGATTCGAATCCGGTTGAGGTGATCCTGGCGGTTTCCGGTAAGGCACTACTGTTGGCGCGAGACGCTGCCATCGGTCGGCGGATTGTCCAGCGGGTGACTTTGCAGGCATTGAAGGAAGCGCCCGGTCTGGAAGTTCGCGGCGTCGTCAGCGAGGCATTTGATCTCGACCGGGACGATCTTCATGGCGAGATTAGAAAAGTGCATCGCCAGTTCGAGAGCGTCCGTTCGCGACTGTCTGGCCCGGCGGCTCGGTTCCAGCGGTTGCCGATCATCGCCGACTGTGCGACCAGTGGTCTGCCAGCGACGAGACCTGCCAATCAACGTGATGGTTTGGCGAAAGAGGAAAGAAAAGAATACTCATCGCAGACCTTTGCCAAGTTAAACGTTCGACAGAGTTGGAAGAAACGAGTCGATGACATTCGAGAACATCACCAAGTCAAATTGCCATTGCCGGACGCGACAACGGAGTTGGAAGACCTTGGCTGTGACTGGACCGCGATCGTTCATGCAGACGGCAACGGGTTGGGGCAAGTCTTTCTCAACTTCAAAGAAGTCTCCAAGGCAACAAATAACCGCGACTACATCGACAAACTCCGACGTTTTTCGTTGGCTCTTGATGAGTGCACGGAAAAAGCATTCTGTCAGGCGCTGAGTGTGTTCCTGCCCAAACGGGGCGTTGCTCCCATTGTGCCTCTCGTGCTGGGCGGCGATGATCTTACAGTTGTCTGCGATGGTCGGCAGGCACTGCAATTCACCAAGAAATTCATCGACAGCTTTGAGGAAGCGACCAGCCAACACAACAATGTGAAAGCGATTCTGGCTGATGGCGTGACCAGTTGCGCGGGTGTGACCATCGTCAAGCCGCACTTTCCGTTTTTCGCCGGGTATCAACTGGCCGAGGAGTTGCTGAAATCTGCCAAAACGTTCAAACCCCGATCAGCCATTGACTACCATATCCTTTACGACGCCAGCGGGCCGGATCTCGAACGTATCAGGAGCGAGTTGACGGTTGACAATGGCAAGACGCTTCTTGTCGGACGGCCTTACGTCACGACTGTTGGACAAGGACCGGTCAACCGTCGCTGGTCCGACCTGATTTGCCGAATCAATGCCGTGCGTGCTCGAGATGACGTTGAACAACGTCGCCGACTGCCAAACAGTATGCTGCACGAACTGCGCGAATCCCTGTTCTTGGGGTCAGATACAGCCGATTCTCGGCTGCATCTGGTTCTGGAGCGATACCGAAACCAAGGACTCGATCAACTCTGTGGTTCGACCGCAGGGCGAGACTCACTCTTTTGGAACGACGACGAACAGCACTTCACGGGTCTGCTCGACGCGGTTGATACCGCTGAATTCTGGGAGGCCGAGGGATAACCATGAGTCAACACGGGCCACTGCCGGAATCCTTCCGTATCCGGCTGACAATGACATCTGATTGGCACGTCGGATCGGGGATGGGCCGGCCGGGGAATGTCGATCGCCTGATCATCCGCGACTCTGATGGCTTACCCTTCGTGCCGGCTAAGACTTTGCGGGGCATCTGGCGGGATGCCTGCGAGCGTCTCTGCCGCGGCCTGGATAACGGGCAATTGGCTGAGTGGTCGCGGTTGGTGGATCAGCTTTTCGGCAGCCAGCCTGCGTTGGGGTTGAAAGATCCTACGGGACGACACAGCGATCCCACCCAGACTCCCTTGGAATCGGCAGTTCAGATTCGATCAGCTCGTATTCCTTGCCGTCTGCGCAATCAACTCGGTCGCGCCGATCCCCAGATCCGGCAGGCGATGACGTTCGTCAAGCCCGGCGTGAAGATCGACCGACGCAGTGGCTCGGCGCAGGCAGATCACCTCCGCTTCGAGGAAGTCGCTCGAAAGGGAACGATCCTCGAAGCGGAGTGTCAGCTTCATGTCAGTGAATCAGTGCGTGAAACGGCCGGCGCCCTGCTGATCGCATCAGCGAAACTGGTCGAACGGCTTGGCGGCAAACGACGTCGGGGGCTGGGATGCTGCCGCCTGGAAGTTCTCGACGTAGACGCCAATAAAGCGATTGCCTGGCTGGAACGAAACCAATCGCCTCCCGAGTGGTTGCCGAGAGAGGAAGCCGCTACTTCATCCGATTCTTCGTTTGTCGCGGCGCAAGATGATCCGTGGTGCTCCGTTCCCTTGGTGCTGACACTTCAAGGACCGTTGGCCATCTCGTATCGAACAACAGGGAACGTCGTCAAGACACTGGACTTCGTGCCGGGATCATACCTCTTGCCGTATGTCTCGAGCACGCTGCGAGGATTGGGGATTGATGTTCATGCAGCGATCGGGGCGGGCGATGTGTGCGTCTTGCCTGCGTACCCGGAAGTAGACGGCGAACGCGGTCAACCGGTTCCCTTCGCGCTATTCTCACCAAAGGTGGGAAAGGAATTGGAAGAGCGGGAAAAGGTGATCAATCAACTACTTCGCCCGATTCCCAATGAACCACAACATAAACAATTGCGAGGTGGATACCTCTCCGCAAATCCAGTCAAAGCGTACACTTTGCCCATTACCGTCCAGACGCATAACACGGTCCATGATGCGTCACAGCGTCCCACATCCGAGTCTGGCGGTGGCGTGTATTCCTACGAAGCGATTGCACCGAGCGATCACGGCAATCCTGTCATCCTTCGGAGCGAGTTGCATCTTCGCAAGTCGATTGCCGAAAGACTTCCGCCAGATTGGTGGACGGAGTTGGAAGGCGATCTCGCCCTGGGACGTTCCAAGAAGGACGACTACGGTTCTGTTATGTTGAAAACGGGCAAACTGAAACCGTTGGAGTCACGCGGGGAAGTCAATGGCCAGGAACTCTACGTCTGGCTGGTTTCGGACATGCTGATCCGCAACGACCGTCTGCGTGCGGAGCCAACGGCGTCCTGCCTTGGTAAAGAACTGTCACGACTGTTGGGAGTTTCGGTTAGTTTACGAGATAGTAGCGACGGCAAATTGGACGAACTGGTTCGTATTCGCCGGTTGGACACGTGGCATGTCGGCTGGGGCTTGCCCCGGCCATCGTTCGTCGCCTTGCAAGCTGGTTCCTGCATGGTCTTTCTGGTGGACGGCGTCATCGATCCAACAAAGCTCCACCAACTTGAAGCAAACGGCATCGGTGAACGGACCGCCGAAGGCTACGGCCAAGTACGGTTCAACCATCCGCTGGTGACGACGAAACCCGGGGACTGGCCGTCACGATCCGGGGCGACAACGACGGAGCAGTCATCAAAGGAGAAGGACAAACCCATCCCCTCGAGTGATCCGTCGTTCACCTCTGCCCGATTGTTGGAGCGAGAGTGCTGGAAAAAAGAGATCCGCCAGGCCTGCCTGGCGTTCGCAACCTCCACTCTCAATCGCAAAACCGAACTCGGTTGGGAAACCAGGGACGAACAAGGCAAACCGCCGATGAGTCAACTCGGTGGTCTGCGAGGACAACTCGCATTGTTACGAACCGCCGCTGACCGGCAGCAGGTCAGCGACTGGCTGGACCATCTCGCGGACAACCAGCGTCGAAGAGACAAATGGCCGTCCATTCCCAATGTCAAAGCCTTCATCGAGAACGACGCCCGCATCTGGGAAATCATCAACACCAGAAACTGGCCCACGATCACCCAAAACGCTCAGAGTGAACTTCGCCATGAACTCTGGCCGTTAGCCGTCCGAACATTTTTCGATGCCTGCATTCGTGCTCATAAGCGTGAACTGGAAGAAAAGCAGAACCGAAAGGAGGCCGCCAATGTCTCGTGATATTCACAGTCGCCTCCGGTTGATTGGAACACTCGTCACTGATTCCCCATTGCACATTGGCGGCCACGGCGAAGACGTGGATACCGACTTGCCACTGGCTCGTGACGGGGCCGGGCAACTCTATGTTCCCGGAACCAGCCTGGCCGGTTCTCTGCGGGAATTAACGGAACGGCTTTTTGGAAATGCCAATGAACTCTGGGGCTACCAGGAAGACGACAGAGGACACGCCTCCTTGGTCGTGATTGACGACGCTGTTATCGAGAATGCCGAATCGGTGATCGTCGAGATTCGCGAACACGTCGGCATCGATCGGCAATGGGGCGCGGCGGCGGAACACATCAAGTTCAATCGGGCCATTCTATCTCGCGGCACGCGGATGACATTCCACCTGACCGTGGACGTCTCCAAGGACGAGAATCGCCCACCGATTTTGGCGATGCTCTCGGCGCTGAAGCAATCCCTGGAAGCGGGTGACGTCCGACTCGGAGCCGCCAAAACACGCGGCCTGGGGCATGTCCGATTGGAACAAGGCCATCTCACCGAGCAGGTCTTCGGCACGCGGCAGGGCATCCTGACCTTGCTGAAACAATCCAATGGATTGACAGTCTCGACGACTGACATCGAGCATGCGATCGCGATCCACAAACCACGTCCTCAACCGCGATTGAAGCTCAATATCCATTGGAAGCCGGTTGGCCCCTTGATGGTCCAAGCAGGCTTCGACGGCATCGCTGCCGACATGCTGCCACTCACGAGCGGCATGGACGGTCAGGTCTCGCTGGTTTTGCCGGGCAGTTCCGTCAAGGGAGCTTTCCGCAGTCAGGCCGAACGGATCGTGCGGACGGTGCTTCAGGATTCGCAACCGGATTGGTTAAGGGAGAAGGACGCCAAGAAGAAGTTCCTTGATGCCGTCGAAGTTCCACTCATTAACGAACTGTTTGGCAAACGCGGCGAACGAATTGAAAACGATGATTCGCGAACATGGCTGTACGGGTTGGGTGCGCTGAGCGTCCTAGACTGCTTTGGTGAAAAATCACTGTCGGTCACTCAGTGGCAAGACATCCAGGCCGCCACCGATGACCGGCAACTTCGTCAGGCCTTGGAAGCCGCAGACCTTCAGCCCTGGTCCCAGGCGTACCAGGTCACGATTGACCGCTGGCTCGGTTCCGCAGCCGAGAGCATGTTGTATTCCGTTCTCGAACCGCATCAAACCGAGTGGGAACCACTGCTCCTGGAGATCAACCTGCAACGTCTGCCGGATGACCTCCGTCTCCCCGGGTTAGCCCTGCTGATGCTGGTCATCCGCGACTTGGCTGATGATCGTCTGCCGCTCGGCTTCGCGACTCATCGCGGCATGGGAACCGTGTCTGTCGATCGCATTGAGATCACCGGGCAAGGTCTGCCTGACAACTTGCGCGAACTGGATGGCCTGAAACTCACCGACGGTCTCCTGATGAACCTTCCTTCCAGTTTGCGGCAGACGATGAATCACGCTTGGCGACAGTGGATCGATTCAAAGGAGCCGATGGCTGTATGATCGCCTCACTCTATACATACACCCAGAGGATGCTGTCTTTGAAAGACGCCCTAGAGGCGTTCGCTGTGGTCGTCGGCCCCAAACGGGCAACGGCCATTCTGTACTCACCACGTCGTTGCGACCTGGCAAGCTTGGCCGACGGATCGCTGTTCGGCCCGGACGACAAGCCAATGGACATCGCCACGGTTTTCGAGGCTCGCGTCTTCAACGAATCGGCGGAACTTCGCTGGCTGAACGACCCCAGCCCGGAGAAACGTCATCGGGCGGTTATTCTCGCCGAATCGGACCATTCTGAGAAGCTGCCAGATTGGACGCCAACCGATTCACCCCCTGTCATCGAAACGCTGCCGCAGACGTACCTGCTCTGGGGCGAAGGAACGGGGCGGCCAATGACCGGCGGCTGGAGCGAACTGGCGACGGCACGCATCGGAGCGTTGGCAGTTCCAGTCGGCAACGTCAGCAAGAATCAGAGGATATCATTGCACAGCTTGGAATATGTTGTCGAAGCGGAACACGGCAACGTGGTGATTTTCGACGAGCGGCTGTTGAAGTTGGAGGTGGCGAATGGCTGACGCAAAGGTGGAGAGCGGTTTTCTGATCGTAAAAGGGGGTGGGCAAGGATTGGAATTGAGACGTTCCAATGGTGCCACATCTTCAGTGAAGGCCAAACAGTTCGCGGAGGAATTGAAAAAAGAAGTTGAAGCACTACGAAAAGGGAAAGCCCAGGAGGTCGCCGTCACATTTGATTTGATCGGAGGTCAGCCACAGAACATTTGTCGAAGCGGTGGAGCAAACGCTATGGGTACAGGCGGAGCCAAGTTTCACAACCCGTACAATTTCATTCCGGCGCCGCCGCGAGATCACGCGACCAGTGAATTGGGTGATCGTGTACCGTTGGGACATCATGTCTTTCACGACGACCACGTCAGCGGGGTCATCCGCGTCAAGCTGACGGCAGAGACGCCGCTGCTGTTACCGGACGTCGCACAGGTCGTTGAATACGAGAGAGACATTCCCACGCAAGATATCAAATCAGGCCACAAGAGTTTCCCGGTACGTATCGCCGAGGGAAAGCCGCATATTCCACCAGCTTCCATCAAGGGAATGCTGCGTGCGGCCTATGAGGCGGTAACGAATTCCCGGCTGACGGTCTTTGCGGGGCATGAAGACCGGCTCGCAGACCGAATGCCGGCGCGAGATGGTTTATCGCTCGTGCCGGCACGAATTATTGAGGTAAATGGTGTCCAGCACATTGAGTTATTGCCCGGAAACTCAGATATCAGTAGTTCGGGGAAACCAACACAGGGCGATCCGATGTACGCGGCCTGGCTTCCCAGGTATCGACAAGCAGATGGAACGATTGCTCCTTTTGCAATTCGTTATCCCAACGGTGACCTGCCAGACCATGGCCACCACGTCGAAGTCTGGTTGGAATTGTGGGAGCGAACCGGGACACATCCCTTCGATTACTGGTCCGTGCGGAAGTGCGTTCGTGCTGGCCAGCAGCTCGGGACACAACCGTCCCCTGGTCAGCCACGAGGTCAACACAGACCAGTTTCTGACATCGCGATGCGTCGTGCCTCGGGATACGTCTGTATCACCAACCGAAACATCGATCGCAAACATGATGAGCGGGTCTTCTTCACCACTAGAACCACTCCAGTGTTACATCCATTGACAGGAGGGCTTTGCGAACAGTGGCGTGAATTGATCACCAACTACCAGTCAATCCACGAAGTAGAGCGTCGCACAGGAATGCGGGGGCCACCAGCATTGAATAATTCAGTATGGTCGCGCCAAGTCAACGGGGGCGTCGGCGAACGAGCGCTTCTCCCTGGAACGCTCTGCTATGCCGCGTTCCATGAAGGAACCGTCACGGCCCTGTATCCAGTGATGATCTCCCGCCGCCTCTGCGAGTGTTCGCCCCTATCGTTGTTGTCAGAATCTCTCCATCCGGCCACTTCCCTGACAAAGCTTTCGCCTGCCGACCGCGTCTTCGGCTGGGTCAAGCAACGCGGCAAGGGGGCCTATCGCGGCAATCTGCGAGTGAGCCCGGTGGTCTGTGATTCGGATGATGCCATCAAGGATTTCGGTACGCCCGGCCTGCCGCTGTCCATCCTCGGACAACCCAAACCACAACAAGCCCGTTTCTACGTCGCAGCTTCCCAGAACGGTGAGACTCAAGCCGAGGGCTTGAGCAAAGAACAAGCGGGGTATTCCCCTACCAAAGGGTTGCGCGGCCGTAAGGTCTATCCCCACCATCGATCCCTTCCCGAGGGGCACTGGAACGATCCGCTGACCAAAGAGATTCAGATACCAGCTAATGGTCACTTCCCAGAGTATCGGCGGCCACAACTCAACGGGCAGGAACAACGTGACAACCAAAACCGCTCCATCCAGGGCTGGGTGAAGCCGGGAACCGAATTCACCTTCGATGTCCATGTGACAAATCTGTCGAAAGTCGAGCTCGGGGCGTTGCTCTGGCTACTGAGTCTGCCGGAGAATCACTTCCACCGCTTCGGCGGCGGCAAGCCGCTCGGCTTCGGCAGCGTACGGTTGGAGATCGCATCGTCGCAACTCCATGACGGCAACGGCTGGAAAGAGATCTACTCGACGCTTGATGACGCCATGCCTGCCCAGCCGAATTTTGCGGATTTGATCGAAGATTTCAAACAAGCAGTGCGATCCGCTTACGGCCCAACTTTGTCATTCGAGAATGTCCCGTTTATTGCAGCTTGGCTACGCACTGCGACCGGACATCCATCATCGCAAGGCAGGGATCAGCCCCTACCAACCCATTATCCAAGAGTGTCCGTTCCACCCGATCCCGCTGGGGAAAACTTCCGTTGGTTCACCGCGAACGAAAATGGTTCCAAGGCAAGTCTTCCTGATCTCTCGAGCGACAGTGGCCTTCCACGATGAGGGTTTAATAAAAAGCGACCTGAAGGAGTTGCCTCGTGGGCGTTTATCATTTCATGGGTCTTGGACGTTCCGTCGGCGCGGTTACTGGCCCTCTTTCGTATCTCGGTCATCGATTTCAGCGATGGAACAATACTGATCGTGAGTTCTTCGGTGCTTCTGGTGAAGAATGCCAACGGGTGCAAGGGGAAAAGGTGGGCGATGTGCAAGCTCTTGTGTTGTTCACAACTGCCGAAGTTCTTGATGGAACTGTCCAATGCTATCCCTATTGCATCAATCAGCCGGGCCTATGTCCCAAAGGAGTATCGAACCCGCAGTCTGCACGACCGATTCGAGGTGTACTTCATGACCTATTGCCCAAAATCCTGCGCCCACTAGCAAAGGGCCGAAATTGCATCAAATTGTATTGGTGTAGAGTGGATCGCACTGACCTCCTTGCAACCTTTCGACATGCTGCAAGAGTTCTTTTGGCTGCAAAGTCTGTCGGAAGTCTAGGAAAAGAAACTTGGTTCAATCTCACTGGGGGAAACAATGTGACCAATCTTGCTCTACAGCTTTCCGCTGCCCTAACGGGCAGTCCTGCGAGGTTCTACTACGTGCAGGCTCAGAATCCCGATGCAGAAAAATGTATTCACTACACCCACGAGGAGAGCTATTTCGTAGATCTTCCTCTTCTGCCAATTCGCCCTCATGAAGCGAGTCGTCATCTGGTCGAACTGGTCGTCGAGCGTGGTTCAATTGAGACCCCAGCCTTGTTTACCCAGGCGAAGGAGCAACATTGGAGTCAAATCCAAGATGCTGAGAATCTCGATCAATTCCGCAACCAATATGTTCGGCCCCTGTTGTTTCAGGAACTAATCACTACTGATGGTGAAATGCTGAGGCCTGGTCGACGCTGGCCGTTGATGCGTCCATACTATGAGACGCTCGATGCCATTGACGGATCGGTTTCCAGTCTCGGCAACTTGGCGAAGAATGATTGGTTTGAAGAAGAAGATTTGCCGCTTTAGGATGAGGAGCAGAAATGCATCAGACCGTCTTCTACTCCATCGGCGTTGATCAACCAATCACTCCCGCCGAATCGTTGCCGCCATTGCCGGAGATTCCGCGTGGGGCACTGGTGGTGATCGAAGGCCGTGCTCCCATCTGGCGTTATGGGATGGCGTTCCATCGTTTGCACGGTTCTCCGGCTGGAGCAATTGCCGTATTCGACCCGCGCCTGGGTGCCGTTGTCATCGCCTCGCATCATCCCAACTGGCGCGAAGGGCAGGTGGTTAACATCGATACTCCCCCATCAAGATCTGAGTGAGAACAATGCCGCCATCTGAACTGAAGCGACTTGCCCTACTCATGGCCGTGAATTGCGTTCGCAACACAGTCATTGAGAACTATCATGCCGACGGAAAGTTGTCCGATGAGGAGATGAAGGTTTTAAACCAGGAAGTTGCAAATAAAATTTACACCTTCCTGCACTACATGACCAACAAGCCACCGGAGGATCAGACAGCATTCCTGAGTGCGATGGGCATGATGTACCCCAGCAATTGGGATCAACCGAAACTTGATCCCGATTTTGTAAAATCCGTCAACCTTGTCAAAAAGATGAGAAACCCGATCGAGGGGACTTCCGCTCGCCGCCTATCGGCAAGCGCATCAAGATCCCCAAAAAGAACAGCAAAGAGGAAGAAGGGGTAACCGCTAGCTCGATTGCATCACTTCCTTTCTTGCGCAAGCATTCAGCGGGGAGGCACGTGGGATCTGCCAGCACAATCCAGATTTCCCCGGGAAAGTGAATCGGCAACTGTCAATCCTGCTTTGACTTACCGTTATCTATCTGCCGCCGAAGATTGATATCCCAGCCCCGGACTCCGGCGATGAAAAGTTCAATTGGCGTCCTGTCCTCTCCGCTTCCGACCCCGCCAGCCAACGCAAGTCGTTGGCTGGTTTTGTTTTGGGAGATCAGCGATTTGCTAAATTCTGGATTTGTGCTGAAAATGTGTTGAACTGGAAATCGGCTCTTTTGCAGTGTCATTGACGTCATCATTGGTGGACCCTTTCGGAGTCTGGGACAAGAAAACTCTCCATGCCTCTTCCGGCCACGAATCGCCGGGAGAACACGCGGAGAGTTTTGGGATTCAGAACTCCCGGCGTGGGCTCCCGAGGTGATGTGTCTCACCGGGAACCGATGAGACTCATCATGGGGGCGGGTCAGGCGGCATCGTCTCCCCAAAGTTTCTGATGGAGGTTCTGCATCGCCTGCTGGGATTGCTGGCTGGCGATGTGGGTATAGAGACGGATGGTCTCCTCGTCGACATGTCCCACCCAGGAACGGACGACCGCTTCCGGAACCCCGTTGAAGATCGCCCGGGAGATATAGCTGTGCCGGAATGTATGCAGGTGCCCCTGCAGGGTCAATTTGGCCAGTGTCCGCTTCAGCGATTTGAGCAACCGGCGTTCGGAGATTTGGTGGTCTCCCTTGGGATACTTCGCTGAGGCTGGTGCCGTGAACACCCACCGGGTCTTACGGGGGAGCTTGTCCAGCACGGCCTTGGCAATTGGCGTCATGGGCACAGCCCGGACGTTTCCTGTTTTCGTGGTCCAGCCCTCCTTGGGCCGGACATGGATCACCAACTGTTTGAAGTCGACATCCTCCCAGGTGAGCCACTGCACTTCCCCGATCCGCATGCCGGACTCGTTCAAGAACGTGTAAACAGACCGCTGCGGTTCCTGGGCTACCGAGAGAATTTGCTGAGATTCTTCGTGAGTCCAGAACGGTTGTGGTGTCCGCTTGGGTTTGCGGTTCTTGAGCCCATCCAGCGGATCTTCGCTGATCAGGCGATGCGACTTGGCGAACTTTGTCAGCTGCCGGATAATAGCCACCTCTGTGTGGATCGTCTTCGGTGACCGTTTGGCTTCGCGGCGGTGTTGGCGGTATCGGTCGATGAACTGCAGATCGATCTGCAGGATGTCAGTCAGACCCAGTTCATCTGATAGTTCGATGACTCGCTGCAAAACACCGCGGTATTTATCCAGGGTCTTTTGGGCGCGTTCCTCTGATTCACAGACCGCCAAAAGCAGTTCCACGGTGGGCGGCTCAGTCGGAACTGCTGTTGATGTCGACCCGCTGAGGACTTCCTGCTCCCAGGCCAGGGCCAGGCGACGGGCCGTTTTGACGTTATTCGTCTTGAGGGATTTGCGGAGCTGACGGCCGCGGTGCTGGAGATTGGCCCAATACGTCGAGCCGCGTTGGTAAATCCGGATACGTTCGCCAAGGCGACATATTCATATTCACTCACGACTTGCCTCGCAGCTCTGCCAGTTCCTTGTTGCAAATCTTCACCATGTGGGCAGTCCTTTTCTCATCCGCCGAGTGGCTGTGGCTGCATTGAACTTTGCGGGATCGAAAGGGCCGTTCCAGTCCAGGTCATCGCGGTACTCGCTGTGCTTCGGGTTCGTGATCGCTTCCACATAGTCCGCAAAGCCGTACACGCCGCCAATATCTTCCGGCGGACAAGCCCGTTCGCCATCGACGCAACGTGGATAATCAGAACCACCAGTAGAACTGGTGGTATGAGGAAGGCCCCTAAAAGGGGCCATTGGGTTAATGGTTATTTGTAGTCGTCAAACGGACCCCGTCCTCCCCTTGTCGACACAGATCCCGCAGG
>Ga0182738_1000160_pt1 | contig 105921 bp, 107 predicted proteins | sample eDN5th30CBELigMG_FD_128876 | JGI IMG/M metagenome (GOLD analysis project Ga0182738, IMG submission 128876) | Enriched Miracle-Growth compost microbial communities from Emeryville, California, USA - eDNA 5th pass 30_C BE-Lig MG (version 2)... ... | reverse complement strand
TGCGCCGCCGCACGGCGCGCATGCTGCCGGCCGAAGGCCCGGTGATGCATGCGCTCGCCGGTGCCGAACCGGCGCTCGCGCTTCTGGTGCTCGGCGATTCGTCCGCCGCCTCGGTCGGCATCGATCGCACCGAGGAGGGCCTCGCCAGCCATCTCGCCCGACTTCTCAACGAGCGGACCGGACGTGCCGTGCGCTGGCGCGCCGCAGGCTTCAATTCGGCGACGTCGGGCCAGATCCGCGATTTCGTCCTGCCCAACCTGGCGCACGAACCATGGACGCACATCGTGCTTGCCATCGGCACCAACGACACCAAGAATTTCCATTCCGTGCCGCGCTTCAAGAAGGACTTCGGCGGCCTGCTCTATGCGTTGAAGGCAAAGTGGCCTCAGGCGCGCTTGGTGTGGTCGCCGGTGCTGGAATTCACCCGTGCGCCGGCGATGCCCGGCCTGCTCGGCAAAATCCTCGAAGTCCGCGCGCGGGAGATGAATCGCATGGGCGCGCGCCTGTGCAACGAACGCGGCGCCGTGCCGGCGCCGCGCCTGCCGATCACCGATCCGCAGGCGGGCTTTTCAGACGACGGCTTCCATGCCTCGGCCGCCGGCTACCGCGCCTGGGCCGAGCATCTGGCGCCACTCGTCCTCGGTGACGGTTTCTGAGCCGAATCAGGTCCAGTGGCTGAGCGCCGCCGTCAGCGAGATCGCCGCCAGCGCCAGCACCGCCAGTTTCCAGAAATCGGCGCGCCGCCTGAGGCCGGGCAGGCCGAGCGGCTTGAAGAGATGGACCACCATCATGGCGAGGATCAGGACGGCGAACACTTTCGACATGCCCGTCTTTGAGCAGCGCCGCGCCGAACTGTCAAAGCCCCGCCGTCTTCGATGCGTCCTGCCGGAGCATGGACATGCCTGCAAATGCGCGTCGTCATTTTGATCGGCCCGGTTGCCAAGCTCCGCCGCTTGTGGTGACAATCAGGAGAGGGAACAGGATCCGCCGGCAAGAGCGGGCCCGCAGCAATGGGGTGGAGTGTGCCCGACAGGAATGCCATCGAAATCCGCGGCGTCCGCAAGGTCTTCGGTGCAGGGGAAAATGCAGTCGTGGCGCTGGACACAGTGTCCGTTCCCATCCGCGAGAACGAGTTCTTCACGCTTCTGGGGCCGTCCGGCTGCGGCAAGACCACGCTTCTGCGCCTGATCGCCGGCTTCGACTATCCGAGCGCCGGCGAGATCCTGCTCTACGGCGATGACATCGCGCCGCTGCCGCCCTTCAAGCGCCCGGTCAACACCGTCTTCCAGTCCTATGCGCTGTTTCCGCACATGACGGTGGCCGAGAATATCGGTTTCGGGCTGGAGATGCTGGACAGACCGAAGGCCGAGGTGAAGGCGCGGGTCGCCGAGATGCTGAAGCTGGTGCGCATGGAGCAGCTTGCCAACCGCCGCACCAGCCAGATCTCCGGCGGCCAGCAGCAGCGCGTGGCGCTGGCCCGCGCGCTGGCGCCGCAACCCAAGGTGCTGCTGCTCGACGAGCCTCTTTCGGCGCTCGACTACAAGCTGCGCAAGGACATGCAGATCGAGCTGAAGCGGCTGCAGGGCGAGACCGGCATCACCTTCATCTTCGTCACCCATGACCAGGAGGAAGCGCTGACCATGTCCGACCGCATCGCGGTGATGTCGGCGGGCAAAATTCTACAGGTCGGCGCGCCGCGCGACATCTACGACCGCCCGGCCGAGCGCTTCGTCGCCGACTTCATCGGCGAGAGCAATTTCCTCAAGGGAGAAATCGCCGGCACGGCAGGCGGGCGCGCGACGGTGAGGCTGTCATCGGGCGCCGAAATCCCCGCCTCGCTGCCGGAGGGCTTTTCGCCGAGCGGCGCGGTGACGATCGTCGTGCGCCCCGAGCATGCGCAGCTCGCCGCCGCGAACGGTAACGCCTCGCTCAGCGGGACGGTGGAAAACGTCGTCTATCTCGGCACGGATACGCATTTCCACCTGCGGCTCGACGACGGCGCGCCCTTCATCGTGCGGCGGCAGAACAGCCGCGGCGGCGGCGAGGGAATGACGCAGGGCAGCCGCGCCGGGGTGCTGATCGGCGCCGACGCCGCGCAGGTCCTGAAGGACTGACGATGGCGAGCGCCGAGGAAATCGCCCGAGCCGCAGACCGCAAGGACATACGCGACCGCTGGCTGCTTTCGGCACCGGCGCTCATCATCATCTTCGTCGCCGCGATCGGGCCGCTGTTTGTTATGCTGGCCTATTCGTTCATGGTGAAAGGCGACTACGGCGACGTCAAGTTCGGCACCTTCTCGTTGGACGGCTGGACCTCGGTGCTGTTCGAGCGCGACATCTTCGACGACACGCTCGGCCTGGCAGACGCCCATCTGACGATTCTGTGGCGGTCGATCCGGCTGTCCTTCTACACCACCGTGCTGACGCTGGTCTTCGGCTTCCCGACCGCCTACTTCATTTCCACCCGGCCGCCGAAGACGCGCGAGGTCTGGGTCTTCCTCGTCACCATACCGTTCTGGACGAACCTTTTGATCCGCACTTTCGCCATGCAGCAGGTGATCCGCAACGAGGGGCTGGTCAACACCGCGCTGATCCAGCTCGGCATCCTCGACCGGCCGTTGCAGATCATGAACACGGACACCGCGATCCTGCTTGGCATGATCTACGTCTACCTGCCGCTGATGGTGCTGCCGCTCTATGCCTCGATGGAGAAGCTGGATTTCCGCCTGATCGAGGCAGGCTACGACCTGTATGCCTCGCGCTGGCGGGTGCTGCGGCGCATCATCCTGCCGCTGGTCAAGCCCGGCGTCATCGCCGGCTCGATCCTCGTCTTCATCCCGTCGCTCGGCGCCTATGTCATCCCGCGCGTGCTCGGCGGCGGCAAGAACATGATGCTGGGCAACCTGATCGAGCTGCAGTTCGGCGCCGGCCGCAACTGGCCGCTGGGCGCGGCCATTTCCATAACCCTGATGGCGCTGGTTATGGTGGCGCTGCTGTTTTACGTGCGCAACGTCTCACGCTCGGAGGCCGGCTATGGCTAAAAGGCCCTTCGACATCCGCGCGCAGCCCGGCTTCGGCTTCGTGGCGTTGCTGACCTTCTTCGCGCTTTACCTGCCGATCGCCGCACTCGTCGCCTATTCGTTCAACGCGGCGGATTCGCTCTCGCGCTGGGACGGGCTGTCGCTGCGCTGGTTCATTTCCGCCTGGCAGAACTCGACCGTGCAGGACGCGTCGATCCGTTCGCTGGTGCTGGCGGTGTGGGCCGCCGCCCTGTCGACGATCGTGGCCACCATGGCCGCGCTGGCGACGACGCGCACGCCGCCCTATCCGGGCCTGACCTTCAAATATGCGTTCATCAACCAGCCGCTGATGGTGCCCGAGATCGTCACCGCCGTGGCGCTCCTGATCGTGTTTTCGCGCATCAAGGTGTGGACCGGCTATTCCGGCCTGGGCTATCTCATCCTCGCCCACACGGCCTTCTGCATCCCGTTCGCCTATCTGCCGATCCGGGCGCGGCTGGAAGGCATGGACCTGAAGCTGGAACAGGCGGCGGCCGACCTCTACGCGAACCCCTGGCGGACGTTCCGCCATGTGACGCTGCCGCTGCTCAGGCCGGCCATCATCGCCGGTTTCATGCTCGCCTTCGTCATCTCGCTCGACGACGTTGTCATCACCGAATTCGTCAAGTCGGGCGGGCAGGATACGCTGCCGACCTATATGCTGGGCCAGCTGCGGCGCGAGACGACGCCGGAGATCAACGCCATCGCCACGGTGTTCCTGGCCCTGTCGGTCCTGCTCGTCACCGTGTTCTTCTTCGTCAACCGGCGCAAGCCATGAACAATCGCAACACAATGGGAGACCGAAAATGAGATGGAAGACCACCGCCCTTGCGGCGACGCTCGCGGCGTTCGCCTTCACCGGCAGCGCGGCCGCGGATGGCGAACTCAACATCTTCAACTGGGGTGACTACACCAGCCCCGACCTGATCAAGAAGTTCGAGGAAAAATACAACGTCAAGGTGACGATCACCGACTACGATTCGAACGACACCGCGCTCGCCAAGGTGCGCGCCGGCGGCCACGGCTTCGACATCGTCGTGCCTTCGGCCAATTACGTGCCGATCTGGGTGAAGGAAGGGCTGCTGCTCGAAGCCCGACCGGACCAGATGGAGAATTTCAAGAACGTCGACGAGCGCTGGATCAACGTGCCGTGGGACGAAGGGCGCCACTACACCGCGCCTTGGCAGTGGGGCCTGACGGGCATCGGCGTCAACACCAAGGTCTATGGCGGCGACATCAACACCTCGGCGATCTGGCTCGATCCGCCGAAGGAACTGGTCGGCAAGATCAACGTCGCGCCGGAAATGAACGACGTGCTGTTCGCCACCATAAAGTATTTCGGCGGCGACTGGTGCACGCAGGACAAGGAGCTGCTCAAGAAGGTGCGCGACAAGCTGGTCGAGGCGAAGCCGAAATGGCTGGCCATGGACTACAGCGTGACGGAGAAGCTGCCGGCCGGCGACTATTCCGCCGTCTATTACTGGAACGGCGCCATCATGCGCTCGCGCATCAAGAACCCGGATATCAAGTTCGGCTATCCAAAGGAGGGCTTCCCCTATTTCATGGACAGCGTGGCCATCCTGAAGGACGCCAAGAACGTCGACAACGCCAAGCTGTTCATGAACTTCATCATGGAGCCCGACAACGCGGCGCTGATCTCGGCCTTCGCCAAATACGCCAACGGCATCAAGGGCTCGAAGGAGTTCATGCCGAAGGAAATGCAGGACGCGCCGGAACTCGTCGTGCCGGCCGAGTTCGAGAAGGCGGGCGAGTTCCTCGCCACCTGCGAGCCCGATGTGCAGCAGCTCTATACGCGCATCTGGACCGACCTGCAGAAGTAGACGTCTTTGACGGGAGCCCGGCGAGCCGGGCTCCCTGTCATTCGTCCAGCGTCAGAGCGGTTCCTGTTTAACCGGAATCGTTGGAACCGCTCTATCTTTTTGATCTGGCCGCATTTCCGGACGCAAAACCGTTTCACACTTTTGCTGGAAATGCTCTAGCCTTTCCGCTTCGGCGGGGCGGCTACAGACTGGCGTTCGACCAGCGGGCATTCCAGCTTGACGATCGGATGCCGGTCGCCGGCGGCGGGCGGCGTTTCCAGTTGCTCGATCGCCCATTGGCCCATGGCCAGGTGAGGCAGGATCGACGTCGTCAGCGGCGGGAACAGGTGGCGCGCGATCTCCTCGTCGTCATAGCCGATGACGGACATGTCCTGCGGGATGTGCAGGCCGGCTTCCTTCAGCGCCTCATAGCAGCCGATCGCCGTGCGGTCGTTCTGGCAGAAGATGGCGGTCGGGCGCTCCTTCAGCGCCAGCAGCCTGACGGTCGCGGCGTAGCCTGCGCTGGCCGACCAGTCGCCCTCGATCACCAGATCCGGATCGAAAGGGATGTCGGCGGTGGCGAGCGCCCGGCGATAGCCTTTCAGGCGGTCCTGCGCGGCCTGCATCCACGGCTCGCCGGTGATGGTGGCGATGCGGCGGTGGCCGTGGCCGATCAGGTGGCGCGTCGCCGTCTGGCCGCCGGCGATCTCGCTCGGCACCACGGCGGGAAAGGCGTAGTCGGCCGTGTGGCAGTTGAGCAGCACGACCGGGATGTCGAGCTCATAGAGGAAGGCGGGGGCGTCGATCTCGCGGGTGAAGATGGTCATGTAGATGAGCCCCGAGAGGCGCTGCGCCCTCAGGGCCTCGACGGCGCGCGGCTCCATCACCGGATCGTTCATCGTCTGCGTCACCAGCACCACGTTACCGGCGTTCCACGACGCCTGGCGCGCGCCTTCGATGGCGACGACGGCCTCCGGGCTGGTGGCGAGTTGGTCGACCATGAAGCCGATGACGCCGTCGAGCATCGTGGCCGTGGAGGATTGCCGGCCGGTGTTGGCGGCGGGCAGGCGATAGCCGAGGCTGCGGGCGGCTTCCGTCACGCGCTCGCGCGTCTGCGGCGACAGCTTTATGCCGGGCGTGTTGTTGAGCACGAAGGACACCGTCGCCTGCGAGCAGCCGGCGGCCCTGGCGATGTCAGTCATCGTGACGCGTCCGCCCGCGGCCTTCACGCGGCCCGCCTTGCGGCGGCCCGGCGCCGTTGCGGCAGGACTGTCCGGATCGCTCATGTCGTCGTCACCCCTCGTCGTGGTGTCTTTAGCGCGGCCCTGTCCGCCGCGACAAGAGCCAGCAGCTTCCTCGATTTATAGAAGCATGATGCTATAAATCGACTTTTTAGCTCATTTTCCCGCCATCTAGGGCTTTTTAGGTATTGATACACAAGGGTTTTCGTAGTTCGCAGAGGTTGCGATGGGAATCCTGCTCCCAGCCGGCGGCATAAAATTTCCCTGTGATTACTAATTATATTTACTAATATCAATTCAGCGGTTAGTGTCAATCTCGTCGCGGCAGCAAGCCCGGGCGGAGGTGTCGCCGCTTGCGGTAGGTGTCGGGCACGGGCGGGAACGCAGGAGGCGGTCCGTCAATTGTCTGACAAATACCTTTACTCGCGAAAGGCGCCGTTTTACGCTGCGGCACTTGCAAGGCAGGGCCCGGACCATCCCGGGCCCGCAGGGGAAGCATCGAGGCTGCGAACTGAAAAACGGATCAGCGACGTGCGCTGAATGAAACAGGGAGGTTATCGAGCATGAAATCCATTCTGTGCAGCACCGCAGTCGCCATTGGCGCCCTGCTGGTCGGCCTGTCGGCCACGACAATGGCGTCGGCGCAGGACAAGCCGACGCTGGCCTTTGTCGTCAACGGCGCCTCCGATTTCTGGAAGGCCGCCGAAGCCGGCGTCAAGAAGGCGCAGGGCGAGCTGCCCGACTTCAACATGGAGCTGAAATATCCCGAGCAGGCTTCGGTCGCCATCCAGCAGCGGCTGATGGACGATCTCGTCACCGCCGGCGTCAAGGCGATCATGGTCTCGGCCGTCGATCCCAAGACCTCGACCGAGGGGCTGAACAAGATCGCCTCGGAGACGGCGCTGTTCACCACCGACAGCGATGCGCCGCAGACCAACCGCGTCGCCTATATCGGCTCCTCCAACGTCGACGCCGGCAAGCAGGCGGCCGAGATCGCCAAGAAGGCGATGCCGGACGGCGGCAAGTGCATGGGCTTCGTCGGCCTGCTCGGCGCCGACAACGCCAAGGAGCGCATCCAGGGCATGAAGGACGGCCTCGCCGGCTCCAAGATCGAGCTCGTCGACGTGCGCGGCGACGATATCGACCAGACGCGCGCCAAGGCCAATGTCGAGGACGCGTTGGTCGCCAATCCCGACATCACCTGCATGGTCGGCTTCTATTCCTACAACACGCCGCGCATCTACGAGGCGCTGCGCGATTCCGGCAAGCTCGGCCAGATCACCGTCGTCGGCTTCGACGACGACCCGATCACGCTGGGCGGCGTCAAGGAAGGCAACATCGCCGGCACCGTCGTGCAGCAGCCGTTCGAATGGGCCTATCAGGGCATGAAGCTGATGGCCGCCTACGTGAAGGGCGACAAGTCCGGCATCCCGGAAAGCAAGCTGATCATCGTGCCGACCAAGATCATCGGCAAGGATGACGTCGACGCCTATGCGGCCAACCTGAAGGCGATGGCCGGCAACTGAGCGCGGGCCTGAGCCCTGGTCCGGGGCCATCCCCCCGCAGCCCCGGACCGGTTCCGCCCGTCGTTCGAGCAAACGGCTTGCGCCATGCTGTCAAACGACGTCAAACTTAAAGCATGCTGAAGGCATCCGATCCTTCCGGGTTGACCGCGCGGCCGCATTTCCTGGCGCTGGACGGTATCCGCAAGACCTATCCCGGCGTGATCGCGCTGGCGGATTTTTCCATGCGCGTGGCGCCCGGCGAGGTGATCGGCCTGGTCGGCGAGAACGGCGCCGGCAAGTCGACGCTGATGAAGATCCTCGGCGGCATCACCGCGCCGGACCAGGGCACCATCACCGTCGACGGCGTGTCGCACGACCGGCTGACGGTGGGTTCCAGCATGCGGGCGGGCATCGCCTTCGTGCATCAGGAACTCAACCTGTTCGACAATCTCGACGTCGCCGCCAACGTCTTTCTTGGCCGTGAGCCGCTGCGCGGCGGACCGCTGCGACTGGTCGACCGGGCAGCCCTTCGCGCCGCCTGCGAACCCTATCTGAAACAGGTCGGCGCCAACTTTTCCGCCGATGCGCCGGTCGTCTCGCTGTCGCTCGCCCAGCAGCAGATGGTCGAGATCGCCAAGGCGCTGTCGATGCAGGCCCGCCTCGTCATCCTCGACGAGCCGACCTCCAGCCTGCCGGTGGCCGAGACCGACAGGCTGCTTTCCGTCATCGCGGCGCTGAAGACGCAGGGCATCTCGGTCATCTTCATCTCGCACCGGCTGCACGAGATCGAGCGGGCGGCGGACCGGGTGCTGGCGATGCGCGACGGCGCGCTGGCCGGCACGCTGGACCGGGACGAGATCGGTCACGACGCCATGGTCAAGCTGATGATCGGCCGGGCGCTGAAGGCGCGCACGGCGCTGGCGCCGGCGCGAGAACCGGGGGCGGTGGCGCTGTCGGCGCGCGGCGTCCGCACGCCGGCCTATCCGGGATGCCGCGTCGACCTCGACCTGCGCAAGGGCGAGATCCTCGGCCTTGCCGGCCTGGTCGGCTCCGGCCGCACGGAACTGGCGCGCGTCCTGTTCGGCATCGACCGCCGGCTCGGCGGGTCGGTCGCGCTGGACGGCGAGCCGCTGGCGCTATCGGCGGCGAACGACGCCGTCGCCAACGGCATCTTCCTGGTGCCGGAGGACCGCAAGGCGACCGGCATCCTGCTCGACCTGCCGATCGCGCAGAATATTTCGCTGCCGGACCTGCCGCGCCATACCCGCCGCTACCTCGTCTCGCCACGCAGCGAGGCCGAGACGGCCGAGGCGCAGAAGAAGAACCTCGCCATCAAGGCGCCGTCGGTCGCCACGCTCACCGGCACGCTGTCGGGCGGCAACCAGCAGAAGGTCGTGCTCGCCAAATGGCTGGCGATGAAACCGAGGGTGATGATCCTGGACGAGCCGACGCGCGGCATCGATATCGGCGCCAAGGCCGAGATCTATGCGCTGATGCGCGGCCTGGCCGATGCCGGCGTCGCCGTGCTGATGATCTCCAGCGACATGGAGGAAGTGATCGGCGTGTCCGACCGCATCGCCGTCATGCACGAGGGAAACATTTCTGGCTATCTCGACCGTGACGATTTCAGCCAGGAGAACGTGCTGTTGCTGGCGATCGGCAAGCCGGCGGGCAAGGAAAGCGCAGGGGCGGCGGTTCCAGCCGCCTGAGGGGCGGCGCGGGCCGCCGCTTGGGAGAACAGGCCGCCGCAAGGGCGGCGGCGAGGGAGGCTGAACATGAGCAAGAAGGACCTGGGCCTGCTGATCCTGATCCTTGTGGTCGGCGTCGTCGTGGCCGCCATCAATCCGCGCTTCCTGTTGCCGATCAACCTTGCCAACACCTCCAACCTGATCGGCCTGTTCGGCATCCTGTCGATCGGCCAGGCCTTCGTCATCATCACCGGCGGCATCGAGCTTTCGGTCGGCTCGCTGGTGGCGCTCTTAGGCGTCCTGTTCATCGACCTGATTGCGACGCGCGGCATGGCATGGCCGGTGGCGCTGCCGCTGATCATCGTGCTTGGCGGCGTCGTCGGCCTGGTGCACGGCTGGTTGATCGCCAAGCTGAAACTGCAGCCCTTCGTGGTGACGCTGTGCGGCCTTCTGATCTATCGCGGCGTGGCGCGCTTCTACACCAAGGACGGCACGGCGGGCTTCGCCTTCGGCCAGAATTTCCCGTCGCTGGAGTTCCTGACCGCCGGCCGCTTCCACGGCGTTCCCAACTCCTTCATCGCGCTGATCGTCATCGCCGCGGTGATGTGGATCGTGCTGCACCGTTCGGTGTTCGGCCGCTACCTCTACGCCATCGGCAAGAACGAGGAGGCGGCGAAATATTCGGGTATCCATACCGACCGCATCGTCATTGCCGCCTATGTCATCTGCGGCGTGCTGACGGCGCTGTCGGCGATCTATTTCGCCATGTACACGCGCTCGATCTCGCCGGCCAGCCACGGCCAGTTCTACGAGCTCTACGCCATCGCGGCAGCGGTTCTGGGCGGCTTTTCGCTGCGTGGCGGCGAGGGCTCGCTGGTCGGCGCGGTGCTGGGCACCGTGCTGCTGCAGGAGTTGCAGAACCTCGTCAACCTGCTCGGCATTCCCTCCTCGCTCAACTTCGCCGTCATGGGCGGGGTCATCCTGCTCGGCGTGATCATCGACCAGCAGTGGAGCGCCTTCCGGGCGCAGCGGCTGGTGGCGGAGGCAGCACGGCAGTCGCAATAGGGAGGCGTCCGGTACTTTCCCGGCGCAGGGCAGGCATGCTACCGCTGTCGGGCCACGTCCGGCCATGTCGTTTTTACGGCGGCGGCGGCGTGCGTGCCAAGGCAATCTCGCGCCATGACCGCTACCGATATGCAAGCCACCGGGATGGACCCGCAAGGTGAGCCGGCGCCTGCCGCGCCGGCGCCGCTGGTGGCGATCGCCAGCGTCATCCTGTCGATGGCGCTGGTGGCTGTCGGCAACGGGCTGATGTTCGCCTACATCCCCGTCCGGCTCGGCGTCGAGGGCATCGATCCGACCTGGTCCGGGCTGATCGTCACCGGGCTTTCGGGCGGCGGTCTCGCCGGCTGCGTGCTGACCGGGCCGCTGGTGCGGCGCGTCGGCCACGCGCGCGCCTTCATGGTGCTGTCGGCGCTGATCGCGCTGTCCAACACGGCGATCGGCGCCGGCGCCTATCCGCTCGTGTGGCTGGCGGCGCGGGCGCTGTACGGCTTCGCCATCTGCGGCCTGTTCGTGGTGGCGCAGAGCTGGCTCAACGACGCGGTGGAGAACACCATCCGCGGCCGCGTGCTCGCCGCCTTCTACATCGCCTACATAGCCGGCCTCGGCATCGGCTACATGCTTCTGGCCCTGGTCGACATTCACACCGCCGCCGTGCCGCTGATCGGCGTCGCCTTCACCGCGCTGTCGATCCTGCCGGTCGGCCTGACACGCCTTGCCCAGCCGCCGGCGCCGGTGGCGGCCTCGGTGGCGCTCGGCCGCGCCTGGCGCACCTCGCCGGTCGGCCTTGCCGGCATGCTGGCGGTCGGCGGGCTTTCCATGTCGCTGGCCGGCTTCGCCCCCATCCACGCCACCGCCAAGGGCTACAGCCAGGAGGACGTGGCGCTGCTGATGGCGTCGATGCCGCTCGGCACGCTCATCCTGCAATTCCCGCTCGGCTGGCTGTCGGACCGCACCGACCGCCGCAAGGTGCTGATCGGCGCGACGCTGCTCGCGGCGGCGGCGGGCCTTTTCGCGCTCGGCTTCGACGGCGGCGCGCTCAGCGCGCTGATCGTCATCTACCTTCTGTGGGATGGCGCGACCGAAACGGTCTATTCGCTGGCCAGCGCCCACGCCGCCGACCGCGCCGACAAGAGCGAGATGGTGGCGCTGTCGTCGTCGCTCCTGTTCGCCTGGTCGCTGTCGGGCTTCGTCGTGCCGGCCATCGTCACCGGCCTCTCGGCGTTCTACGGCACGCAGACCTTCATCTACGTCTCGGTGGCGCTGGCGCTTGCCTACGCCCTGTTCGTCGCCTGGCGCACCGTGCGGGCGCGGCCGGTGCCGATGCCCGAGACGGGCTCCTTCCAGCCGATGACGGCGCAGGCGCCGCTGCCGGTGGAACTGGCCTTCGCCGGCGAGGACGAGCAACGCCAGCCGTGAAAATCCGCCTGCGAACCGAAGATGGGCCTTACCTTCGGGCGGCGTCTTGAAACTGCAACGGAACTCTGCCTATCTAAGTGGTGTCACCTGTTTTGCTCAGGTGATTTGGTTGTTCTTGCTGCGAAAGGAAAGACACTGAGAACAGCACTGCGGAAGAAGGCCGACGTCGTGCCTTCGCCGGCCGGGATCAGCGGTTTCGACGCCTCGTCCCGCGCCCTCAACACGGTTCTTGCCAGTCTGGAAGACTCCAAGGCCGAGAACATCGTCCCCATCGACATCCAGGGAAAATCCTCGCTCGGCGACCATATGGTCATCGCGTCGGGCCGTTCCCATCGTCATGTGACGGCTGTCGCGGACCATCTCCTCAAGGCGCTCAAGGATGCCGGCTTCGGTGCCGCGCGCGTCGAGGGGCTGGCCAGCGCCGACTGGGTGCTGATCGATTCGGGCGACGTCATCGTCCACGTCTTCCGGCCCGAAGTCCGCGACTTCTACAATCTCGAAAAGATGTGGCTGGCGCCGGACCTCGAGGAGGAGACGCTGCACTAGCGTCTCCCGACCGGGATGAAGATTATCGTACATGCCGTGGGCCGGATGAAAGCCGGCCCCGAAAGGGAACTCGCCGACCGCTATTTCGACCGGTTCGGCAAGAGCGGGCCGGCTGTCGGGCTGGATTTCGCCGGCATCGTCGAGACGCCGGAAAGCCGCGCCCAGACCGCCACTGAGCGCAAGCGCGAGGAAGGCCGGGCGCTGCAAGGCCAGCTTCAGGCGGGCGCGGCGCTGATGCTGCTGGACGAGCGTGGCCGTGCCTTCACCTCCGAGGAACTGGCGGGCCGCATCGGCCTGATGCGCGACGACGGCCGCAAGGCGCTGGTCGTCGCCATCGGCGGCGCCGACGGGCACGACCAGTCGCTGCGCGACCAGGCCGAGCTGGTCGTGTCGTTCGGCGCGCTGACCTGGCCGTACCAGCTTGTCCGCGTCATGCTGGGCGAGCAGCTCTACCGGGCGGTGACCATCCTGTCCGGCCATCCCTACCATCGATCCTGATTCGCGCGCGGAAAGCAGCCGGGCCGATTTTCGCCCCATTGCCGGTGCAGTGCAGCCGATGCAGTCAGGCGTCGACGCACAGGCCGGCCGAACATGGTTGATGATTCCTTAACGAAGCCCCGCATACAGTCGCCGGTGCATGTCTGAACGGCCCATCTTCCGCATGGAAATATCCGGGCGTCGCGGCCTTCTGGCGGCGGCGCTGCTTGCCTTCGCCTGCGCTGGTCCGGCCGGCGCGGTTCTGGCCGAGGATGTTGCCGCCGATCCCGACCGCAGCCGCGCCGAATACGAAAAGGTTTCGCACGAGATAACGCTTTCGGCGGAGCGAATGGCCAAGCTCGCCGCCGACGTGGCGACGGTGAAGAAGGATCACGCCTCGGTGACGGCGGCCCTGATCCAGTCCGCCAAGACCGAGCAGAAGCTCGGCCAGGACATCGAGGATATCGGCTCGAAGCTGGAAGGGCTGAAGGACCAGGAAAAGACCATCCGGGGCTCGCTCGCCGCCCGCCGCGACGTGCTGGCCGAGGTGCTGGGCGCGTTGCAGCGCATGGGCCTGAACCCGCCGCCGGCGATCCTGGTCAAGCCGGAGGACGCGCTGTCGTCGGTGCGCAGCGCCATCCTGCTCGGCGCGGTGGTGCCGGAGTTGCGCCAGCAGACCGACGTGCTGATGGCGGAGCTGAAGGAACTGACGCGGGTCAGCACCTCGATAGAGGCCGAGCGGGCGCGGCTGACGGCGGCGGTGGCCGACCAGGTGGCCGAGAAGGAGCGGCTGACGATGTTGCTCCAGGTCAAGCGCAAGGTGCAGGCCGAGACCGAGCAGGCGCTGGCCGACGAGCAGAAGAAATCGCAGGCGCTTGCCGAAAAGGCGGCCAGCCTGAAGGATCTCATCGCCTCGCTGCAAAGCGAGGCGCAAGAGCGCGACGCCGAGGCGAAGGCGGCCGCCAAGGCGGCGGTCCAGGACGACAAGGACGCGGTCGCCTCGCTGTCGCTGCCGGAAGCGAATCAGCTCGTCCAGCCGGTGCCCTTCCGGGCGCTGCAAGGGCAGATGGCGCTGCCGGTGATCGGAACGTTCAAGCGCCGCTTCGGCGCCGACGACGGCAATGGCGGCGTGATGCAGGGCGACATGGTTGCGACACAATCGGGCGCCATCGTCACCGCGCCGGCGGATGGGAATGTGCTTTATGCTGGGCCGTTTCGCTCCTATGGCCAACTCTTGATCCTCAATGCCGGCGACGGCTATCATGTCGTGCTGGCGGGAATGAGCAAATTGAACGTCGCGTCGGGGCAGTCCGTGCTCGCGGGTGAGCCGATCGGTGCGATGGGCGAGGCGAGGGTGGCGAGCACCGCGGCCCGGCCGGATGGAAATGTCGTGCCGGAACTCTATGTGGAGTTCCGCAAAGATGGAAAACCCGTCGATCCGGCCCCGTGGTGGGCGGACCGTCTTTCTGGAAGGACCTGAAACGATGCGGAAACTGTCGCTCTTGCTTGCCGGCGCGCTTATGGGCGCGTCAGCCATGAGCCTCGTCTACGGCGCGCCCGGCTCGACGGCGAACGCGGCCGGCTCCGAAACCTACAAGCAGCTCGCCATCTTCGGCGACATCTTCGAGCGAGTGAGGGCGCAATACGTGACCCCGCCGGACGACAAGTCGCTGGTGGAGAACGCCATCAACGGCATGCTGACCTCGCTCGATCCGCATTCCTCCTACATGAACGCCGAGGAAGCGCAGGACATGCGCGTCCAGACCAAGGGCGAGTTCGGCGGCCTCGGCATCGAGGTGACGATGGAAAACAACCTCGTCAAGGTCATTACCCCCATCGACGACACGCCCGCCGCCAAGGCCGGCGTGCTGGCCGGCGACTACATCGCCAAGATCGACGGGGTGGAAGTCAACGGCATGACGCTCAACGACGCCGTCGACAAGATGCGCGGCAAGGTCGGCGAGCCGATCAAGCTCACCATCCTGCGCCAGGGCGCCGACAAGCCGATCGAGCTGTCGGTGGTGCGCGACATCATCAAGGTCAAGGCGGTCAAATACCGGGTCGAGAACGACGTCGGCTACATGAAGATCACCTCCTTCACGGAAAAGACCTACGACGACCTGCAGGACGCCATCGACCACATCAAGAAAGAGGTGCCGAAGGACAAGCTGAAGGGCTATGTGCTCGACCTCAGGCTCAATCCGGGCGGCCTGCTCGACCAGGCGGTCAGCGTTTCCGACACCTTCCTCGACCGCGGCGAGATCGTCTCGACGCGCGGCCGCGACCCGAAGGACGTGACGCGCTTCGACGCGCGTGCCGGCGACGACATCGACGGCAAGCCGCTGATCGTGCTCATCAACGGCGGGTCGGCCAGCGCCTCGGAAATCGTCGCCGGGGCCTTGCAGGACCTGAAGCGGGCGACTGTCGTCGGCACCCAGTCCTTCGGCAAGGGCTCGGTGCAGACCATTATCCCGCTCGGCGAGAACGGTGCGTTGAGGCTGACGACGGCGCTCTATTACACGCCGTCCGGCAAGTCGATCCAGGGCAAGGGCATCACGCCCGACATCAAGGTCGACCAGCCGGTGCCGGCCGAATTGCAGGGCCGCGACCTGACGCGCGGCGAATCGGACCTGAAGGGTCACATCAAGGGCGCCGACGAGAGCGACCAGGGCTCCGGCTCGGCCGCCTACGTGCCGCCGGACCCGAAGGACGACCTGCAGCTCAAGTTCGCCGAGGAACTGCTGCGGGGGCAGAAGACCGATCCGGCCTTCCCGCCCAATCCGGACAAGGCGGTGATGAACCAGTAAGTCCGCTCCCCGTTCGCGCGGCCGGCCAAAACTCTGGCCGCAGGAGCGGAGCAATGCCATCCTGCCGGGGCCGCGAGGTTCCGGCAGTTTGATTCGGGGCTGGATTCTGCGGCAGGGGTTTGCGGGTTGGCTGAACTGGGCAAGGAGATCGAGCGTCCGCTCGGGCAGGGGCTGAAACCCCGCCGCGAGCCGGGCCGGCGCTTCGGCGCGGGCCAGGTCGCCGTCGCGCTCGTCGCCGTGGCCGTGGTGGGCGTCTCGGGGATGATCGCGCTCAGGAAGCAGCCGTTCCGCAATCCGGCGACGGTGGCGGTGACGACGCCGGCTCCGGCGGAGACCGCGCCGGCACAGTCGGTCGCGGCGCAACCGAAAGCCGAACCGGCGCCGCCGAATAAGGACGGACCGCAGATCATCCACGTGCAGCCGACCGAGACCGGCGGTCCGGCCGGCATCGTCGTGCGCGATCCCTCGGCGCTGACGCAGAACCTCGCCGTCGCCCATGTGCCCGACCAGGCGCTGATCGAACAAGGCGAGAGCGGCCCGCTGCCGGTGCGCGCGGCCGACGGACGGCGACCCTTTGACATCTATGCCCGGCCATGGTCGGGCGCACGCGGCGCCAAGGTGGCGATCGTCATCGGCGGCCTCGCCGTGTCGCAGACCGGCACGCAGGCGGCGATCGCGAAGCTGCCGGGCGAGGTGACGCTTGCCTTCGCGCCGCAGGGCAATTCCATCGGCCGCTGGATGCAGGAAGCACGCCGCACCGGCCACGAGATCATGATGCAGGTGCCGCTGGAGCCGTTCGACTTTCCCAACGTCAATCCCGGCCGCAACACGCTGACCGTCGACGCCGCGCCGGAGGAGAACCTGAAAAGGCTGCGCTGGGCGCTGGCGCGCACCACCAACTATACCGGTGTGATGAACTATATGGGCGCGCGCTTCACGGCCGATCAGGCAGCGCTCGCGCCGGTGATGACGGAACTGGCGAAACGCGGCCTCGGCTATCTTGACGACGGCTCGTCGGCGCGCAGCCTCGCCCCGCAACTGGCGGCGGCCGACCGCGTGCCGCTGGCGGTGGGCGACACCGTCATCGACGCGGTACAGGATCGCGGCGCCATCCTGAAGAAGCTCGACCAGCTCGAAGCGACGGCGCGCGCCAAGGGCTTTGCGCTGGGCACCGGCTCGGCCTTCGACGTGACGGTGGACGCCGTCGCCTCCTGGGTCGGCGAGGCGAAGAAGCGCGGCATCGAGATCGTGCCGTTCTCCGCCGTCGCCGCCGATCCCGAGAAACAGTAAGACTGGTCTCCGCGAAACGGAAAGAAGCCCGATGTCCGGCAAGACGAAAAAGCCCGTCGATCCCGAAAACCTGCCCTACCGCCCCTGCGTCGGCGTGATGGTGCTCAACGCCGGCGGGCTGGTGTGGGTGGGCAGGCGCATCGCAGAGCCCGACAGCGAGTTCTCCGGCACCACGCAGCTCTGGCAGATGCCGCAGGGCGGCATCGACAAGGGCGAAGAACCGCTCGCAGCGGCAAAGCGCGAGATCTTCGAGGAAACCGGCATGCAAAGCCTGACGCTGCTTGCCGAAGCGCCGGACTGGATCAACTACGACCTGCCGCGCCATCTGGTCGGCGTTGCCTTCAAGGGCAAATATCGCGGCCAGACGCAGAAATGGTTCGCCTTCCGCTTCCATGGCGATGCGGACGAAATCTGCATCAATCCACCGCCGGGAGGCCATACGGCCGAATTCGACGAATGGGGTTGGAGGCCGATGGCCGACCTGCCCGGCCTGATCGTACCGTTCAAGCGCGCCGTCTACGAACAGGTGGTCGCGGCGTTCCGGCACCTCGCCGGCTGAACGTCGGCAAGCTGGGCCGGCGCATAAAGCCCTGCGGTCGCGGTTCCGTGCGATCTTGCTTGCGAACACCGTGTTTCCTTGACGCCAGCTCCCGGAAAGCGGAGGCTTTCGCGAGGATCGTGCGTGGCATCCGTGTTATCTCTTGAAGGGCGTTGCCTGCGGAGCGACGGCATGGAGACTGACGTGGACGGGATTGTCGAGCGATTGAACGAGGCGGACGGGCCGGATCTTGTGTCCGCCGGCGCGGTGCTGACGATCGACCTTGGCGCGGTGCGCGAGAACTACCGGCGGCTGAAGGCGCGGCTCGGCGGCACGCACTGCGCCGGCGTGGTGAAGGCCGACGGCTATGGCCTCGGCGCCGCCGTGATCGCGCGTGCCCTGCAAAAGGAAGGTTGCGACAGCTTCTTCGTCGCCAATGCCAGCGAGGGACTGGACCTGCGTGCCGCGCTCGGGACCGGACCGGCGATCCATGTGCTGAACGGCCTGCCGCCCGGTGCCGAGGGCGAAGCGGCCGCGGCCGGCCTGATCCCGGTCGCCAACAGTACCGGACAGCTCGCCGCATGGCGCGCCACCGCGCGGCGGCTCGGCCGCAAGCTGCCCGTCGCCGTGCAGGTGGACAGCGGCATGTCGCGGCTCGGCATGCCGCCGGTGGAGGTCGAGGCGGTCGCCACCGATGCCGAAGCCTTCACAGGTCTGGACCTTGTCCTGGTGATGAGCCATCTCGCCTGCGCCGACGAACCGGACCATGCGGCCAACCGCGCCCAGCTTGCCGCATTCGAGCGGTTGCGCCGGCTGCTGCCGGCAGCCCCGGCTTCACTTGCCAATTCCTCCGGCATCTTCCTCGGGCCTGAGTGGCATTTCGACCTGGCCCGTCCGGGCGCGGCGCTCTACGGCATCAACCCGACGCCGGACGCCGACAATCCGATGCACCCGGTTGTGCGGCTGGAGGCCAAGGTCATCCAGACACGCACGATCGGCGCGGGCGTGGGCATCGGCTATGGCCACACGGCCATCGCCGACGGTCCGCTTCGCGTGGCGACCATTTCGCTGGGCTATGCCGACGGCTGGCGCCGCCGCGCCGCCGCCTTCGCCCATTTCAAGGACGTGCGGCTCCCCTTCATCGGCCGGGTGTCAATGGATTCCATCATCCTCGACGTCTCGGACCTGCCGGAAGGCGGGCTCAAGGCGGGCGACATGGTGGAGATGATCGGGCCTTCGCAGACGCTGGACGAGGTGGCCCGCTATTCCGGCACCATCGCCTACGAGGTGCTGACCAGCCTCGGCCATCGCTTCCATCGCCGTTATCTCGGCGCATGAGACAAGGGGGCGGCGGCCGGCCAGCTTGACAAACCGCGCCCCGTCACCCACGTTCGGATCATGAACAGACACGCCAACAGCACCTTTTTCAGGGTCTGCCCCATCGCGGGAGCGTAGCCCCGGCGCGGCCGTGCGCGGCTGTATGAACCGGGGCGTCTTTTCTTTCCATCCATAACCGAAACGGTCCGCAAGACGGATCGCCATCGACGTCGCAGGCAATCCGGATCGCCCCGGCCGCGCGTCGATCCCTCCCATGTCACAACGCAATCAAAGGAGTTCGAAATGGAACATGCCATCAAGGAAAGGCCGCCGCCGAAGATCGTCGTCAGCGAGGCCGACTACAACCGCCTGACCGGCCTGGCGGAAGCAGCGCTCGAGCGCGTGCCGGCCGCTGCCGGCCTGCTCGCCGGAATGGATCGCGCCGTCGTCACCACTGAGGGCAGATTGCCCGCCGACGTGGTGCGGATGGGATCTTCCGTCACGCTGGAGGGCCATGAGGGGCCACAGCAGATCGTGCTCGTCTATCCGGCAGAGGCCGACATCGCCGCCGGGCGGATCTCGGTGCTGACGCCGCTGGGCGCGGCGCTGATCGGCACCAGGGCCGGCCAGTCCATCACCTGGTCGACGCGCGACGGTCGCCGGCTGGAAGCGCATGTCGCCGCCGTAGCCCTGCCGTCCGAGCAGGAGAGGGTGTGATGAGCGAGTACGGCCGTTGCTGCCTCACCGCCAAGGATTACTCCATCCTCGAGGTCATGCTGGAGCGGCGGCGCGGCTTCGGCGACGCCATCGTGCCGGCGCTGGAGCGCAAGCTTGCCGAAGCGCGCGTCGTGCTGGTCGACGGCGTCGATCCGGGCGTGGCGACGCTGAACAGCCGGGTGCTGTTCCGTGTCGGCGACGCGCCGGCGCAGACGCGCACGCTGATCCAGCAGGAAGTGCGCGGCATGGTCGGCCTCGGCCTGCCGGTGACGACGCCGCTCGGCCTTGCCCTGCTCGGGCTCGGCGAAGGCGAGACGGTGCTGTTCGAGCGGCCCGGCGTGCGGCCGGAGCGGATCGTGCTCGACAAGGTGCTTTACCAGCCCGAGGCGGCCCGGCGCTCCCGGCATGTCCTGCCGAAGGCGGCCGAAAGCCGTCGCCTGGTACTGGTCCACAGCGCCGGTGACGATTGGCAACCGCCGGAGAACCCCCTTGGCGGCCCCGGCAAAATCCGGCACAGAGGGGGCGACGACGACGGCCCTTCGGCCGCCTGACGGGGTTTCCAAGGGGAATTGATCATGAAGGTTCTGGTGCTGGGCAGCGGCGTCATCGGCGTCACGTCGGCATGGTATCTGGCTGAGGCCGGCCATGAAGTGACGGTGATCGACCGCCAGCCGGGCCCGGCGCTGGAAACCAGCTTCGCCAATGCCGGCGAGGTTTCGCCCGGCTACTCTTCGCCCTGGGCCGGCCCCGGCGTGCCGGTCAAGGCGGTGAAGTGGCTGCTGATGAAATACGGCCCGCTGATCATCCGCCCGGCGCTCGACCCGCATATGTGGAGCTGGGTCTTCAAGATGCTGCGCAACTGCACGGCCGAGCGCTATGCGGTGAACAAGTCGCGCATGGTGCCGATCGCCGAATACAGCCGCGACGCGCTGAAGGCACTCAGGGCCTCCACCAATATCGCCTATGACGACCGCGCCAAGGGCACGCTTCAGCTTTTCCGCAAGCAGTACCAGCTCGACGGTATCGGCGGCGACGTCGAGGTGCTGAAGCAGTACGGCGTTCCCTTCAACGTGCTCGACCAGGACGGCTGCATCGCCGCCGAACCGGGGCTCGGCGCCGTCCGCGAAAAGTTCGTCGGCGGCCTGCAACTGCCGGGCGACGAGACGGGCGACTGCCAGATGTTCACCACGCGGCTGGCCGAGATCGCGACGGCCGCCGACGTCAAGTTCGAGTACGGGGTGACGGTGAAGGCGATCAACACCGACAAGGGGCGTGTCACCGGCGTTTCCACCAGCGCCGGCGAGAAGACGGCGGATACCTATGTCATGGCGATGGGCAGCTATTCGCCGGTCTGGATGCGCAAGCTAGGCCAGCCGATCCCCGTCTATCCGATCAAGGGCTATTCGATCACCGTGCCGATCGTGAACGCCAAGGCCGCACCCGAATCGACGGTGATGGACGAAACCTACAAGATCGCCATCACGCGGCTCGGCGACCGCATCCGCGTCGGCGGCACGGCGGCCATCGCCGGCTACGACCTGTCCTTGCAGCAGGGACGGCGCGAGGCGCTGGAGCATTCCGTCGGCGACCTGTTCCCCGGCGCCGGCGATCTCGGCGCGGCGACCTTCTGGACCGGCCTGCGCCCCATGACGCCGGACGGGCCGCCGATCATCGGCGCCTCGAAATATTCCAACCTCTATCTCAACACCGGCCACGGCACGCTCGGCTGGACGATGGCGTGCGGATCGGGCCGCGTGCTTGCCGACATCATCTCCGGCCGCAAGCCGGACGTCGACGCCGGCGCGCTGTCGGTCAGCCGCTACAACTGAGAATTCGGGGATCGTCCGCTACAGGAACAGCGCCCGCTCCTTCTCGACCGCCCTGGCGATGAAATCCGCCACCGCCTGCACCCGGCGCAGCGGCCTGACGCTTTCATGGTAAACCAGCCAGTAGGCGCGGCGGATCGGTTGCACCGCCTCCACCGGCACCAGATCGGGCATGGAGCGGGCGATGAAGGTGTGCAGGATGCCGATGCCCGCGCCGGCCCGCACCGCCTCTGCCTGGCCCAGCGCCGATGAGATGGCGAAGGCCGAACGCCAGTCGGCGCTGAACTCGGCGGCATAGTCGAGCGAGGGGCTGACGATCAGGTCCGGCACATAGCCGATCAGCGTATGCCCGGACAGCTCCGCCGCCGTCTTCGGCAGCCCGTGGCGCTCGGCATAGGTACGCGAGGCGAACAGGCCGAGCGAATAGTCCACCAGCTTGCCGGCGACCAGCCGGCCCTCGCTCGGCCGCTCGACGGTGATGGCGATGTCGGCCTCGCGGCGCGACAGCGAGAACGAGCGCGGCACCGGCACCAACTGGATGGTCAGTTCCCGGTGCTGGGCGGTCAGCTCGCCGAGCCGGCGGGCGAGGAAGGCGACGCCGAAACCGTCCGGCGCGCCGATGCGCACCGGCCCGGAAATCTCCTCGCCCTCGCCGGCCACCGCCGCGCGCGCGGCGATCATGTCGGCCTCCATGCGCTCGGCGATTTCCATGAAGCGCACGCCGGCCGGCGTCAGCTCCGAGCCGGTGGTGAGGCGCCGGAACAGCTTTGTCCGAAGAGCCGTCTCCAGCGCCGCCAGCCGGCGTGAAACGGTGGCGTGATTGAGCTCCAGCCGCTTGGCCGCGCCAAGAATCTGCCCGGCGCGGGCGACGGCGAGGAAAATGCGGACATCGTCCCAGTTCATGCGGGAATTATATGCAGAAAGTAATGTTCCGAACAACGTCGGTGTACATTTATTGCACAACGGTTGCGTTTCGGCTCGCGTTGCCTTCCGCCGCGTGAAGGCGGACAATGCGGCAATCGAATTCCAGGGAGCGATAGCATGGATCACTACGGACATTTCATCGGCGGCAAGGCCGTCAAGAGCACGTCGGGCCGCGAGCAGGACGTCTTCCAGCCGCTCGACGGCACCGTGCGCGCCAAGGTGGCGCTCGGCTCGAAGGCGGAGCTCGACGCGGCGGTGGCCAACGCCAAGGCGGCGCAGCCGGCCTGGGCGGCGACCAACCCGCAGCGCCGCGCGCGCGTCTTCATGAAGTTCCTCGAGCTGGTGGCGCGCGACAACGACGCGCTGGCCGAGCTGCTCGCCCGCGAGCACGGCAAGACCATTCCGGACGCCAAGGGCGACATCCAGCGCGGCGTCGAGGTCGTCGAGTTCGCGCTCGGCATCCCGCACTTGATGAAGGGCGAATACACCGAGGGCGCCGGCCCCGGCATCGACCTCTACTCGATCCGCCAGCCGCTCGGCGTCGTCGCCGGCATCACCCCGTTCAACTTCCCGGCGATGATCCCGATGTGGAAGTTCGCCCCGGCCATCGCCTGCGGCAACGCCTTCATCCTGAAGCCTTCGGAGCGCGATCCGGGCGTGCCGATGAAGCTCGCCGAACTGATGCTGGAAGCCGGCCTGCCGGCGGGCATCCTCAACGTCGTCAACGGCGACAAGGAAGTGGTCGACGCCATCCTCGACCATCATGATATCGCCGCCGTCGGCTTCGTCGGCTCGTCCTCGATCGCGCAGTACATCTATGCGCGCGGCTGCGCCAACGGCAAGCGCGTGCAGTGCTTCGGCGGCGCCAAGAACCACATGATCATCATGCCCGACGCCGACATGGACCAGGCCGTCGATGCCCTCATCGGCGCCGGCTATGGTGCGGCCGGCGAGCGCTGCATGGCCGTCTCGGTCGCCGTGCCGGTCGGCAAGGCGACCGCCGACAAGCTGGTGGAAAAGCTCGTCCCGCGCGTCGAGAGCCTGAAGATCGGCCCCTCGACCGACCCGAGCGCCGACTACGGCCCGCTGGTGACCAAGCAGGCGCTGGATCGCGTGCGCGGCTATGTCGACCTCGGCATCGAGGAAGGCGCCAAGCTCGTCGTCGACGGCCGCGGCTTCAAGATGCAGGGCTACGAGGATGGCTTCTACCTCGGCGGCTGCCTGTTCGACGACGTGACGCCGGACATGCGCATCTACAAGGAAGAGATCTTCGGCCCGGTGCTTTCGGTGGTGCGCGCGCATGACTTCGAGGAAGCGGTGCGCCTGCCCTCCGAGCATGAATACGGCAACGGCGTCGCCATCTTTACCCGCGACGGCGATGCGGCGCGCGAGTTCGCCGCCCGCGTCAATGTCGGCATGGTCGGCGTCAACGTGCCGATCCCGGTGCCGGTGTCCTACTACACCTTCGGCGGCTGGAAGAAGTCCGGCTTCGGCGACCTCAACCAGTATGGCCCGGATTCGGTGCGCTTCTACACCAAGACCAAGACGGTCACCCAGCGCTGGCCGTCGGGCGTCAAGGAAGGCGCCGAGTTCGCCATGCCGACGATGAAGTAAAATTCAACGTCGACAATTGAATGCGAAGGCCGCGGATATTCCGCGGCCTTTGTTTCTCCGGCTTACTTCCAGATCAATCCCGCCTTCATCGACAACTTCTCGCCCGGCCCGTGTACGGCTGCGAACAGCAGGCCGGCGAGGAAGGTGAAGTGGTCGACGAAGAAACCGAACTCCGCCTGGTTGCCCTGCCAGAGCGACGGGCCGTGGAAGGCGAAGGCGAGGAAGATCACATAGGCGCCGGCAAGCAGCGCCGCTTCCGTGAAGAAGGCGCCGGTGAGGAAGGCCAGCACCAGCAGCACCTCGAAGATCGCCGCCACCCAGGCGAGGAACAGCGGAAAGGGGAAGCCGGCGGCGGCGATATAATCCGCCGTCATCTGCATGCCGGCGAACTTGAAGCCTGCGGCCATGGCAAAGGCGCCGGCGAAGATCAGGCGGGCGACTAGAATGGCGATGGTCTTGCCCATGGGATTTTCCTCCTTTTGATGCCGCGAAAGCGGGCGGTTCGATTTCAGGGCGAAGTTTTGACGCGCAGCGGGAACAGCGCGCGCAGGGCTGGGTCGCGCAGCCACAGGCCGCCCCACATGAAGATGCCGAGATAGAGGCCGAACAGCTCATGGCTGAACAGCGGATTGCCGATGCGGATCTGCGTCGCCATAGCGCCGCCGAAGAGGCCCATGAACAGCACCGAGGCCAGCACGCTGGTGCGCGGGACTATGTAGAGCAGCGTCAGCACGAGTTCGAGGATGCCGATCGGCAGCGTATAGCCGGCGGGCCAGCCGAGCGCCGCCATGGTTTCCTCGGCAACGGGCATGCCGAGCAGTTTCGGGGCGACCGACGCGCCCAGCATGAACAGGACGAAAAGCCCTGAAAGCGCGTAGCCGATCCTTGTTCTTGCGGTCTCGCTCATCGTGTCCCTCCTTGTCCATCGATCGTCAGCGATGCGGCAAGGACGGCTCACGGCGGACAGTTCCGACATGGCCCGGAAATTTTCTGGAAACGGCTTCAACGGCGCCGGCCCCGCGCCGTGCGGTCAGCGCATGGCGGCCGCCTGCGCATGCAGCCTGAGCAGCGACATCAGCCGGTCGGCCTCGATACCGGCGCGCTCCTCGTCGCGGTCGAGGATGGCGCCAATCAGGGCGACGTGGTTGGCGGCCGACTCGGCGAGGCCGGTGCCGCTCTGGAAGCGGTACCAGAAACGCCGGCTATGCGTCTGGAGGGGAGCCGCCAGGCGCGCGGCGAAGGGATTGTCGGCGGCGCGCGTCAGCGCCTCGTCCAGCGACTTGTCGGCTTCGAGGAAGCCGAGCACGTCGTTGCCCAGAACCGCGTCGCGCATGGCCAGCGCCGTCGCCTGGAAGTGAGGGGCGGCATCGGCGGTGAGGAAGCGCGCCGCCGAACGGGCAAGCACGATCTCGACGCCGCGCCGGGCGTCGATGACGCGCAGCCAGTCGGTGGCGTTGAGGGGAGCGACGACGATGCCCGCGCGCGGCCTGACTTCCAACAGGCCTTCCCAGGTCAGCCGCTGGATCGCCTCGCGCACCGGCGTGCGGCCGAGCGACAGATGTTCGATCAGCACGCGCTCGGTGACCACCGCGCCGGGCGCCAGATCGAGCGTGACGATCATCTTCTCGAGTCCGCGATAGGCCCTGGCGCTGGCCAGTTCGGTCGACGGGTCCCGGTGGGTTACCAAAGCATCCATGCCGTCGCCTCCTCTGGAATCGCATTGATATATCGAGCCGAATGCCGCGTTGACAATTGATTTTTCGGCAGATATTCACCTGATATATCAAGTGGGTCAAGCGGATACTCCGGTCCGCAGCCGCTTGAAGCAGGCCGGGTGCGGCCGGCTCTCTTTCGCGAAAAGCCCGGCAAGGCGCCGAGGCGAAGGCGGGGGAGAACGACACAGCGTGGGGTTTCCGTCGATGAATGCTGCCTTGCCCTCGGACGACGTCGTCATCGTTGGAGCAGGGATCGTCGGCATCTGCATCGCGGCGCATCTGGTCGAGGCCGGCCGCGCCGTCACCGTCATCGACCGCACCGGCATTTCGGAGGAAACGTCCTCCGGCAATGCTGCGGCCTTCGCTTTCTCCGACGTGCTGCCGCTGGCGCAGAAGGGCATGATGCGCAACCTGCCGAAATGGCTGGCCGATCCGCTCGGGCCGCTTTCGGTGCCGCCGGCCTATCTGCCTCAGTTGGTACCGTGGCTATGGCGTTTCTGGCGGGCCGGCGCGGCAAAGCACCGCGACGCGAGCCTCGCCGCACAGGCGGCGATGATGGGTCTCGCCGAAGGGGAATGGGCCGGACTCATGGATCGTTCCGGAACCGCAACGATGCTGCGGGAGGACGGTTCGCTCGAACTTTACGAGAGCGAGGCTGAATTTGCTGCTTCCCTGCCGGGCTGGGTGGCGCGCGATCGTTTCGGTATCGTCTATCGCCATGTCGAGGGCGCGGAACTCGTCGGCCTGCAGCCGGGGCTGGCGCCACGCTTCGTCAAAGGCACGTTCGTGCCCGGATGGAAGACGGTGGCCGACCCCAAGCTGCTCGGCAAGGCGGTGTGGGCCTATGCGGAGAAAAAGGGCGCGCGCTTCGAGCGCGGCGAGGCCGTCCGCGTCGAAGCGGGCGCGAGCGGTGCAACGCTTCATCTTGCCGACGGTTCGTCGCGCAAGGCCGCGAAGCTGGTGATCGCCGCCGGTGCCTGGTCGCATCTGCTGGCCAGGCAGTTTGGCGAGGCGATCCCGCTGGAAACCGAGCGCGGCTACAACACCACGCTTCCCGCCGACGCCTTCGACGTGAAGCGGCAACTGATCTTCTCCGGCCACGGCTTCGTCATCACGCCATTGTCCACCGGCCTGCGCATCGGCGGCGCCGTCGAACTCGCCGGCCTGAAGCGGCCGCCGAACTATGCGCGTTCCAGGGCGATGCTCGAAAAGGCGAAGCGGTTCCTGCCGGGCCTCAAGGCCGAGGGCGGCCGCGAATGGATGGGTTTTCGCCCGTCGCTGCCGGATTCGCTGCCGGTCATCGGCCCGGCCGGCGCGCCCGGCGTCTTCTACGCCTTCGGCCATGGCCACCTCGGCCTGACGCAGGCCGCGGCGACCGGCCGCCTGGTCCGCGACCTGATTGCGGGCCAGGCCGCGGCAATTGACATTCGGCCGTTCCGCGCGCAGCGGTTCTAGCCTCATCTCGCTCTAGTCATCCCTTCAACCATCGGATCGCATCGAAATGTCTCGCCACACCTTCACCTGCATCGACGGTCACACCTGCGGCAATCCGGTCCGGCTCGTCGCCGGCGGCGGGCCGCTGCTCGAAGGCGCGACGATGATGGAGCGTCGGGCGCATTTCCTGGCCGAATACGACTGGATCCGCACCGGGCTGATGTTCGAGCCGCGCGGCCACGACATGATGTCGGGCTCCATCCTCTATCCGCCGACACGGCCGGACTGCGACATCGCCATCCTGTTCATCGAGACGTCGGGCTGCCTGCCGATGTGCGGCCACGGCACGATCGGCACGGTCACCATGGCCATCGAGAACGGGCTGGTGAAGCCGAAGACGCCGGGGGTGCTGCATCTCGACACGCCGGCCGGGCTGGTGAAGGCCGAGTACCGTGAGGAGAACGGCCTCGTCGAGGAAGTGCGCATCACCAACGTGCCCTCCTTCCTCTATGCGGAAGGGCTGACGGTGGAGTGTCCGGTGCTCGGCGAGATCGCGGTCGACGTCGCCTATGGCGGCAATTTCTACGCCATCGTCGAGCCTCAGAAGAACTATTCCGACATGGCCGACTATTCGGCCGGCGAGCTGGTCGCCTGGAGCCCAGTGGTGCGCCAGCGGCTCAACGAGAAATATTCCTTCGTGCATCCGGAAAACCCCGGCATCAACCGGCTCTCGCACATGCTGTGGACCGGGGCGCCGCGCGACCCTGAGGCGCATGCGCGCAACGCCGTCTTCTATGGCGACAAGGCCATCGACCGCTCGCCCTGCGGCACCGGCACGTCGGCGCGCATGGCGCAGCTTCACGCCAAGGGCAAGCTGAAGGCCGGCGACAATTTCGTGCATGAATCGATCATCGGCTCGCTGTTCAAGGGGCGCGTGGAAAAGGAAGTCAGCGCCGGCAACAAGCCGGCGATCATCCCCTCGATCGGCGGCTGGGCGCGGCAGACCGGCTTCAACACCATCTTCATCGACGAGCGCGATCCGTTCGCCCACGGCTTCGTCGTCAAGTAGGGAATCCGAGCCTGCGCCGCCTCCTCTTCAGCCGAAGCGACCGCTTGTTGGCGGCGCAATCTTCCGTCCTTTCAAATTCTTTTGACCGAAGATTCTTCGATAAGTGATGCATTCTTCCCCCGAATCGTCAAAGACATTGCGGTATGCCAATGATAGGGTCCGCCGTGGTCCATGGGGCGGATGCAACGGACGGGGTTACCGGGCGGCGCGATGCAAGGTCGTGTCGGCGAATGAAAAATCACGTTGCAATCCGGTCCTGAACCCTTAGGACTAGGGGAAATACCAAAAAAGGGCGCGCCCTGGCGGCGACGCTCAAGGGGAGCCTTCTTACCATGCAGTATTTCATCCAGCAGCTTATCAACGGGCTGACGCTGGGATCGATCTATGGGCTGATCGCGATCGGCTATACGATGGTCTACGGCATCATCGGCATGATCAACTTCGCCCATGGCGACCTGTTCATGGTGGGCGCCTTCATCGCGCTCATCGTGTTCCTGATCCTGACGGCGATGTTCTACTCGGTCCCCGTTGTGGTCGCGCTGCTGGTCATGATGATCGTGGCGATGCTGCTTTCCGGCCTTTACAACTGGGTGATCGAGAAGGTCGCCTACCGGCCCTTGCGCGGCTCCTTCCGGCTGGCGCCGCTGATCACCGCCATCGGCATGTCGATCGCCCTGTCCAACTTCGTTCAGGTCACGCAGGGCCCGCGCAACAAGCCGATCCCGCCGATGGTCAGCCAGGTCTACAACATCGGCGGCGTCAGCGTATCGCTGAAGCAGATCATCATCGTCCTCGTCACCGCGGTGCTGCTGGCGATCTTCTGGTACGTCGTCAACCGAACGCCGCTGGGGCGCGCGCAGCGCGCCTGCGAGCAGGACCAGAAGATGGCGGCCCTTCTCGGCATCGACGTCGACCGCACCGTCTCGCTGACCTTCATCATGGGCGCAGCCCTTGCCGCCGTCGCCGGCACGCTGTTCCTGATGTATTATGGCGTCGTGTCCTTCTCGGACGGCTTCGTGCCGGGCGTGAAAGCATTCACGGCCGCGGTGCTGGGCGGCATCGGCTCGCTGCCGGGCGCCGTCATCGGCGGGCTTCTGATCGGCTTCATCGAGAGCATGTGGTCGGCCTATTTCTCCATCGACTACAAGGACGTGGCGGCCTTCTCGATCCTGGCCATCGTGCTGATCTTCCTGCCCTCCGGCATCCTCGGCCGGCCCGAAGTCGAAAAGGTCTGAGCTGATGGCCGTCACCGTTTCCGCTTCGCGCCCCACCGCAAACCCCCTCGCGCGGGCCGTGCGCGAGGCCCTCTTCGCCGGCGTCATCTCGTTCGGCATGTTCGTTCTTCTGATCGGCCTCAAGACCGACCAGAACATCCGCAACGAACTCGTTCTCGAGCCGCGCTGGGGCCTGCTGGCCGTGGTGGTCGCGCTGACCATGCTCGGTCGCTTCCTCTATGTCGGCTTCATCGCGCCGGCCATAGCGCGGGCCAAGGTCGAGCGCGCCAAGGCGCCCGTCGTCGTCAGCGAGCCGGGCTTCATCCGCCGCAACTCCAACACGATCGGCATCGTCATCCTGTTCCTGTTCCCGATCGTCTCGGTGATGGCGTTCGGCCTTCAGGGCTCGCTCAAATGGGTCGACAACTTCGGCATCCAGATCCTCATCTACGTGATGCTGGCCTGGGGCCTGAACATCGTCGTCGGCCTGGCCGGCCTGCTCGACCTCGGCTACGTCGCCTTCTATGCGGTGGGTGCCTATTCCTATGCGCTGCTCGCTTCGCACTACGGGCTGTCGTTCTGGATCCTTTTGCCCTGCGCCGGCATCATGGCCGCCATGTGGGGCGTCATCCTCGGCTTCCCGGTGTTGCGCCTGCGCGGCGACTACCTCGCCATCGTGACGCTGGCCTTCGGCGAGATCATCCGTCTGGTGCTGATCAACTGGCGCGAGGTCACCAACGGCTCGGCCGGCCTCTCCGGCATTCCGAAGGTGTCCTTCTTCGGGCTGATGTCGTTCAACGTCTCGGACCCGAACTACATCGCCAAGGTGCTGGGGCTGGCGACGTCGGGCGTCTACTACAAGATTTTCCTCTACTATCTCATTCTGCTGCTTTGCCTGCTCACCGCCTTCGTCACCATCCGGCTGCGCCGGCTGCCGGTCGGACGCGCGTGGGAAGCGCTACGCGAGGACGAGATCGCCTGCCGCTCGCTCGGCATCAACACCACCACGACCAAGCTGACGGCCTTCGCCACCGGCGCCATGTTCGGCGGCTTCGCCGGCTCCTTCTTTGCCGCCCGCCAAGGCTTCGTGTCGCCGGAATCCTTCGTCTTCCTGGAATCGGCGATCGTGCTCGCCATCGTCGTGCTGGGTGGCATGGGTTCGCTCGGCGGCATCGCGGTGGCGGCCGCGGTGATGATCGGCGGCACCGAGATCCTGCGCGAACTGCAGTTCCTGAAAGCGGTCTTCGGGCCGGACTTCACGCCCGAGCTCTACCGCATGTTGCTGTTCGGCATGGCCATGGTCATCGTCATGATATGGAAGCCGCGTGGCTTCGTTGGATCGCGTGAACCGACCGCCTTCCTGAAGGAACGAAAAGCCGTTTCCACCTCCTTCACCAAGGAAGGTCACGGCTGATGAACGCGAGCGCGAATACGTCCATGACCGACACGATCCTCAATGTCGAACACCTGTCGATGAAGTTCGGCGGCCTGGTGGCGATCGGCGACCTGTCGTTCCAGGCCAGGCGCGGCGAGATCACCGCGCTGATCGGCCCCAACGGCGCCGGCAAGACGACGGTGTTCAACTGCATCACCGGCTTCTACAAGCCGACCGAAGGCATGATCACGCTGAACCGCCGCGACGGCTCCACCTACTTGCTGGAGCGGCTGCCGAACCACGAGATCCCGGCGCGCGCCAAGGTGGCGCGCACCTTCCAGAACATCCGCCTGTTCTCCGGCATGACCGTGCTGGAGAACCTTCTGGTGGCGCAGCACAACAAGCTGATGAAGGCCTCCGGCTACACGTTCCTCGGCCTGTTCGGCTTCTCCAGCTACCGGCAGGCCTCGGCCGAGTCGATCGAGCTTGCCAAGCACTGGCTGGCCAAGGCCGAACTGACCGACCGGGCCGACGATCCGGCCGGCGACCTGCCCTACGGCGCGCAGCGGCGGCTGGAGATCGCGCGCGCCATGTGCACGGGACCGGAACTCTTATGCCTCGACGAGCCGGCGGCCGGTCTCAATCCGAAGGAATCGCTGGCGCTCAACACGCTGCTGATGGACATCAAGAACAACACCGGCACGTCGATCCTGCTGATCGAACACGACATGTCGGTGGTCATGCAGATCTCCGACCATGTCGTGGTGCTGGAATACGGCCGCAAGATCTCCGACGGCGACCCCGAAGCGGTGCGCACCGACCCGAAGGTCATCGCCGCCTATCTCGGCGTCGACGACGAAGAGGTCGAGACGGTGCTGACGGAAGTCGGCGACGAGGAGGTGATCGAGCAGCTCGACACCGGCCCCGGCCCGGACCATGGCCCGCAAAGCTCGGCCTCGATGCTGGCCGGGCCGGTGTCCGACACGGTCGAGCACGGCGACGAGGGCGAGCGGGTGACGGTGTCGAAGGGCGCGTCCAGGGCCGCACGGGTCGGGACGGGCGCCAAGGCATCGACTACCGCCAGGAGCACTGCCGGCAAGGCACAGGGCAAGACATCCGAAGCCAAGGCATCGGGGGGCAAGACCGCTGAAGGCAAGGCATCGGCCAAGTCCGCGGCGGCCTCGTCCGCCAAGGCGTCCTCGAGCGCGGCAGCCAGACCGAAGGCCGCGGCCCCGAAGGCCACCGCCGGCAAGCCTGCGGCTGCCGGATCGGCCACTGCGAAGTCGACCACAGCAAAGCCGGCCACGGCAAAGCCGGCGGCATCCGCCAAGAAGCCCGCGGGCGTGTCGAACCGTCTTGCCGCACCGCGCGGCGGCCGCGAGGACGACCTTCTGGTGATCAAGGGCATCGGCCCGGTCAACAAGAAGAAGCTCAACGAGCACGGCATCTTTCATTTCGACCAGATCGCCGCCTGGAAGAAGGCCGACATAGAAGCGGTCGAGGCCTATCTCGCCTTCGACGGGCGCATCGCCCGCGAGGACTGGATCGGCCAGGCCAAGGCTCTGGCAAAACAGGCCGCCAAGGCCGGCGCGGCCAAAAGTGCCGCGAGCAAGCGTGGAGGGCGTAAATAATGGTCGGCGCACCGCTGCTCGACATCAGGGGCGTCGAGACCTACTACGGCAACATCAAGGCGCTGAACGGCGTCAACGTCTCCGTCAACGAGGGCGAGGTGGTGGCGCTGATCGGTGCCAACGGCGCCGGCAAGTCGACGCTGATGATGACCATCTTCGGCGCACCGCGCGCGCGCCGGGGCACCATCACCTTCGCCGGCACCGACATCACCATGCTGCCGACGCACGAGATCGCACGCCTGCGCATCGCGCAGTCGCCGGAAGGCCGGCGCATCTTCCCGCGCATGACGGTGATGGAAAATCTCCAGATGGGCGCCAACCTCGACAACCTCAAATATTACGACGAGGACGTCGAGAAGGTGTTCGCGCTGTTCCCGCGCCTGAAGGAGCGCATCGGCCAGCGCGGCGGCACGCTGTCGGGCGGCGAGCAGCAGATGCTGTCGATCGGTCGTGCGCTGATGGCGCGGCCGAAGCTGCTTCTGCTCGACGAGCCGTCGCTCGGCCTCGCCCCGCTGATCGTCAAGCAGATCTTCGACGCCATCAAGGAACTGAACCGCAGCCAGGGGCTGACCGTCTTCCTGGTCGAGCAGAACGCCTTCGGCGCGCTCAAGCTCGCCACGCGCGGCTATGTCATGGTCAACGGCAACGTCACCATGAGCGGCACCGGCAAGGAGCTTCTGGCCAATCCCGAAGTGCGCGCGGCCTATCTCGAAGGCGGCCACCATTGAGCCGGGGAGATTAAGACATGCAAGGCATTCTCTACGAAGAAGGCTCGATCTGGCAGTTCCTGTTCATCACCGTGCTGCTCGGCGGCTGGGCAGCCTGGATGACGGGCAAGGCCTGCGCCCAGACGTGGCGCACCTTCACCACGCTGTTCTTCTACATGCTGGGACTGGGGATCGCGGTGCGCTTCATCCATCACGCGCTGTTCGACGCCACGATGTTCTCGCTGCAATACTATGTCGTCGACACCATCGTGCTGATGATCGTCGGCTTCGTCGGCTACCAATACACGCGCACCAACCAGATGGTGACGCAGTACAACTGGCTCTACGAAAGAGCCTCCCTGTTGAGTTGGAAACCGAAAGGCTGACGTTCACCAAGACGCCGTTTTCGGGACGAAACGGCGTGACAACCGCCCTGAAATGGGCAAACTACACTTTCTGCGATAAGGGTGGGCATCGCACGAAGGCTTTATTCACGCCCACTCCTTGAATGGGAGCGTATCTATGAAGAAATCACTCTTGTCGGCCGTGGCCCTGACCGCGCTGGTCGCGTTCAGCGGCAGCGCATGGGCCGATGTCCTCATCGGCGTCGGTGCGCCGATCACCGGCCCGAACGCCGCCTTCGGCGCGCAGTTGCAGAAGGGCGCCGAGCAGGCCGTGGCCGACCTCAACGCAGCCGGCGGCATGAATGGCGAGAAGATCGTCCTGTCGATCGGCGACGACCAGTCCGATCCGAAGCAGGGCATCTCCGTCGCCAACAAGTTCGTCGCCGACGGCGTCAAGTTCGTCGACGGCCACTTCAACTCGGGCGTCACCATTCCGGCTTCGGAAGTCTATGCCGAGAACGGCCTTCTGATGGTCACCCCGGCCGCCACCAACCCGCAGGTGACCGAGCGCGGCATGACCAACGTCTTCCGTATCTGCGGTCGTGACGACCAGCAGGGCGGCATCGCCGGCAAGTACATCGCCGAGAACTTCAAGGACGCCAAGGTCGCGGTCATCCACGACAAGACGCCTTACGGCCAGGGCCTCGCCGACGAAACCAAGAAGGCGCTGGAAGCCGCCGGCCATCCGGAGGTCATGTACGAAGGCGTCAACGTCGGCGACAAGGACTTCTCGGCCCTCATCGCCAAGATGAAGGAAGCCGGCGTCACCATGATCTACTGGGGCGGCCTGCACACCGAAGCCGGCCTGATCATCCGCCAGGCGCACGACCAGGGCCTCAAGGCGCTGCTGTTCTCGGGTGACGGCATCGTCTCGAACGAGCTTGCCGCGATCGCTGGCGACGCCGTCATCGGCACGCTGAATACCTTCGCGCCCGACCCACGCAACAATCCGAACGCCAAGGAAGTGGTGGAGAAGTTCCGCGCCTCCGGCTTCGAGCCGGAAGCCTACACGCTCTATTCCTATGCCTCTGTTCAGGTCATGGTCGAGGCGGCCAACAAGGCCGGCACGAACGACCCGGTGAAGGTTGCCGAGACCATCCACAAGGACGGTCCGTGGAAGACGGTCATCGGTGATGTCAGCTTCGACGAGAAGGGCGACACCACCGGCCGGAACTACGTGATCTACGAATGGAAGAAGGGCGACGACGGCAAGATCGGCTACTTCGAGAAGAAGTAAGCCCTACCGTTTCCTTCGATTGAACGAGGCCCGGCGCACTGCGCCGGGCCTTTTTCGTATTGGCCACGCAAATAACGAACCTTTCCTCTCTTCAATCGATTTAATGTAATGGGTGCAATTTTGTTTGCACTGCAGCATTTTCCCGCTATTCATTAGCCCCCTTCAAATCTTCCCCAACGGGAGCGCGTTCTTGGCCATCAGCAAGATCCTCGTCGCCAACCGGTCCGAAATCGCCATCCGCGTCTTCCGCGCGGCGAGCGAACTGGGCATCAAGACCGTCGCCATCTGGGCCGAGGAAGACAAATACTCGCTGCACCGCTTCAAGGCCGACGAGAGCTACCAGGTCGGGCGCGGGCCGTGGTTGGCCAAGGACATGGGGCCGATCGAAAGCTATCTCTCCATCGACGAGATCATGCGGGTGGCGAAGCTCTCGGGCGCCGATGCCATCCATCCCGGCTACGGGCTTTTGTCGGAAAGCCCGGAATTCGCCGAGGCCTGCGCGGCCAACGGCATCACCTTCATCGGCCCGAAGCCGGAGACGATGCGGCGGCTCGGCAACAAGGTGGCGGCGCGTAACCTTGCCATCGAGGTTGGCGTGCCGGTGGTGCCGGCGACCGATCCGCTGCCGGACGACATGGAGGCCGTCAAGAAGCTCGCGGCGGAGATCGGCTACCCGCTGATGCTGAAGGCCTCGTGGGGCGGCGGCGGGCGCGGCATGCGCGCCATCCGTTCGGAAGCCGACCTTGCCCGCGAGGTCAACGAAGGCAAGCGCGAGGCGAAGGCCGCCTTCGGCAAGGACGAGGTCTATCTGGAAAAGCTCGTCGAGCGCGCGCGCCATGTCGAGGTGCAGGTGCTGGGCGACACATACGGCAACGTCGTGCACCTGTTCGAGCGCGACTGCTCGATCCAGCGCCGCAACCAGAAGGTCGTGGAGCGGGCGCCCGCGCCCTATCTCGGCGACGCTGAGCGGCAGGAACTGTGCGGCCATGCGCTGAAGATCGCCCGCGAGACCGACTATATCGGCGCCGGCACGGTCGAGTTCCTGATGGATGCCGACAGCGGCACGTTCTATTTCATCGAGGTCAATCCGCGCATCCAGGTCGAGCACACCGTGACCGAGCAGGTCACCGGCATCGACATCGTCAAGGCGCAGATCCATATCCTCGACGGCTTCGCCATCGGTACGGCGGAGAGCGGCGTGCCGGCGCAGGGCGACATCCGGCTCAACGGCCATGCCCTGCAATGCCGCATCACCACCGAGGACCCGGAGCAGAACTTCATTCCGGACTACGGCCGCATCACCGCCTATCGCGGCGCCACCGGCTTCGGCATCCGCCTCGACGGCGGCACGGCCTATTCCGGCGCCGTCATCACCCGCTACTATGATCCGCTGCTGGAGAAGGTGACGGCCTGGGCGCCGACGCCGCGCGAGGCGATTGCGCGCATGACGCGGGCGCTGCGCGAATTCCGCATCCGCGGCGTGGCGACGAACCTGACTTTCCTGGAAGCGATCATCAACCACACGGCCTTCGCCGACAATTCCTACACGACGAAGTTCATCGACACGACGCCGGAACTGTTCAGCCAAGTCAAGCGGCAGGATCGCGCCACCAAGCTGCTCAACTACCTGGCCGATGTATCGGTCAACGGCCATCCCGAGACGCGCGGCCGGCCGCGGCCGAATCCGGATGCCGCGGCGCCCGTCATCCCCTGGTACACCGCGCCGGTGCCCGAGGGCACGAAGGACAGGCTCGACGCATTGGGACCGGAAAAGTTCGGCCAGTGGATGCGGGCCGAAAAGCGCGTTCTGGTGACCGACACCACCATGCGCGACGGCCATCAGTCGCTGCTCGCCACGCGCGTGCGCACGCACGACATCGCGGCAATAGCCGGCACCTATGCGCGGGCGCTGCCACAACTGCTGTCGCTGGAATGCTGGGGCGGGGCGACCTTCGATGTCGCCATGCGCTTCCTCACCGAAGATCCGTGGGAGCGGCTTTCGCTGATCCGCGAGAAGGCGCCGAACATCCTGTTGCAGATGCTCCTGCGCGGCGCCAACGGCGTCGGCTACACCAACTATCCCGACAATGTGGTGCAGCATTTCGTCAGGCAAGCGGCAGGCGGCGGCATCGACCTCTTCCGCGTCTTCGACTGCCTGAACTGGGTGGAAAACATGCGCGTCGCCATGGACGCGGTCGGCGCCGAGGGCAAGCTCATCGAGGCGGCGATGTGCTACACGGGCGACATCCTCGATCCTCAGCGCGCCAAGTACGACCTGAAGTACTATGTCGGCCTGGCAAAGGAACTGGAAGCGGCGGGCGCGCATATCATCGCCGTCAAGGACATGTCGGGCCTGCTGAAGCCGGGCGCTGCGCGCGTGCTGTTCAAGGCGCTGCGCGAGGCGACGGACCTGCCGATCCATTTCCACACGCACGACACCTCGGGCCTGTCGGCGGCGACGGTGCTGGCCGCCGTGGAAGCGGGTGTCGACGCCGTCGACGCCGCCATGGACGCCTTTTCCGGCAACACCTCGCAGCCCTGCCTCGGCTCGATCGTCGAGGCGCTCAAGGGCACGGAGCGCGATCCCGGCCTCGACCCGGCCTGGATTCGCAAGATTTCCTTCTACTGGGAAGCCGTGCGCAACCAGTATGCGGCCTTCGAGAGCGACCTGAAGGGGCCGGCCTCGGAAGTCTACCTGCACGAGATGCCGGGCGGCCAGTTCACCAACCTGAAGGAGCAGGCCCGCTCGCTCGGGCTGGAGACGCGCTGGCACGAGGTGGCGCAGGCCTATCACGACGTCAATCTGATGTTCGGCGATATCGTCAAGGTCACGCCGTCGTCCAAGGTGGTGGGCGACATGGCGCTGATGATGGTCAGCCAGGACCTCACGGTCGCCGATGTCGAGAATCCGGCCAGGGACATCGCCTTCCCGGATTCGGTCGTCTCCATGCTGCGCGGAGATCTCGGCCAGTCGCCGGGCGGCTGGCCGGCGGCCCTGCAGAAGAAGGCGCTGAAGGGCGACAAGCCCTATACGGCGCGGCCGGGCTCGCTGCTCAAGCCGGCGGACCTGACGAAAAGCCGCAAGGAGATCGAGGACAAGATCGGACGCGCGCTGTCGGAGCAGGAGTTCGCTTCCTGGCTGATGTATCCCAAGGTGTTCGCCGACTTCGCCGCCGCGCACGAAGCCTACGGTCCCGTCAGCGTTTTGCCGACGCCGACCTATTTTTACGGCATGAAGCCGGAGGACGAGATCTTCGTCGATATCGAGAAGGGCAAGACGCTGGTCATTCGCTGCCTCGCCATGGGCGACACTGACGAGAAGGGGATGATGACCGTCTTCTTCGAGCTGAACGGCCAGCCGCGCCGCATCAAGGTGCCGGACCGCGTGCATGGCGCCTCGGCCGGCAAGGTGCGGGCGAAGGCCGACGCCGGCAACGAGGCGCATCTGGGCGCGCCGATGCCGGGCGTGGTCTCCGGCGTCTCGGTCGCGGCCGGGCAGTCGGTGAAGGCCGGCGACGTGCTGCTGTCCATCGAGGCGATGAAGATGGAGACGGCGCTGCATGCCGAGCGCGACGGTACCATCGCCGAGGTGCTTGTGCGCGCCGGCGACCAGATCGACGCCAAGGACCTGCTGATCGTCTACGCCTGACGACAACCCTCCCGGCGGGCTTTCACGGCAAGGCTGCGGGACAGCACGAACGCGCCTCGCTGCCGTGTTTCCGGGCTGTTACAAGGACGCAGCCGTCCACCATGGACCGGTTGCGCCCTGCGTTTATCTTCGTTTCAATCAAGAAATGAAGATAACCGAAAGGACGTGGCGATGACTGCCATGCTTTCTTACCGCCATTCGCAAACCGCCCGGCCGACCAGGACCGCCCTGCCGTTCTATCGTCGCCTGGAATTGCGCCGGCAGACAGGCGGCCATCCGATGACGCTCGTCACGACGCTCGCCGTCGGCGCACTGGCCGGCATGATGCTGGCGCCGGAAAGCGGTTCCGCTTTCGCCTCGTTCGATCCGCCGGCCAACGTCGCCGTGGGCACCCATACCACGGCGAAGACCTCGCGCCTGCCAAGGATTGTGACGGTTTCTCCCGCCAGGATCAGGCCTCAAGCGGCGGAAGGAACGAATGCCTGCACGCCGCCGGCGGCCGCTCCCACGCGCAGGCAACCGGTAGCCTATGTGTGATCGCAGCCGGGTCCGCGCGTGGCGGCCAGGCGTTTTCCGATCCTCCCGCGCCGTCACGGCGCCATCTGCTTCCGCCATCCCGTTTGGCGGGAGCTTTTATTGCGTTGGTCCGACCGGAACCAAAGGCGCCGCAGCGCGGTTATGCCCAATCCAGGAAGGAGGCAGTCAGATGACCGAGCGACCGGAAATTCCGACCGGGGCAAGCCTGGACCTGATGAACATTGCGCTGAACACGCACGCTCTTTGTCTGCAACATGCCCTTCGCCACATAGCGGACGCCGAGAGCCCGCAAGATGCCGCGGCATTCAAGCAAGAGTTGCTCGAGGGGCTCAGGAGCGGGTCTATCGACATGGCATTGCTGGAAGACACCGCCATTTTCGATTTTGTCGTCGGGACGGTGGAACAACTCTCCATACCGGCTGAACAAGTTCAGGAATCCGAATGATTCTAGGACATCCGGCCGGGCTCGGGCGTCATTTCGATCATGTCGATGGGTTCTAAGCCTGATCGCTGATGGCCGCCAGCACGTCGCGCACGTCGAGCGTCGAGAAGGGTTTTTCGAGGATCTGCGGCCGCGGGCCCGCCGGCAAGGCTTCGATCTCGGCCCGGGCGCCGACGAGGTCGCCGGTCACCAGCACGAAGCGGCGCGCCAGTCGCGGCCGTTCGACAAGCAGCTGCCGGTAGGCCGCCATGCCGCTGGTGCCGGGCATGCGCAGGTCAGAAAAGACGATGTCGGGCCGTTGATGGTTGGCCAGCGTCTCGAACACGGGTTGCCAGCCGGCGACGATGCGCGACTTGATGCCCATCAGTTCCAGTATGTCCGACAGCGAGGCGGCGACGTCCGGCTCATCGTCGACGACGAGGGCGTGGCGGATGGCGGAAGACTGGACGCGACCGTTCTCGGCGCCCATGGAGATGCCGGCGACGGCCGGGAACTCGACGATGAAGCGGGCGCCGTGCGGCTTCGCTTCCTCGAACCAGACGCGGCCATCATGGCGCTCGACGATGGATTTGGAAATCGACAGGCCGATGCCGGTGCCGACGCCGACCGGCTTGGTGGTAAAGTAGGATTCGAAGATGCGGTGGCGGATCGCCTCGGGTATGCCCGCTCCGTTGTCCTCGACGTAGAAGCCGGCGTCGCCGTTGGCGGCGCGGTAGGTGCGCACCTTGATGACGCGGTCGCCGCTGGCGCCGGCCAGCGCGTGCTGGCCGTTGATGAGGAAGTTGGCGACCACCTGCGTGACATGGTCGGCATCGGCCATGATCGGCAGCGGGCCCGCCGCAAAATCGGTGTCGATGAGGATGCCACTGGAGCGCGCGCCATAGGCGGTCAGTTCGAGGGCTGCCCGCACCACCTGGTTCAGGTCCGTCTCGACCTGCGCGGTCGGGTGCAGGCGCACCATCGACAGGAAGCTCTTGACGATGCGGCCGCAGCGCTCCGCCGCCGCGCGCACCTTTTCGGCGCGCACCTTGGTCGGCGGATCGGGCGCGAACTCATGCAGCAGGGTGGATTGCGCCACCACGACGGCGAGCGGATTGTTGAGCTCGTGCGAGACGCCTGCCAGCAGCGAGCCCATCGCCGCCATCTTCTCGTTCTGATGCAGCTTCTCGCGCTGGCGGTGGATTTCCTCTTCGGCGCGCAGTTTCTCGCGCAAGTCGCGGATCGAGCCGAAGATCAGCCGGCGGTCGCCGACCTTGATCTCGGTCGCCGTCAGTTCGATCGGGAAGACCTCGCCGGCGGCGTTCTGCGTCACCGTTTCCAGCCGCTGGCCGATCATCGGCGCGCCACGCCCGGCCATGTATTCGGCACCGGTGGAATAGCCCTTGCGGTAATAGTCGGGCACGATCATGTGCAGGAGGTCGCGGCCGAGGATGTCGCTGCGCCGATAGCCGAACATCTTCTCGGCCGCCGGATTGAACTCGATGACGGCGCCGGTCTCGTCGATGACGATGATGGCATCGAGCGAGGCCTGGATCATCGTGCGCCGGACCACCTCGCTGATGTGCGCTTCCGATCGCAGGCGCTCGATCGCGTCGCCGACGGCGAGCGCCACGATCTCCATCGCCGCCTTCACCTCGTCGCTCCAGGCCCGCTCCTCGACGCAGTCGTTGACCGCGAGCGAACCCCAGGGCGTGCCGTTGGCCCACACCGGCACAGACAGGAAGGAGACGATGTGCTGGTTCTCGAAATCCCGCCGCAGGAAGCCCTCGATGTCGCGGGTCAGGCCGGCGAACATCTTGCCCTGCCGACCCTCCCGGGCGACCTTGCCGAGCAACGGGTCCATATGGACGACGGCCTGGGGAATGACCGAGGGGGGCGAGGCGTTGCCGGCGACCGAATCGTCGACCCAGTAGGCCGCCACGGATTGGGTGAGGCCCTGGCCGGGCATGTCCTCCAGGCTGAACAGAATGGCGCGATGGCCGGCGCAGGAACGCCCCAGGAGTTCGAGCAGCGAGCCGATCTCGCGGCGCCAGTCATCGGCCTCGCGCAGGCGGCGCGCGATGCGCGCGGCGGCCACGGCGGGGCTGTCTTCCTTCGCCGCGGTGCCGCTGGAAGGCAGTGTCGCTTCGGTTCTGCGCAGCGGCCGGTCCATCGCGGTCTATCCTGTCCCGGCTTCAGGCGCCTTCGTCGGCCGGCAGCGAGAAGATATAGCCCTCGCCGCGCACCGTCCGAAGGAATTTCGGGTTGGCCGGATCGGCCTCGATCTTCTTGCGCAGCCGCATGATGCGGATGTCGACGGCGCGCGAGGATTCGGGATCTTCGGCAAAGCCGATCGCCTCGGAGATCGCCGTGCGCGTCAGCACCCGGTTGGCCCGCGTCAGGAAGACCTCCAGCACGTCGAATTCGCTGCGGGCGAGGTCGATGACGGTGCCGCCCGGCCCGGTCACAAGGCGGCCGTCGAGGTCGGCGGAAAAGGGGCCGAAGCTCATCGAGCGGCGCGCCTGCCCGGCGTCGGCCCTGGCCGGCCGGGGCGCCGAGGGCTGCGGCACCCGGCGCAGGACGGAGCGCACGCGCGCCAGCACCTCGCGCAGCTCGTAGGGTTTGACGATGTAGTCGTCGGCGCCGAGTTCCAGCCCGACGATGCGGTCAAGCGGGGCGCCGGCGGCGGTGGCGTAGATGATGCCCGTCGACATCTTCGAACGCAGCCAGCGACCGAGCGACAGTCCGTCCTCGCCCGGCATGGCGATGTCCAGCAGCGCGATGTGGAAGCTTCCGCTTTCCAGCATCGGTCGGGCCACGGCGGCATTCTCGGCGGTTGCCACCTCGTAGCCGTTGGCCGTGAGATATTCGGCCACGGCGTCCCTGAGGTCTGGCTCGTCCTCGACGATGATGATCCTGGCGCGCACGGCCGCCTCGTTCCCGCTTTCAGGGGAAAGTAGATTGGGTATAAACATATTGCTAGGGCTCATGTTGGCGGGTTTCGGGGGGTAACGCATGGCACGAGCGGTGGTGACGCTGGTCTGCGTGGCGGAGGTGGTGGCGCAGGATCTCGCCGACCACCTGGAGCGGCGCGGCCATGACGTGCGCAAGGTCACGCAAGCCTGGCAGGCGGAAGCGCTGCTGGCGGGCGAACGCGTCGACGTCGTCGTGGTCGGCGACGGCCTGACTCCGGGCGAGGGGCGCGACCTTCTCAAGCGTCATGGCGGCGAGGGAGGGCCGGATTTCGTGCTGATCTGCCGGCCGAAGGACTTGGTGGACAAGGTGCTGGCGCTGGAACTGGGTGCAGCCGACGTCGTCGAAAGCCCGCTGGTGGTGCGCGAGCTCGCCACCCGCATCGGCGGCCTGCTGGCGCGGCGCGGCCGCGGCACATCCGAACTGGTGGTGCTGGAGAATGCGACGGTGGACTTGCGCTCGGCCATGGTCATGTACCGTTCCGGCAGCGAGGACCAGCTTTCGCCGGGCCAGGTGGCGCTGCTTCGGCTGTTCACCTCGAGCCCGCGCAAGGTTCTGACGCGCGACGATATCATCGCCGCCGCGCCCGCCGAGAATGCAGACGCCTTCGACCGCTCGATCGACTCGCGCATCGTCAGGCTGCGGCGCAAGCTCGACACCGAGGCGATCACGACCATACGCGGCGCCGGCTATCGGTTCGATCCGCCCGACACCAGGGGCGCCGATACGGCCAGCGGCGACACGGGCAGCGATTGAGGCGATGCCGGTCATGCTGCCGCGTCAGCGCGTCGCCGCCGACAAGGCAGCGGGTGCAGATGCCGCTGACACGGGAGCCGTCGCGGCGTGGGCGTGCTCCTTCATGAGCACGGTGGCGAGGCCGGCAAAGCCGAGCAGGCCCTGCGCGTAGAGCAGGGTCGAAAGCACGGCTGCGGCGAACTTCCTTCTGTTCATGGTCAACTCCTGAAATTGTCGAGCAACTGGTGCGCCGCGCCATTGTCATTGTCGTTGGCAAAGGCCGCATGGCGACGGCGGTTACCTGCCCACCGTGTGCTGCCGGGATTTCCCGAAGCACCCGCGCCGCCGACGGAGCCCCCCCGCGGCGACGCGGGCCTTCGGGCCTCTCGGCTGCAAGCTGCCGGAGGCGCCGCGCAAAGCCTTCCGTCCGAGGCCAACCCGCCAGAGGGCCTTGAGACGGTGGATGCGCAGGCTGGAGACGATCCAGACCGTGGCGAGGAACAGCGCCGCATGAAGCGTCGAGATTTCTCCCGCCGTCATGCCGGCCATCGCCGCCAGGGCATCGCCATGAGCCGCCACGGCATCGACGCCGACCGCCACGAGGATGGCGATGCCTGCGCCGGTCAACCGGGACACGGCTTGGAAGGAGATGCTCATGGATGGTCCAATTGGCTGTTCTCGTTGTCGCCAGATTGGCCGGCCCCTGTATCGGCTTCATGCCGCGTGGTGTTTCTTTTGTTGCAGATTGGTTTCGATATCGATGTTTTTTGTTTCGCATCGAAAGTGATCTGGTGGAAAGTTCCGTTTCCGCTCTGGCTGGAAATGGATTGAAACCGGCTATTCTTGGAGCATCAGGGGGTAAGCAAGGCGGTTTCGGTTCTGAAAACTATCAGCGGTGAGGAATTGGAAACCATATCGAAACGAAAATGCCCATCTAGCGAAATCAGATCGAAACACGACGCTCCGATAAGCCCGCCAATGAATTGACGCCGGCCTCGTCCGGCCATGGAGGGACATCATGATCGCTGCCGTTTCCACGAAACTCATCAACATCGCCGCCATCGCCTGTGTCGGCACCGCAATGCTGTTCGGCGCGGGCAATGGCACGGCGCATGCCGCCAACAAACTGGTGGCGCAGGTGTCCATCTCGCAGCAGCGCATGCAGGTGCTGGTGGACGGGCGGCCGGCCTTCGAGTGGAAAGTTTCGACAGGAGGGAAGGGCCACGCGACGCCAAGAGGTTCCTACAAGCCGACACGGCTGGAGGAGATGTGGTATTCGCGCAAATACGACAACGCGCCGATGCCGCATTCGGTCTTCTTCCACGGCGGCTATGCCGTGCATGCGACCAACCATATCAAGCGGCTAGGCAAGCCGGCCTCGCATGGCTGCGTGCGCCTGCATCCGGCCGCGGCGGCCGATTTCTACCAGCTCGTCGAGACGTTCGGCGCTGCCAACACCAGCATCGTGATCGTCGAGTGACGGGTTTGCAAGGCCGGCTACTCGGCCTTGGCCTTGCGCGCCCGTGGTTTCGCTGCGACGGCGGGCTTTGCCGCCTTCGCCGCAGTTACCTTTGACGGTGCCGTCTTGGGTTTGGCAGCGGCAGGCTTGCGCGGCGTTGCCGGCTTGCGTCCGGGCTTGGCGGCCGCATCCTCGGCGTCGATCTCGCCCGCCGCCTGATGCCAGTGTCGTTCGTGATCGCCGTCCCTGCGGCCTTCGCGTTCCCAGATCGCATGGGCGCGCTGGCGGATGCGTTCGTGCCTGTCGTCTGCCATGGATTGCCTCCCGTTTCGATCGGACCGGCGGCATGGCCGGTGCGCCGAGCCGCCGCACCCAGTATTCAGCCAAAGCACCGGCCGCGCCAGCACAATCGTATTGCGTCAGGCCGCGCGCGCCAGATGGCCGAGAACGTGGCAGACGAGGCGGCCGACGACGGTCGCGGCGATATCGTTGACATCGGCCTTCGGCTGGAACTCGACGATGGAGAAGCCGGCCAGCCGCCGGCCCCGTATCGCCGCGCCGAGCAGTTCCGTCATCTCGGGGAAGGTGAAGCCGCCTGGCGACAGCGCGTTGACGCCCGGACAGGTGCCGGGGTCCATGGCGTCGCAATCGATGTGGATGAGCAGCGGCTTGTCGCGCGGCAGAGCGGCGGCGACCGCCGCCAGGCCTTGCCGGCGCGCCTCCGCGACGGTGACGATGTGCGAGCCCCAGGCGCGGGCCGCCTCGACTTCCTGCCGGCGGGCGCTGCCGACCGCGCGGATGCCGCACTGGGTCATCGACGCGACGCAGCCAAGCTCCGAGGCGCGGCGGATGGTGCTGGAATAGCCGAGCCTTTCGCCGCCGATATCGTCGCGCCAGTCGATGTGGGCGTCGATCTGGAGAAGGTGCAGCGGCTCGCCCCTGTCGAAGGCGCGCATGAAAGGAATGGCGACGGAATCATCGCCGCCGATCAGGATGGGCGTTGCGCCGGCCGCCAGCACCGCGCTGGTGACGGCTTCGATGTTCTTGCGGTTGGCCGATGCATCGTCATGCACTGTTGCGACGTCGCCGAGGTCGAGCGCTTCCAGTGCGCCGTCGTTCAGCAGCGGCCCGCCGAAGTCGAAATCCCAGTGGCCGGCATTGAGGCAGGCGGCGGTGACGGCGCGCCGCACCGCATCCGGCCCGGTTTCCGTCGCGCTCTCGACGGGATCGGACACATAGGGCGTGCCGTGGACGGCGCCGAAGATCGCCGCCGAGCCTGCCACGGGCGCCGCCGCGGCGGGTAGGCCGAGGAACGTTTGCGGGCGGGGAGCAAGCGGCAGTCGGGACATGGCGGCATCCTTTTGGGCAGGACCCAACCAACGCACCCCGGCCCGCTTTGTCAATGCGGGCGGCGCACGGCCCGTATCTTGCCGCTCCTGCCGCCGCCGCAGAAGAAGCGGTCGCCGCCGGCTTCCATGCCCGATATGCCGGTGCCGGCGGGCATGTCCAGCATCTCCAGCACCTTGCCGGTGTCGGGGTCGATGTGGCGCAAGCCGCTCTCGTCGCCTTCCCAGGTGGCGTGCCACAGCTCGCCGTCGATCCAGGTGACGCCGGTGACGAAGCGCGTCGATTCGATGGTGCGCAGCACCTTGCCCGTCTCAGGATCGACCTGTCGGATCTTTCCTTCGCGGTACTGCGCGACCCAGAGCGAACCTTCCGCCCAGGCGAGACCCGAATCGCCGCCTTCGCCCGGAGCGGGAATGGTGGCGAGCACGGTCTTCGTCGCCGGGTCGACCTTCTGGATACGGTCCTCGGCGATCTGATAGAGATGGCGGCCGTCGAAGGCGGTTCCGGCGTGGGCCGGCACCTCGATCGACAGGGCGATCGTGCCGTCGTCCGGATCGAGGCGGTTCAGCCTGTCGCCGGAAGCGAACCAGATATGCCTGCCGTCGAAGGTGAGGCCATGGATGGCCTCGACGCCGGGGAAGGGGCCGTATTCCCGGATGATCTCGGCTGCTTTCCGTTTCATCGCCCTGCTCCGTTCAGCTGTTTCGATGGGAACACCCTAGGCGTTCGGAAGCGGCGCCGGGAGTAACAAGTGTGACGGGAAACCGGGCACAGGCGGGGTCAGCCACCGGCGCGCGCGGCCACGCCCGAAAGACTGCACCTTGCCCTCTTCAGCGAGCTGCTCGAGCGCCCGCTGGACGGTACGGGCGCTGGTGTCGAGCGCCATGGCCAGCGCCGAGCTCGACCACGCCTCGCCGTCGGCCAAAAGGGCGAGCAGCGCCGAATGCCGCTCCTCCGCGGGCGGCGTCAGTACCGCGACGCTCCGTACCTCCTGCGGCACCAGCGCAAAACCTTCCGGGGTGGCGGTTATCTGCGCCAGCGCATGGAGCGCGCCGCGCAGCCGGCCGATCTCTACCCTCAGCCGCGCGCGATGCGATTCGTCGGCGTCCTTGCCACGGAAGGCGCGCGCAACGAGCGTCTGCCTGGGAACGTCGCCGGGCCACGCTTCGGCCAGCGTGCGGGCGAGCGCAAAAAGCACGGGACGGGTGGCGAGCGGCACGATCGTCTGGCCGATGCGGGCAACGTTGCGGCAGGCATCGACGACGAGCGTATCGGAGGCGAGGAGCGTTTCGACCTCGTCGAGCAGAAGAAGCCGTTCCGCCTTCCGGGCGATCAGGCGGGCCGCCGGCGCCTCCAGAAGCCGGGCGGCGCTTTCGACCTCCGCCGCCAGCGCTGGAATGCCGGCTTGCTCCGCCGCGCGTGCCGCATTGGCAATGGCGGCCCGCGCCGCGCCCGTATGCAGGCGGCGGATGGCGATGCCGGCCGTCACCAGTTCTCGCGCGGTGCGCAGAACCGGTGGCAGCGGCGCCGCATCCTGGCCGGAAAGGACGCGCTCGGCCTCGTCGAGGCGACCGATCAGCAGCAGGTGACGGGCTTCCAGATTGCGGGCATGCGCTGCGTTCAGCCGGTCGCTATGCGCCCGAAGCACCGCGCCCGCCTGATCGAGCGCATTGCCGATCCAGCCGACGTCGCGCGAGACGAGCGCGATCTCCGCTTCCGCGACGACGCAGCGGGCGCGGGCCACCTTCTCCTTCGGACCGAAGGCGCGCGCGGCACGCCGCAGCAGCCCCTTGGCCCGCTCCAGGTCGCCGAGCTGCGCCATGGCAATGCCGCGCAAGGCCAGTGCGGCCGCATCCTCGCGCAAGGCGACCCGCTTAAGGGCGCCGAGGGCGTCGCCGGCGGCCAGCGCGCGGGCGGCGGCGGTGATCAGCGAGTCCATCCTAGTTCGTCACCCGGCCGAATCCCGTCACACTTGTTACTCACGCCTGCCGGCGCCGGCTCCTAGCCTACGTCATGACAGCCAACCGGCAAGTCGTGTGAAAGCAAAAGAGGAAAAGGTCATGACACATTTCACCACCGGAACGCGCGAGGAATGGCTGGCGGCCCGGCTCGCCCTGCTCGAAGAGGAAAAGGCGCTGACGCGGCGCAGCGACGAACTGGCCGGGCAGCGGCAGGCGCTGCCGTGGGTGCGCATCGACAAGCCGTACACCTTCGACACTGCAAACGGGCGCGTCTCGCTGAAGGACCTGTTCAAGGGGCGCTCGCAGCTTCTTGTCTATCATTTCATGTTCGGACCGGACTATATGGCCGGCTGCCCGTCCTGCTCCTCCATCGCCGACGGCTTCAACGGCAGCGTCGTTCATCTGGAGAACCATGACGTCGCCTTTTTGGCGGTGTCGCGGGCGCCGCTCGCCAAGCTTCTTGCCTATCGCGAGCGGATGGGCTGGAGCTTCGACTGGGCGTCGTCCTTCGACAGCGACTTCAACGCCGATTTCAACGTCTGGTTCTCGCCGGAGCAGCAGCGCGACGGCGGCATCGAATACAACTACCAGCGCGAGCCGGCGATGCCGGTGCCGCCGCTGACGAAGGGCGGCGCGGGGCCTGTCGAGCCGATCGCGGCGACGACGGGAACGGACGTTGCGACCTTCACGCGCGAGCGACCCGGCATCAGCGCCTTCGCCCTCGAGGACGGCGTGATCTATCATACCTATTCGGCCTATGCGCGCGGCGTCGACGGTATCTGGGGCATGTATCCCTGGCTCGACCGCGCGCCGAAGGGGCGCAACGAGACGGGCATCTGGTGGCGCCGCCACGACGAATACGGGCGAGCCTGAGCGGTGGCTGTGCGCGGTACTGGATCCTCACCGAGCGAGACGGGCGGCCATGCCGCCGCCCGTTTCCTCGCCGGCTGGCTCGGCCTCGCGGCCGCGCCCGCCTTCGCGGTGATGGCACTGTTCTCTCTCATGTCGGGAAGCGGCGCCTGCATGGCGCAGGACGCCTCGCCGCTGAGCGGCATGGCGGCGATGTACCTCTTGATGAGCGCCTTCCACCTGGCGCCGTGGCTGAAGATCGTCGGTAGCCGGCCGTGAGCAGAGCGCCGGATCGGCGTTTCCAAACCCTGCAAGGCCGGCCGAAGCAGTGCCGGCCTTCGTTGCGCGTCCTTCAGCTAGAGCGTTCCACCATTTCTCGGAAACGGAACGATCTGGCTCCTTGTTTAACCGCATTTGTGCGACGCCAGACGATTCCGTCTGGCTGCAAAATGCTCTAGTGAGCGCGCGGGATCGACCATTCATGGGCGAGGTTGTCGACGGCGCGGTCATAGGCCTCTTCGGCCAGGATGCCCTTGTTGAGCGCGAAATCCTCGAACGCCTTGCGGGCATCCTCGCCGTCGCGTTTGCCGCTCAGAGCCTTGCGGCAGACCTCGATGGCGCCGGCGTGATCCAGATCGGGGATGCCGTTCCACTCGATCAGGATATCGTAGGCATCGAGGACGGTCGAAACCTCCCGCGGGAAGCCGAGGCCGACGAAGACGGAAACCGGCTGATCGAACTTGGGATCGTTCATCTGGTGCTCCTTTTGAAAGCGCTCTTTCCAACGCTTAAAGTGGGCAACACCGGGATCGGTTCTGTCACAAATGGAGACGGCGCGCAGAGGCTTCGTGAGAAGCGTGCTTCATGCCAACTGCCCGTTCGACGAGCTGTCGTCAGCTAAGCGCCTGACTTTGCTGGTGATCCCGGCAGGAATCGAACCTGCGACCTACAGATTAGGAATCTGCCGCTCTATCCTACTGAGCTACGGGACCACGCGGCCCGACACATAACCGCTTCTGTGCCTCGCGCCAAGAGCGAAGGTGCCGGAAGCGGCGGGCGCAATCCCGCTGCTCCGGTGCGTGGCCGGTCCGATACGGCGCGGCGGAAGCGGCGGCTCACGCCGCCAGCGCCGTCTCCGTCAGTTTCACCCAATAGCTGATGCCGTGGGAGATAACCTCGTCGTTGAAGTCATAGGCCGGGTGGTGCAGGCCGGCGCTGTCGCCGTTGCCGATGAAGATGAAGGCGCCGGGGCGAGCCTCCAGCATGTAGGAAAAATCCTCGCCGCCCATCACCGGCGGCATGTTGCGCAGAACGTGTCCTTCGCCAGCCACCGTCGCCGCCACGTCCGCCGCGAACACGGTTTCCTCGGCGTGGTTGAAGGTGACGGGATAGTTGGCGTCGTAATCGATGTTGATCTCAGCGCCATTGGCGGCGGCGAGCCCGGCGCACAGCGCGCGGATACGCTCCTCGGCCAGCTTCGCCACTTCCTTCTTCAGCGTCCGCACGGTCCCGGCGATCTCGGCCGTTTCGGGGATGACGTTGTAGGCGTCGCCGGCATGGAACTTGGTGACCGACACCACCACCGATTCGACCGGATCGGTGGAGCGCGAGGCGATCGTCTGCAAGGCGCCGACCAGCTGGCTGGTGATGACGATGGGGTCGATGGTGCCGTGCGGCATCGCCGCATGGCCGCCGCGCCCCTTGACGGTCATGGTGAACTCGGCGGTCGCGGCCATGATCGGGCCGGGACGCAGCGCGAACTGACCGACCGGCAGGCTCGGCATGTTGTGCATGCCGAACACCTTCTCGATGCCGAAGCGTTCCATCATGCCGTCCTTGACCATCTCGTTGCCGCCGCCGCCGCCTTCCTCCGCCGGCTGGAAGATGACGGCCACGGAGCCGGCGAAGTTGCGCGTCTCGGCGAGATACTTGGCTGCGCCCAGCAGCATGGCGGTGTGGCCGTCATGGCCGCAGGCGTGCATCTTGCCCGGCGTCACCGAGGCATAGGGCTTGCCGGTGATCTCGTTGATCGGCAAGGCGTCCATGTCGGCTCGCAGGCCGATCGTGCCACCTTCGCCGCGATTGCCGCGAATGATGCCGACGACGCCGGTCTTGCCGAGCCCCGTCACCACCTCGTCGCAGCCGAACGCCTTCAGCTTGTCGGTGACGAAGGCGGCGGTCTGGAACACGTCGAAGTTCAGTTCCGGGTTCTGGTGCAGGTGGCGGCGCCAACCGGCGACTTCCTCCTGCATCTCCGCGGCACGGTTCAGGATCGGCATCTGTCTCAGCTCGCTCTTGGCCGGCGCGTGCGGCCGGCAGGTTGCAATCGTGACCGGACCGCGCTTTGCCATCGTGAGGTCACATAGGCTAAATAGCACCGTCGCGCGGCGGTCCGACGGGGGAGGGTGGCCGCCTGACGGCGATCCCGTTTCGAAATCTTACGGAGAGCGGGGCAAGGACGGCAAGAGCGATTTCGGATTTGATGATGAGCCAAGGCATTTCCCTTACCTTTTCGCGCCGGCTGGCGGTTGCCGGCGCCTTGGCGGCGGTGACGCTGGCCGCTTCCGGTCCGGCGCTGGCCAATCCGTCCATCCTGTTCGACCTCGGCAGCGGCCAGGTGATCGAGCACGAGGACGCCTTCAAGCGCTGGTATCCGGCCTCGCTGTCGAAGCTGATGACGGCCTATGTCGCCTTCCGGGCGCTCCAGGCCGGCGAAGCGGCGCTCGATTCGCCGATCAAAGTGACCAAGCATGCCGCGGCCGAGCCACCGTCGAAGATGGGGCTCAAGCCCGGCACAGTGCTCAGGCTCGACACGGCGTTGAAGATGATGCTGGTGAAGTCGGCCAACGACATCGCCATGGCGGTGGCCGAGAACATCGGCGGCTCGCAAGCCGCCTTCGCCGAGCGCATGAATGCTGAGGCCGCGCGCCTCGGCATGGTCGGCTCGCATTTCGTCAATCCCAACGGCCTGTTCTCGCCCGAACAATACACCACGGCGCGAGACATCGCCGTGCTGGTGGCGGCGCTGAGGCGCGACTTCCCGCAATATGCGCCGTGGTTCTCCATCGAGGGCCTCGCCTTCGGCAAGAAGACGATCCCCAACTACAATCTTCTGATAGGCCGCTATGACGGCGCCGACGGCATGAAGACCGGTTTCGTCTGTCCCTCCGGCTTCAACCAGGTCGGCTCGGCGACGCGCGACGGCCGCACGCTGGTCGCCGTGGTGTTGGGCGAACAGACGGCGATCAGCCGCGCGGAGGCAGCCGCGCGCCTGCTCGACGTCGGCTTTGCCGTGCCGACGAAGGGCTCAACGACGCTGGCTTCGCTGCAGCCCTATGGCGACACCGAGACGGCGACCAACCTGCGCGACGTGGTCTGCCACAAGAAGTCGGCTGCGGAGCAATCGGAAGCGCCGCCGGCGAAACCCGAGGCGGATAAGCCGAAGTCGCCCTACCAGCAGAAGCTGGTGCATCCGACGCTGGTCGCGGTGAGCATCGGCGGCGCCACCGGCCCGGTGCCGAAGGCGATGCTGGATGCGGCCGGCAACCAGTATGCCGACGTGCCGATCCCCGGCTGGCGGCCGGACCTGCCGCCGCCAGCGGGCTTCGAGGTGTCCGCGGAAGGCGACCAGGCGGCGAAGAACTGACGACGATGGCCGTGTTCCCCATTCCCGTCACTGTGCTGACCGGCTTCCTCGGTGCCGGCAAGACGACGCTGCTCAACCGGCTGCTGAAAGATCCGTCGCTGGCCGACACCGCCGTCATCATCAACGAATACGGCGAGGTCGCCATCGATCACCTGCTGGTCGAGCAGGCGTCCGACGGCATCATCCAGCTTTCCGACGGCTGCCTGTGTTGCACGGTGCGCGGCGAACTGGTCGACACGCTGGCCGACCTCGTGGACCGCCTGCAGACCGGCCGGATCGAGAAGCTGGCGCGCATCGTCATCGAAACCACCGGGCTCGCCGATCCGGCGCCGGTGCTGCAATCGATCATGGGCCATCCGGCGCTGGTGCAGGCCTTCCGGCTCGACGGCGTCGTCACGCTGGTGGACGCCATCAACGGAACCGCCTCGCTCGACGTCCATGTCGAGGCGCTGAAACAGGCGGCGGTGGCCGACCGGCTGGTGTTGACGAAGACAGACCTTGCCGGTGCGAACGAGATCGAATCGCTCAAGGCGCGGCTCAAGGCGATCAATCCCGGCGCCCGCATCCTGGACACCGGAAAGGCCGACGCGGCCGACCTGCTCGACTGCGGCCTCTACGACCCGGCGACCAAGAGCGCCGACGTGCGCCGCTGGCTGGGCGAGGCGGCCGACGAGCACCATGGGCACGCGCATGGCGACGACCGTCATCACGGGCATGATCACGAAGGCCATGGGCATCACCACCATCGCCACGACGAGCGTGTGAAGACGCATGCGCTGGTGCATGACGGCGCGGTGCCGTTCACGGCCATCGAGGCTTTTCTCGACCTGCTGCGCTCGCAGCACGGCGACAAGCTGTTGCGCATGAAGGGCGTCATCGAGCTCGTGGAGGACCCGTCGCGGCCGCTTGTGATCCATGGCGTGCAACGGCTTCTGCATCCGCCGGCGCGACTGCCGGCCTGGCCCGACGAGCGGCGCGGCACGCGGCTGGTGCTGATCACGCTCGACATGCCGCCCGATTATGTCGAGCGGCTGTTCGCGGCGCTGACCAACAGGCCCCGGGTGGATACTCCCGACCGCGCGGTACTGGAGCACAATCCGCTGGCCATCGCCGGCCTGCCGCGATAGCGGCGCGACTCAAGTCATCGACAAGGCGGGGAAGCGCGGTTGGACGGCCCGTGGGCCGGTTATCTGCGCCTTGGCCCGGTCGGGTTGCGGCCCCATGGATTGGGTTTCGGTTCGACCGGCGGCACTTCGGGCTCGGCGGCTTCTCTGGATGCGCTGCCCCATGGGCCGGCGGGCGCCGCCTCTCCGGATGCCGGGCTTTTCGGCGCTGACGGTCGCGATGGCGGTGCGTCCGACCGCGCGGGCGCACGGTCCATCTCTTCGGCCATCGCCTGCAAGGCGGCTATACGGTTTTCGGTCGCCGGATGGGTCGAGAACAGCGAATCCATGCGCTCGCCGTGCAGCGGGTTGATGATGAACAGGTGCGCCGTGGCGGGGTTGCGCTCGGCGTCCGGGTTGCGGATCGCCTCTGCATTGCGGGCGATCTTCGCCAGCGCCGACGCCAGCCACAGCGGCCGGCCGGTGATCTCGGCGCCGCGCCGGTCGGCGGCGTATTCGCGGGTGCGCGACACTGCCATCTGCACGATCATTGCCGCAAACGGCGCGACGATGATCGCCACCAGCGTGCCGAGCATGCCCGCGCCGTTGTTGTTGCGGTTGCCGCCGAGGAAGAAGGCGAAGTTGCCCAGCATGGAGATGGCGCCGGCAAGCGTCGCGACGATGGTCATGGTCAGCGTGTCGCGGTGCTGCACATGGGCAAGCTCGTGCGCCACAACGCCCGCCACCTCCTCGTAGGACAGGCGCTGCAACAGGCCGGTGGTGGCGGCCACCGCCGCGTGTTCGGGGTTGCGGCCGGTGGCGAAGGCGTTCGGCTGCGGATTGTCGATCAGGTAGACGCGCGGCATCGGCAGGCCGGCACGCTGGCTGAGATCGCGCACGATGCCGTAATATTCCGGCGCGGACCTTTCATCGACCTCGACGGCGCGGTTCATCGCCAGCACCATCTTGTCGGCGTTCCAGTAGGAAAACAGGTTGGTGGCGGCTGCGATGGCCAGCGCGATCATCATGCCGCCCGATCCGCCGATGGCGAATCCCACGGCCATGAACAGCGCCGTCATGACGGCGAGAAGCATGGCGGTGCGCATCGTGTTCATCGTCTGCTCCGTGGTGGCCGGCGAGGGTCGAACCCGCGCCGCAGGTCCGCTATATGATGGTAAGAGATCGCAGCCGTTTCAATCCATGGAGGCAAGCGCGATGAGCGAACAAGGACCCCTGCCGGATTACCGCGTTACCGAGGTGCGTGCGAAGAAGCCGCTGACGCCGGCCGCCGAGCGCGCATTGGCCGAGGCGGCGGCGCGCCGCGAAGCCTATCTGGCGAGGGAAGCGGCCCTGCCGAAGGAACGCGGCGGACGCGGCGGCCTGGAACCCGGCCGCTATGGCGACTGGGAGGTGAAGGGGCTCACGGCGGACTTTTAATTCTCGTCCACGGGCCTACCGGTCGATGCGCGTCGACAGGATGATCGAGGAGAGTGTGCGCTCGACGCCTTCCATGGCGCCGATACTGTCCAGCAGCGCGTCGAGGTCGCTGATCGACGGCGATTCGACGATGACGATCATGTCGAAGCTGCCGCCGACGGAATGCAGCGTGCGCACCTGCGGCAGCGCGCGCAGGCTGCGCACCACGCCATCCGCCTTCTTCGGCGTGACGGTGAGCAGCACATGCGCCCGCACCAGGCCCTGCTCATATGCGGTGGACAGCCTCACCCCGTAACCGGCAATGATGCCGCGCGCCTCCAGCCGTTCGATGCGGCTCTGGACCGTGGTGCGCGACACGCCAAGGCGCCGCGCCAGCTCGGCGGTCGAGGCGCGTGCATTCTCGCGCAACAGGGCGATCAGCGCCTGGTCGGCATCGGTCGGCGTTTCGTAGGTCTTGCTCGTCATATCGTCTGAAAACCCGCTTCGGAACGACGAATCGCATGCTTCCTTTCGTCAGGCAAGCTGCCAGAATCGCTGCAGACCGAACGCGCCCGCGGATCGACGCCGGGCCGCAAGGGATTTTGAGGGAGATTGCCATGAAGGATATCGTTGTCGTCGGCGCGGGCAAGATCGGCTCGACCATCGCCGACATGCTGGCTGCCACGGGCGACTATCGCGTCACCATCGTCGACCGTTCCGCCGCCCAGCTCGCGGCGCTGGAGGTTCCCGCTGCCGTCGAGCGGCGCGAGACCGACATCGAGGCGGCCGGCGCGCTGGAGGCAGTGCTTGCCGGCAAGTTCGCGGTGCTCTCCGCCGCGCCCTTCCACCTCACCACGCGCATTGCCGAGGCCGCCGCTTCCGCCGGCGTCCACTACATGGACCTGACCGAGGACGTCGCCTCGACCCGCCGCGTCAAGGAACTGGCCAAGGATGCGAAGACCGCCTTCATCCCGCAATGCGGCCTTGCGCCGGGCTTCATTTCCATCGTCGCCAACGATCTCGCCAGCCGCTTCGACACGCTGGAGAGCGTCAGGATGCGCGTCGGCGCGCTGCCGCAGTACCCGTCCAATGCGCTGAACTACAACCTGACCTGGAGCACGGACGGCGTCATCAACGAATATTGCGAACCCTGCGAGGCGATCGTCGAGGGCGAGCTGGTCGAGGTGCCGCCGCTGGAGGAGCGCGAGGAGTTCTCGCTCGACGGCGTCACCTACGAGGCCTTCAACACCTCTGGCGGGCTGGGCACGCTGGCCGAGACCCTGAAAGGCAAGGTGCGCACGCTGAACTACCGCACCATCCGCTATCCCGGCCATGCCGCGATCATGAAGGCGCTGCTCAACGACCTCGGCCTGCGCCATCGCCGCGACGTGCTGAAGGACATTTTCGAGAGCGCGCTGCCGGCTACCATGCAGGACGTAGTCATCGTTTTCGTCACGGTCTCCGGCCGAAAGAACGGCCGCCTCTTGCAGGAAACCTACGCCAACAAGGTCTATTCGCAGCGCGTCGGCGCTTCGGTGCGCAGCGCCATCCAGATTACCACGGCGTCCGGCATCTGCGCGGTGCTCGACATGCTGGCCGACGGCAGCCTGCCGGCGAAGGGCTTTGTCCGTCAGGAGGACATCGCGCTCGACACCTTTCTCGCCAACCGCTTCGGCCACGCCTATGCGCAGCACGAGGGGCTGACCCGGCTGGCGAGCTGAGCGGCACTTTTCGCGCCGAACAGAAAATAAGAGGGGGAGAAGAAAGGCTCGTTCCGGCAACGGAACGAGCCTTTTGCTATATATGCAGCGCGTGGCCGAGCGTCTTCAGCGCCGCCTCGGCGAAAGCCTCGCTCTGTGTCGGGTGCGCATGGATGGTGCCAGCGATGTCCTCCAGTCGCGCTCCCATCTCGACGGCGAGCGAAAACGCCGCCGACAGTTCCGACACGCCGGTGCCGACTGCCTGCACGCCCAGCACCAGATGGTTGTCGGCGCGGGCGACGACGCGGACGAAGCCGTCCTCGCCCTGCAAGGTCATGGCGCGGCCATTGGCGGCGAAGGGGAACAGGCCGGTCTTGACCTCGATGTTTCGGGCCTTGGCCTCCTCCGGCGACAGGCCGACCGAGACGATCTCTGGATCGGTAAAGCAGACGGCCGGAATCGCGCGCTTGTCCCAACTGCGCTTGTGGCCGGCGACGATCTCGGCCACCATTTCGCCCTGCGCCATGGCGCGGTGCGCCAGCATCGGCTCGCCGGTGACGTCGCCGATGGCGTAGACGCCGCGCATCGATGTGCGGCACTGGTCGTCGATGCGGATAAACTTTCCGGCCATGTCGAGGTCGATCTGGTCGAGGCCCCAGCCGTCGGTGACCGGCTTGCGGCCGACGGTGACGAGCACATGATCGGCGGCGATCTTCTTCTCGGCGCCGTCCGCCGTCTCGACCAGCAGCGCGTCACCCTTCTTTGACAGACCCTTGGCCTTGGCGCCCGTCAGCACCTCGACGCCGAGCGCCGCCAGCCGCTTGGCCACCGGCCGGGTCAGTTCGGCGTCGTACTGGGCCAGAATGCGCGGCAGCGCCTCGACCACCGTCACCTTCGCGCCCATCTTGGCGAAGGCGGTGCCGAGTTCCAGCCCGATATAGCCACCGCCGACGACGGCCAGCCTTTCCGGTATCTGCGGCAGGGACAGCGCTTCGGTCGACGAAATGACCGGTCCGCCGAAGGGCAGGAACGGCAATTCGACCGGCGCCGAGCCGGTAGCGATGACGACCGTCTCCGCCTTGATGATCTGTTCGCCGGTCTCGGTTTCCACCGTGACGGTCTTGCCGTCCCGGAACGTCGCCCATCCCTGGACGTATTTGACCTTGGCCTTCTTCAGCAGGCCGGCGACGCCGCTGTTCAGCCGGCTGACGATACCGTCTTTCCAGCCGACCGTTTTGCCGAAATCGAGGGCGGGCTTGGCGGCTGAAATGCCGAGCGGGTTGTTGCCGGCGGCGGCGTGCAGCGCTTTCTCGAATTCTTCCGCCGCATGGATCAGGGCCTTGGAGGGAATGCAGCCGACATTGAGGCAGGTGCCGCCGGGCTTGCCGGCCTCGACGATGACGGTATCCAGCCCGAGCTGGCCGGCGCGGATGGCTGAGACATAGCCGCCCGGTCCTGCGCCGATGACGAGCAACTTGCAGGAGATTTCTTTCATCGCATCAGCCCTCGACGAAAATCAGCGCAGGCGTCTCCATCAGCGCCTTGATGCGCTGGACGAACACCGCCGCGTCCCAGCCGTCGATGACACGGTGGTCGAAGGACGACGACAGGTTCATCATCTTGCGCGGGATGAATTGCGTGCCGTCCCAAACTGGCCGAACCATCATCTTGTTGACGCCGACGATGGCGACTTCCGGGTGGTTGATGACCGGCGTCGTCACCACGCCGCCCATCGCGCCGAGCGAGGTGATGGTGATCGTCGAGCCGGAAAGCTCCTCGCGCGTCGCAAGGCCGGCCTTGGCGGCTTCCGCCAGCCGGTTGACCTCGGCGGCACAGCCCCACAGGTCCAGCGCCTCGGCGTGATGCACGACCGGCACCACCAGCCCGGCCGGCGTCTGCGCGGCGATGCCGATATGGACGCCGCCATGCTGATGGATGACGCCGGCCTCGTCGTCGAACAGGGAGTTCAATTGCGGCTGCTCGGCGATCGCCTTCACCATAGCGCGCATCAGGAAGGGCAGCAGCGTCAGCTTGGGGCGGTCGGCGCGCTTTTCCTTGTTGAGCGCGGCGCGCAGGTCTTCAAGTGCCGTGACATCAACCTCCTCGACATAGGTGATGTGCGGTATGCGCGATTTGGCGATGCGCATCTTTTCCGCGATCTTGCGACGAAGGCCGACGACCTTGATTTCCTCGACGGCATCGTTGCGCGCGAGGCCGCCGCTGGTCGCGGGCGCTGCCTGCGGGCCGCGGGCGAAGAAGGTGTCGAGGTCTTCATGCGTGATGCGGCCGGCAGGACCGCTGCCCGCGACCTGGCGCAGGTCGATGCCGGCCTCTTTGGCGCGAAGGCGGACGGCGGGGGAGGCGAGTGGCTTTTCACCTTCGGGACGGGGGGAGCCGGTGGTGCGAGATGTGCTTTTCATGTCGGAGGTGGGTTTACCCCCACCCCTAACCCCTCCCATCAAGGGGAAGGGGGGCTCTATCGGCGATGCGCTCCCAATCGAAACTTCGCGCGAAGACGACATTTCCGGCTCAATGGTAGCTTTCGATGTCGGGGCACGTTCCCCTCCCCCTTGAGGGGAGGGGTTAGGAGTGGGGGTATCTTTCGCGCCGTCAGCGGATTCGGCTTGCGCCTTTGAAGCCGCCTCGTCTTCCTTCACATTCCCGTCGCCTGCCACTTTCAGTCGCACGACGGGCGAGCCGATGGCGACCGTGTCGCCAATCTCGGCACCCAGCCACAGAACCTCGCCGTCGACGGGCGAGGGGATTTCCACCGTCGCCTTGTCGGTCATGACGGCGGCCAGCATCTGGTCTTCGCGTACAAGGTCGCCGACCTTGACGTGCCATTCGACAAGCTCGGCCTCGGCAACGCCCTCGCCGACGTCGGGAAGCTTGATGACGTGCTCGCCCATGCCTCAGGCCTCCATGGTTTCAATGAGCGCCCGGCCGACGCGCGCGGGGCCGGGGAAATAATCCCACTCCTGCGCGTGCGGATAGGGCGTGTCCCAGCCGGCGACGCGCGCCACCGGTGCCTCCAGATGATAGAAGCAGTGTTCCTGCACCAGTGCGGCCAGCTCGGCGCCGAAGCCGGAGGTCATCGTCGCCTCGTGCACGACGACGCAGCGGCCGGTCTTTTTCACCGAGGCGACGATGGCGTCGAGATCGAGCGGCAGCAGCGTCCTGAGGTCGATCACCTCGGCGTCGATGCCGGTTTCCTCGGCTGCCGCCTGCGCCACATAGACCATGGTGCCGTAGGCGAGCACGGTGACGGCTGCGCCCGGCCGCCGCACCACCGCCTTGCCGAGCGGCACGGTGTAGTGGCCGTCCGGCACTTCGCCGAGTTCATGCTTGGACCACGCCGTCACCGGCCGTTCGTGATGGCCGTCGAAGGGACCGTTATAGAGCCGCTTCGGTTCGAGGAAGATCACCGGATCGGGGTCTTCGATCGCCGCGATCAGCAAGCCCTTGGCGTCGTGGGGGTTGGACGGCACGACCGTCTTCAGGCCGGAGACGTGAGTGAACAGCGCTTCCGGGCTCTGGCTATGCGTCTGGCCGCCGAAGATGCCGCCGCCGGTGGGCATCCTGACCACGATAGGACATGTGAAGTCGCCGTTGGAGCGGTAGCGCAGGCGCGAGGCTTCCTGGGTAAGCTGATCGTAGGCCGGGTACATGTAGTCAGCGAACTGAATCTCGACGCAGGGCCGCAAGCCGTAGGCGGCCATGCCGATGGCGGTGCCGACGATGCCGCTTTCGTTGATGGGCGCATCGAAGCAGCGGCTCTTGCCGTATTTCGCCTGCAGTCCTTGCGTGCAGCGGAAGACGCCGCCGAAGAAGCCGACATCCTCGCCGAACACCACCACCTTCTCGTCGCGCCCCATGGAGACATCCATGGCGTCGCGGATGGCCTCGATCATCGTCTTGCGGGCCATGTTTACACTCCCGCCTGCTGGCGCTGGCGCCGAAGGTGCGGCGGCATTTCTGCGTAGAGGCCCTCGAACATGTCGCGCACCGAAGGCTTGTTGCCGGAATGCAGCGTGCCGTGCTTTTCTGCCTCGCGCTGGGCGGCGATCACCGTGTCGAGGATTTCGGCCTCCGCTTGCGCGTGGCGTTCGTCCGACCAGACGCCGCGCAGGACGAGATGGTTCTTCAGCCGCACGATAGGGTCGCCGAGCGGCCAGGCGTCCGATTCCGCCTTCGGACGATAGGCGGACGGGTCGTCGGAGGTCGAATGAGCGCCGGCGCGATAGGTGACGTGCTCGATCATCGTCGGGCCGAAATTGGCGCGCGCCCGCTCCGCCGCCCATTTCGCCACGGCATGGACGGCGAGATAGTCGTTGCCGTCGACGCGCAGAGCCGGGATGCCGAAGCCGAGGCCGCGCGCGGCGAAGGTTCCGGCGCCGCCGCGGGCGATACCCTGGAAGGTCGAGATAGCCCACTGGTTGTTGACGACGTTGAGGATGACGGGCGCCTTGTAGGTGGAGGCAAAGACCAGCGCGGAATGGAAATCGCTCTCCGCCGTCGAGCCGTCGCCGATCCAGGCCGCGGCGATCTTCGTGTCGCCGCTGATCGCCGAAGCCATCGCCCAGCCGACCGCCTGGACGTATTGCGTGGCAAGGTTGCCGGAGATCGAGAAGAAGCCGTGCTCCTTCGAGGAATACATGATCGGCAGTTGCCGCCCCTTCAGCGGGTCCGCCTCGTTGGAATAGATCTGGTTCATCATGGTGACCATCGGGTAGCCGCCGGCGATGAGCAGCCCCGCTTGCCGATAGGTCGGGAAATTCATGTCGCCCGGCGAAAGCGCCTTGCGGAAGGCGGTGCTGACCGCCTCTTCGCCCAGATGCTGCATGTAGAAGGAGGTCTTGCCCTGCCGCTGCGCCATCTGCATGCGGGCGTCGAAGGCGCGCAGCGTCATCATGTGGCGCAGGCCTTCCAGCAGTTCGTCGTCGGTCAGCAGGCCGGCCCACGGACCGACCGCTTCGCCGGAGCGGTTCAGCACTCGGATGATGGAGAAAGCGAGGTCGCGGATGTCCCGAGGATCGACGTCGATGGGCGGGCGCGGCACCGAGCCCGCCTTGGGGATGGGAACGTTGGAGAAATCGGGCGTGCCGCCGGGGCGCACCTCCGGCTCCGGAACGTGAAAACGCAGAGCGTCAGTCATGACCGTCCTCCTCCCGTCGGCGCGATCTTCGCACATCCTGACCGCCAAGGCAGCGGCAATCCATTGCCGCCCGCAGGCGTCAGCGTGAGCGCCGAATGTGACAGGAAACAGACGTAATTTCCCGTCTTTCGCATGAGGCTTGCGGCAATAAACCGGCTCGGCGTATGGCTGCTCCGGCATGAAAATGCCGTGCCTCCTTCGAGGCTCGCTGCGCTCGCACCTCGGGATGACGACCGTTTGCACTGCGACCTCTGTGAAAACACCAAGGCACCGCTCACGCCTCAGAACGGAAGCGGCACCTCCCTCCCTCACCCTGAGGTGCGAGCGTAGCGAGCCTCGGAGGACGCGCGGCCAGCCCTCGACATGACCGACCCCTGTGGTAGAGCGAAGCCATGGCGCAGAAAAAGGCATTCGAGGTCGATTCGTGGCTGGCGCGGCCGGACCCGCGCTTTACCATCGTGCTGATCTACGGGCCGGATCGCGGGCTGGTCTCGGAACGCGCGCGCGGCTTCGCCGAGAAGACCGGCCTGCCGCTCGACGACCCCTTCACGGTGGTGAAGCTGGACGCGGGCGAGACCGAGCGCGACGAGGGACGGCTGCTGGACGAGGCGCGCACCGTCTCGATGTTCTCCGACCGGCGGTTGTTGTGGGTGCGCAATGCGGGAGCGCAGAAAAGCCTGGCGGAAGACGTCAAGGCGCTGGTGGCCGAGCCTCCGCGCGACGCCATCGTGCTGATCGAGGCCGGCGATCTGAAGAAGGGCGCCACCCTGCGCAGCGCGGTGGAAGGTGCTGCCTCGGCGATGGCGCTGCCCTGCTATGCAGACGAGGCGCGTGACGTCGACGGCGTCATCGATGCCGAATTGCAAAAGGCCGGCATGACGATTTCGCTGGAGGCGCGGCAGGCGCTGCGCCGCAATCTCGGCGGCGACCGGCTGGCGACGCGCGGCGAGATCGAGAAGCTGGTTCTTTATTGCCATGGACAGGACGCGATAGGCCTGGAGGACGTGCGGGCGCTGGCCGGCGACGTCTCTGGCCAATCCTTCGACGATGCGGTGGACGCCGTGCTCGAAGGCCGGATCGACGCCTTCGACGCCGCCTTCACGCGTCAGTGCCAGGCCGGCACCCATCCCTTTGTGGCGCTGTCGGCCGCCATGCGGCAGTTGCAGGCGATCCAGGTCATGCGTGCCAAGATGGAGGCGGAGGGCCGCAACGCGGCGGCCATCGTCGCAGGCCACAGGCCGCCGGTGTTCTTCGCCCGCCGCAAGCTGGTGGAAAAGGTGCTGGAGCGCTGGAGCGGCGAAGGTCTGGCGCGCGCGCTGGAGCGATTGCAGGGCGCGGTGTTGCAGACGCGTCGCCGCCCCGACCTGTCGACACCGTTGGCCAGGCAGGCGCTGCTTGCCATCGCCGCCGAAAGCGCCCGGCTCGGGCGTAGCGGCGGACGTTAGGATTTAGTGGTCCTTCGGCCTGTTCGCTTCGAAGGCAGCCTGCTTTTCCGGCGACGCCTCGGTCTGGTGTAGCGCCTGCCATTCCGCGTAGGGCATGCCGTAGACGATCTCGCGCGACTCCTCCTTGGAGAGCGCGACGCCTTCGGCCTCCGCCGCCTCGCGATACCAGTTGGACAGGCAGTTGCGGCAGAAGCCGGCGAGGTTCATCAGGTCGATGTTGTGCACGTCGGTGCGCTCGCGCAGGTGATCGACAAGCCGGCGGAAGGCGGCGGCCTCGAAATCGCGCTGCTGCTCCGGGGTAAGCCCGGGGGTGAGCTTGTCCATGGCGTTGCTCCTTTCGCTGCGCCGCCGGCCGCTTACAGCGGACCGGTGCGCGAGCCGTACATCTTGATCTCATGTATATCGGCACGGGCGTTGATCGCTTCAACGATCGGCGCCAGCCGCGCTGCCCAGTCGAGCGCTCCGGCCTGTTCCGCGACGAGGTCCTGCCGAATTTCGATCAGCGCGTGGGCGAAGCCATTGACGATGGCGTGCCTGAACATGGTGTCGCCTCGCAGTGCGCCGTCATAGGGTTCGTTGTCGCCGACGACGAGATTCTTGTCCGCCGCCAGCGCCTCGATCAGCGGGCGCGGAGCGCGGTCGTCCTTGTCCCACAGGATGCCGACATGCCAGGGCCGCACGATCCCCTGCATGACCGGCGTGAAGGAATGGACAGAGAAGATGAAGGGGGCCTTGCCGCCCGCCTCCGCCACCGAGGCGATCGTTGCCGCCACGGCGTCGTGATAGGGACGGTAGAAGCGGTCCAGCCGCCGCTCGCGCTCCTGCGGCGCCATCGGGTAGTTGCCCGGCACGACGGTGCCGTCATAAAGCTGGCGGATCAGCGTCGGGTCGTCCTCGCCGCGGTTGGGATCGATGAGCAGGCGCGAGAAATTGGACAGCACCGCCGGCGCGTCGAGAAGGGCCGCCAGTTCGCGCGTCACCGCCTCCACGCCGATGTCGTAGGCGATGTGGCGGTCGAACTCCGTCGCCGGCAGGCCGAGATCGCCGTAGTCTTCGGGCAGGGTGCGGCGCGCGTGGTCGGCGACGAGCACGAGCCCCTTTGTCCGGTCGCCCTCGATCAGGTCGAAGGGCGAAAAGGCGGTGGATCGGGTCATCGGCAGATCAATCGGGGCGGGGTTCGTTCGTTGGCGATGCGGCTTCTCCGTCTTTTCACGAAGCTCCCTCTTGCGCAACGCCGTTGTTTGGCCACGGTTTTTGCAAGAAACTGTTTCGCGCTAATCGAGAATCGCGCCGTTTGCCTTCTAAATCGATTGGAATTGGACCGGCGGGCGCGTTGACATGAGTCGGGACTTTGCCGAAAAGGGGCGACAGAACATGGTGACGTGGTTCCCGAGAGGTTTGAGGATGGTTCTCGCCGGCAGGCTGCGCGCGCGCAGGGTGGTGCCCCTGTCGCTTCCGTTGCTCGCCGCCTGTGCGTTTCCGCTTCTCGCCGCCTCGCCGGCGCGGGCCGATTTCCGCGTCTGCAACGCCACGCAGAACCTCGTCGGCGTCGGCATCGGCTACCGGGCCAAGGCCGGCTGGATCACCGAGGGCTGGTGGCACATCGAGGGCTCGACCTGCAAGACGCTGATCGAGGGGCCGCTGTCGTCGCGTTTCTACTATCTCTACGCCGAGGACGCCGAGCGCGGCGGCCGCTGGGACGGTCCGATCTCGATGTGCGTGGCGGAGAAGGAATTCAAGATCGCCGGCGTCACCGACTGCGTGGCGCGCGGTTTCCAGCGCGCCGGCTTCCAGGAATACGACACGGGCGAGCAGTCGAGCTGGATGGTCCAGCTCACCGACCAGCCCGCAACCGACGGCGCACCCGCCGCGCCGGGAAATTGAAGGTCAATGAGACGCAGCCGCAAGGTCAAGATCCTCGCCACCATCGGTCCGGCCTCCTCGGACGAGGCGATGCTGAAGAAGCTGTTCGAGGCCGGTGCGGACGTGTTCCGCATCAATATGAGCCATGCCGACCATGACCTCATGCGCACGCTGGTCGGCCGCATCCGCAAGGTCGAGAAGGCGGTCGGCCGGCCTATCGGCATTCTCGCCGACCTGCAGGGGCCGAAGCTGCGCGTCGGCAAGTTCGCCAACGGTCGCGAGGCGCTGAAGGTCGGCCAGACCTTCACGCTGGACGACAATCCCGAGCCCGGCGATTCCACCCGTGTCTTCCTGCCGCATCCGGAAATCCTCGCCTCCGTCGAGCCCGGCCACCGGCTGCTGATCGACGACGGCAAGCTGGCGCTGAAGGCGGTCGAGACGGACGGCAGGCGCATCGTATGTACGGTCGTTGCCGGCACCGCGATCTCCGACAAGAAGGGCGTGTCGCTGCCCGACACCGTGCTGCCGGTGGGTGCGCTGACGGAAAAGGACCGCAAGGACCTCGATGCGGTGCTGGCCGCGGGCGTCGACTGGGTCGCGCTCTCCTTCATCCAGCGGCCCGAGGACCTGGCCGAAGCGCGCAAGATCGCGCGCGGCCGCGCGCTTCTTTTGTCGAAGATCGAGAAGCCGCAGGCGATGGCGCGGCTGGACGAGATCATGGAACTGTCGGACGCGCTGATGGTCGCGCGCGGCGACCTTGGCGTCGAGATGCCGCTGGAGGCGGTGCCCGGCATCCAGAAGCAGATCACCCGCGCCGCGCGCCGTGCCGGCAAGCCGGTGGTGGTGGCGACCCAGATGCTGGAATCGATGATTTCCGCACCGGTGCCGACGCGCGCCGAGGTGTCGGACGTGGCGACGGCCGTGTTCGAGGGCGCCGACGCCGTCATGCTGTCGGCCGAATCGGCCGCCGGCGCCTATCCGGTCGAGGCGGTGGCGACGATGAGCCGTATCGCCGAGCAGGTCGAGCGCGACCCGACCTACGCCGCCGTCATCAACGGCCAGCGCTCGGTGCCCGAAGCGACCGGCGCCGACGCCATTTCGCTCGCGGCGCGCGAGATCGCCGAGACGCTGAAACTGTCGGCGATCGTCACCTATACGGCCTCCGGGACCACCGGCCTGCGCGCCGCGCGCGAGCGGCCGCAGGTGCCGATCATCGCACTGTCGCCGATCCTCGACACGGCGCGGCGGCTGTCGCTCCTGTGGGGAACGCATTGCGTGGTGACGGAAGACGCCCGCGACCTCGACGACATGGTCGAGCGCGCCTGCCGCATCGCCATCGAGCAGGATTTCGGCGAGCCCGGCGACCGCATCATCATTACCGCCGGCGTGCCGCTGAGGACGCCAGGCTCCACCAACATGCTGCGGATTGCCTATATCGGCACTGACGGGAAGGGCGGGAGATAAGGCAGCAGGACATTAGGGTAATATGGCAGTAGGGAAAGCTTGACGCGGATGTACGGCGGTTCGACCTTACTGCCTTACTGCCTTACTGCCTTACTGCCTTACTGCCTCAGATTCCTTCCCCCGCCAGTTCCTCCGACAGCGTCGCCACCTGGTTCTGGGCGCTGCGGAGCATCGGGTAGATGTCGAGCACGCGCTGCCAGGCCTGCAGCGCCTGTTCCTTGCGGCCGGTGTCGGCCATGATCTGCGCGAGGCCGGATATGGCGCCGAAATGGCGCGGTTCCAGTTGCAGCGTGCGGTCGATGTCGGCCATCGACTTGCCGTAGTTCTTCATGATGTAGTGCAGCGTGGCGCGGCGGTTCCAGCCCTCGGCATAGGTGGGCTGCAAGGTCACCACCTGGTCGAGGAAATCCAGCGCGACGGCGTATTTCTTGTCCTCGATCGCCTTTTGCGACCACTGCATCATCAGGTCGATGGACGCGCTGCCTGAGTGGTTCCACTCGTCGTAGATCCGTGCTGCGGTCCGCTCGGCGGCCTTTTCGTTGCGCTCACGCTTGAGGTTGGAAAACAGCGCGTCGAGCCGCTGCTCGCGGGTCTGCGGCGCACGGCTTGCCGGTGCACCGTCCTGCGCCGGTGTCGCGGCCACGGACGGGACGGCTGTGGAAAGCAAAAGGGCCGCGCAGACGGCAAGAACGATCCGCATGCGCAGAATCTAGCTCCGCGCACCGGATCGTCAAACTGAATTTCGCGTGAAAGACGCGGCGCAGCCATCAAGGCCGCGCGGCGTGCTCAGCCCTGGCGGGCCTTGTAGCGCGGGTCGGTCTTGTTGATGATGTAGATGCGGCCCTTGCGGCGGACCAGACGGTTGTCCCGGTGCCGCGCCTTCAACGCCTTGAGCGAGTTCTTGATCTTCATGGTCTTGCCCGTCAGTTCGTGCCCGTTCGGGCCAACCAAAAGGCGCGCTCGCGAAAGCGCGCCCGTTCCGTGGCAGGCTCATAGACGAGGAAGCTCGGCCCTGTCAACCGCACGCACGCCAAAACACTGGTCGGGCATGGCGGCCGCGGCCTTCAGCGCCGGGCGATGCGGGTGAAGTGGCCCATCTTGCGGCCGGGTCGTGCCTCGGCCTTGCCATAGAGATGCAGCATGACGTCCGGCTCGGCCAGCAGTGCCGGCGCGCGCAGGATGTCGTCGCCGATCAGGTTTTCCATCACGCAGTCGGCATGGCGCGCGGCCGAGCCGAGCGGCAGGCCGGTGACGGCCCGGATATGCTGCTCGAACTGCGAGACGAGGCAGGCGGCTTCCGTCCAGTGGCCGGAATTGTGGACGCGCGGGGCGAGTTCGTTGGCGAGCAGCGAGCCGTCGGCCAGGACGAAGAACTCGACGCCGACGACGCCGACATAATCGAGCGCGTCAAGGATTTTCCGGGCGGCCTCGTGCGCCGCGGCGGCGGTCTGCGGCGCGATCGTCGCCGGCAGCGTGGAGGTGTGCAGGATGCCGTCGCGGTGGACGTTCTCGGCCGGATCGTAGGCGACGACCGCGCCGCTTGCCGCGCGTGCGGCGATGACGGAAATCTCGCGCTCGAAGGGCACCAGTTCCTCGAGGATCAGCGGCACGTTGCCCATCGCCTCGCAGGTGCCGGAATAGCCGCCGGCCTCCATGTTGCGGAAGACGCGCTGACCTTTGCCGTCATAGCCGAGGCGGCGCGTCTTCAACACACCGCTGCCGCCGAAGGCGGAAAGCGCTTGTGTCAGTTGCGCGTCGTCGTCGACCGGATGGAAGCGCGCCGTGGCGATGCCGATATCGTTCAGGAAGGTCTTTTCCACCAACCGGTCCTGCGCCATTTCCAGAGCGCGCGGCGGTGGTTGCACCGGAACGCTTGCGGCCAGAGATTGCGCTGCAGCGACAGGCACGTTCTCGAACTCGTAGGTGACGACGGAGGAAGCGGCGGCAAGCTCGGCAAGAGCGGCCGGATCGTCATAGGCGGCGACGATCTGCCGGTTGGCGACCTGCGCCGCCGGGCAGTCCGGCTGCGGTTCCAGCACGACGGTGCGGTAGCCCAGCCGGGCGGCCGCCATGGCGAGCATGCGGCCGAGCTGGCCGCCGCCGACGATGCCGACCGTCGCGCCGGCGGGCAGTGCTGCACTCACGCCTCGTCTCCCGGCTCCAGCGCCACCTTCGCAGTCTGCGCGGCGCGCCAGGCGTCCAACCGCTCGGCAAGCGCGGTATCGGAAAGGGCCAGCACCGCAGCGGCGAGCAGGGCTGCGTTGGCCGCGCCGGCCTTGCCGATGGCCAGCGTGCCGACCGGGATGCCGGCTGGCATCTGCACGATGGAGAGCAGCGAATCCTGTCCCGACAGCGCCTTCGATTCCACCGGCACGCCGAAGACGGGCAGGGGGGTGAGTGCTGCGGTCATGCCGGGCAGGTGGGCAGCACCACCAGCGCCGGCGACGATGACCTTGTAGCCGGCGGCCCTGGCCCCCCTGGCGAAGTCGTAGAGGCGCTCGGGCGTGCGGTGGGCCGAGACGATCAGGCTTTTGTGGGAGACGCCGAGCAGGTCGAGCGTCTCCGAGGCGTGCCGCATGGTCGCCCAGTCGGACTGGCTGCCCATGATGATGGCGACGTCGGCACGCTGATCGGTCAAGGCCGGCCTCCTGTCCAGAAAGGCCGCGCCTTAGCGGAAATCGGCCGTCGTCGCAAGGACGGGCAGCCGATGCCGTCTGTTCTACCAGCGCGTCAGGCCGAGCAGCTTCTCGCCGAGCGGGGTCAGCTGCGCGGTTTGGGCATTGTGCTTTTCCCACTCGCGCGGGTCGCCGGGGAAGGCGTCGCGCTTCGGGTGGTCGCGTTCGCGCCACAGCCGGATGCGCTCCTGCCGCACCGTCTCGTCGTTCCACTCGGCCGGGTGCATGGAGATATATTGCGCCATGCGCACCCGGTTGTCCGAATGGTTGGGCCGCACGCCATGCGCCAGCAGCGAATTGAAGATCATCAGGTCGCCCGGCTCCATGTCGATGTTGACGACAGACAGGCCGGTCATGTCGGGATGCATCGGGTCGCGGTCGGCCGGCTGCGTCTTCACCCATTCCTCGAAATGCTCGAAAAGGTAGGGCACGCACTGGAAGCCACCGACGTCGCCATCCTGCTTCTTCAGGCTCAGCACACCCTGCACGCCGATCGGCAGCGGCCGGATCGAAGTATCCACGTCCCAGTGGATGAAGCCGTTGGGGTTGCCCTTGACCTTCTTCGGCGGGTTCAGGTTGGCGCGGTCGATGGTGACCCACAGGTCCTCGCGGTCCCAGATGTCGACGAAGGTGTCGTAGATGCGCTGCTCCATGCGGTTGTCCCAGAGATACTGGTGATTGTAGATCTCCAGCATCCCGGTGTTGTTCAGCTCCTTCATCTTGTGTTCGCGCCGCTGCGGCGCATACCAGGTCGAAGGGTCTTCGGGGTCCTTCTCGTCAAACTTCCACAGCAGATCGGCAAGGCGTTCCACATTCGCCGCAGGCACCGCCTGACGGACAATGACATAGCCCTTCGTCGTCCAGTGCTCCCAGTCGGCCTTCGACAGGACGCGCAGCGGCAGGGTCTTGCGGATATCCTTCAACTGCGTCGTGGCGGTCGTGGTCGGATGGCTGTCGCGCTTGAGCGCCGCGGTGGCTTGCATGTCGATCTCCCATCGTGGTCTTCCTGAACATCAGGCAATGGCGGCAGAATAGGCGGTCCGGCGCCGGGATGTTGTCGAAGGCTGGCAAATTCCGATACTATTCCGGCGTTTTGAATGAGATCGATGCCGGATGAAGCCCTATCTTGAGCACTTGTCGCCGCCACCGGATGCGTCATGGAGCCTGCTCAACCGCCGGCTCGACGACGCCATCCCGTTCGAGTGGCATCATCATCCCGAGTTCGAGCTGACGCTGACGCTCAATTCGCGCGGCCAGCGCTTCATCGGCGATCATGTCGGCGACTACGGCCACGGCGACCTCGTTCTGGTCGGGCCCAACCTTCCGCATACCTGGGCTTCGCGCGAAAAAGTCGATCCGGCCGTTCCGCACGTCGCGCTGGTGTTCTGGTTCCGCAGGGAATGGATCGAAGGTCTGATCGGCGGTTCGGTGGAACTGCGGCCGATTGGGCGTCTCGTCGGCCGCGCCGCGACCGGCCTGGCGTTCGACAGCCGCCTCGGGCAGGCGCTGGCCGCCGATTTCGAGGCGATCTTCGCCCGTTCGCCCGCCGGGCGCTTCCTCGGCCTGATCGATATCCTGCTGCGAATCGCGGATGCCGACGACGGCAGGCCGCTGTCGGCGACGGTGCCCCGGCATGTCGAAGGCGACCGCATCCGCCTGGACCGTGTCCTGCAACATCTCCACCGGCACTATCATCGGCAGGTTTCGATGGAGGAGTTGGCCAAGGTCGCGGCCCTCAGCCCATCCGGCCTGCACCGCATGTTCCGCAAGCACACACAGGCCAACGTCTCCGACTACCTGATCGGCCTGCGGATCGGCGAGGCATGCTCGCGCCTGTCGGGCACGGACCAGCCCATCCAGCACATCGCGGCGGAAGTCGGCTACGCCTCGCTCGCCAATTTCAACCGGCAGTTCCGGCGCCTGCGCGGCATGTCGCCGCGTCAGTACCGTTCGTCGTTTTCCCGTTGAAAAGGGGCAGGCGTCGCCTGCCGCGCGGTCAGGCGATGATGTCGGGGATGATCCGGTCTTCCAGCGCGCTCAGACGATCCTTGAGGAGGAGCTTCTTCTTCTTCATGCGCTGAATCTGCAACGGGTCGCAGCCGGTCGCGATCATGGCGTTGATGGCCGCGTCGAAATCGGCGTGTTCCTGTTTCAGCCGCGCGAATTCGAGACGAATCTCGGCCTGTTCCTGTTCCGACATGGCCACCGTTCTGCAGTCTGCGGATGCCGGAGGCATCCAAAGGCGGGGCCGGCCCGAAGCATCTCCCCGCCGGCGCGAACGCCTTATCACATTTCACAATGTCGGGAAATGCTACCAAGCTGTATTCGACATCCGGGAACGATGATGGCAGACTGTCATCCAGCCGTCATGAAGGCACCTGCGGTGGACTACGCCTTCGGCGGTTGCAATCGAGGAAACCATGAAAGGGAGAACCAATCATGTCTCTTGCATCCCATCTTGATGAGCTGAAGAGGAAGCATGGCGACATCGAGCGCGAGATCGATGAAGCGATGCTGCACCCCTCGGTGGACGATCTCGAGATCGCCAACCTCAAGCGACGCAAGCTGGCCATCAAGGACGAGATTGAGAAACTCAAGATAGAGCCGACGACCCACTGACGACATCCTTGCCATAGACGCGAACGCCCCCGGGGCGACGCGAAAACCGGCTCCAGCGGCAAACTGTCGCTGGAGGACGGATTTTGCGGTTGATTTCAAGCCCTCCGTGCGATCGCGACGATTGGTTCGACGCAACGACAGCGTTCTGCGCGGCGGTCGAGGTTCTCCCGCCTGCATGCGACCTGTAGCCTAATTTGCCGTCGCGTCCGGCCGTTGCCCCGTCATCGGCATTGACAAGCCGCATTTCGTCCGCCACCTCATGCGCGGATTTCCATGTGCGCGGACGGCCATCCCTTTTACGGCCGGGCGCCGAACCGGGCACAGTTCGCCCTCAATCGGGACCGCCGGCATGACCGGATATTTTTCTTCCCCTTTCCCGCGCCGTGCCTCGGTTGGCGTCGATGTCGGCGGCGTCATGGTCGGTGGCACCGCGCCTGTCGTCGTGCAGTCGATGACGAACACCGATACGGCCGACGTCGATTCGACGGTGGCGCAGGTGGCGGCGCTTCATCGCGCCGGCTCGGAGATCGTGCGTATCACCGTCGACCGCGACGAAAGTGCCGCGTCCGTGCCGAAGATCCGCGAGCGGCTGGAGCGGCTCGGCGTCTTCGTGCCGCTGGTCGGCGACTTCCACTATATCGGCCACAAGCTGCTAGCCGACCATCCGGCCTGTGCCGCCGCGCTGGCCAAATACCGCATCAATCCCGGCAATGTCGGCTTCAAGGACAAGCGCGACCGCCAGTTCGCCGACATCGTCGAAATGGCGATCCGCCACGACAAGCCGGTGCGCATCGGCGTCAACTGGGGCTCGCTCGACCAGGAGCTGCTCACCCGGCTGATGGACGAGAACCAGGCCAAAGGCTCGCCGATGACGGCGCTGGAGGTGATGCGCGAGGCGATCGTGCAATCGGCGATCCTGTCGGCCCATATGGCCGAGGAGATCGGCCTTTCCCGCGACAAGATCATCCTGTCGGCCAAGGTTTCCGGGGTGCAGGACCTTGTCGCCGTCTACACCGAACTTGCCAAGCGCTCGAACCATGCACTGCATCTCGGTCTCACCGAGGCCGGCATGGGCTCCAAGGGCATCGTCGCCTCTTCCGCCGCGATGGGCATCCTGCTTCAGCAGGGCATCGGCGACACCATCCGTATCTCGCTGACGCCGGAGCCTGGCGGCGACCGCACACGCGAGGTACAGGTGGCGCAGGAATTGTTGCAGACCATGGGCTTTCGCCAGTTCGTGCCGATCGTCGCGGCCTGCCCCGGCTGCGGCCGCACCACCTCCACCGTCTTTCAGGAACTGGCGCAGTCGATCCAGGAGGACATTCGCATCAACATGCCACTCTGGCGCGAGCGCTATCCGGGTGTCGAGGAACTGAAGGTCGCGGTGATGGGCTGCATCGTCAACGGCCCCGGCGAATCCAAGCATGCCGATATCGGCATTTCCCTGCCCGGCACCGGCGAGACGCCGACCGCGCCGGTCTTCATCGATGGCCGAAAGGCGGCGACCCTGCGCGGGCCGCACATCGCGGAAGACTTCCAGAAGATGGTCGCCGACTATATCGAGCAGCGTTTTGGTGCCGGTGCCAGGGCAGCGGAATAGGCAATGGCGAAGGCGTTCGCCGCCTGCCTTCTCTGTCTTGCAGGATTCGCCGTCGTGTGGCTGGCCGGCAGCGGCGCGGCGCTTGCCGATCCGCCGCATTCCCTTTCGGCGAAGGAGCGGCTCATCGGGCGGGTTTGCGACCTGATCGCCGCGCAGGCCGACTATAACGGGTTGCCGAAGGATTTCTTCGCCCGGCTGATCTGGAAGGAAAGCCGTTTCGATCCCAACGCAGTCAGCCCGGCGGGCGCCGAAGGCATCGCGCAGTTCATGCCGGGCACGGCGAAGATGCGCAACCTTGCCGATCCGTTCGACATCGGCCAGGCGCTCGCCGCCTCGGCCGCCTATCTTGCCGAGATGCGCGCCGGCTACGGCAATCTTGGGCTAGCGGCTGCGGCCTACAATGCCGGTGAGGCGCGCGTCTCGCGCTGGCTGTCCTCCGGCGGTTTCCTGCCGCTGGAGACGGAGGATTACGTGCAGGAGATCATGGGCGAGGCATCGGACGTTTTCACCGACAGCGCCTATCAGGGCACGATCCATCCGCTTGACGGGAAAATGCCGTTCGGCGTCGCCTGCCGCAAATTGCCGGTGCTCGAAGCCTCGGTCGTTGCCATGGCGACCATCCCGACCAAGCCCTGGGGCGTGCAAGTGGCCGGCTCCTTCCGCCGCGCGGCGGCGATCCGGCAGTGGCAGCGGCTCAAGGGCCGTTTCCCGGCGGCGCTGGGCGACTACGACCCAGTGGTCAGCCGCGTTCGGGTCAACTATGCGCGGCGCGGAATCTATGCTGTGCGCATCGGCGCCGACAGCCGGCAGGCCGCCAACGACGTCTGCCGCAAGGTGCACCAGGTTGGTGGTGCTTGCGTGGTCATGCGCAACCGATGAAAGACAGGGCATGACGACCATCATCCTCCTCAACGGCGTCGGCAGCGCCGGCAAGGGCTCTATCGCCAAGGCGCTGCAAGAGATCACGCGCGAGCCGTTCCTGCATGTCCAGATGGATGCGTTCATAGAGATGCTGCCAGCCTCCCTTATGGAACATCAGGACGGAATCTCCTTCGCTGCGGTCGACGGCGCGGAGCGACCCACCGTAGCCATTCGCACGGGCCCTGCGGCTCGGCGGCTGTTCGCCGGCATGCACGGAGCCATCGCCGCCATGGCCGCCGCGGGCAACAACCTCATCGTCGACGACGTGATGCTGAATGGCCGCATCGATGAGTACCGGAGGCTGCTTTCGGGCTTCCGTCTTCATGTCGTCGGTGTCTTCGCGTCACTGGACGTCCTGGAGGAGCGGGAACGGCAGCGCGGCGACCGGACGATAGGGCTGGCGCGCTGACAATTCGACCGCGTCCATGGCGGAATCGACTACGATCTGCGGCTGGATACCGATAAGGCGACGCCGCAGGAATGCGCCCGCCGCATCAGGGAGCGGTTCACTCTCTAAAATAATGTGCAGAAGCCGACGAAAAGCATGACCGAGCCCGACCGTCTCTATCGCGATCCCGAACTCGTCCAGTTCTACGACCTTGAGAACGAGGGCGGGGCGGATTTCGCCTTCTGCCGTAAGCTGGCGGGCGATGCCCGCTCGGTGCTCGACCTCGGCTGCGGCACCGGCCAGCTCGCCGCGACACTTTCGGCCGGGCGCCATGTCACCGGCGTCGATTCGGCCGGCGCGATGCTCGACGTGGCGCGGCGCCGGGCAGGCGGCGCGGCGGCGGAATGGATCGAAGCGGATGCGCGCACCCTGCGGCTGGACCGGCGCTACGATCTCGTGGTGCTGACCGGTCATGCCTTCCAGGTTTTCCTGACGCGTGAGGACCAGTTGGCGGTGCTTCGGACGATCGCGCATCACCTTCAGCCGGAAAGCCGCTTCATCTTCGATACGCGCAACCCGGCGGTGCGCGAATGGGAAGAATGGGTGCCGGAGACATCGCGCCGGAACTTCGACCACCCGACGCTGGGTCGCATCGAGGCGTGGAACGCCATCGAGCGCGACGAGGTGACGGGCGTCGTGACCTACGAGACGGTCTATCGCGCGCTGTCCGACGACACGCTGTTGAGGGCCTCGTCGCGTATCGCTTTTCCCGCGCGCGAGAACGTGGTGGCGCTGATCGACGAGGCCGGTCTTTGCGTCGACCGGTGGCTGGGCGACTGGCAGGGGGGTCCCTGCCAGGACGATTCGCCGGAGATCATTCCGATCGGCCGTCTGCGCAGCTGATCACGCCCGTTTCGCCACGGTCTCGCTCAGCCAGGTGCCGATCTTGGCGCCGAGGCGGTCGGGCGAGATCGGCTTGGAAAGATAGTCGTCCATGCCGGACTCGATGCACTTTTCGCGATCGCCCTTGAGCGCGTGGGCGGTGACGCCGATGATCGGGATGTGGGCTTCCTTGCCCGCCTCGGCGGCGCGGATGGCACGGGTCGCCTCGTAGCCGTTCAGCTCCGGCATCGAGACGTCCATGAGGATCAGCCGCGGGTTCAGCGTCCGGTACATCTCCACCGCCGTGCGGCCGTTGCCGGCGATGCGGTAGCTCAAGCCCAGCCCGTTGAGGATCTGGCCGAAGACGAGCTGGTTCACCTCGTTGTCCTCGGCGATCAGGATGTCTATCGGGCGTGCCGGGTCGCCGGCGCTTTCCTTGGCCTGCGGCTGGGGGTTGCCGCGGATGACGGTGAAGGCCGGGTGCGGCTGCTGCGGGATCGCCGGATGCGGCTGCTGCGGGATCGCGGTGGCGACCGGTTCGCGCACGAACTGCGCAGGCCTGCCGGCCTGGGCGCGCGCCTTCTGGATCGTCGAGATGACGGTGCCGAACAGCACCGCCGAACGAGCCGGCTTCGTCAGGTGCGCGGTGATGCCGTAGTCCATGATGAGCTTGCCGAAATCCACCTGGTCGACGGAGGTCAGCAGCAGGATCGGGATGGACGAGAGTCGGTGGTCGGCGGCGATCGCCCTGGCCACGTCGGCGCCGTTCATGCCGGGCATCTGGTAGTCGAGGATGATGCAGTCCACCGACGCGCCGAGCTGGCAGGCGCGGTCGAGGAAGGCCAGGCCGACGGCGCCGCTTTCGGCGGCCGCGCAGTCGAAGCCCCAGCTGCGCAGTTGCTCGAGGAGGATCTCGCGATTGACCGGATTGTCGTCGATGACCAGCACGCGCGCGCCGGTCACGTCGCCAGGCACGGCCTTGTCGTCCGCCTTCGCCTCGTGCACGGGCAGCGGCACGGAGAACCAGAAGACCGAACCGCGGCCGATTTCGCTTTCGACGCCGATCTTGCCGTCCATGAGGTCGACCAGACGCGCGCCGATGGCGAGCCCGAGGCCCGTGCCCTCGTGCCGGCGGGTGGAAGATGCGTCCACCTGGGCGAATTTCTCGAAAACGTTCTGCAATTTGTCGGCGGGTATGCCGATGCCGGTGTCCTCGACGCGCACCTTGAGGTGGGCGATGCCGTCGGCCACCTCGCCGCCCACGTCTATCAGCACATGTCCCTTCTCGGTGAACTTGACGGCGTTGCCGAGCAGGTTGGTGACGATCTGGCGGAATCGCCCGGCGTCGCCGACGACGAATGCGGGCAGAGACGGGTCGACGCGCACGATCAGTTCCAGGTTCTTTTCGGCGACGCGCGCCGATACCAGCGTGGCGACGTCCTCGACCGCTTCGGTCAAGCGGAACGGCGCCGGATCGAGCATGAGCTGGCCGGCATTGATCTTGGAGAAGTCGAGGATATCGTTGATGATCGTGAGCAGCGCGTTGCCGGACTTGACGATCACGTCGGTGAATGTCTTCTGGCGCGGCGTCAGCTCGGTCTTGGCGAGCAGTTCGGCCATGCCCAGCACGCCGTTCATCGGCGTGCGGATCTCGTGGCTCATATTGGCGAGGAATTCCGACTTGGCGCGGTCGGCGGCCTCCGCCTTGAACAGCGCCGTCGTCGTTTCGGTGAAGGCGCGGCGGATCGCCTTTTCCATCGGCCGGAAGATCCAGAAGGCGACGCCGAGCAGCACGACGGACAACAGGCCGCCCGCCCACAGCAGCAACCGGTCGGATGCGGCGTCAGCCAGGTGGCGTTCGCTGTCCATGACGGTCCGCGCCTTGATGAGCATCGGCTGCACGAACAGGTCGTTCTGGTTGCGGATGGGGCGGGGACTCCAGTCGTCGACCGTTATCGCCGCTGCCATGAGATTGAGGTTGCGCACCATGTCCTTGGCGCTCCAGAACAGGTCGCCGTTGACCGAGGAACTGCCGAGCACATCCTGCGTCGCCTTCGACAGGCGGGGCATGAGCGTACCGGTCTGCGCTTCCAGCGTTTCTATCTTGCCCTGGATGCGGCTCACATAGTCGCCGGCGACCGTGGCGAGTTCGCCGCGCGTTCCGGCGCGCCAGTTGCCGGAAGCCTTTTCGGCGAAGTCGGTGGCGTTGCGCAGATCCTTGGTCAGTTCGACCAGATTGCTGCTCAGCGAATCCACGTCGCGACGGAACGAGCTGATCTTGTTGAGAGCGAGCATCACCGCGCCGGAGGCGAGTGCGAAAATCAACAGACCGGACAGATACCGTATCCGTACCGAACGGATAAAGGTCGAATATTCAGGCATGCGTAACCCCAAACCCATACGCGCCATTTTACTGGTCGGGATTACGCTCCATTACCGTTAAGAATCCGTTCTGCGATGGTTGGGACCTCGCAACGAAAAGCGGCCCGTGCTGGGCGGGCCGCTTTCGTGCCATGAGACAGGCTTTTACTCGGCAGCGCCGACGGCCTTCAGGCCGGCGACCGCGCAGCCGGCATCGATGTCGCCCGAGGATGCGCTGCCGACGCCGATGCCGCCGACCAGCGCCTTGCCGAACTTGATCGGCAGTCCGCCGGCCTGGATGACCATGCGAGGATCCATGTCGCGCAGGCCCTCGTTCGCCGGCTTGGAGGCGATGAATTCGGCCAGGCCTGTCGTGTCGCGGCCGAGAGCGGCCGAGGTAAAGACCTGCCGGCGGCGCTCGTGCCGGTGTGCGGACCGGAATTGTCGGCCTTGAGCAGCACCTTGGTCGAGCCGTCGCGCGCCACGGCCGCGCGCACAACCTCGGCCGTTTCCGGGGAAAGCGGTCCGGTGCCGATCGCAGGACCGGCGGGATCGAGCGGGACGAGTTGTACTTCGTCGATGCGCGGATAAAAGCGCGTGATCGTCGCGGCGACGTCGAGGAACTGGTCCTGCCGCTTTTTCGCGGCCGCGACGGCAATCGCCGACAGGGCGGTCAAATGCGCGTCGTGCTGGTCGGCGCGCTGCGAGGCCAGCGCGTGCAGGGCCGTGCTTTCGTGTTCAAGCTCGGCGACCAGCGCCCGGTGCTGGAAGGCCGCCAGCGCGGCGCAGGCGACGAGCAGCAGGAGGCACCAGACGGCGACCAGCCTTGGCGGGCTTGCGAGAAAGCTATGGTCGGCGCGCGTCATGGGTTGATCCTCGCTGTCCGCGCGAAGGCTTTCCAGCGAAAGGAGGCGGCCGGCGGCGTCACGGGTCCCTACTGGCCATGCCGGCCCTTGCGGCGAGCACGGCGCTCATCTGCCGGACCAGTTCCGCGACGGGGCCTGCCTGTTCCCGGGCATAGAGGGAGACGGTAATCGCCGGCTCCGAACCGAAGGCTGCATAACGGCGTACCTGATATCCGGCCGCCGCCGCGACCGGCAGAAGCGATAGGCCAATGCCGGCTTCCACGCCGACGAGAACATTGTGCAGGCTGCTGCCCGACAGGGCGATGTACCAGCGGCGATGTTCCCGCTCGATGCGTCCGAGCATGGTGTCGCGGTAGAGCCCGCCGGGCGGGAAGGCGACCAGCGGCAAGGGATCGGTCCAGTCGGCGGAGGCGTCGGCAGCCTCGAACCACGCAATGGGTTCGGGGAAGCTTGCCCGGCAGTCCGGCGCCGGCATGGTCTCCTTGGCGACGACGATGTCGAACTCGCCGTCGCGGTAGCGCCGCATCAGGTCGCGGCTCAGCCCGGCGGTGACGTCGAGCTGCGCTTCGCGGCGCTGCCTGGCGAAGGTGCCGAACACTTTCGCCATCGCCTTGCCGGCGATGTCTTCCGCAACGCCGATGCGCAGGGACGCCGTGCCGGCGGGATCGGCCAGCGCCGCTTGGGCCTCCTGCTGAAGATCCAGGATGCGGCGCGCATAGCCGAGCAGGCGCTCGCCGGCCGCCGTGGTCCGGATCGGCCGGGCGGCGCGCTCCACCAGCGTGTGGCCGACGGCTTCTTCCAGCCGCGCGAGCTGCTGGCTGATCGTCGACTGGGTCATGTGTAGGTTATCCGCCGCGCGGGTGAAGCTGCCGGTATCGGCGATCATGACGAATGAGCGCAGGAGACGCGGATCGTACATCTTTTCCCCTGAAGCCGGCGGGCGTGATCGGCTTCTATCTTCATTGAAGAATATAATAATGTCTATTACGATATTTAATTTCCAAATGAAAGGCTGTGACCCTATCTGGAGCCTGTGCCCTCGCGCCTGCATGAAGGGCAGGTCGCCATTCAGCGACAGGAGCGAACCATGCGATACCTTTCAGCCGTATTGGCCTTCGTTGCCCTGCTTTCGGCATCCGTTCCCTTTACCGTATCAGGAGAAACCATGAGCGAGACCTCCCTGCATGCCGCTGCGACCAGCGGCGACGTCGCCGCCATCGAGAAACTTCTGTCGGATGGTGCCGCCATCGACGCGAGAGACGGCTCGGGCGCGACCGCCCTCCTGGCTGCTACTCACGCCAACCAGGTCGAGGCAGCCAGGGCGCTGATCGATGCCGGCGCCGACGTCAATGCCAAGGACGATATCGAGGATAGCCCCTATCTCTATGCCGGCGCGCGCGGGCACCTCGAAATCCTGAAAATGACGCTCGCGCACGGCGCCGACCTGAAAAGCGTCAACCGCTATGGCGGCACCGCGCTGATCCCGGCCTCGGAGCGCGGCCATGTCGAGACGGTGCGCACGCTGATCAATGCCGGCGTCGACGTGGATCACGTCAACAAGTTGCATTGGACCGCGCTGCTGGAGGCAATCATCCTCGGCGACGGCGGCGGACGCCACCAGAAGATCGTCGAATTGCTGGTCAAGGCCGGCGCCGAAGTCAACCTTGCCGACGGCAAGGGCGTGACGCCGCTCCAGCATGCGCGCGCCGGCGGCTACAAGGAAATCGAGGCGACGCTGGCGGCAGCCGGCGCACGCTGAAGGGCGGATGCGTTGAAGAAAGGAATCCGGCCATGACCGATGAAAACCGTTTCCTCGGTGAGGCGATCGAACTCGCCCGCGCCAATATCGGCAAGGGCGGCCGTCCCTTCGGCGCCGTGCTGGTGCGCGACGGCGCGGTCATCGCCACGGCAGTGAACGAGATCCACGTCACCAACGATCCGACCTCCCATGCGGAAATGAACGCCATCCGCGCCGCCAGCCACGAGCTCGGATCGCCCGACCTCAAGGGCAGCGCCGTCTATGCCAGCGGCCATCCCTGTCCCATGTGCATGGCGGCGATGCGGCTGGCCGGCGTCGAAAAGGTCTTCTACGCCTATTCCAACGACGACGGCGCGCCGTTCGGGCTTTCCACCGCGACGATCTACGAGGACCTGGCCAAGCCCTTCGCCGAGCAGTCCATGGCGATCCGCTATGTGCCGGTGCGGCCGGAAGGCAAGGCGGACCTCTATGCCGAATGGACCAGGGCGCGAAGCAAGCAGGCCCAGGGTGGGCGGGCATAGGCAAGAAAGATGGAGCCGGAAGCGCCCTCGCGCGCAGCAAACGCGGTGCTGCTTGCAGCCGTCGCCCTGGTCGGCCTGAACCTCAGGCCGTTCATCACCGGCATCGGGCCGCTGGCGGCCGATATCGGCGCCGGGACGGGCCTCGACCTCAAGGGCATTTCGCTGCTGACGCTGGTGCCGATGGCGCTGATGGGCTTCTTCGCCTTTGCCGGTCCCTTCCTGCAATCGCGCGTCGGTGCGCGACGCTCGACCATTGCATCTCTCGCCGTGCTCGTCGTCGGTTCCGCCCTCAGGCTGTTCGCGACGAAGGGATGGCAGCTGGTGGGAACGGCGGCCCTGCTAGGGCTCGGCGTCGCCGTCATCCAGGCGGTGTTCCCCGGCATCGTCAAGAAGCAGTTCCCGCGCCATGTCGGCATCGTCATGGGGCTCTATTCGGCGACCCTGATGGGTGGCGGCGCGCTGGGCGCGCAGGTTGCGCCGCTGGTCGCCGGGGTCACGGGAGACTGGCACGCCGGCCTTGCCTGGATGGCGGTTCCGGCGGTGCTGGCGCTGGCGCTGGCCGCGCTCTATCTCCCGCGCGACGGCGTGTCGGGGCAGAAGCGCACCAGCGCGATCGCCCTTCTGAAGCGTCCGCGGGTTTGGCTCCTGATGGCCTGCTTCGGCCTCGTCAACGGCGGCTACTCGACCGTCGTGGCGTGGCTCGCTCCCTTCTACCGCGAGCATGGCTGGAGTGCGGCGGCCAGCGGCAGCCTCTTGGCGATCCTGGCGGTGTGCCAGGCGCTGGCGGCACTGGTGCTGCCTGTCCTGGCCAAAGGCAAGGACGACCTGAGGCCATGGCTGTGGCTGACGCTCGTCATGCAGGCGGCCGGCTTTGCCGCGTTGGCGTTCCGGCCGGAGGCCGCGCCGCTCGCCTCGGCGATGTTGCTCGGCGCGGGGCTGGGCGGCTGCTTCGCCCTGTCGATGATCGTCGCGCTCGACCATCTGCCAGAACCGGGCGAGGCCGGCGCGCTGTCGGCGCTGATGCAGGGCGGCGGCTTCCTGATCACCGCGCTGCCGCCCTGGATCGTCGCGGCCCTGCATGAGGCGACCGGCAGTTTCGTCGCTGGTTGGCTGCTGCACCTGGCTTCGGCCATCGTCGTCGCGGTGCTTTATTGGCGTGTCTCTCCGGCAAGCTATGCGCGGGCGATGGATACGCCGACGGCGGGTGCCGAGATAGGACTGGCAAGAGGCTAGCGCTTCTCGGCCAGCCGCAGTGCCGTCGAAGAGAGGGAAGAGCGCGGACCGTGGATGAAAGTCCAGGCGGGCGCCCGCATGTGCGCCAGCAGCGGCGCATCGCGTTCGTCGACGCGGGCGTAGTCGAAGGTCTTGGCCGCGCGCGACGACAGGAAGGACAACGTCGAGCCCGGCCTGTCGACGACGGCGATCGGAAAGGTCATCATGATCTCGCGCCAGCGCTGCCAGCGATGGAAATCGCGCAGCGAATCCGCCCCCATGATCCAGACGAATTCCACGCCGGGATTCTTCGCGCGCACCAGCGCCAGCGTGTCGGCGGTGTAGCGGATGCGGTGCGCCGCCTCGAAGGCGGTAACCTTGACGCGGGGGTCTTCGGCGACTGTCTCGGAAAGCCGGATGCGCTCGGCCAGCGGCGCCAGCTCGCGCGTCGATTTCAGCGGATTGCCGGGCGTCACCATCCACCAGAGTTGGTCGAGCCGCAATCGTCTCAGCGCGATCTCGGCCACCAGCCGGTGGCCCGCATGTGGCGGGTTGAACGAGCCGCCGAACAGGCCGACCTGCATGCCCTTCTCGACATAGGGCATGCGCAGGTAGCGCGCCATCGCCGCATCGATGTTCCGGTCAGCCGTCTGCACGCATCACACGGAAGCGGTCTGTATCTGGACGGAGACGCCTCTAGCGAGCGAATTCGCCACCGTGCAGATTGTCCTGGCGCGTTCCACCACCGTGGTGGCCGGCGCGCCGTCTGCGGCCTTGCAGTCCACGGTCATCGTCGCCGATTTGGCGATCAAAGGCTCTCCGTCGAGTTCAACCGTGACGGAGACGGCTATGTTGGAAAGCTCGACGCCCAGTTCATGCGCGGCGTAGCGCAGGTCGTTGCAGAAGCAGCCGCCCAATGCGAGGCCAAGAAGCTGCGCACCGTTGAAGCCCAGCCCCTTGCCGCCGGCACGGCCTTCCGGCCGGTCGACGACGACGGTGTGCCCGCCGGCCCAGCCCATCGCCGCTTCCGTGCCCGGCACGCTGTTCAATTCGACAGTCGCGGTGACCATGACGTTCCCCTACGGTCGCACCTGGCCGGCGCCGCGCACGCGGTACTTGAAGGAGGTAAGCTGCTCGACGCCGACCGGGCCGCGCGCGTGCATCTTGCCGGTGGCGATGCCGATCTCGGCGCCCATGCCGAACTCGCCGCCGTCGGCGAACTGGGTGGAGGCGTTATGGAGCAGGATGGCGGAATCGATCTCGTTGAAGAATTTTTCGACGGCCGCCGCATCCTCGGCGACGATCGCCTCGGTGTGATGTGAGGAAAAGGTTTCGATGTGGTCGATGGCCTCACTGAGGCCATCCACCAGCTTCACGGAAATGACGGCGTCGAGATATTCGGTGGTCCAGTCGGCGTCGGTCGCCGGTTCGGCGTCGGAGAATGCCTTCAGGACCTCTGCATCGGCGCGAATCGTGCAGCCTGCATCGCGCAGCGCGGCAAGGATCGGCACAAGATGGGTGTCGGCGACCGCACGGTCGACCAGAAGCGTCTCGGCCGCGCCGCAGATGCCCGTGCGCCGCATCTTGGCGTTGACGGCGATCCTTTTCGCCATGTCGAGGTCGGCAGACCGGTCGATGTAGAGGTGAACGATGCCTTCCAGATGGGCGAACACCGGCACGCGCGCTTCGTTCTGCACGCGCGCGACCAGACTCTTGCCGCCGCGCGGAATGATGACGTCGAGATTTCCCGACAGTCCTTTCAGCATCTCGCCGACGGCGGCGCGGTCGGTGGTGGGCACGAGCTGGATGGCATCCTCGGGCAGACCCACCGCTTTCAACCCCTCGACGAGACAAGCGTGGATAGCGGAGGACGAATTGATGGAATCCGAGCCGCCGCGCAGGATCACGGCATTGCCGGCTTTCAGGCACAGCGCACCGGCGTCGGCGGTGACGTTCGGCCGGCTCTCGTAGATGACGCCAACGACGCCAAGCGGCGTGCGCACGCGCTCGATGTGAAGGCCGTTCGGGCGATCCCATGCGGCGATGACGGTGCCGACCGGATCGTCAAGCGCGGCGATCTCACCGATTCCCTGCGCGATTGCGGCGATGCGCTCCGGCGTCAGCTTCAGCCGGTCCATGAAGGAGGCGGAAAGGCTGGCTTCCTCGCCATTCTTCAGGTCGATGACGTTGGCCGCAAGGATCGCTGCCTCGTTGCGCAGGATGGCGTCGGCCATCGCGGTGAGCGCGGCATTCTTGGTCGCGGTCGAGGCGACGGCCAGCGGCCGCGCCGCCGCGCGCGCCCGGCGGCCGAGAGCGGCCATCAACGAGACGGTGTCGTCGGCGGATTCATGCAGTTTCAGCACGGCTCATCCTCCGTCGGCTTGGTTGGCGTCGCCCACCACCAGATCGTCGCGGTGGATCATCGCCGAACGGCCATGATAGCCCAGAACGCTGTCGATCTCGGCCGATTTCAATCCGGCGATCCTTAACGCGTCGACCGCATCGTAGGCAACCAGCCCGCGCGCCACCTCGCGCCCGTCCGGCGCCAGGATCGCCACCGTATCGCCGCGCGAAAAGTTGCCGCTGACCAGCTTCACGCCGGCCGGCAGCAGCGACTTGCCCGAGTTGAGCGCCTTGACCGCGCCGTCGTCGACGGTCAGCCGGCCTGCCGGTTCGAGCTGGCCGGCAATCCAGGTCTTGTAGCCTTTCACCGGATGGCTGCTCGGCTTGAAGAGAGTAAAACGCTCACCGCGCTCGATGGCCGACAGCGGGTTCATGCGGTGGCCGGCGGTGATGATCATGGCCGTGCCCGCCGCCGTGGCGATCTTGCCGGCGTCGATCTTGGTGCGCATGCCGCCGCGTGACAGTTCCGAGGCGGCGCCTCCGGCCATCGCCTCGATCTCGGGCGTGATGCGCTCGACCAGCGGTAAAAAGGTCGCGTTCGGGTCTTGCGCGGGCGGCGCGGTGTAAAGCCCATCGATGTCCGACAACAGGATGAGCAGATCGGCGCCCATCATGGTGGCGACGCGAGCGGCCAGCCGGTCGTTGTCGCCGTAGCGGATTTCCGAGGTCGCAACCGTGTCGTTCTCGTTGATGACCGGCACGGCCTTCATCTTGGCCAGCGTCGAGATGGTGGCGCGGGCGTTGAGATAGCGGCGGCGCTCCTCTGTGTCGCCCAGCGTCAGCAGGATCTGCCCGGATTTGAGTCCGTGGCGGCCCAGCGCATCCGACCACGCGCCAGCCAGTGCGATCTGGCCGACGGCGGCGGCGGCCTGGCTTTCCTCCAGCTTCAGCGCTTTGCGGCTGAGGCCGAGGATGGTGCGGCCGAGGGCAATGGCGCCCGACGAGACGACGAGGATTTCGGCGCCCCCGGCAGCGAGCCGACCGATGTCGGCGGCGAGTGCCTCCAGCCAGTCGCGCTTCAGGCCGGCCGCGCGGTCGACCAGCAGCGCCGAACCGATCTTCACGGTGATGCGGCGATAGGATTTTAGGGAGAGGAGGGAAGTAGACTGCACGTGCATGGCTACTGCACCCACCGGTCATCCTGCACCGGCGTTTCGCCGGTTCGCGCTTCCTCGACAACCGAAATCAGCGCGCGCAGCACCGCCTCGACGCCTTCGCGGGTGACAGCGGAGAGCGCCAGCGGCGTACTTCCGCAGGCGCGCTTGAGCGCCGCGAGTTTCTTCTTGCGTGTGTCGGGATCCAGCGTATCGACCTGGCTCAACGCGACGATTTCCGGCTTTTCCGCCAGCCCATGGGCATAGGCTTCCAGTTCGCCGCGCACGGTCTTGTAAGCCTTGCCGGGATGTTCCTCCTGTGCCGAGACGAGGTGCAGGAGCACCCGCGTGCGCTCGACATGGCCCAAAAAGCGGTCGCCAATGCCGACGCCTTCGTGCGCGCCCTCGATCAGGCCCGGAATATCGGCGATGACGAATTCGCGCGCGTCGATGCGGGCGACGCCGAGGCCCGGATGCAGCGTGGTGAAGGGGTAGTCGGCGATCTTGGGCTTGGCCGCCGTGACCGCCGCCAGGAACGTGGATTTGCCGGCGTTGGGCAGGCCGACCAGCCCCGCGTCGGCGATCAGCTTCAGCCTGAGCCAGATGGTCATTTCCACGCCCGGCAGGCCGGGGTTGGCGCGGCGCGGCGCCTGATTGGTCGAGCTCTTGAAATGCTGGTTACCGAAGCCGCCATTGCCGCCCTTGGCGAGCAGGAAGCGCTGGCCGACCACTGTCATGTCGCAGATCAGCGTTTCGTTATCCTCCGCATAGACCTGCGTGCCCGCAGGCACTTTCAGCGTCACGTCCGCGCCCTTGGCGCCGGCGCGGTTGCGACCCATGCCGTGAACGCCGGTCTTGGCCTTGAAATGCTGCTGGTAGCGGTAGTCGATCAGCGTGTTCAGGCCGTCGACGGCCTCCACCCAGACATCGCCGCCGCGACCGCCATCGCCGCCGTCCGGCCCGCCGAACTCGATGAACTTCTCGCGCCGGAACGACACGGAGCCAGCGCCGCCGTCGCCGGAACGGATGTAGACCTTGGCCTGATCGAGGAATTTCATGCGCGTGGCTTGTCGTGCTGTTATGGAACGGATCGAGCGGTCTTAGAGCAAGATGCGCGTAAGCGCGAGGCCGTCACGGTCGAATCGCGCGGATTGCCGAAGGGATGTTGCAATGAAGGTGGTGAGCTACAACATCCAGTACGGCGTCGGGCTCGACGGCCGCTACGACGCGGAGCGCATCGCTGCGACCGTGCACGGCGCCGACGTCATCGCCCTGCAGGAGGTGTCGCGCAACAATCCGCAGAACGGCGGGCGTGACATGGTGGCGGAACTGACCGCGCTGCTGCCGGATTATTTTGTCGTCTATGGCTCCAATTTCGAGGCCAATGTCGGCTCGCACGTCAAGGACGGTCGAGCCGTCACGACCATGTTCCAGCTCGGCAACATGATCCTGTCGAAGGCGCCGATCCAGCTTTCGCGCAATCTTCTCCTGCCGCGCAGCCGCTCGATCTCGGCCCTGAACTTCCAGCGCGGCGCGCTGGAAGCGCTGATCGAGACGCCGCTCGGCTTCATCCGCTTCTATTCCACGCATCTCGATCACCGCAGTCCCATGGAGCGTGCCCGGCAGATCCGCTTCCTGCGCGAGCGCCTGTTCAATCACGCGCTGGAAGGCGGCGGCCTAACCGGCCTGTCGGAGGTCGGCCTGCCGGAACCGCCGGCGCCGGAGGCCTTCGTGCTGATGGGCGACTTCAACATGCTGGCCGGCTCGCCCGAATATGTCGCGCTGGCCGGCCTGCCCGACCACGAATTCGGCATGCCGCTCGCCGCCGATCTTGCGGTCGATGCCGCCGCGTGGCTGAAGCCATCCGGCGGCGACCTCGTCACCTGGGTCGATCCGAAGCGACCGCAGGACGCCAGTCGCCACAAACGCATCGACTACGTCTTCGCCAGCGCGTCGATGGCCGCCAGCCTGAAGCGGCTGTGGGTCGACCGGCAGGCGGCAGGTTCCGACCACCTGCCGGTCTGGCTGGAGCTTGCCTGATCCATCGCGGTGTGAACCGCCGCCATCAAAATCGCGGCCAGTTCCTCAGGCTCGCCCAGGTCCGCCGGTCGAGCCGGTAGCGCTCGACCGGCACCTGGCCGGCGACGATGGAGTTCAGCATGCCCTGGCCGGCATACTGGAAGCCGCACTTGTGGATGACACGCCGCGAGGACGGGTTGATGACCCGGCACGAGGCGTGGAGTACCTGGACCGACGTGCGGGCGAAGGCAAGATCGACCAGCGCGTGCGCGGCCTCGGTTGCATAACCCTGCCGCCAGTGGGGTTCGCCGATCCAGTAGCCCAGTTCCAGCCCGCGATCGGTGGCGTTGAGGCCGGCGGAGCCGACGAAGGCGCCGTTCTCCTTCAATGTCAGCGCATAGACGACGCCGGAGCGGGGGGCGGCTGCCATCGCCAGGAAGGCACGTGCCTCGGCCTCACCATAGGGATGCGGCATGCGCGCCAGCATCTCGGCAACGTGACGGTTGTCGGCGAGTTCGATAAGTTGCGCGATATCGACCTCGTGCGGCGGGCGCATCACCAGACGTTCGGTGGTCAGCGTCGGGCAGTCGATGAAAGAACTTTCTTCAAAGAAGGCTTCTTCGGCAACCATGGTCAGTCCTCCAGGCAAAATAAAAGGGGAGACGGTCGCCCATCTCCCCTGATCCTTTTCCTGGCCTGGCCAGACACCGGTTCCCGAGATGGGCGCCGGTGTTTTCGTGCGGAACCGGCTACTCCGCGGCTTTGGTCATCGGGTTTACCGACACGTAGGTTCGGCCGTTGGCTTTCTTGGCAAACGACACGGCACCGGCTTCGAGGGCAAAAAGCGTATGGTCCTTGCCCATGCCGACATTGGTGCCGGCATGCCACTTGGTGCCGCGTTGACGAATGAGGATGTTGCCGGCGAGCACGGCTTCGCCGCCGAATTTCTTCACGCCAAGGCGCTTGGATTCGGAATCGCGACCGTTGCGCGACGAACCGCCAGCTTTCTTGTGTGCCATGGTACTGCTCCTTTGCGCTGTTCAGCGCCTGTGATCTCTATGAACGCGTTCGCGTTCCGTTTCAAGCCTGTCCGGTAAGGTCCGGGCGAATTACTTCGCCAATTCCTTCGCCTGCTCGCGCCAGTCCTTGATCTGGTCGGCGCTGAAGGGCATCGCCGCATCGATCTTGTCGGCGTCGGCGTCGGTCAGGGCGGCGAGCTGGGCGAAGGTGGTGATGCCCTGCTCGTTGAGGTCCTTGGCCGCCACGGGGCCGATGCCCTTGATGACGGTGAGGTCGTCGGCCTTGCCCTTCGGCGCCTTGAACAGCGGCGCTGCGGCAGCCGGAGCAGCCTCTTCCTTGGCAGCCTTCGGTGCGGCGTCAGCCTTGGCTTCGGTCTTCGTCTCGGCCTTGGCGGCCGCCTTCTTCGAGGGCTTGGCGCCGTCGGTCAGGATCTCGGAAATGCGCACGGTGGTCAGCAACTGGCGATGGCCGATCTTGCGGCGCGAATTCTGCCGGCGGCGCTTCTTGAAAGCGATGACGGTGCGCGACTTGCCCTGCTCCACAATCTCGGCGGCGACGGAAGCGCCATCGACGAAGGGGGCGCCGAAGGTGACCTTGTCGCCTTCGCCATAGGCCAGCACGGCGCCGATCTGCACGATCTCGCCGACCTGGGCCTCGAGCTTCTCGATCTTCAGGACGTCGTTGGCGGCAACGCGATACTGCTTGCCGCCCGTTTTGATGACTGCGAACATTTTTTGCCTTTCGCTGTTCGGTCGGCCTCGCGGAGCCACCTGGCGTTCGGGAGAACGGGGCGGCAGGGCCGTCTTTTTGTCAGTCTGCGGGTTCAAAAAACAAGCGGCGCGGAAAGCTCCCACGCCGATTGCGCGGCCTCCCTAGCCGAAGGGGCGGGCAGAGTCAAGGAGAGGAGGTCCATGACCACGCTGGAACAGCACCGGGATCGCGAGCGGATCGGAACCTATTTTGGGCCTTGTATCCGGCGACGCCAACCGTTATCTAGTCGCCGCGTCGGCAACGGCCCAACCATATGCGGAGAAGTGGCAGAGTGGTTGAATGCACCGCACTCGAAATGCGGCATGCCTGCAAGGGCATCGGGGGTTCAAATCCCTCCTTCTCCGCCATTCATATTCAATAACAGACTGATTCCAAATACTTTTTGGTTTCCAGTTTGTCTTTGTGCGCCCGGCGCCAAGAGGCCGCGCGAGAGCTCTCGATTGCCGGTTTCCGGCTGGCGCCAGACGACAATTCAACGAGTCGCTGCGTCGACGAGGTCAGGTATGAGGCAGGTGGGCGCCGACCATCCCCTTGACTTGTTCGGCTGTACGGAAGCGGTCATGCCAACATGGAACGCACAAGGAAAAAGGCCGGCATTGCCGGCCTTTTCGATGGAATGGATTCCATGTGCCGTCAGGCCGGCAGCAGAGCGCCTTCCAGCGTGGTGAGCTGGTGCAGGAACGCCTCGGCCTTGGTGCGGTGCTCGTCGGTCTTGGCGTCGGCGACGTCCTCCTTCGCCTCCTGGATGCGGCGGGCGATGTCGGCGCGGTCGATGTCCTTCACCGCCACCGCCGATTCGGCGAGCAGCGTGCAGCCGGACGGCAGGACGTCGGCGAAGCCGCCGAACACCACGTAGCGTTCCTCCGTGCCGGAGGCCGACTTCACCGTAACGACGCCCGGCTTGATGGTGGTCATCACCGGTGCATGGCTGGCCATGACGGTCATCTCGCCTTCGGCGCCGGGGATGATGACGGACTCGACCTGGTCCGAGACGAGCAGGCGCTCGGGGGAGACGAGTTCGAACTGGAAGGATTGAGCCATGGTTTCATGGGAGTAGGGCAGTAAGGCAGTATGGCAATAGGAAAATCATGTCCCTGATGCTCGACTGCCTTTTTCCCTCGTCCGCTCTCCCTATTGCCTTACTGTCCTATTGCCTTACGGCCCTGATCAGGCTGCTTCCGCCGCCAGCTTCTGCGCCTTCTCGACGGCTTCCTCGATGGAGCCGACCATGTAGAAGGCGGCTTCCGGCAGGTGATCGTAGTCACCGTTCACCAGGCCCTTGAAGCCCTTGATGGTGTCGGCGAGATCGACCAGCTTGCCCGGCGAGCCGGTGAAGACTTCGGCGACGAAGAACGGCTGCGACAGGAAGCGCTCGATCTTGCGGGCGCGGGCAACCGTCTGCTTGTCCTCTTCGGAAAGCTCGTCCATGCCCAGGATGGCGATGATGTCCTGCAGCGACTTGTAGCGCTGCAAGGTTTGCTGGACCTGGCGGGCGACGGCGTAGTGCTCCTCGCCGACGACCATCGGGTCGAGCATGCGCGAAGTCGAGTCGAGCGGGTCGACGGCCGGGTAGATGCCCTTCTCGGCGATGGCGCGGTTCAGCGTCGTCGTCGCGTCCAAGTGGGCGAAGGAGGTCGCCGGCGCCGGGTCGGTCAAGTCGTCGGCGGGCACGTAGATGGCCTGCACCGAGGTGATCGAGCCCTTGGTGGTGGTGGTGATGCGTTCCTGCAGCGCGCCCATGTCGGTGGCGAGCGTCGGCTGGTAGCCCACCGCCGAAGGAATGCGGCCGAGCAGCGCCGACACTTCCGAACCCGCCTGGGTGAAGCGGAAAATGTTGTCGACGAAGAACAGCACGTCCTGGCCCTGGTCGCGGAAGTATTCGGCGACCGTCAGGCCGGTGAGGCCGACGCGGGCGCGGGCGCCCGGAGGCTCGTTCATCTGGCCGTAGACGAGGGCGGCCTTGGAGCCCTGGCCGCCGCCCTTCTTGTTGACGCCCGATTCGATGAACTCGTGATAGAGGTCGTTGCCCTCGCGGGTGCGCTCGCCGACGCCGGCGAACACCGAATAGCCGCCGTGGGCCTTGGCGATGTTGTTGATCAGTTCCTGGATCAGCACGGTCTTGCCGACGCCGGCGCCGCCGAACAGGCCGATCTTGCCGCCCTTGGCGTAGGGGGCCAGCAGGTCGATGACCTTGATGCCGGTGACCAGGATGGCCGCTTCCGTCGACTGGTCGACATAGGCCGGGGCCGGCTGGTGAATGGCGCGAAGCTCGACGCCGTCGACCGGGCCTGCCTCGTCGACCGGCTCGCCGATGACGTTGATGATGCGGCCAAGCATGCCCGGGCCGACCGGCACCGAGATCGGCGCGCCGGTGTCAGTGACCTCCTGGCCGCGCACCAGACCCTCGGTGGAGTCCATGGCGATGCAGCGCACGGTGTTCTCGCCGAGATGCTGGGCAACCTCGAGGACGAGGCGATGGCCCTGGTTGTCGGTCTCCAGCGCGTTCAGAATGGCCGGCAGATGATCCTCGAACTGCACGTCGACGACGGCGCCGATGACCTGACGCACCTTGCCTTTCGGGCCGGTGGCGCGCATCGCCGGCTTGTTGTCCTTGGTCTGCACCTTTGCAGCCGGCTTGGCTGCGGCCGCCTTGGCAGGAGCCGCTGCCTTCTTCGCCGGAGCCGCCGCCTTCGCAGCCGAAGCCGTCTTTGCCGCGGCCTTGGGAGCCGTCTTCGCGGCCGCCGTCTTAGGAGTCGCTGCTTTCGCCATCGTCTCTACCCTTTTCGTCCTTCGTTTTGCGCAAGACGCACGGGCCGCCGGCCCGCCGTCCGCGTTAGAGCGCCTCGGCGCCCGAAATGATTTCGATCAGTTCCTTGGTGATCTGCGCCTGGCGCTGACGGTTGTAGGTGATCGTCAGGCGGTTGATCATGTCGCCGGCATTGCGCGTGGCGTTGTCCATGGCGCTCATCTTGGCGCCCATCTCGCCGGCCGCGTTTTCCAGCAGGGCGCGGAAGATCTGCACCGAGATGTTGCGCGGGATGAGGTCGGAGAGGATCTCGCCCGGCTCCGGCTCGTATTCGTAGACGCCACCGCCGGTTCCGGCGTCGGCCGTATCGGCCTGTGCCGCGGCCGGGATGATCTGCTGCGCCGTCGGAATCTGCGAGATCACCGACTTGAACTGCGAATAAAACAGGGTGCAGACGTCGAAGCCGCCCTCGTTGAACAGCGAAATCACCTTGCGGGCGATGCCGTCGGCATGGGTGAAGGCGAGCTGGCGCACTTCGCGCAGGTCGACGCGGTCGATGATCTGCGAAGCGAAGTCGCGACGCAGGATATCGAAGCCCTTCTTGCCGACGCAGATGATCTTGACCGTCTTGCCCTCGGCCAGAAGCTTGCGGGCATGGTCGCGGGCCAGACGCGCGATCTGCGAATTGAAGCCGCCGCACAGGCCGCGCTCGGCCGTGCAGACGACGAGCAGGTGCACGTCGTCGTTACCGGTTCCGGTCATCAGCGCAGGCGCATCGCCACCGCCGCCGACCGCCTGGGTGATGTTGGCGAGAACCGCCCCCATGCGCTCGGAATAGGGACGCGCAGCCTCGGCCGCTTCCTGGGCACGGCGCAGCTTCGCCGCGGCGACCATCTGCATCGCCTTGGTGATCTTCTGCGTCGCCTTGACCGAGGCGATGCGGTTACGAAGGTCTTTCAGTGACGCCATGCTTCAAACTCTGTTTCCGCTTCCGATCCCGTCCTTCGCCGATCAGGCGAAGGTCTTGGCGAAAGCGTCGATCTCGGCCTTCAGCTTGCCGCGCAGGTCGTCCGACAGGGCCTTCTCGGCGCGGATGGCGTCGAGCACGGCCTTGCCGGTGGTGCGCATGTGGGTCAGCAGGCCCTGCTCGAACTTGCCGACCTGCGGCAGCGTCAGCTTGTCGAGGTAGCCGTTGACGCCGGCGAAGATCACCGCGACCTGCTCTTCCGTCTTCAGCGGCGAGAACTGCGGCTGCTTCAGCAACTCGGTCAGGCGCGCACCGCGGTTCAGGAGGCGCTGCGTCGAGGCGTCGAGGTCGGAACCGAACTGCGCGAAGGCCGCCATTTCGCGGTACTGCGCGAGCTCGCCCTTGATCGAGCCGGCGACCTGCTTCATCGCCTTGATCTGCGCGGCAGAGCCGACGCGCGACACCGACAGGCCGACGTTCACGGCCGGGCGGATGCCCTGGAAGAACAGGTTCGTCTCGAGGAAGATCTGGCCGTCGGTGATCGAGATCACGTTGGTCGGGATGTAGGCCGACACGTCGTTGGCCTGCGTCTCGATGACGGGCAGCGCGGTCAGCGAACCGGCGCCGTTGTCGTCGTTGAGCTTGGCGGCGCGCTCCAAGAGGCGCGAGTGCAGGTAGAAGACGTCGCCCGGATAGGCTTCACGGCCCGGCGGGCGGCGCAGCAACAGCGACATCTGGCGGTAGGCGACGGCCTGCTTGGACAGGTCGTCGTAGCCGATCAGGGCATGCATGCCGTTATCGCGGAAATATTCGCCCATGGTGCAGCCGGCGAACGGCGCCAGGAACTGCATCGGCGCCGGGTCGGACGCGGTGGCCGCCACGACGATGGAGTATTCGAGCGCGCCGCGTTCCCCCAGCACCTTGACGAACTGCGCGACGGTCGAGCGCTTCTGGCCGACGGCGACGTAGACGCAGTAGAGCTTTTCCTTGTCCGGGCCGGTCTCGTGCACCGACTTCTGGTTCAGGATCGTGTCGAGGATGATGGCGGTCTTGCCGGTCTGGCGGTCGCCGATGACCAGTTCGCGCTGGCCGCGGCCGACCGGGATCAGCGCGTCGATGGCCTTGAGGCCCGTCGACATCGGCTCGTGCACCGACTTGCGCGGAATGATGCCGGGCGCCTTGACGTCGACGCGGCGGCGCTCGGTCGCCTTGATCGGGCCCTTGCCGTCGATCGGGTTGCCGAGAGCGTCGACGACGCGGCCGAGCAGGGCGGGGCCAACCGGCACTTCGACGATGGCGCCGGTGCGCTTGACGGTGTCGCCTTCCTTGATGTCGCGGTCGTTGCCGAAGATGACGACGCCGACGTTGTCGGCTTCGAGGTTCTGCGCCATGCCGCGGATGCCGCCGGGGAACTCGACCATCTCGCCGGCCTGGACGTTGTCGAGGCCATAGACACGGGCGATGCCGTCGCCGACCGACAGCACCTGGCCGACTTCGGAGACCTCGGCCTCCTTGCCGAAGTTCTTGATCTGATCCTTCAGGATCGCGGAGATTTCAGCGGCGCGAATGTCCATCAGCCGACCTCTTTCAGTGCAAGCTTGAGCGAATTGAGTTTAGTCTTGAGCGACGTGTCGATCTGGCGCGAGCCCATCTTGACGACCATGCCGCCGAGCAGCGAGGGATCGACGGTGACAGCGATCGAAACGTCCTTGCCGGCGACGCTCTTGAGCGTGGCCTTGAGTTCCGTCTGCTGCGCAGGCGTGAGCGCATGGGCCGACGTGACTTCCGCAGAGGCCTCGCCGCGATGTTCGGCGGCGATACGGCGGAAGGCCTTGATCATGCCCGGCACGGCGAACAGGCGCCGGTTGCGGGCGGCTACGCGCAGGAAGTTGCCGACGAGGCCAGTGATTTTGGCGCGGTCGGCAATGGTGCCGATCGCCTTTTCCTGGCCGTCGGCGGTAAAGACGGGGCTGTTGATGAGGCGCTTGAGGTCGTCGCTCGCTTCGAACATCCGCTCGAAGCTGGCGAGATCGGCCTCGACCTTGGAAACCGAATTGGCGTCGAGCGCGAGCTCGAACAGAGAGCCTGCGTAGCGCTCTGCGACACCGGAAACTGGCGAGGAGGACTGGGCCACGGTCCGTCTTTTCTCTCAACTGACAGGCCGCAGATTGTTGGCGCGAGTAAAAACTCTGGCTAAATCTTTGACCTTGCTAAATTTATTTCAAGCACAAGGGAGCGGCTTCCGCATCCCCCGGCCGAAAGTCGCCTGCCGTCTAGCACAGGGCTTTGCCGACCGCAATGCGTCTGCTGGCACGGTTTTTTGCACTATTGTCGCATGCATGCCGATGCCCTTGCGGAAGGCGGGCCTATCAGGGCACGAAACCGAGGGCGAAGGCGAGCGGCAGGGCGGCCAGGACGAGGTCGACGACGATGGCGCCCCAGTTGTAAGGCGTGTTGGCGCCGTCCGACATCATGCCGAGGAGCCGGCCGAAGGCGCTGAACGCCCAGGAAAAGCCGAGCGCCATGTAGAGCAAGGGCTGAGCGAGCAGCAGACAGCACAGGCCGACGCCGAGATAGAAGCCGGCGACGCGCGAGCGCCCCTCGGCCACCGCCTCCGGTTTCTCCGCCTTGGCCTGCAGCCGCACCGCCCGGAAAGCGAGGCCAGGCGCGAGGAAGAAGAACAGGCCGAGCAGCACGGTGACGACCGCGCTCGACCAGGCCAGCCATTCGCCCTGGCTCATCGGCCAGGGAAAGGAAAACTCCATCGCGGGTCCCCTCTGCGATTTGCGCCTTCTGCGGTTTGCGCATTGAAGGCGGCGCGGCGGTGAAGTCAAGCGGCGAGGGGGGAAGTGCCGCCCGTTCAATGCACGCCGGAGATGTCCATCGCGATGGCGTCGATCAGCCGGTCGAAGCCTGTCCCGGTGCCTGCGATGCGCATTTGCATCGCCTCGGCGCCGGCAAGGAAGGCCATCTGCTCGGTGTAGAGCATCTTTGTTCCGATCTCGCCGGGGCGGAACTCGACAGTCGCCAGCGAGGCCGAGACGCGCGCGCCGGCCGAACTCATCTCGAAGGCGTAGATGATGCGGTGCCCGGAAACGATATCGAGGTAGCGGGCCGTGAAAGTCTGTTCGATGCCTTCGGTCGTCCGCCAACGCACCGCTTCCTCGCCGCCGGGAGCAAAATCGAAACGGTCTTCCAGCACCGTCCAGTCGGGGTGGCAATCGGTCCAGCGCCGCTTCAGCGCCTTCTCCGACCAGAAGCGGAAGGCATGGCGGGGGCTGCCCGGCAGGTCGCGCTCGATGGTGAAGGTGGTGTGTTCGACCGCGCTCATCTCTCGTCCCCCTCGGGCATGTCGTCCATCGCCTGCGCCAACCGGTCAAAGGCGGCGTTGAGCGCCGCCTCGCGCTCGCGCATCCAGGCGCGCATCGGCGCCAGCGCTTGCGGTCGCATGGCGTAGGTGCGGGTGCGGCCGACCTTGCGGGAGACCACCATGCCGCCGTCCTCCAGCACCTTGAGGTGCTTGAGCGCCGACGGCAGGCGCATGTTCGCCGGGCCGGCGAGTTCCTTGACCGTCGCCGGGCCGCGGCTCAACTGTTCGACCATGCCGCGCCGGCCGGGATCGGCCAGTGCCAGGAAAAGGCGGTCGAGCGGCTGCGCTTCCTGCATCGGTCCTCCATCCTCAGTCGCGAAGAAACCGCTCCGGCATAGCATCCCGATAGGGAAACATCGAGAAGAACGGCCGCGCCTCGGCCAGCGTGCGCCTGACCGAAGGCCGCGCCAGCAGCCGCTCGAAATAAGCGGTGAGGTTTTCGGACGAGGGCGGGAACGGATGAACTATACCGGCGAAGAACAGGCCGGGCAGCGCCGCACAGTCGGCGATGGTGAAGGCCTCGCCGCAAACCCATGTCCGGCCCGCCATGCGGTCCTCGATCATCGCGTAGGCGGCATCCAGCGTCCGGCGCGCATCGGCGACGCCATGGGAATCGTTCCTGCCTTCCGGCCGGATGCGGTCGGTGACGATCTTCTGCACCGGCTGGCCGACATAGAGGTCGAAGAAGCGGTCCCACAGCCGCGCCTCCAGCCGCGCCTCGGGATCGTTCGGCAGCAGCGGCACCGGTCCGGGACAGCGCTCGCAGACATATTCGATGATGACGGTGGTTTCCGGCACGATGCGGTCGCGGTCGCTGTCATACAGAACCGGGATCTTGCCGACCGGCCAGCGGGCGAGATGGTCCGCCGCTTCGCCGGGGTCCATGAGATCGACCGTCTCGGCCGTGAACGGCACCTCGTTCTCGTAAAACGCGATCAGCACCTTGTGACAGAACGAGGCGAGCGGATGGATGTAGAGCGTCAGCGCCATTTTGGTCTCGAAACAGTTTCTCTGTAAGGAAACTATCCCGGCGATATGGGAGAGGCAAGAGAAAGTTTCCGTAGAAGGAAACTTTCTGGATCGCGGTGTGTCGTCACAAAAAGCTCTGCGGGTCGATGTCTACCTGCACGCGCACCGAGCCGCGCTGTTTCGGCCCGTTCGCCAGCATGGCTCGCACAAAGGCCTGCATGTCGGAGCGCCGCTCGCCCTGGATCAGCAGGCGGAACCGGTGGCGGCCGGCGACAAGCGCCAGCGGCGCTTCGGCTGGGCCGAGGACGAAGATGTCCGCGGCCTCCGGTGCCGCGCGGCGCAGGGCGCGTGCATGGCCTTCCGCCTCGGCGCGGGTGGCGGCCGAGACGATGACGCCGGCGAGCCGGCCGAAAGGCGGCAGGCCGGCGCGTTCGCGCTCGGCGATTTCGCGGGCGTAGAAACTCTCGGCATTGCCGGAGACGATCGCCCGCATGACCGGATGGTCGGGCTGATATGTCTGCAACAGGCCGTGGCTCTGCTTGCCGGTGCGGCCGGCGCGGCCGGTGACCTGGCTGAGCAACTGGAAGGTGCGCTCGGCGGCGCGCGGATCGCCGTTGGCGAGGCCGAGATCAGCGTCGACGACGCCGACCAGCGTCATGTTGGGGAAGTTGTGGCCCTTGGCGACGAGTTGCGTGCCGATGACGATGTCGGCGTCGCCCTTGGCGATGGCCTCCAGTTCGAGCCGCAATCGCCGCACGCCGCCGACGATGTCGGAGGACAGAACGATGGTGCGCGCCTCGGGGAAGGTCGCCACGACCTCCTCGGCGATGCGCTCCACCCCCGGCCCGCAAGCGGCGAGGTGGTCGAAGGTGCCGCATTCGGGACAGGCTTCCGGGCGCTTTTCCGCGTGGCCGCAATGATGGCAGACGAGCTGGCCGCGAAAACGGTGCTCGACCAGCCAGGCCGAACAGACCGGGCAGCCGAAGCGATGGCCGCACACCCGGCACAGCGTCAGCGGCGCATAGCCGCGCCGGTTGAGGAAAAGCAGCGATTGCTCGCCCTTTTCCAGCGTCGCGCCGATCTGCTCGGTGAGCAGCGGCGACAGGAAGCTTCCCTTCGCCGGCGGGGCACGGCGCATGTCCACCGCCTTGAGGTCGGGAAGCGCGGCCTCGGCGAAGCGGCCGGACAGAACCGCATGGCGGTAGCGGCCCTGCGTGGCGTTGACCCGGCTTTCCACCGAGGGCGTGGCCGAGGACAGCACCACAGGGAAGCCGCCGAGATGACCGCGTACGACCGCCATGTCGCGTGCGTTGTAGAAGACCCGATCCTCCTGCTTGTAGGCAGGGTCGTGCTCCTCGTCGACGACGATCAGGCCTAGTTCCCTGAACGGCAGGAACAGCGCCGAGCGCGCGCCGGCCACCACGCGCACCGTGCCTTCGGCCACCTGCCGCCAGACTTTCTCGCGCATGCGCGGCGCAAGGTCGGAATGCCACTCGCCGGGTTTTGAGCCGAAGCGTTCCTGGAAGCGTTCGAGGAAAGCGTGGGTCAGCGCGATCTCCGGCAGCAGGATCAGAACCTGCCTGCCCCTTTCCAGCGCCTCCGCCACCGCCTCGAAATAGACCTCCGTCTTGCCGGAACCGGTGACGCCGTCGAGCAGCGTGACGCCGAAGTCGTCCGCCGCGACGCCGGCGCGCAGCATGTCCGCAGCCACCTGCTGATCGGGCGCCAGTTGTGGCCGCGCATAGGCGGGATCGGGTGCCGCCACGACAGGGCGCGGCGGGATCATCACCGTGTCGAAGACGCCTTGCGCCTTCAATCCGTCGATGACTGTCGAGGACACGCCGGCGGCATGCGCGAGGCCGGTGCGAGTCCAGGCAAAACCGCCGTCGGCCGTTTCGAGCACCCGCGCGCGGGCCGCCGTCATGCGATCCGGCAGGGCGTCGGTGCGCACGATGCCTTCCGTCCACGGCTCGGGATCGAAGGCCTCCGGCGCGCGCAACAGCATACGTGCCACCATGCCCGGAGCCGACAGCGTGTAGTGCGCCACCCAGTCGACGAAGCGGCGCATCGGCTCGGCGATCGGCGGGCAGTCGAACACCTCTTCGATGGCCCTGAGCTTGCGAGCATCGACCGCATCGGCGCCGCCGTCCCAGACGATCCCGGCCACCTGCCGCGGCCCCAGCGGCACGCGCACGATCGAGCCCGGCACTACACGCATTCCTGAAGGAACCGCGTAGGTGTAGGGGCGTTCCGCCGGCATGGGAACCAGCACGGGGACGGCCGCGTCAAAAGGCGAATCTTTGCTCATCGCGCGTGACCTTGCCCCGACTTTGGTCTACAGCAAAGCCCAACGCCGAGCGTGCCCTCCCGACACCCGGACAATTCGAAGGAGATCCTCATGAAGTTTTTCGTCGATACCGCCGACATCAAGGAGATCAAGGAACTGAACGATCTCGGCCTGCTCGACGGGGTCACCACCAATCCGTCGCTGATCATGAAATCCGGCGGCAAGATCGCCGAGGTGACGAAGCAGATCTGCGACATCGTCAAGGGGCCGGTCTCGGCCGAGGTGACCGCCACCGACTACGACGGCATGATGCAGCAGGCCAAGGTGCTGGCGAAGATCGCCGACAACATCGCCATCAAGGTGCCGCTGACCTGGGACGGCCTCAAGGCCTGCCGCTCCATCCGCAACGACATGGACCGCATGGTCAACGTGACGCTGTGCTTCTCGGCCAACCAGGCGCTGCTCGCCGCCAAGGCCGGTGCCACCTTCATCTCGCCCTTCATCGGCCGCATCGACGACATGGGCATTGACGGCGTCGAACTGATCTCGGAAATCCGTACCATCTACGACAACTACGACTTCAAGACCGAGATCCTGGCCGCTTCCATCCGCACCGTGAATCACGTCAAGGAAGTGGCGATGATCGGCGCCGATGTGGCGACCGTACCGCCGGCGACGTTGAAGGCGCTGGTCAAGCATCCGCTGACCGACAAGGGCCTGGAGCAGTTCCTGGCCGACTGGGCCAAGACCGGCCAGACCATCGGCTGATCATCGAGGCGACCGGGCTTTTGGGCGCGGTCGCTACTTTCCGGGGATTCGGGCGGTGATCTGCGATGGCCGTCAGCGGGCCTTCTTCGCGAGGTCCTGCGCCAGGGCCAACCGCAACAATTCGCCGAGTTCCCGGGCGGCGCGATTCTCGGCGTCGATCTGTGCCCGGTAGTTGGCGAATTCCTGCGACGGCTTGTCGTAGGAAGATGAGATCGAGCGCGTGCCGGTGGCAACCGTCTTGCCCGTCTGGGCGTCGGTCAGCGTATAGGCTGCAGTCAGTGTCACAGTGCCGGCGGTCGGCTGGTCGACATCGGTGGTGACCTGGATGGTCGCCGCGGACTGGACCAGTTCGGAGACGTTGAGCGCCAGCGAATAGGTTGGCGCGGCCGGTGCCTGCGCCCCGCCGTAAAGGCCGAAGATCAGGTTGTTGCGGACCTGCTGGGCATAGCGCGAACTCACCGGCTTGACCGCGATCGAGGCCAGCTCTGCCTTGGCGCTGACGGTCGAATTGCCGAGCGGCGCGTCGGAATAGAGCGGCCGCACCGTGCAGCCGGCGGCGAGCAACACCGAAGCGGCGGCGCCGGCAATGACGAACCGGCGCAGGAATGCGCTGCCGGCGCGGTGCGATGGTTCGGCGTCAGGCAACGACATTGACAATCCTCTGCGGCACGACGATCACCTTGCGCGGCGGCTTGCCGTCCAGCGCCTTTATCATGAAATCGAGCGCCAGCACCGCTTTTTCGACGGTAGCTTGGTCTGCGTCGCGCGAGATTGTCAAATCGCCGCGCTTCTTGCCGTTGATCTGCACCGGATATGTGACGTCGTTGTCAACCACCAGTACCGGATCGAAGGCTGGCCACGGCCGTTCCGCGACAAGCCCCTTGCCGCCCAGCGCCGCCCAGCATTCCTCGGCCAGGTGCGGCATCATCGGCGCGATCATGGCGACGAGGAAATCCAGTCCCTGCCGCACCGCCGGCAGGTCGACGGTCTTGCCAGCCGCAATCTCGGCCACCTGCGGCGACAGAAGGTTGGTCAGTTCATAGATGCGGGCCACCGCCCTGTTGAAATGCAGCCGGCCGATATCCTCGCCGACGGCCTTCAGGATCTTGTGCGCGCCCTTCGACAGCGCCACGGCCTCGCCATCGGACGCAGCCGCGCCCGCGACACCGGTGACGGCCGGCGCCGCTTCCGAAACCAGCCGCCAGACGCGCTGCACGAAGCGGTGTGCGCCTTCGATGCCGGCCTCCGTCCAGATCACGTCGCGCTCGGGCGGCGAGTCCGACAGCATGAACCAGCGGGCCGTGTCGGCGCCGTAGCTGCCGATGATGTCGTCGGGATCGACGACGTTCTTCTTCGACTTCGACATCTTCTCGATCGAGCCGATCTCGACCGGCGTGCCGTCCGAAAGCATGAAGGCCTTTCGCGTGCCGTCGAAGTCCTCGACCTTGACCTCCGCCGGCGTCACCCAGCCGTTCAGGTTGCGATAGGTCTCGTGAACGACCATGCCTTGCGTGAACAGGCCCTCGAACGGTTCCTTCACCTCGTTCAGGTGGCCGGTCGCCTTCATGGCGCGGGCGAAGAAGCGCGAATAGAGCAGGTGCAGGATGGCATGCTCGATGCCGCCGATATACTGGTTGACCGGCAGCCAGCCGTTCGGCCCGTCGACATAGGCGAGCGTCGTCGGCGCCGTCTCGTTCCGCGGATCGGTGAAGCGGGCGAAGTACCAGGACGAGTCCACGAACGTGTCCATCGTGTCGGTGTCGCGCGTGGCCTGCTTGCCGCATTGCGGGCAGGCGACGTGCTTCCAGGTCGGGTGATGGTCGAGCGGATTGCCCGGCTTTTCGAAGGAGACGTCGGTCGGCAGTTCCACCGGCAGCTGATCGTCCGGCACCGGCACGGCGCCGCAGGCTTCACAGTGGATGACCGGGATCGGACAGCCCCAGTAGCGCTGGCGCGAGATGAGCCAGTCGCGCAGGCGGAACTGCACCTTGCGCTCGGCCTGCGGGCGATTGCCGACGGTGATCGCCTCGAGGCGATCGGCGACCTGGTCGAAGGCTTCGCGAAACCGCATGCCGTCGAGGAAGCGCGAATTGATCATCGCGCCCTCGTCGACGACGGCTTCTTCGGTGATCTGGAATCCTTCGGCGGCGGCGCCGTCGGGCAGCACGACCGGGATGACGGGCAGGCCGTATTTGTTGGCGAAGTCCAGGTCGCGCTGGTCGTGGCCGGGGCAGCCGAAGATGGCGCCGGTGCCATAGTCCATGAGCACGAAGTTGGCGACGTAGACCGGCAGCGTCCAGTCCGGGTCGAAGGGATGGATGACGCGAATGCCGGTGTCGAAGCCGCGCTTCTCGGCCGTTTCCAGTTCGGCCGCCGAGGTGCCGCGATGGCGGATGTCCTCGATGAAAGCGGCGAGTTCCGGTTTGCTCTCGGCCGCCTTCTTCGCCAATGGATGGTCGGCGGCGATCGCCATGAAGGATGCGCCGAAAATGGTGTCGGGCCGGGTGGTGTAGACTTCCAGTTCGCTCTCACCGGCCGGCGCGGTGGCGGCGTCCAGCCTCCAGCGGATCAGCAGGCCCTCGGAACGGCCGATCCAGTTGGCCTGCATCAGCTTGACCTTGTCGGGCCAGCGCTCCAGCGTGTCGAGGCTGTCCAGCAGGTCCTGGCTGGCCGAGGTGATCTTGAAGAACCATTGCGTCAGGTCGCGCTGCTCGACCGGCGCGCCGGAGCGCCAGCCCTTGCCGTCGATGACCTGCTCGTTGGCGAGCACGGTCATGTCGACCGGGTCCCAGTTGACCTTGGCCGCCCTGCGCTCGACCAACCCGCCCTTCCAGAAGTCCAGGAACATCTTCTGCTGGTGCTTGTAGTAAGAGGCGTCGCAGGTGGCGATCTCGCGCGACCAGTCGAGCGACAGGCCCATCGTCTTCAGCTGGCCCTTCATCGTGGCGATGTTCTTGTAGGTCCAGTCGCGTGGATTGACCTTGTTGTCCCGCGCCGCGTTCTCCGCTGGCAGGCCGAAGGCGTCCCAACCCATCGGATGCAGCACGTTATAGCCACAAGCCCGGCGCCAGCGCGCCACCACGTCGCCCATCGTGTAGTTGCGCACGTGGCCCATGTGGATGCGCCCGGACGGGTAGGGGAACATCTCCAGCACGTAGTATTTCGGCCGCGGGTCGTCGTTCTTCGTCTCGAAGAGCTTTTCGGCGTCCCAGGCCTTCTGCCATTTCGGCTCGGATGCGCGTGGATTGTATCGTTCGGTTGCCATGGGACGAATTTCACTTAAAAGCACGGGGAGGACGACCGCTGCGGTCTTCACCATGGTTTGACAGACCCGTCAACCGCAAGGCCCCGCGCCGCCGGACAAAAACACGCTGGAGCCGGACATGAACGATGCGCCCTCACGCCTTGCCGAAGTCAAGGCCAGGATCGCCGCCGCCGAGAGCGAGGCGAAGCGCCCGGCCGGTGCCGTCACGCTGGTCACCGTGTCGAAGACCTTCGATGCCGATGCCGTCCACCCCGTCCTCGCTGCCGGCCAGCGCGTCTTCGGCGAGAACCGCGTGCAGGAAGCGCAAGGCAAATGGCCGGCGCTGAGGGACAAGTTTCCCGGCATCGAGCTGCATCTGATCGGTCCGCTGCAATCCAACAAGGCCAAGGAAGCGGTTGCGCTGTTCGACGTCATCGAGACGGTCGACCGCGACAAGATCGCCGCCGAGCTTGCCAAGGAGATGAAGAAGCAGGGCAAGGTGCTGCGGCTTTACGTTCAGGTGAACATCGGCTCCGAGCCACAGAAGGCCGGCATCGAGCCTGCGGAGGCGGTCGCCTTCGTCGCCCGCTGCCGCGAAATCCACGGCCTCGCCGTCGAGGGGCTGATGTGCATCCCGCCGGCCGACGAGAATCCCGGACCGCATTTCGCCCTGCTGGAAAAGCTGGCTGGGCAGGCGGGCGTGGAAAAGCTGTCGATGGGCATGTCGGGCGACTACGAGACGGCGGTGGCCTTCGGCGCCACGTCGGTGCGCGTCGGTTCGGCCATCTTCGGTCACCGATAACGTCTTAAGACCGATAGAACCGCTTCACGCGCGGATGGCGCCTGAGCGGCACCGGCCGGTAGGGCGGCGCGTAGTGCTCGAAGCGGTTCTCGATCTTGCGGCAGAGCGGATCGATATCGACGCTCTCGCCGCGGACGCTGCGCTCGACCGGCAGCCAGAAGATGCCGAGGCCGGTGCGTTCGTCGTGCTGGCGGCCGAGCAGGTTGTCGCGCATGGTGACGGTCAGCGGAATGTGCAGGCGCGCCACGTCCCGCAGCCGCGACAGCATCCAGTCGAGCGCAAGGTCGGCCAGCAGCCAGTCGTCCTGATAGCCGCCGCCGACATCGGAATGGACGCCGGGAAACCAGACCTGCTCGATGACCTGCCCGGCGGCCCGGCCCTCGGCATCGACATCGGCCCATGGCACCGGCAGGAAAGCCTTGCGGTCCTCGTCGATCGACAGCGCCTGCAGGCCGACCGGAACGCGCACCGACAGTTCGTTGTCGTGGAACTGGTGCCGCCACGGGTTGACCAGGTCCATGACGCCGGGCAACCCGAGTGCCTTGACGGTATCGAAGACGCCGATCACGTCGGGCGTCACTGGCGCGGCGCCGTATTTGCGCGCGAAGGCCTTGCCCGCCGCCTTGCGTTCGCTTTCGTTGCGGATCTTGTAGGCACTCACCGCCGCTTCGGCGATGGCGCGTCGCCTCTTGGCGCCTTCGCCCTCCTTGTCGGCCGGGATCGGTGCGCCACCGTCCGTCATGGCGATGCCGCAGGTCGCCAGCACGCCGCCCAGGCAGCGTACCGTATAGGCGCCGCGGCTGAAACCGAACAGGCCGATCTTCACACCCGGCCTCCAGCGCAGCATCAACGCCTCGTAGCAGTCGGCGATGTTGGCGCTGATGCCCCAGCCGGTGGCCTTGGACCACAGGTTGCGCAAGGTGCGGCCCCAGTCGTTCTCGCCTTCCTCCGGCGCGCCGAGGCCCGGATCGTAGAAGGCGTCGAGATAGATCTTGCCTTCCGCCGCGGCGAACATCTGGAAGACGTTGGTGTTGCGTACGCCGGCATCGTTGCGCACGCCGCGCTGGCCCGTACCGTCGGAAAAGATCAGGCACCAGTTGTCGGGCATCGCCGCCTCGCCGCCCCATCCGCAGTCGCATGCGGCATCATAGCCGAAGGCGCGGTCCGTTCACAGCGCCCCGGTTCTGGTTACCTGGCTCCGTTCAGTGCAGCACGAACTCGCCGTCGATCTTGCGCCATTCGCTCGGCGAAATCAGCCGCTGGTGCGAATAGACGACCGAATGCAGCGGACCGTCGAGC
>Ga0182738_1000159_pt1 | contig 105997 bp, 93 predicted proteins | sample eDN5th30CBELigMG_FD_128876 | JGI IMG/M metagenome (GOLD analysis project Ga0182738, IMG submission 128876) | Enriched Miracle-Growth compost microbial communities from Emeryville, California, USA - eDNA 5th pass 30_C BE-Lig MG (version 2)... ... | reverse complement strand
GCCATCACCTTCGTCAACGCCGCCGTCAGCGTCGTCTTACCGTGGTCCACGTGTCCGATCGTGCCTACGTTTACGTGCGGCTTGGTTCGCTCAAACTTCTCTTTGGCCACAGCGGCAATCCTCGCGAAAAAAAGAAAGTGATCAGCGCCTTGCGAAAAACAAAAATCTTGTCTGGAGCCCACGACCGGGATTGAACCGGTGACCTCGTCCTTACCAAGGACGTGCTCTACCGACTGAGCTACGTGGGCGCACTCAAAAAAGTACAAAACCGGATTTCAAGCCGGCTTCGACCCTTCAAAAATCGACACCAGAACCGTCCATCTTCTTACGTCCGCGCGTCCCACAGCCGCAGGCATCCCCATGCCTGGTGGCGAGTTCAATGGAGCGGGTGATGGGAATCGAACCCACACCATCAGCTTGGAAGGCTGAGGTTCTACCATTGAACTACACCCGCACTGTGGTGGAGGGGGTAGGATTCGAACCTACGAAGGCATAAGCCAGCAGATTTACAGTCTGCCCCCGTTGGCCGCTTGGGTACCCCTCCGCGGACATAAGAGCCGGGTATTCTCTTTGCCAACCTATTGAGTGTCAACAGCAAGTTGCATCGCAAACGTTGAGGGTCTGCCTGATTCGCAAACTCAAGTGACGCGCCGCACCGCCGATACAGCGGACACGGGCGCTTTTGCCGCGTCGCTTCCGGGCGTGTTGCACCGGATTTCACCAGGCTCCGCATCGGCAATGTTGTCGCAAGAGTTCGAAAATCGCCTCAAGGCCCAGGTCGACTTCCCCAGTCCCTCGCGCGTCGCCACCGAGATCATCGCCCTGGCGCGCGACCCGGACATCGAGATGTCGAAAGTCGCCGCGGCCATCGGTCGCGATCCGGCCATGACGGCGAAAATACTGCGCATCGCCAACTCGGCCTTCTACGCCCAGCGCCGCCCCAGCCAGAACCTGAAACAGGCCCTGGTGGTGATCGGGTTGAACGCCGCCCTGACCCTGGCCCTGAGCTTCTCGCTGGTCTCCTCGCTGCGGGCGCTGCAGGCGTTGGGAATCGACTACCCCCGTTTCTGGCGGCGCGCCCTGTTGGCAGCCACCGCCGCCCGGGCCTTCGGCGAAACCGCCCGCACCGGCCACGCCGAGGACATTTTCCTGGCGGGGCTGCTGCAGGACATCGGCGTGCTCGCCATCGACCGCGCGGCGCGCGACTTTTACAGCAAACTGCGGCAGCCGGCCAGTCATGCCGACTGGATCGGCTACGAAACCCCGCAGCTCGGCAAGGACCATGCGGCCTGCTCGGCCATGCTGCTGAAATCCTGGAATCTGCCGGATCGCATCTGGCAGGCGGTCGCCGCCAGCCATCAGCCCCAGACCTTGCCGGCCGACACCGACGACGGGCGATTCGCGCGCTACCTGGCGCTGGGAAGCGACCTGGCGGAAGGCGTCCTCAACGGCGACCGCAGCATCCTGACGACTTCGCTCGCCCAGCGCGCCCTGAGCCTGCTCGGACTGAGCAGCGATCAGCTCAATGAAGTGGTCACGCGCATCCTGAAGCTGATTCCCGAGACCGAAGAGATTTACGAAACGCGCATCATCGATGCCGATGAGGCAGAGAACCTGCTCGCCGAAGCGCGCGAGCTTCTCGCTGTGCGCAACCTGCACGCGCTGCAGGAAGTCAGCAACCTGCAAGCAACAACCAGCGTGCTGCTCACGCGCACCGAGGAAGCGGAGGATTCAAGTCGTCGCGACGCGCTCACTGGCGCGTTGAATCGCGCTTGGCTGGATCGCCTGCTCGACCGCGAGTTCACACAGGCGGTGGTGTTCGGTCGCGACCTGAGCATCGCCCACGTCGACATCGACCGTTTCAAGTCGGTGAATGAAAAATTCGGCACCCAGGTCGGCGATAACGTGCTCACCAGCTGCGCGCGCAAGCTCCAGTCCTGCGTGCGCGGCAGCGATCTGGTAGCACGCTTCAGCGGCGAGGAGTTCATGGTGGTGCTGCCGGGCGCCGACCGTGACATCGCCAGACAGGTAGCGCAGCGGATCCTGCAGGTGCTGGCGGAAACCGATCACGACCCGGACAACGGACCGGTGCAGATCACCGTCTCCATCGGGCTGGCCACCCACACCACGCGCCAGCGCTTCCCGAGCACGCTGGCGCTGCTCGAAGCCGCCGACCACGCGCTCTACGCGGCCAAGCTGTGCGGCCGCAATCGTTTCGAGTCCTTCGAAGAGCTGGCGGCATCGAGCCGCTCCACCGGCAGCGGCCGCTGAGCCGGGCTCAGCCCGTCATATCCACCAGCTCGATCTGTCGTTCGGTCAGCGTCTCGCCGAGAAAGCGACCACCGACGCGCGCAAACCGCTGCGGGCTGTCCGTAGCCATGAGCGTAAGGGACGACGGCAGATGTCGCGGCGCGACGAGATGCCGCGCCGCCAGGTCCTGCGACAGAGCAGCCGCGGTGGTCTGCGCGGAATCCACGATGGTCACCGACGGCTTTACCGCCGCGCGCAACGCATCGAACAGCAAGGGGAAATGAGTACAACCCAGCAGCAGGGTGTCGATGTCCGGGTGCTGCTCGAACATGGCATCCAGGTAGCGATGCACCACCGCATCGACGATGGGACCGTCCGACCAACCCTCTTCCGCCAGCGCGACGAACAACGAACAGGCACGCGCCACCACGATCGCATCTGACCGTATACGCGCGATCGCACGCTGGTACGCGCCACCCTGCACCGTACCCTCCGTAGCAATCACGGCTATCTGCCCGGACTTGGAGCTGGCGCACCCGGCAATGGCGCCCGGCTCGATCACGCCGATCACCGGGATCGGTGCAAACCGCTCCCGCAACGCCTCCACCGCCACCGAGGAAGCCGTGTTGCAGGCAATGACCAGGCACTTGACGCCGCGACGGACCAGGAACTGCGCCGCCTGTGTCGAATATCGCAACACCGAGTCCGGACTCTTGGTGCCGTAAGGCAGGCGCGCGGTATCGCCCAAGTAGATGAATCGCTCATGCGGCAATTGCTCGCGCAGCGCCCGCAGAACCGTCAGCCCACCCACGCCCGAATCGAACACGCCGACCGGCAGCTCCGCCTCTTTCACCTATTCTCCCCTCGCATTGCGTTGAGACATAACACCTCGATATTGCACTTCGCAGCGCCAGTTGCGCGCGGCATAATGAGCCGCGTCAAAGGACGTTCGCTGCCACGTCGAGCATCGATTCGCAGCCGGAACAATAACGACACCGACCGACTTCAAACGTACCTGAGCTTATCGGGAGTTGAACATGGAGCGACGTCTCCATACCCGCCACCGAGCACGCACCGCCGTCTTCGTTGCCATCCCCGGCCGCCCCGGAAAATTGTGCCGTGCACGCAACCTGAGCGCGAACGGCGTCTTCATCGAGACCGAGAACCTGGGGCTGAAGAAAGGTGCCACCGTACACCTGGCCTTCGCCATCAATCTGGGCGTGGTCACCAAGATTCATCGGCGCACGGCCATCGTCGCGCACATCTCCAAGGGCGGCACCGGCCTGATGATGGAAAGCCTGACCGGCACGCGCTAGCCGGCGATGATGCCGTTCTGACGCAGTCGGCCTGCGTCCTTTGCGACGCGCGCCTGCGCTGGAGCCTGCCGCTCCTTCAAGCACACCGGCATGCGAATGCCGGAAAATCACCCGGACACTTGCGCCGCTGCCGCGCCCGACACGCTTTCCTCGAGCCTGCGCATGTCCTTCGCCACCGTAGCCGCAGCTGCATACAACGAGCCGGAACACAGCAGCAGCAACGCGGGAATCACATACATGGCCGAGTGCAGGCCCGCGGCCTTGAACGCCGGCATCATTTCGGATGCACCGGCCGCCAGCATGGCGGCTTTGGCGAAGTGGTCGCTGAGCGCCCCCATCACGGTGGAGCCGAACGCCGCGCCAAGTACGTACATCGCAAAGAAATAAACAGCGACCGCCGTTCCACGCAACCGCGGCGGCACTACATCCTGAATCGCGCTGTACACGGTCGAGTAGTACGCGAAAGTCATCGCGCTCGACGTGCCCATGCAGACGGTGAACGCCACCACTCCGCCCTTGGGTTGCTGCAACGCTAGAAACACGCAAGGTGCTGCCAACAGCAGACAGGTCGCCGCCAGCAGCAGACGCCCGTTGGAGCGCTTCATGTGCAGGCGGTCGCCCAGCCAACCGCCCAGCATCAGGCCGATCACCCCGGTGAGCCCCAAGGAAATGGCCGAGACATTGCTGGCGTCCGCCAGGCCCAGCTCATGGAACCGTTGCAGGAACGGCGTCTGGAAAATACTGGTGGCGTAGGTGCTGAAGTTGAACAGCATTCCCGACAGCACGATCCACCACAATGTCTGAATGCGCAGCACGCGGCGGTACGGCGCATCGATCGGCGCTTCAACTGCAGCGGGACGCATCTCCGCCGCACCGCGCACCGGCTCCTTCACCAGCAACACCAGCGCCGCCAATATTAATCCGGGAACGCAGGCGATGAAGAACGCGGCGCGCCAGCCCCATCGCTCGCCAATGCTGCCGCTGAACAGGTAGGCCGCGAACAATCCAAGAGGCAGGCCGAGCATGAACACCGCCATGGCACGCGCGCGGCGCTCCGCTGGATACAGATCACCGATGAGCGATTGCGCAGCGGGCGCGCAGCTCGCCTCGCCTATGCCCACGCCGATTCGCGTGGCAATGAACGACCCATAACCCGCGGCGAGACCCGATGCCGCCGTGAACGCGCTCCACACGGTGACACCGATCGCGATCAGACGCGTGCGCAGCCAGGTATCGGTCAGGCGGCCGAGCGGCAGACCGACAGCGGCATACACCAGGATGAACACGGTGTTCACCACCCCGAGCGCCGTGTCGTTCAGACCGAACTCGATGCGGATCGGCTCGGCCAGCGCACCGACCACGGTGCGATCGTAGAAATTCATCAGGTTGACGCCGAACAGCACCGCCAGCGCGAAGCGTGCGTTGTTGCGTCGATCCGTCACCGTCATCCTCTCGTCGTTGCCGGCAGGAGCGGCAAGCTAGCACGGCGTGCTCGATCGAGAAAAGTTGGCTCGGGCGCCCGCGACAATGCGATCATGCGTGCGCCGTTTCCGCTACGAATTCCGCCGATGCCCGAATCCCACGACTCATCACGGACGTTGAGTCCCGACCTGTCCGCCGAGCTCAAGCGCAGCTTCGGCTTCGACTCCTTCCGCCCCGGCCAGCAAGCCATCGTGCAAGATGCGCTGGCCGGTCGCGACGTGCTGGCCATCATGCCCACCGGCGGCGGCAAATCGCTGTGCTTCCAGCTGCCGGCGGTGATTCAGCGCGGCGTCACGCTGGTGGTGTCGCCGTTGATCGCGCTGATGCAGGACCAGGTGCGGCAGCTGCAGGACAACGGCATCGCCGCCACCTTCATCAACTCCAGCCTTCCCGGTTCCGAAGTCTGGGCGCGCACCAGTGCGGTGCTGCGCGGCGATTACAAGTTGCTGTACCTGGCGCCCGAACGCCTGCTGCACCCGGACTTTGTCGGCGGCGTGCTGCCGCGGCTCATCGAGTCGGCAGCTGTCGCCAGCATCGTCATCGACGAAGCGCATTGCGTTTCCGAATGGGGCCACGATTTCCGGCCCGAATACCGCCAGCTCTCGCAGCTGCGCAAGCGCTGCCCGAACGTGCCGATGCTGGCGTTCACGGCAACCGCCACGCCGCGGGTTCGCACCGACATCATCCAGCAGCTGGCATTGCAGAACCCTGCGGTTCACGTGGCGAGCTTCAATCGGCCCAACCTGCGTTATGCCGTCCGCCCCAAGAACAAGCACACTTACGAGGAGTTGCTGGCGCGAGCACGTGAATCGGACAGCGCCGGCATAGTCTATTGCCTCTCGCGCAAACGCGTCGACGAGCTGGCGGCGAAATTGCGTGAGGACGGCATCAGCGCCCTGCCCTATCACGCTGGCCTGGACGCCGAGGAACGCAGCCGCAACCAGGAAGCTTTCATCCGCGACGATGCACGCATCATCGTTGCAACCATTGCCTTCGGCATGGGCATCAACAAGCCGGATGTCCGTTGGGTGGTGCACTACGATCTGCCGCGCACGCTCGAAAGCTACTACCAGGAGTCCGGTCGTGCCGGCCGCGATGGCGATCCGGCGCAATGCGTTCTGTATTTCAGCGCCGCGGACATTCGCACCGCCGATTTCCTGATCCAGCAGAAAGTCGATTCGGTTACCGGCGAGCCGCTCGAAGACGAGCAGCGGGTCGCGCGGCAGCAGCTCCGGCAGGTCGTCAATTACGCCGAGTCGACCGAATGCCGCCGCGCCATCCAGCTGCGCTACTTCGGCGAATCCTTCGCGCCGCCCTGCGACGCCTGCGACAACTGCCTGGAACCGCGCGAGACCAAGGATTGGACGCTGGAAGCACGGCAATACCTGTCATGCGTCGCCCGTCTGGCGCAGCGTCGAGAACGCTACGGCGCTGCCTATGTGATCGAGATCCTGCGCGGTGGGCAATCCCAGAAGCTGATCGATCGCGGGCACCAGAGCCTGAGCGTTTACGGGATCGGCAAGACACGCAGCGTCGATGAATGGCGGCACCTGGCGCGCACACTGTCGCACCAGGGCCTGGTGGAAGAAACACAGGACGGCTACCCGGTGGTGCTGCTCAACAAGCTCAGCTGGGAAGTGTTGCGCGGCGAACGCGCGGTGATGTTTGCCGAGCCAATCAAGGCGGCGCGCAAACGGCAGCCAACCGCCACCAGCACATCGCTCGACACCGATCACGCCCTGTTCGATCAGTTGCGTGCCCTGAGAAAGCAGCTCGCCGACGAGAACAGCGTGCCGCCCTACGTCATCTTCCACGATTCGACACTGCGAGAGATGGCTGCACGCAAGCCGCAAACGCTGGCCGAGTTCGCGATGATTCCGGGTGTCGGTCAGACCAAGCTGGCGAGGTACGGTGAACCGTTCCTGCAGGTGATCGCCGGCTCGCCGTCGAGAGAATGACGCCTGAGATGCCCGTCACTCCCGCGCAGGCAGGAGTCCATCTGATTGATCCGAATGGATTCCCGCTTGCGCGGGAATGACAGGGTGTGCTCTAACCGCCGAACAACGACAGCATGTCCATCTGGCGGCTGTCGCCGATCACACGCTCGAAATCCAGGCCGAGCGTCGCGAGCACCGGCTCGGCCACCGGCTTGATCTGCTTGCTGACGTAGTGCTCGCGATCGATCGGATGCTGCACATTGTCGAGCGGCTCCGGCCCGGCGGTGGTCATCAGGTAGCTGATCGACCGGCCCAACGGCTGAGTCGACTTGCGTGCCGCGGCGACGTGGGGTGGCGTGGTGGCCGTGTAATCGTCGGCCTCCTTGCGCAAATTCTTCTTGTAGACGAGTGCGTCATCCATCGCACCGCTTCTCACCTGCCGCACTGCCTCGGCGAGATAGAGATCGACCGCCTGGTCGGTGAACAGGCGTAGATACAGCTCACGCTGCACCTGCTTGGCCAGCGCGGTCCAGTCACGGCGCACCACTTCCATGCCGACGAACTCGACGCTTGCTTCATCCTTGCCGTGAAGCAGGCCGGCGTAACGCTTGCTCGCACCACGCGTGCTGTTGCGTGCCTTTGGCAGAAACAGCTTCAGATACAGTTTTTCGAACTTGAGCTCCAACCGGCTCGTGACGCGCCAGCGCTCCTCGATGTACCGCGCAATTTCCTCGTTCAGCGCGGCTGCCAGCTTCCGTCCCTGCTCGTAGGCCTCCTGCGGATCGGCGCTGCCGGAATGCACGAACAGACTGTCCGTGTCGCCATACAGCACGACGAAGCCGGCCGCCTCGAACCAGCGCTTCGACCACAGCAGCACTTCGCGACCCGAACCGGTGATGGAATTCGCGAGCGCCGGATTGTAGAAGCGACAGGCCGGCGTCCCCAGAACGCCGTAGAAGGAATTCATCAGGATCTTGATGGCGTTCGACGCCACCGCGTCGCCGGCTTTCTTGGCCGCTTCGCGCCTCGGGAAAAGCTCATCGAGCAGCCCAGGAAGAATGGCCGGCGTACGGCGGAATGCACCGCCCGGTGTCTGGATCAGGTCTTCGCGCGCCGCAGGGCTGGCGACGTACGACAGCGGATCGATGTTGAAGGTACGGATGACGCTGGGATACAGACTCTTGAAATCGAACACCCAGACGTTGCGGTGCAGGCCGGCGATCGGCTCCAGCACGTGCCCGCCCTGCTGAGCGGCGTACACGCTGGAATCCCCCGAGCGCACGGTAGGCGCGACGATGCGACGACGCTCCAGTTCGCTCAGGTAGACGAAATCGAACGATGCAATGCTGGCGGCCACCCGGTCCGGTGTCATTCCCGCCAGCTGGCTGCGCGCGAACGCAAGCTGCACCACGTTGAGTTTGTGGACGATCTGGTACGCCAGACGCGCATCGGTCCTGGCATAGAGCGCGAACGCAGGCAGATCGTGACGATAGTTGTGCAGGATCTCCGCCAAGCGATCACGCGCATCGCCGGCGACCGCTTTGCCCTCGCCCAGAACCTCGCGGGCCACCGCGTCGAGCGAGTAATCCTCCATGCGCACGAACGCGCCGCGCAGCAAATCGATACCGTCGAGCACGAGCCGACCAGGGATGGATGCCTGACCGCTGCCGAAGTAGCCCTCGGCCTTGCGAAGGCGAATCGCGCCGCTGTCTCGTCCCAGGATGAACGGATGACGCACGCGCGCAGCAATGCGCTGAAGTGCGGTCAGATCGAAATCGATGATGTTCCAGCCCGTCAGCACATCCGGATCGAGCGTCTTGACCCGCTCGCAGAATGCTTCGAGCGCCGCGAACTCGGTGGCGCAGCGCGTGGCCTTTTCCGGCATCTCGCGGTCACTGCCATCGACGATCAGAACTTCATCGACACCCGGGGCGTACAACGAGATTGCCAGCAGCCGCTCGCCCTTGGCGTCAGTCTCGATATCGAACGACAACACGCGCGGCTCGACCTTGACATCGGCCGGCTTCAGCACCGGATTGTCGAATACCCAGGTGATACCGTTTCCCGGCACCGCCTGACCTTCGATCTCGCAGCCGCCCTTGATGCCGCGTTCGATCAGGTAGCGCACGGCGAAACGGACATCCGCCTCGAACGTATCGACGCCGCCCGCATGTAGCCGGTCGCGGATCGCCGGTACGTCGGGCGGAGTCTCCGCCTCGATCCGGCATACCGAGGCGCCTTCGAAGGTCTTCTTGTCCGTGGGACTAGGTGGCGGCGTTCTCAGCGCAGACGCTCGCTCCACATCCGCCGCGCGGATATAGAAATGCGGGCGCTGGCGGTCATCGCGTATCAGGAAGGTTCCGCCGTCCTCCAGGCGCCCATATATATGTATGACGGGCACGCGCAGACCGGCCGGTCCGGTCACGACCCGATAGCTCGCCTGGAGAATGAAACCGCGGAATGAAGTCACGGGCGAATTCTGCACCGATATCAAGACAGCGTCTGTCAGGGTGACCCCGGGCCATGCCAGAATCAGTCATGAACGACCTGACCTCCGCCGTCGTCACCCTGTTCCTCATCATGGATCCGTTGGGGAATATTCCGATCTTCCTGTCCATCCTCAAGGATGTCTCGCCGCAGCGCCGGCGCATGATCCTGATGCGCGAGGTGGTCATCGCCTATGTAGTGCTGCTGGCCTTCCTGTTCCTGGGCCGGCACATCCTGCAGGTGCTGCACCTGGACCAGGAAACCATCAGCATCGCCGGCGGCATCGTGCTGTTCCTGATCGCGCTGCGCATGATCTTCCCCGCGCCAGGCGGCTTGCACAGCGACACGCCGGAGGGTGAGCCGTTCATCGTGCCTCTGGCCATTCCGCTGATCGCCGGTCCATCGACGCTCGCAGCGTTGCTGCTATTGCAGCGCTCGGAGCCCGGCGCTACCTGGGACCTGCTGCTGGCCGTCACCGTCGCTTGGCTGCTCACCGCCGCCATCCTGCTGGCCGCGCCGTTCTTCTATCGCGTACTGAGCCAGCGCGGCCTGATCGCGATGGAACGGCTGATGGGCATGCTGCTGGTGATGATCAGCGTGCAGATGCTCATGAACGGAGTCAGCGTGTTCATGCATCGCTGACGGCCGCGTGCGCCTGGCAATGCGCAAGGAACGAGCGCAGCGACGACGAGAGAATCTTCTTGCGGTGATGAATCAGCCCGAAGCGTCGCTTCAGACGCGGCAGTGCCGTCGACAGGATCGCCAGACGCCGGGAGGCAATCAGATCCTGCACCACCCAGCGCGACAGGCAGCTCACGCCGAACCCTTCCGCGACAGCATTCTTGATGGCCTCGGAGCTGCCGAGCGTCATGCGTTCCTGCAGCTGGTGGAGATGCGGCAGCAACGCATGCGCCACCGCTTCACGCGTACCTGAGCCCGGCTCGCGCAGCAACCATTGCGCATCGCGCAGTTGCCGCAGCGTGAGCTTGCGACTCTTTGCCGCCTGCGCCAGCGGATGCCGCGGCGATGCCACGACCACCAGTTCATCCTCCATCCACGGCGTAACGATCACGTCGGACGCATGGCACGGGCCTTCGATCAGGCCGAGATCGGCTTCGAAGCTACACACGGCAGCGACCACTTCCAGCGTGTTGCCGATACGGGCCTGCACGTGTACGTCACGCGCTTTACTGCAATAGCTTGCCAGCAGCGGCGGCAGCACATAGTTGCCCACGGTGGTGCTGGCGGCCAGGCGCAGATCGAGTTGCGCGGCTGCGCCGGCAACGAATCGGTCCTCGATATTCTGGGCGCCTTCCAGCAGGGCCTGGGCCGCGGGCAAGAGACTGCGACCCGTATCATTGAGCAGCAGACGTTTGCCGACCCGGTCGAACAGACGCGCGTCGAGCGCATGCTCCAGCTCGTTGAGCGCCGCGCTGGTGGCGGATTGCGACAAAGCCACCGAACTTGCTGCCGCTGTAGTGCTGCCCGCGCGCGCCACGGCCTCGAAGATCTGTAGCTGTCGCAAGGTCAGGCGCATTTCGCCTTTCTCCTAAACCTATGAACTCGCTAGGTTATACATGAATAAGTCGTTTCACGAATAATGCTCGCGACGGCACAGTGCCGGCATGCAGCCCGCCAGCCACCCGCGCGACGAATTGCCGGCCCTCGCCATTCCGGTTCCAGTGTCAGCCACCGCCGCCCGGCGATCCGGGCGCTTGGCTGACCGCCTGCCCGGTATCACTCTGGCGGCCGTGCTGGCTTCGCTGTCTCTGGTGCTCGGCAGCATCGATTGGTTGCAGGCCAACGGCATGGGAGCGCCGACGCTGGCGATCGTGTTCGGCATGATCGTCGGCAACACGCTGTATCCGCAGATCGCGGCGATCGCCACCGACGGCGTGCTGTTCTCGAAACAGCACCTGCTGCGCCTGGGGATCGTGCTGTACGGGCTGCGGCTGAGCTTTCAGGACATCGGCCAGGTTGGGCCGGCAGCGCTGGTGATCGACGCGATCATGCTGTGCAGCACCTTTGCGCTGTCCTGCTTCGTCGGCATCCGGCTGCTGCGGCTGGCACCCAGGACGGCAATGCTGATCGGCGCGGGCAGCTCGATCTGCGGCGCCGCCGCCGTGATGGCGACGGAGCCGATCGTGCGGGGCCGCAGCGAGCAGGTCGCGGTGGCCATCTCCACCGTGGTGGCGTTCGGCACGCTCGCAATCTTTCTGTATCCCGCCCTCTATCAGTTGAATGCGCGCCACGCCCTGCTACCGATGTCGCCGGCTGCGTTCGGCATCTTCGCCGGCTCGACAATTCACGAAGTAGCGCAGGTAGTGGCTGCCGGACGCTCGATTGCCGAGGATGCGGCGAATACCGCCGTCATCGTGAAGATGGTGCGCGTGATGATGCTCGCTCCATTTCTGCTCGCGCTGTCGCTTTATCTCCCGCCGCGCAAGCAACCCGAGCAGTCGAGCAGCGGCGACACCGCACGCCGCCGGAAGCAAGGACGCATCGCCATTCCCTGGTTCGCTCTCGGATTCCTGGCAAGCGTTGCCCTGAGCTCGCTTGGAATATTGCCGGCAGGCGCAGTGCAGATCGCCGCGGGTATCGACACTTTCGTACTGGCCATGGCAATGGCGGCGCTCGGACTGACTACGCAGATCTCAGCCGTCCGTAGCGCCGGCGCCAAGCCACTGGTGCTGGCTGGACTGCTGTTTGCGTGGCTGATCGCCGGCGGCGCTGCCGTCAACGTGGCCGTGACCGCGTGGCTCGGCTGATTCCGGACGACTGTCGCAGCTGGATCCTGGACGCCGGCTAATCGGAATCCATGAACTCCAGCGGCACCTCGACCCCGTCCAGTTCCACCAATGCCGGTTGCCGCGCTTCGAAGCGTTCACGGATATCGGGCCGATCCATCGCCGTAGCCAGCGCTGCGTTCATTTCGAAGGCCGCGCAGTCGTATCCCGCATCGCCCATCGCCTTGGAGAAGGCATCGACGTGCGCACCGCCTGCCTGGTACACCTGTGGTGCGAATTCAGGATCGATATCCAGATTGCCCGGCTCTTCGAACGACTGGCGGCAGCCGGCCGAATCGGTGGCATGGTAGTTCCGGCACGTTTGCGGACGCGCCGGGTAGATGCCGCAGCGGCCATCCGCCAGGAAGGGACACTTGACGTTGCGCTGCATGCGCTCGATCTCATCGAGCGAGCGCAGGATTGCGCTGTTCGTCTGGATCTCGGCACGCAGCCGGTCGCGCTCTTGCGGGGTCCAGTGCCTTTCGATGAAATCGAGAATGTGAAAGACTTCGACCGGCCGCACGTCCACCGAGAAGTGACAGCACCAGGAGCAACCCGCCGCGCACGCCAGGCTCGATGAGTCCGGCGCCGCCGCGAGCCGCTCGTCATGACGCTGCTGCGAGCGCCGGTAGGCCTCCAGCGGCCCCAACGCTGCGATTTCGGCGCGTGCCTGGCGGTACTCCTGCGAGGTGATGCGGCGTACCGCGGCGAAGTCGATCGTAATTTCCATGTTCGAAGCGTCTCACGGGGAAAGCGCGAATGAAAATCTATTCCTGGAACGTCAACGGCATTCGCGCCGTGCTCAAGAAAGGCACGTTCCAGTCGTTTCTGCAGGCGCATCAGCCCGACATCCTGTGCCTGCAGGAGACCAAGGCCGAGCGCGGCCAGATCGAGATCGACCTGCCCGGCTACCATGAGTACTGGAATTCGGCGATCAAGAAAGGGTATTCCGGCACCGCCATCTTCTCCAAGCGCGAACCCCTGAATGTCATCAACGGTTTTCCCGACAGTTTCGCGCAGCGCTTCAAGTTCGCCGACGAGCTGCAGCGCGATTCTGCCGAGGAAGGACGGGTGCTCACTGCCGAGTACGAGAAATTCTACGTGGTCACGGTATACACGCCCAACGCCAAGGATGACTTGAGCCGCCTGCCGCTGCGCTTCGAGCACTGGGACCCGGCGTTTCTCGACTATTGCCGGCAGCTGGAAAAGAGCAAGCCGGTGATCTTCTGCGGCGACCTGAACGTGGCACATACCGAGCTGGATCTGGCCAACCCCAAGCCGAACCGCGGCAAGAAGGGCTTCACCGAGGAAGAACGCAAGGGCTTCCAGAACATGCTCGATGCCGGCTTCGTGGACACGCTGCGCCTGTTCCGGGAAGGCAACGGGCATTACACGTGGTGGAGTCACTTCGCCAACTCACGCGCACGCAACGTGGGATGGAGAATCGACTATGTGCTGGTGTCCGGCGCACTGCGGCCTGCCGTGAAGGCAGCCGACATCCACGCCGACATCATGGGCAGCGATCACTGCCCGGTGAGCATTACGCTGGCGACCTGATCACCCTGCGCTGAACGGGGCGACATCCGCTCAGCGCGCTCTCCGCAGCTTCTCGATTTCAGCGCGCCATTCCCGACGCAGGCGATCTGCCTCCGACTCTTCCGGTTCCACGCGAACTCTGCCGGGCGTGTGCGGAACGTAGCGTTCGAGATCGCACTCCGCGCGTTGCGTTTCCGACCAACCGGGATTCGCTTCGATCTGTCTTCGCACACGCTCCGCGGATTCGCGCCACGCTTTCAGGGCGATTGCATCGCTCAGCAGCGGACCCGAGCAGTTTTCGTACAGCGGCACCTGGGGCGCTCCCGCCTTCCAGGGTGGGTTCGAACGCCGATACTCGATCCAGGCTGGATCCATGTTGGACCAGGTGATGGCGGCCCTGTCGTCGTGCAAGCTGATGAAGGCGTTGCCGTGGAATGACGCCGGCAGTTGCGCTCGAAGATCCAGAGTGGCCGCATGGACACTGCCATCCCGGAAACGCCAGTAGAGCTCGTAATCCATCGCGCCGTCGCCGAACGCCGGCGTGAGCACGTCGCCGGGGCGAGCCTCCAATCCCACGTCCCGGAACGGCAGACCGACGATGGAGAAAGCGATGATCGGCTGCGATCCCAGGTTGATGACGCGCAGCGCGATGGGCGGACGCTGCTCGGCAAGAACCGGAGAACCCAGCAGGCACAGCATCACACAATAGACCGCAGCGGCTCTCTTCATATCTGACCTCGGCTGCGCAGCCAGGAGCGATAACGTTGCAGGTCGACCGTGCCGCGCACGCTGCCGGGTTGCGGATTCTCCCGGATCATCTCCAGCAACTCCGGCAACTGGAACTGCGGCGCGGTCGATTGGCGCTGCGTTGCCGGCGGCTCCCAGAACAGACACTGAATCGGGTTGGTGCAGCTCGCCGACTGCCACGCAGGATCGTTCGGATAGAAAATTTCGCGATCCTGCGCCAACGCGCGCTCGTCGTGGAGGATGGGAGCGCTGACGGCAAGGTGCTCGGTGTGCAGCGGCGTCATACCCACGCCAGCCGCCACCGCCTTCTTGTACATCCATTGCAGCGCGATGTCTGAGAGGTCGCCGACGGAGTATCCGCCACCAATATCCGAATGAGCGCCGATGAATCCCCGCTCTTCGCGGTAGGCCGTGGTGTCAGGGCTGTGCTCGTTGCTCTGGATCGAGAGCAGGTCGAAAGCAGCGCGATGCTCGTCGAGCGCCACCGCGTGGGCGACCGTACCGATGCGCTCATCGATGCTGAAATCATAGCCCGCATCGACGCTGTTGCCCGGCAATCCGAACGACCCGACGCTGTCGAACAGGCCCATGAAGCGGATCCGCAGCGATCGACACAATCCGCTGCCCGCGAGCGCGTTGCGATAGTAGCCGGCATCGATGCGCTCGTAGATGCGATTGGCGAATGCTCGCGCGATAGCGGCGCCGCGACTGAAACCGACCAGGTCGATCACGCCGTCGAACGGCGCCTTGTCGAGCCTGCCCGCAATCAGGTTATCCAAATGATTGAGCGCGTCATCGATGGTGGCCTGCCCGCCCAGACCGAACGCGCCACCCAGCACCCGATCGACAGAGTTCTGGAAATCGTCGTGCTGCGGGTCCTGCGTGCCCAGTCCGCGCCGGTAGTACGAACGAGCCTCATTGAATGAAGGATCGTAATAGCGGCGAAACAGCTCGACGTTGGTGAGCGTGCCGCTGCTGCGATTGATCCAGGTACCGTCGAACGCGAACAGGTACAGGCCGAGCGGATCGATGGCATTGACGGGGTCCTGTCCGGCATAGCCGAAAGAATTCAGACCACCGGCGAGACCGAGCGGGTCGCTGGTCAAATAACGGCCGGTGCGCGGATCGTAGTCGCGCATGATGTTGTAGTACGTGCTGGACTCGGCATCTGCATACTGCCCCGGAAAGCGCAGATTCAACGTGACCACTTTGCCGTCACCGTCCGGATCCTCCTCGACTTCGGCCGCGCCGAAGGGTCCATATCGCGCGCGCCAGACCATGTGGCCCGCTTCATTCGTCATCGCGGTCGGCGCGCCCAGAGGGTCGGATGCAATCCTGTAGAGCGTGCCGCGCTCCCACATCGCAATCGGGCGATGGCCACGATAGAGGTACTCGCGCACGATGCGACCTTGCCCATCCGCTTCAGCGATGAGTTGATGGTTCTCGTAGATAAAGAATGTAGTCGTGGGCTTCGACCCTGCGTACACCGTCTTGCTCACGCGATCACCGGAAGGACCGTAACGATAGGTCGCCGCCAACCGGCCATCGATATGGAGACCCGTAACGCGACCACTGCCGTCGTACTCGTAACGCCGATTGGCGATCCGTAATGGACTACCAGCGGCGTCGTAGCTGTAAGCCGTTTCATGCCGGCCTCTCACGGCGATCAACCGATTGGATCGCGGCGCGTAGACATAGCGCTCGGTCGAGGCACCGACGGTCGCAGACAACCGGTTGCCGTTGGCATCGTAGCGATAGTCGGATTCGCCCAGCGCCGAGCGCGCCCATTGCAGGCGTCCGGCCTCGTCATAGCGATACGACGGTCCGGCGGAGCCATCGGCAAGGGTGCTGCGGTGAGTCTCGCCGTCGGCCACAGCGACAACTCGACCTGCGTTGTCGTACTCCAGTCGGCCGGAACGGCCGATCGACTGCCGCCCGTCGTATATCCACCTGTCCTTGAATAAACCTGCTTGCACGATGACCGGATCGGGGTGGGTCACGCTATCGGCGCGGCGATACTCCAGCTTGCGTCCCGAAGGCAGTATTCGCTCGCTGAGCCGGCCGTCCGGCCCGTATCGATATCCGACCGCAAACACATGGCCCTGCACTCTCCAGGCGTGCCGGATCAATTGTCCGTTCGCGTCGTAGTGGAAGCGCTCCTGCGATGACGGTCCCGCGACCTGTACAAGATGTGCGCCTTCGTAACGCAACTGCGTGGCACCTTCACGGCGCTCCACGCGAACGAGCCGATTGGCAGCATCGTAGAAGAGCATCGTCTTCTCGCCTCTCGCATCGGTTCTCTCCTTGAGATTGTCGGCAGCGTCGTATCGGTAGCTGGTCGCACCACGATCCGCGCTCTCCTCACGCACGCGGCGGCCAAAATCGTCATAGTCGTAGCGCGTGCGCGCATCGTTCGGCGCCGTGACTGCCGTCAGACGTCTGGCTAAATCCCAGGCGAATCGCGTCGAGGCCTCGCCATTTTTCAGTAGCGTGCGGACGTTGCCTGCGGGGTCGTAATCCAGCTGTGCCACGCGATTGGTTGAGTCGACGACGCGGGCCGGTAGCGCACCGTCGTCGAGATACGAGAGCTGGCGCAACGGGGGACCTTGCCCATCCCGCACTTCCGTCAGGCGGCGGCGCGAATCGTAGGCATAGTACAAAGTGCGGATTGGAATCTGGCTCGGCGCCAGCATGGCTGCATGGGAGAGCTTGCCGTCGGGTGCATAGGCCAGCGTCAAGGAGCGGCCGGAAGCCAGATCCAGATAGCGATCCGGCTTCCCAGCCATGTTGTAACGAATGCGGCGCACAGCGCCATCAGGCGTTATCCATTCACGCAAGCGACCCAGCGCGTCGTAGCTGAAGCGGCTGACTTGTATCGCGTCCACAGGAGCATGCGGGCTCTCAGCAGCAATCGGCGCAAGTCCGCCGCGCAGCTGAGATATTGCAATCACCCTGCCCGACAGGTCGTACTCGAGCCGAACCGCCGGTCGCTCGGTTTCCTCGAGAAGAACTGGTCGGCCTGCCGCATCGTATTCGCCTATTCTCTGCTGTGTTCCATCCGGAGGGAGAAGCGCGCGCAGCCTGCCGAGGGAATCGTGTTGGAAGCGGGTCACATCGCGCACCTCGGTGCGCGGCCCATCGAGTTCGATCAGCTTGCCATTCGCATCGTATGAAAATTTCCACGCGCGACCGATGGCTTGGAAATGCCCCGCCGGTGTCGGCGAGTAGCCCGACTCGCGAATCGCCAGGAGGCGTCCGTCTGCACCGTAGTCGAACTCGAAAGCATGAACGTCGTCGTCATTCACGCTCGGGATCTCGATGCGCGTCGGCTGCGAGGACTCCTTGTAGCCGTAGCGAATCAGCCATTGCTTCGTGGCGCCCGAACCGCGCTCGACCGCAATCAGGCGTTGTCGCCGATCGTAGCGATAGCTCAGGACGGGCTGACCCTTGCGGGCAATCCTGGTCAGCTGAAAATGCTCGTCGTAGCTGTAGGCAACATCGCCTTCACCGCAGGTCCCGCATCCCGGCCCGCGAACTTCCGTGACTAGTGCGATTCCGTCGCGTCTCGTTACGACGAACCGCGTGACCCGCCCGAAGGCGTTGATGACATCGGTGTAGCCATCGCCATAGCGCAAGGTGACCCGGTCAGCACCGCCGGGGTGCGATGACAGCACCGCACGACCTTCGCTATCGTAATTCCACTCGGCGACGGCTTCGAAGCTATTGCCCGAGCCATAACTTACGGGCCCAACCCTTCCGGCGCTGATCCCAGTCAGATGATGCGAATGCCGCGCGTCCGCATAAGCGTAGCGTCGCGCGCGGCCATCGCTTGAGACGACTTGGACGAGATTGCCGCGCTCGTCGTAGTGATACCGCCACGCCGCCCCCGCGACTGACCGGATTTCCGACACGCGACCATTCAGGCCGTACTCGAATCGCAGCGTACGACGCTGAGAGTCGATCACACTGGCCAGCCGACCGGACGGATCGTAGGCCAACGTAAGCACGGCAGCGCCCTCCCGCATCGAGATCAGACGCCCACGCGAATCGAACCGCAGTTCGCGTCCGGTAGGCCAAAGCCAGCGAAAGCCCGCGTCGTCACGCCACACTACTCCGTCCGAACCACGTTGCCCGACGAAGACGCTGGTTTCCGCGGAACGAGTGAAAGTCAGGTGACGGCCATCGGCCTGCCGCAGTTCGATCGAACCCGCATCCGCCGATTGGCGAATCGAGGCTTCATAGGAGTGGCGCCAGCCGGCACCCATGACGCCGGCAGCGTCCGCAGCCTGGCTGTTGTAATGACGCGTAAAGGCGATGCCGAGCAAGCCAGGCAGCGGCGCAAGATCGATCTCCGCCTGGTATTTGTTGCCGGTCGCCACATGAATCGGATTGCCGATGCTCAGAGACGGTGCACCCGTTGCAATGCTGGCGTCGCTGCGATGGTTTCCATCCGCGTCGCAAGCGCCGGGATCGCCCGCATTACCGCCGCTCCCTCCGTTGCCGCCAGTATCGCTACCGGCGCCACCACCGCTGTCGCTGCCGCCGTTACCGTCATCATCAGCGCCGCCACCCTCATCGTCGTCCCTTCCATCACTGCCGCGTCCGTCATCGCTGCCGTCGTCAACGCCGTCCACTCCTGGCCCACCACCCTGCGCCGATCCCACGCCGTAGCCGAGGAAGGCATCCGCGAGGTTGCTACCGTGGTCGCCATCGCTGTTGCCGGAGTCCTCCGTACTACCCGAATCCGTCTCAGCAGGCGCGGGCGCGTCCACGGGCACGCGTTTGAGTTCCGGCAGTTCACTGCGCCGGACCACGACATCGCTCAAGCGCGCCGGGCTTTGCATCCGTACCGTCGAAGTCGCCACGATGGGCAGCCGAGTTCGTGCCAGCAACTGCTGTTCAAACGGACTCAGGTTGCCCAGGGCACGACGAATACGTAGCAAAGCCCGGGAAATGAACCAGTCGACCAGCGGCACCTTGAGCTCGTAGCCATAGGTAACCTGCACTCGCAACAGATTGGCATCCTGGATGTTCAGCCCGCTGCGCTCGCCGATCCCGGTGCTGCGCATGTGCAGCCGGTCGTTCGGTATCTGCCGCAAGCCGTCGACTTTCACCGCGAAGTCATCGAACGCTTCGTGTGTTGGATTGAGGATTCGAATCTGCGCATCGCTGCGCAACTGCGTGTTCAGGCGTGCGACTGCAGTCGCAACATCCTGAAGCGACGATCCCTGCAGATATAGCGGCGCAAGGCCACGCGCCAGACCGCGCCGGATCGCATCGGGCTCGGCATTGCTGACCGCGCCGGCACGCGCCGCTTGCAGTACGGCATGATTAAGTACCGCCTTGGCTTCATGGATGAAGCCGAACTGGATCGTGCCGAGAATAACGGCCAGCAGAATCGGCAATGCGACGACGGCTTCGACGATGGCCGCACCGCGCTGGCAGCTGCGCCAGCGGATCGAACAGCGCCGCACCCCGCACGGCCTGACGCGGCGGCGATGCCAATCTCCCAGCCTTCCTTCGCAGGGGGCACGCTCCATATGAATCGAGGTTCCATCCTCGTCGAACGACGCTGGCATCCGACCAGCAACTGGATCGTGCGCGATAGCGCGAACGTGAGGAGTGCTTGTTTCTCGTCATTCGACCGAAAAATACGTCGACGGCTCGACAAGGCATCCGGCCCGCAAGGACACGGCAGCTCTCAACGGGGCTTGCAACTCATGCGTGGATAGATCCAGGCGCCGCAACTGCATGAGATAACGATGTTCCCGCAAGCAGCGGGAATGAGGCGCGCGATCTGCGAAGGATTTCAGACCGCGAACGCGGCAGAGAACCCCGAGGGTTTGACGATGAACAGGTCGCAAGGCAGGCGTTCGAGGATTCGTTCCGCCGTCGAACCGATCAGCACCCGCTTGAGGCCGCTGCGCGAGATCGCGCCCATCACCATGATGTCGGCGGCGAGCGTCTCGGCTATGCGCGGCAGGAACTCAGTGGGTCCGCTGGCGTCGATGTGGACGTTGCGATCCTCAACGGAATAGTTGCGGATCAGCTCCTGCATCTGAACGCGCTTGGCTTGTGCCTCGGCATCCAAAGCCTCCTGGGAAACATCCAGAACCATCGGCGGCGAAGCGGTGGCCGTGGCGACGATAGCCATGGGAATGTAGCAATGCGCGACGTGAAGCGCGCCATTCAGCGCCTGCGCAAGGGAAGCGGCGTCAGTCAGGATTCGATGATCCAGGGCCTCCGGCTTGTCGTTGGCATGCCCCGGATCCACCGCCGCGACGACGGCCGCCGGGCGATGCCATTCGGCACTTTTCGTCAATAACAGCGGTGCGGCGCAGTCGCGAATCAGGTGCCAGTCGGTGTTGGTGATGAAGGTGCGCTTCAGCAGCGAGTGATGATGGGTCTCCTTCACCACCAGATCCGCGGCAGTGCTCTGGAGGTGGGCCAACACTCCTTCGTGCAGGCGATCCGCGTAATCGCATTCGGTCGTGACATCCACGCCCCGCTCCCGAATCGGTTGCGCCAGCGATTCGAGGAAGGGTTTCAGGTTGACGGTAAGGAGTCGCGAAGGATCGCGTGCGCGCTCTGCCACGAGGCGCATCTCACGAGCCACACGCGTGTCGCAGATATAGAGTTCGAGCCGGGCACCAAAACTCTCCGCCAATATGGCCGCCTTCTCCACGGCCGGGTGAACGTCGGCGGTTGGGTCGACGATGACGAGGATGTTGCGCACGTTCTGCATGGCTGCTCTCCCGATCCGAGTGTTTCTCACTCGAGCCGGCATGAGCATCGGTGAATCCGCGTAAGGTATTCGCGGAAGCCGAGGATCTCAGCGTGCGCTGCTGAGCTCGTCGATCGCCGCGAGCAATTCCTTCGTATCTACCGGCTTGCCCAGGAAGCGGGTGTTCGGCACCGAGCCGGCGACCGATCGCAGCACCGAGGGCAGATCCCCGGTGAGGATGATGCCGGGCACGTCGACACCGGCCCGTCGGCGCGCATCGGCGAGTACGTCCAGTCCGGTATGCGCATCGAGGTGATAGTCGGCGACGACGATGTCCTGCGGCCGGATCGAGGCCAGCAGGCTCTGCGCCTGCGCCAGCGACGCAGCGCTGAGCGTCTCGAATCCTTCCAGCTTCAGGAATAGCTCGGTAGCCACGCGCACGCCTTCGTTGTCCTCGACCAGGAAAATGCGGCCCTGTCGTTGGCGCTCAACAGTCGGCACCGGAACATCCGCAGCAGCCAGCGTGGGGCGCATCGCAGTGAAGCATTGCGGCGGAATCTGGATCAGAGCCTGCGTGCCGTGATGCAGCTGCGAGGCAATCCGGACTTCGAATCCCAGCAACTGCGACACCTGCTTGACGATCGCCAGTCCAAGCCCGACGCCGACCCGTTTGGCACCGTGCGTGTCGACCTGGTAGTACTCGTCGAAGATACGCTCCAGCTTGTCGCCGGGAATGCCGATGCCGGTGTCGCTGATCGCGATCTCCAGCCCGCCGCCATCGACGATGCGGGCCGCGACCCGGACCGAGCCGGTATCGGTGTACTTGACCGCGTTGCCCACCAGGTTCTGCAGCAGCTGGTAGAACAGCGTGCGATCGGTGGACATCGTGACTTGCGCGGGCTCCAGCCGCAGCTGCAACCCGCGCGCCCGCGCGCTCGATTCGAACTCTCGGCGCAGCTCTTCGAAAACCTGTGGCAGCGGCAGGTCGACGCAGCGCGGCTCGATGGCGCCGGATTCCAGGCGGCTGATATCGAGCAGTGCGTTGAGCAACCGGATGGTGCTCTCGATGGCCAGCTCCTGTTGCCGCAGCAGAGCGCCCAGCTCCGGCTCAGTAGCGAGCTTGCCCATCGAGGCGTTGAGCATGCGAATGGTCTGCAACGGCTGGCGCAGATCATGGCTGGCCGTGGCCAGGAAGCGGCTCTTGGCGCGATTGGCGCGATCGGCCTCCTGGCGCGCGGCAACCAGCGCCTCGTTGATGCGACTGCGTTCGGTGTTGTCGCGGATCGCCGCCGCGACGAACAGGCGGCCGGCAATCTTGAACGGCGCGAGGCGAATGCCCGCAGGGAACTCGCCTCCATCCGCACGCAGCGCGACCAGACCGGTGATCGTCACGCCCATCTCGCGACTGCGCGGTTCGCGCATGTAGCTGGCGATGTGCTCACCGTGACGGCCACGCAGCCGTTCCGGCACCAGGACGTCCAGCGGCTGGCCGAGCAGGTCGGCGGGCCGGTAGCCCAGCAGCTCGGTGACCGTGTCGTTGGCGAAGCGGATCCGGCTCCGCTCGTCGATGACGATCAGAGCATCGGGAGAGGACCGCAACAGGTGCTGCGTGATCTCTGCCAGTTCATCCATCGCTTGAGAATTACCCTGTCGGGGCCGCGGTAGAGCAGCGTTGGCCGCGGACGCAAGCCTAGCATAATATGCCGGCGCTCTAAGGGACTCAGCGTAGCGGACTGCGGGGTTTCGCAGCTGTGCCGGCGGAACCGATGCGGCACTCTGCGCGCCAAGTCGGATTGCCGAAGGCTGCAATGCGGGAAAAGACAGCACATTTGAACAAAGACGCCGGGGCGGGCAGCGACAGCCACGCGCCCGAGCCGTCGCAGGTGCTGCTCGAGCAGCTCATGACCATTGCCCGCGCTTCGGTTCTCGAAGAGATGGCGAGCGGCATCGCGCACGAATTCAACCAGCCGCTGGGCGCCATCGTCACATTCGCACAAACCGGCGAGCGCATGCTGGACCGACCCGAGCCGATGGTCGCCGCCGCCAAGGAAGTGCTGCAGCTCATTGCCAAAGAGGCGCTCGGCGCAAGCGATGGCATCAAACGCGTACGTCGGCTTTTCTACCAGGACACGCCGAGCCGGGCGCGCAGCTCGATGCGCGAGGTGGTGCAGGAGCTGTCGCCAGTGCTGGAACTGCTGGCGCTACGCACTCGCGGCAGGCTGAATGTCGAAATCGCCGCGGAGTTGCCGAATGTGGCCATCGACCGGCGCCGCATCCAGCATGTGCTGTTCACCCTGGTGCAGAACGCCTTCGAGGCAGGCACGCCCGGCCGACCGGGACCCGCGGTGCGCATCGCCGTCACCGCCGACCGTTACGCGGTCGAAGTGTCGGTGATCGATTCCGGCACCGGCATCGCCGCGGAACACCGCGCACAGATTTTCCACCCCTTCTTTACCACCAAGCCACAGGGCACCGGCTTAGGGCTGGCGTCGACCCGCGCCATCGTCGAAGCCCATGAAGGCACCCTCGGCTTCGAGGACGCCAGCGGCGGCGGCACCCGCTTCTGGTTCCGCCTGCCGGCCATCGAGGAACCGCGGCGCAATGAGTGAACCGGACAAGACCCACAAGGCCAAGACCCCGACCATCTACGTCGTGGACGACGACGACAGCATGCGCCAGGCGGTGGCGCTGCTGTTGCGCACGGTCGGCTATACGCCGGTGGTGTACGCGCGTCCCACGGAATTCCTGGCGAAATACGACCCCGAGCAGCACGGCTGCCTGGTGCTCGACATTCGCATGCCGGAAATGAGCGGGCTGGAAGTGCAGCAGCAGCTCAATCGCAGCGGCTCGCTGCTGCCGGTCATTTTCATCACCGGCCATGGCGACATTCCCATGGCGGTGCAGGCGATGAAGGACGGCGCTTACGATTTCCTCACCAAGCCCTTCCGCGACCAGGACCTGCTGGACCGCATCAACAGCGCCCTCAAGCAGGATGCCGAGAACCGCGCCGCGGTCGAGCGCCTGGCGGACCTGAAACGGCGCGAGGAATCTCTAACGCCGCGCGAGCGCGAAGTGCTGGCGCTCATCGTCGACGGCAAAGCCAACAAGGTGGTCGCCATCGACCTGAACCTGAGCGAGCGCACCGTGGAAATCCATCGTGCCAACGTCATGGAGAAAATGGGAGCACGCTCGGTGGCGCACCTGGTGCGCATGCACCTGACGCTCAGCGGTCAAGGCTGAAGCAAACCCTACGACATTCCCGCAACTGATCCGCTGCCGGTCACGGCAGCTGATCCGGTCAAGCCCAGCGCTCTCCGGGCTACCTCGCATCGGCTCTCGGGCACCCCTTAATGGCGAGCGCAACGCCGCCGTGTACCTTTCGCCGCGCTGCAAAAGAAGCGTCCCAGCGCGCGCGAGTGCCCCAAATCCGTATGCCGAACACCGAGAAGTACAATGACCACATTGTCCGTCTGTTCCTGCTCGCCGCTGCCGTATGGGGCATCGTCGGCATGTCGATCGGCGTGCTGGCGGCCGCGCAGCTGGCGTGGCCGGCACTGAACTTCGAGACTTCCTGGCTCACCTTCAGCCGCATCCGCGCCAATCACACCTTCGGCGTGATCTTCGCCTTCGGCGGCTCGGCGCTGATGGGCACCTGCTACTACGTGGTCCAGCGCACCGGCCACACCCGGCTCGCCTTCCCGCGGCTGGCCACCTTCACGTTCTGGGGCTGGCAGCTGGCGCTGTTCCTGGCGATGGCGACCATGCCGTTCGGCATCACCCAGAGCAAGGAATACGCCGAACCCGAGTGGTTCATCGACCTGATCATCGCGGTGGTGTGGGTCTCGTTCGGCGTGGTGTTCTTCGGCACGCTGGCGCGCCGGCGCATCCGCCACATTTACGTCGCGAACTGGTACTACGGCGCCTTCATCATCGCCGTGGGCCTGCTGCACATCGTCAACAACCTGGCGCTGCCGGTATCGCTCACCAAGTCGTATCCGATCTACTCCGGCGTGGTCGACGCGATGGTGCAATGGTGGTACGGCCATAACGCCGTGGCGTTCTTCCTGACCGCCGGCTTCCTGGGAATGATGTACTACTTCGTGCCGCGCCAGGCACAGCAGCCGCTGTGGAGCTACCGCTTCTCCATCGTGAACTTCTGGGCGCTGATCTCGGTGTACATGTGGGCCGGCTCGCACCACCTGCTGTACAGCGCCCTGCCCGACTGGGTGCAGTCGGTGGGCATGGCGTTCTCGCTGGTGCTGCTGATGCCGAGCCTGGGCTCGGCGGCGAATGGACTCATGACCTTCAACGGCTCGTGGGACAAGCTGCGCACCGACCCGGCGGTGAAGTTCATGGTGGTGTCGCTGGTGTTCTACGCCGCCTCGACCTTCGAAGGCTCGATGCTGGCCATCAAGTCGGCCAACTCGCTCTCGCACTACACCGACTGGACCATCGCGCACGTGCACTCCGGCTCGATCGGCTGGGTGGCCATGATCACCATCGGCTCGCTGTACGCGATGGCCCCGCGCGCGCTCGGCCAACCCGCCATGTACTCGCGCCGTGGCATGGAGCTGCATTTCTGGCTGCATACCGCCGGTCTGCTGCTCTACGTGATCGCGATGTGGTCCGCCGGCATCACCGAAGGACTGATGTGGCGCGCCACCAATCCGGACGGCTCGCTCACCTACAGCTTCCTGGCGAGCCTGATCGCGATCAAGCCGTTCTACGTGATCCGTCTGCTGGGCGGCATGCTGGTGCTCAGCGGCATGGTGGTGATGGCCTGGAATCTCTGGCACACCGCCGCCGACGCGCGCGCCGACCTGATCAAGCCGATCCCGGTGCCGATCCCCGATCCCATTCCGCACCAGGTCCCGGCGCCGCTGCCGGCCCGAGGTTAAGTTCATGAGCTCGCGTTACAAGTATCTCGAGGCGATCGAGAAACACGCCGGCCTGCTCGGCATCATGATCGCCATCATGGTCTCGCTCGGCGGCCTGGCCGAGATCACGCCGCTGTTCATGAAAGCGCACTCGGTCGAGCCGGCGCCTGGATTCAAGCCGTACGACGCGCTGCGGCTGGCGGGCAAGGACGTCTACGTGCGCGAAGGCTGCTACCTGTGTCACTCGCAGATGGTGCGCACACTGCGCTTCGAGACACAGCGCTACGGCGATTACTCGGACGCGAGCGAGTCGGTGTACGACCGTCCGTTCCAGTGGGGCTCGAAGCGCACCGGGCCGGACCTGGCACGCGTAGGCGGCAAATACTCCGATGACTGGCAGCGTCTGCACCTGCTCGATCCGCGCAAGGTCGTTCCCGAATCGAACATGCCCGCCTATGCGTGGCTCGCCAACGCACAAGTCGATGGCGAGGACATCCAGGCACGCATGCGCACGCTGCGGCGGCTAGGCGATCCGTACACCGACGAAGAAATCGCCGCGGCGCCGGACGCTGTCGACGGCAAGACCGAGCTCGACGCCATCGTCGCGTACCTGCAAGGCCTGGGCGTGCGCAACGTCCCCGCTCCCGCGGCAGAAGCGAAAGCGGAAGTAGCAGCGGCAGGTGCGCCATGAATCCGGCCTGGGGACATTTCATCGGCGCGGTCATCGTCATGTTGATGCTGGTGTTCATCGGCATCTGGATCTGGGCCTGGCGGCCCCAGCACAAGAGCGCGTTCACGGCGCTGGCGCAGATTCCGATGCAGGACCCGAGCGGCGTTGAGGACAAGCAATGAGCGGCTTCTGGTCGGGCTGGATCAAGTTCCTGGTGGTGCTCAACCTGGGCATCACGTTCTTCCTGTTCATCGCGGCGCAGCGGCTGAAGATTCCCACGCAGCCCGACGGCACCAGCGGTCACGTCTGGGCGCACGGCGTGCTGCGCGAAGGCGTGCGCAAACTGCCGTTGTGGTGGGTGCTCTCCTCGGCCGCAGTGTTCCTCTGGGGTTTCACCTACCTGACCCTGTATCCCGGGTTCGGCAGCTCCCAGGGATTGCTCGGCTGGACGTCACATGGCGAATGGCAGCGCGATCTGGATAGCAACAATGCGCGGCTGGAAACGAAGCAGCAGCCGCTGCGCAGCCTGAGCATCCAGCAGCTGGCGGACAACGCTGACGCCGTATCCATCGGCCATCGCCTGTACCTCGACAACTGCGCCGCCTGTCACGGCAGCGAAGCTCGCGGCAATCAGGCGCTGGGCGCGCCGAACCTGACCGACAACGACTGGCTGTACGGCGGCGACGGCAACACCATTCTTGCCAGCATCCTGGATGGTCGTAACGGCGCCATGCCGCCGTGGGGCGACGCATTGGGCCAGGAAGGCGTGAACGAAGTTGCGTCATACGTGCTGAGCCTGCGCGGCACCCAGGCACCGGCCGACTGGGTCGAAGCCGGCAAAGCCCGCTTTGCGATGATGTGCGTCGCCTGTCACGGCGCCGATGGCCGCGGCAATCCCACGCTCGGCGCGCCGAATCTGACCGACGACGTCTGGCTGTACGGCGGCGACTTCACCAGCGTCGCGGCCAGCATCCGCCACGGCCGCAGCGGCGTCATGCCCGCCTGGCGCGGACGCCTGGATGAAGATCAGGCGCGTGCGGTGGCTGCATGGGTGTACGGCAAGGCGCACGGTGGAGCGGCACGCTGATGCCCTCCTCCGAGGTGAAGTGGTATCGGCTGCCGCTGCTGTGGTTGTGCGCGGCCATCTTCTTCGCCTCGATTGCCGGCTGCATCACCATGGTGGTGCTCGCATCGCGTTATCCCGATGAACCACTGCCGGTGGCTGGCGAGCGCCTCCTGAAGATGCCGGCCGGCCACGCACGAGACCCTGCGTGAGCGCCTACGTCGGCACTATTGCAACCGCGAGTGCCGCCGAATGCTGTTGGCACTGCGGCGAAGCTTTACCCGCAGGCGAGATCATCCACGCCAATATCGCCGGCCAGCGCCGCTCGATGTGCTGCTACGGCTGTCGTGCAGCCGCTGAATGGATCGAACAGCTCGGCCTCGCCGACTATTACCGTCTGCGTACCGAGCCCGCGCCGAAACCCGACGGGCGCGAAGATGGCGCTGCAGCCTGGCAGCGTCCCGAGATCTTTCGTCATGTCGTGCGCGACCTGGATGCCGACCGGCGCGAAACCATGCTGCTGATCGAAGGCGTGCGCTGTGCGGCGTGCGTATGGCTGATCGAGCGTGCGCTCGGAGCCATGCCAGGGATCGTCAGAATCCAGGTGAATGCTTCGGCGCGACGCGCCCGGGTAGTCTGGCGCGACGCTGAGATCACGCTACCGAAGATTCTCGAAGCACTCTCACGAACCGGCTACCGCGCCTCGCCACTCGATTCTCAAGCACTGAATGATGTACGGCGACGCGAATCCCGCGACGCGCTCAAGCGCCTGCTGGTCGCCGGTTTCGGCGCCATGCAGGCGATGATGTATGCGGCCGTGCTGTACTTCGGTGGCAACGAGGCGCTCGACCCTTCCACGCATGAGTTATTCCGCTGGCTGGGCTTTCTCGCCGCCATGCCGGTGGTGTTCTACTCCGCCCGTCCGTTCTTCACCGGCGCGATGCGTTCGCTGCGGGCGCGGCAGCTCGGCATGGATGTGCCGGTCGCGCTCGCCATTGCGCTGATCTATGCCGCCAGCCTGATCGAAGCCTTGCGGGGCGGCGGTCACGTGTACTTCGATTCCGTGTCCATGTTCGTGTTCTTCCTGCTGGCTGGCCGGTACCTGGAAATGCGTGCCCGCCACCGCGCCGGGGATCTCACCGATGCGCTCGCGCGCCTGACGCCGCCGTTCGCCGATCTTCGACGCGATGACGGCACGATCGAGCGGATTGGCATCCACGAGCTGCGCGTCGGTCATCAAGTGCATGTGAGCGAAGGCGGCATTGTTCCCGCCGACGGCACGCTGCTCGATGAACAGTGCCGCGTCGACGAAGCCCTGCTCAGCGGAGAATCCGCACCCGTAGTGCGACGTCGTGGCGACATGCTGATCGCCGGCAGCGTGCTGGTTGAAGGCCCGGCGCAACTGCGTGTCGAACGCGTCGGGGCCGACACGGCACTGGCAGGAATTGCCGCACTGGTCGAACGGGCGCAGGCAGAACGTCCGCAGCTGGCACGGGCCGGCGAACGTGCGGCGAGTCGGTTCGTCATGCGCGTGATGATCCTGACAGCGCTCACCGCGATCGCTTGGAGCTATTTCGATCCATCACGCGCCTTTCCGGCTGCCTTGGCTGTGCTGGTGGTTTCCTGTCCGTGCGCCTTCGCGCTCGCGGTTCCCGCGGCAATCACTCGCTCGCTGGCGGTATTGGCGCGCTGGGGTGTGCTGGTCGTGCGGCCGGATGCGATCCAGTCGTTGGCCGAGACGACTCACGTGGTCTTCGACAAGACGGGAACGCTCACGCAGCCTGATCTGACCGTCAGCAATGTGGAAACCTTCAACGTAGCTTCGCGCGAATCAGCCCTGAGAATGGCCGCATCGCTGGCACGTGAGAGTCGTCATCCTGCAGCGCGCGCTATTGCGGCAGCGTGCCTTGGCGATCACGTCGAGCAGGCTTCTGGCATACGTTCGCACTCGGGCCTGGGTTTGACTGCCTTCGTCGCAGGGCGCGAGCTTCGGCTGGGGCGCATCGACTTCGCCCTGGCCGGACGAGCGGACCTGTGCGACTGCGAGGACGCGGTGCTGCTCGCCGACGACACCGGGCCGATCGCGGCATTCTGGCTGACCGAAAAGCTTCAACCAGGTGCACACCAGGCGGTGGATGCGTTGGGAGCACAAGGATTACAGGTAGCGATTGCGAGCGGAGATTCGGCCTCGAAGGTCGAGGAAGTAGCTTCGCGCCTCGGGATTTCCCAGTGGCGCGCACGACAGCTGCCAGCGGACAAACTGGCGTGGCTGGCGGATCTGCGAGCCAACGGAGCGCGGGTGATGGCGGTCGGTGACGGCGTGAACGATGCGCCGGTGTTGGCCGGCGCCGACGTTGCCGTTGCTGTCGCCGGCAGCGCGGAGCTGGCTCAAGCCAGCAGTGATATCGTGCTGGTCGATGGCCGCCTGGGCTCGCTGGCCCCCGCTCGCGCGCTCGCGCAGCGAACGCTGGCGATTCTGCAGCAGAACCAGCGCTGGGCCCTGTTCTACAACCTCACTGCCGTGCCGGTGGCGGCGCTGGGATTCGTGCCACCGTGGCTGGCAGCGCTGGGCATGTCGCTGAGTTCGGTGTGCGTGATACTGAATGCCCTGCGCATCGGGCGCGAGGAGGCAACGCCATGAATGTACTGCTGGTGATGATCCCGTTGTCCATCCTGCTGCTGCTCGGTGCGGCGGCCGCGTTCTTCTGGGCGGTCGATCACGATCAGTTCGACGACATGGACACGCCGGGACTACTGCCGCTCGACGACTCTACCCGCCATGATGACTGATCACTCCATGGTTACTTTGCCGGCCGCCTTGATTGCCGGCCTGGCCGGCAGCGCCCATTGCTTCGGCATGTGCGGCGGAATCGCGGGCGCCCTTGGCATGCGCGCATCACGTAGCGCTAAAGCTCCGGTGCAGGCGGTTCTCCACTCCTCCCTGCATCACGTCGGAAGGATCAGCGGCTACGCAGCAGCTGGCGCACTGAGTGGCGCATTCGGTCATGCGGCACACGCCATCCTGGATCTCGCCCGCATCGGTGCAACTCTACGCATCGCCAGCGGCGTGCTGCTGTTGTTGATCGCAGTACGGCTGCTGTGGCGCTGGAATGGATTGGCGGTACTGGAGCGATTCGGCGCCCGCTTCTGGATGAAAATCCGGCCGCTGGCCGTTCGCGAAGCCGGCGGCACCGGCGCGCGCAGTGCGCTGACGGTGGGATTTCTCTGGGGATGGCTGCCGTGCGGGCTCGTCTATTCCATGCTGCTGCTGGCAGCAATGACGGGGACCGCGTGGCAAGGAGCCGCGGTGATGGCCGCCTTCGGCATCGGCACTTTGCCGTCGATGCTGGCCAGCAGCGCCTTCGCTTCGCAGCTACAGCGAATGATCAGCACCGGCTGGTCTCGGATGGCGAGCGCGGCCGCTCTGGCCGCGTTCGGTGTATGGACGATTGCTGCTCCGCTCTATCCGCACGCGCAGCACGTACATTTACATTAGAGATTCATGGTCATTCCCGCGCAGGCGGGAATCCATCCGAGATCAACCAGATGGACTCCCGCCTGCGCGGGAGTGACGAGCAAGGCAGAGCTCTTCAGAACCGGCGGATCAGTTCAATCCTCGCGCACCGTCACCAGCGTGACGATATCGCCTGCGAACTGCCGCAGGTCCTTACCTGCGGCACGGTTCTCGGGCGATGCCATCGCGGTCTTGAACGTGGCCTCGTCTGCAAAATGCATCTCGGCGATCAGGTAGAACGCCGGCTCGCCGCCCCAGGGCGGTGAGAAGCTGCGATTGAGCACCAGCCGCGCCAGGCCCGGAATCGCCTTGACGATGGGTGTGTGCACCTCGGCGTAGTGCTTCTCGAACGCCGCCGGGTCGGCGGGCTGGCGATACATTGCGACCAGCTTGTACATCGCTTACCCCTGCACCGAATCCGGCACCGCGTGGACGCTGACCATGGTGAGCACGTTGTAGGCGGCCACGGTCTCGCCGTCCTGGTTGGTGATCTCCGTATCCCAGGCCACTTCGCCCCAGCCCTTCTCGGCGCGCAGCGACTTTTCCTTGCAGGTCAGACGGACCTTGATGCGGTCGCCCGGCTTGACCGGCTTCACGAAGCGCAGGTTGTCCAGGCCGTAGTTGCCCAGCACCGGGCCATACGGCGCATCGACGAACAGTCCGGCCGCAGCCGAGATCAGGAAGTAGCCGTGCGCCACGCGACCGCCGAACAGCGGATTACGCGCCGCTTCAGCCTCGTTCATGTGGGCGTAGAAATTGTCGCCGCTCAACTCGGCAAAACGTTCGATGTCCTCGACCGTGACCTCGCGTTCGCCCGATTGCAGCGTGTCGCCGATGCGCAGCTCGTGGAACGGCTTGCGGAACGGATGCACGCCCGGATCCAGCTGGCGCGAGCCGCGGGTCCAGCGTCCAGCGACGGCACTGATCGTCTGCGGCGAGCCCTGCACTGCCGTGCGCTGCATGTAATGCAGCACGCCGCGAATTCCGCCCATCTCTTCGCCGCCACCGGCCCGCCCAGGTCCGCCATGCACCAGCATCGGCAAGGGCGAACCGTGACCGGTGGAGTCCTTGGCACAATCGCGATCGACAACCAGCAAGCGACCGTGATACGGCGCCAGCCCCAGCACCAGCTCGGTGGCAATCGATTCATCCGCCGTGAAGACCGAGCCGACCAGGCTGCCTTCGCCGCGACGCGCGTAGGCAATGGCGTCCGCGGTCGTGTCGTACGGCAGCAAGGTGCAGACCGGACCGAACGCCTCCACTGAGTGCACCGCCTTCGCCGACTTGGGATCACGGCAGTAAAGCAGCGAAGGTGCGACGAACGCACCCTTGTCACGATCCGCGTTCGCCAGTTCGAACTCGCCATCACCGGCGATCAGCTCGGCTTCGCGACGCAGCTCGGCAATCCGGCCCAGCACTTCACGGCGCTGCGAGAGTCCCGCCAGCGGTCCCATTCGCACCTGCTCCAGCCGCGGATCGCCGAGCACCACCTTGGAGAGCTTCGCCTTGATCGCCTCGGCAACCGCATCGGCATGCGCTTGCGGCACGATGGCCTTGCGGATCGCCGTGCACTTCTGGCCCGCCTTCGTCGTCATCTCGCGCACGACCTCGCGCACGAACAGGTCGAACTCCGGTTGACCCGGCGCAGCGTCGAGTCCCAGCAGGCAGGAGTTGATCGAGTCGGTCTCGGCCACGAAACGCACCGAATTGGCGATCACCGCCGGATGCACCCGCAGCTTCTGCGCGGTGCTGGCCGAGCCGGTGAAGGACACCACGTCCTGGCACCGCAGGTGATCGAACAGATCGCCCACACTGCCGCACACCAGCTGCAGCGAGCCCTCCGGGAGAATGCCGGACTCGACGATGCGACGGACCACCAACTCGGTGAGATACGAGGTGGCCGTGGCCGGCTTCACGATGGCGGGAACGCCGGCCAGCAGCGTCGGCGACAGCTTCTCCAGCATGCCCCACACCGGAAAATTGAACGCATTGATATGCACGGCCGCGCCTTCCAGCGGCACGCAGATGTGCTGCGCCACGAACGCACCGCTCTTCGAGAGCATCTCGACATTGCCGTCGATATACACGCGGCTATTGGGCAGCTCGCGCGCACCGCGGCTGGCATAGGCGAACAACGTGCCCAGACCGCCGTCGATATCGATCCAGGAATCCGACTTGGTCGCGCCGGTGGCGTACGACAGCGCGTAGAACTCGTCTTTGTATTCCGACAACTTCTTCGCAAGCTGCTTCAGCAGAGCTGCGCGCTCGTGAAAGGTGAGCTTGCGCAACGCCGGGCCGCCCACCTCGCGGGCATGCCGCAGCACGCCCTGAAAATCGATGCCCTCCGACGAGGCTTCGGCAATCACCTGCCCGGTGGTCGCATCGCGCAGCAACTGTGCATCGCGCTCGCCTGCCTGCCAGCGCCCTTGAACATAGCTCTTCAACTGCATGGAACTCTCACCTCTCGAACAGTCGGCCGCATGATTTGCATGCGCCGCGATCCATAACTGGCGACTGCATGCGCAGCCGGTTTCCGAACCTGGCTTCAGCGCCCGTGCGGATTGCGCTTGTCGATCACCCGCCGGGCCTTGCCGAGCGATCGCTCGATCGTACCGGGCTGGCCCACGCGCACACGCACGCTGATGCCTACATAAGATTTCACGAAGTGGGTCAGCTGCCGTCCCGCTTCCTGCGCCGCGCTGGTCGCATCGACACCTGCTGCGCATTCCACGTGAACGGTCATCGAATCTAGGTGCCCATCGCGCGTGAGCTCCAGCACGTAGTGCGGTGCCAGCGCGGGAACCTTGAGAATCATTTCCTCGATCTGCGTCGGGAAAACGTTCACTCCGCGCACGATCAGCATGTCATCCGAGCGGCCAACGATCTTTGCCATGCGCCGCATCGAGCGCGCCGTCGGCGGCAACAGGCGCGTCAGATCGCGGGTGCGGTAACGAACGATGGGCAACGCCTGCTTGCTCAGCGAAGTGAACACCAGCTCGCCCAATTCGCCGTCCGGCAGCACCTGGCCGGTCTGCGGGTCGACGATCTCCGGATAGAAATGATCCTCCCAGATCGCCGGCCCGTCCTTGGTCTCGACGCATTCGCTGGCCACGCCCGGCCCCATCACTTCCGACAGGCCGTAGATGTCCACCGCATCGATGCCCATCGCGGACTCGATCTGCTCGCGCATGGCTTCGGTCCAGGGCTCGGCGCCGAAAATGCCGACCTTGAGCGAGCACTGCCGCGCGTCGATGCCCTGGCGCGCGAACTCCTCGGCGATCGCCAGCATGTACGACGGCGTCACCATGATGATGTCGGGCCGGAAATCGCAGATCAGCTGCACCTGCTTCTCGGTCTGACCGCCCGACATGGGAATGACCGTGCAGCCGAGCTTCTCGGCACCGTAGTGCGCGCCCAGACCACCGGTGAACAAGCCGTAACCGTACGCCACGTGCACGATGTCGCCCGGCCGGCCGCCGGCTGCGCGGATCGATCTGGCCACCAGCGAAGCCCAGGTATCGATGTCCTGCTTCGTATAGCCAACGACGGTGGACTTGCCGGTCGTGCCGCTGGATGCGTGAATGCGCACCACCTGCTCGCGCGGCACTGCGAACATGCCGAACGGATAGTTGTCGCGCAGATCCTGCTTCGCAGTGAAAGGAAACTTGGCCAGATCGGCCAGCTCGCGCAGATCGTCCGGGTGCGCGCCCGCCTGCTCGAAGCTGCGGCGGTAGTGCGGCACATTCTCCCAGGCATGCTTGAGCGACCACTTCAGACGCTGCAGCTGCAGCGCGCGCAACTCGTCCTGGCTGGCCGTTTCGATCGGCTCCAGATCGCCGGGACGGGGTTGCTTGAGCGGCACGATGTCCCTCAGTCCTGCTTGCGACTGACTTCTCGCCCTTCGAACTGGCGCGAGCGTCCGCGAAACAGCGCTACTTGTGCGCCGGCCTGATTGGTAATCACCACGTCGTACACACCGGTGCGACGCGCGCGCGACTGCTCTTGCGCAACCGCCGTCAGCTCATCGCCGAGGCTTCCCGGCAGCAGAAACTCGATGGCCCCGCCGGAGGCGACGGTGACCATGTTGTAGCTATTGCAAGCAAACGCAAAGGCGCTGTCGGCGAGCGTGAAGATCAAACCGCCGTGGCACAGGCGGTGCCCGTTCACCATGTCTTCGCGCACTTTCATCTTCAGGCAGGCGTAACCGGGACGCACTTCGACGACCCGCATTCCCAGAGCCTGGGAAGCGTTGTCCTGCTCATACATCGCGCGCGCTGCTTCCTCGGCGATCGCCTGCGCTTTGCGGATTGCATCGTCACGGGCAGCGTCGTTCATCATGATTCCTTCAGCGGCCTTTGAACTCCGGCGCGCGCTTCGCAATGAATGCGGCGACACCTTCCTTATAGTCGTCGGAGCGCCCCAGCTCGCGCATGAAATCGCGTTCCTGATTCAACTGGTCTTCGAGCGTGCGGCCCCAGCTTTCATAGAGGGCCTGCTTGGTTCGCGCGAGCCCACGTGTTGGCGCGATGGCGAGCTGAGCGGCGAGCGAATCCACGGTCTCCTTGAATTGCGCATCATCGACACAGCGCCAGATGAGCCCCCACTGCTCGGCTTGTTCGGCCGAGAGCTTGTCGCCCAGCAGCGCAAGCCCGAGCGCGCGGGCGTTGCCGACCAATCGCGGCAGAACCCAGGTGCCGCCGGAGTCCGGGATCAGGCCCAGTTTGCTGAACGACTGGATGAAGCTCGCCGAGCGCGCCGCGATCACAAGGTCGCAGCCCAATGCGATGTTGGCGCCGGCACCGGCAGCGACGCCGTTGACTGCAGCGATCACCGGCATCGGCAAGTTTCTCAAGGCGAGGATCAGCGGCTTGTAATAGTTCTCGACCGAATCACCCAGGTCGACGCCTTGCCCGCCGGGCGTTACGGCCCGATCGTTGAGATCCTGCCCAGCGCAGAAGCCGCGTCCGGCGCCAGTGATCACGAGCACGCGACCACCTTCCGCGACTACGCGGTTGAGCGCATCGCGCACTTCACCGTGCATCTTGACCGTGAAGCTGTTGAGCCGGTCCGGCCGATTCAGCGTCAGCCGGGCGACGCCGCCCTCCACCGAGAAAAGAATGGTCTCGTAGCTCATGGTCGGCTCGCTATTCGTCGTAGGTGATTTCGATTTCCGCGGTGGTGGGATGCGCCTGGCAGCACAGCACGTAGCCGGCCTCGACTTCCCAATCCTCCAGCGCCAGGTTGTTGTCCATGCGGACTTCACCCTTGGTCAGCTTGGCGCGGCAGGTGGAGCATACGCCGGCGCGACAGGAATACGGCAGCTCGATCCCAGCCCGCGCTGCGGCATCGAGCACCGATTCGCTGCCCAGTGCCATGCTGAAGTTGCGACGGCGTCCGTCCATGACGATGGCCACCTGGGTTGCGTCCCGAGCCGCCGCGGCTGGCCGCGCCGCAACGCGAGCATCGGCAGCAGGAGGAGGAGCACCAGCGGTGGCGAACAGCTCGGTGTGAATCTTGCCCTGCACGCCCAGCGCACGCAGCTCGGCGCCGACTTCCTCGACCATCGAGCCAGGGCCGCAGATGAAGAACTCGTCCACCGCGCCGACATCGAACAAGGCACCGGCGAACTCGCGCACCTTGGCCCGATCGATACGGCCGTTGTACAGATCGATCTCCTGCGGCTCGCGGCTCATCAGGAAGTGCACGGCGAAGCGCGTAGTGAAGCGATTCTTCAGCGCCATCACCTCGTCCAGGAACATCGTGCTCGCAGCAGTGCGATTGCCATAGAACAGCACGAAACGGCTCTGCGGCTCGGACTCCAGTACCGACGCGGCAATCGACAACACCGGAGTGATGCCACTGCCAGCCGCGAAGGCGACGTAGCGCTTGGCGCGCTCGGGTTCGATCCGGGTGTGGAAGCTGCCGTTCGGCGTCAGGACTTCGAGCGTCTCGCCGACCTTCAGCTGCTGCGCAAGAAAAGGTGAAACCTGCCCACCTTGCTGCACGCGCACGCCGATGCTCAGATCGTCGCTGCTCATCGGACACACGATGGAATAGGTACGGCGGACATCCGTCCCCTGGCCAGGTAAACGTACTGCGACGTGCTGCCCCGCCTGGAACTTGTACAAATCGCGCAGCTCCGGCGGCAGTTCGAAGGTGATGCAGATGGCATCGTCCGCGGCTTCGGTACGGGCTTTGATCTTCAGTGGATGAAACTTGAGCATGGCCTCAATGGCACTTGAAGTAGTCGAAGGGTTCGAGACAGCGGGTGCAGCGGTAGTGCGCCTTGCACGGCGTCGAGCCGAACTCGCTGATTTTCTCGGTATCGTGTGAGCCGCAACGCGGGCATTCGACAGCGGGCGCTGGCCGCCAGATTTCGCGCACGCTGGAAACCGACTCGGCGGGCGGAGCGATTCCGTATTCGCGCAGCTTGCGGCGGCCTTCCGCCGTGATCCAGTCGCTGGTCCATGCCGGCGACAGCACATCCTGCACCGAAAGGCGCTCGAAGCCCGCCTTGCGCAAGGCCGCGATGACGCTCTCCCGGATCACGGCAGTCGCCGGACAGCCCGAGTAGGTCGGCGACAGTCCCACCTGAACGACACCTTCGTCATCCAGGCGCGCGTAACGCACGATGCCGAGGTCCGCAATGCTCAGCACCGGAATCTCGGGGTCCGGCACACGCTGCAGCACTTCCCATACGCGGCACTCGATGCGTGCGCGCATCAGGATCGGATCTTTGGCTGTCGATACATCCATCGCTTTACCAGCTTGCGCCGGGATAGGTTCGCTGCATGTACTGCATCTCGGCCAACAGACGACCGAGATGCTCGCTGTGATCGCCGCGCTTGCCGTACCAGAGATACGGCTTGTCGGCCGGACGCTGCAGGGTCGCCTCGGCGAGCACCGCGTTGACAGTAGCGTCCCAGCCCTGACGCACAGCGGAAAAATCCGGAGCGATGCCGGCGCGGATCATTTCATTGTCGATCTCGTCCGCATCGAACAGTTCCCGCGTATACGGCCACAGCTGGTCGAGTGCCTGCTGCACACGGTCGTGGCTTTCCTGCGTACCGTCGCCGAGCCGCACCACCCAGCTCGAGCTGTAACGCAGGTGATAGCGCGTTTCCTTGACGGCCTTCGCCGCCACTTCCGCCAGACGCGCGTCGGTCGATTGCGTGAGACGCTCGTACAACTCCAGCTGCCAGGCATCGATCAGGAACTGGCGCACCAGAGTCTGTCCGAAATCGCCGTTCGGCTGCTCGACCAGGATCGGATTCAGGAAGTCGCGGTGCTCGCGCAGAAAAGCCAGCGCATCTTCGTCACGCCCCTTGCCTTCGATCTCGCCGGCATACGTCAGCAACAGCCGCGCCTGACCCAGAAGATCCAGCCCGACGTTGGCCAGGCCCAGATCCTCTTCCAGCGCGGGCCCATGCCCAACCAGCTCACCCAGCCGCTGCGCCAGAATCAGGCTCGCGTCCGCCAGGCGCAGGACGTAGAGGAAGCGGCTCTGCGCTGCAGGTGCTGCGGTCTGTGTCGCCGCACTCACAGCGTCTTCACCTCTTCCGGGATGTCGTAGAACGTCGGGTGCCGGTACACCTTGTCGCGCGCCGGCTCGAAGAAGGCATCGGCATCGGCCGGATCGGAAGCGACGATGTTCGCCGACTTCACCACCCAGATGCTCACACCTTCCTGTCGGCGCGTGTACACGTCACGCGCATGCTCGATCGCCATGCGGTCGTCGACCGCGTGAATGCTGCCGACGTGCTTGTGATCCAGGCCGCCACGCGCACGGATGAAGATCTCGTACAGGGGCCACTCGCGGGAATCGCTCACTTCAGATACCTCGATTCATGTACTGAACGCGCCTCAAGCAGCCTGCGCTGCGGCGCGAGCCTTCTGCTTCTCGGCATACGCAACAGCCGCTTCACGCACCCAGCGCCCTTCCTCGTGGGCGCGCCGACGTGCAGCCAACCGCTCGCGATTGCACGGACCGTTGCCCTTGAGCACCTGCTGGAACTCGCTCCAGTCGATCTCGCCGAAGCGATAGTGCTGCGCCTGCTCGTCCCAGGTAAGCGCAGGATCGGGCACCTTGAGCCCGAGGAAATCCGCCTGCGGCACGGTGAAATCCACGAACTTCTGCCGCAGCTCGTCGTTGGAGAAGCGCTTGATCTTCCAGCGCATGGACTGCGCGGTGTGCTTGGAGTCGGCATCCGGCGGACCGAACATCATCAGCGACGGCCACCACCAGCGATTCAACGCTTCCTGCGCCATGCGCTTCTGCTCCGGCGTGCCGCGCGACAGACGCAGCATGATTTCGTAGCCCTGGCGCTGATGGAAACTCTCTTCCTTGCAGACACGCACCATCGCACGCGCATACGGGCCGTAGGAACAACGACAGATCGGAATCTGATTCATGATCGCCGCGCCATCCACCAGCCAGCCAATGGCGCCGACGTCCGCCCAGGTGGGCGTGGGGTAATTGAAGATGCTCGAATACTTGGCAGTGCCATCGAGCAGCTGCTCGATCAGCTGATCGCGCGAGATGCCGAGCGTTTCGGCCGCGCTGTACAGATAAGCACCATGACCGCCCTCGTCCTGCACCTTGGCCATGAGAATGGCCTTGCGCATCAACGTGGGCGCGCGCGTGATCCAGTTGCCTTCAGGCAGCATGCCGACGATCTCGGAATGGGCATGCTGGGAAATCTGACGGATCAGCGTCTGACGATAGGCATCGGGCATCCAGTCCTTGGGTTCGATGCGCTCTTCGGCATCGACCTTGGCCTGAAAATGCGCTTCCAGCGTCGCCTGATCGGCCGACGCGACGTGCAGATGCTCCTTGCCGAGCTGGTCCAGACCCTGCGTGTACATGAGGCTCCCCCGAGGATGTCCGAATCCGGGTCAATATGACACGTAAAATTCATTGCGACAATGTTTTTTGTGTCAGGATTTGACGCACCGCGTTTTCCGGGCTTTCGGCGCGTCTGTTGTCGGTTTTGGAGGGTTTTGCGGCGAGCCTTGGGGCGTCGGCGGACGGCGCCTTCCGGCTGGAATCGCACATTCCAGAGACCAGCGCGTGCATCGTGGTCATAGGAGACTTCGTGCCAGGCGCCGTTCTGGGCGGGGCCACCCATTTCCAGGACCGCACGTAAATACGTCCCTGTAGGCTTGCTCACTCGGAACATCCTGTTCCTCCTCTCATCCTGAAAATGGGTGGCCCCGCCCAGAACGACGCCAGAAAGAGCGTGCCGATCTTCTCTTTCCGATTCCGGAAGCGCGCTCTCCGAGCGCCACAGGCCTAGAAATCTCTGCGGATCCGGAGGAGGTGTCTCGTTTCGGGAGCCTCGAAAACAGGATGTTTTCGTGGCAGCCCCCAGGGATGGGTTCACGGCGGTCCCGAAACGAGACACCTCCTCCGGATCCGCACGCTGCCCATCGAGAGCCCTCACTAACGCAGCCCCACTACAACTGCACGCTGCCAATCGAAGCTGCCCTTCCCTTTCCGACGCTGCCGCAACGACACCCCATCGATCCAGCAACGCCGCTAATAGAACCCACCCTTCTCCGAACGGCCGCCCACCACCGCACACAACCGCTCTTTTCCACACCGCTCAGCAGAGCCCGTACTTATCGAACACTCCCCGCTCCAGACGCACGAAAAGCGCCCGCCCCTCTTTACAAGGCGCTCCACTTAGTGCTTTTTTGCTGCACCGCCATGAGCAAACAACTCGATCTCGCCACCCGCACCCTGGTGAGCCGCTTCCGCCGGCAGCGTCCCATGCGGGGCGGCTCTCTGATCATCACGATTTTTGGCGATGCCGTATCTCCGCGCGGCGGTGCGGTAACGCTAGGTAGCCTGATTGCGTTGGCGCAACCCTTCGGCCTGACGGAACGACTCGTGCGTACTTCCGTGGCGCGGCTGGCGAATGAGAACTGGCTGGTGGCCCGTCGCGAAGGACGCCTGAGCGAATACCAGCTGTCGGCACATGGTCGCAGCAGCTTCGCCGATGCGACCCGCCGTATCTATGCCGCGGCGCCGCCGCCCTGGAACGGCGCCTGGACATTGGTGCTGTTGCCGCCAGCGAAAGCAGCCGTGCGGGATCGGTTGCGCAAGGAACTGGAGTGGCTCGGATTCGGTCAGCCCACGCCCGGCGTGTTCGCTCATCCGGCGCGCAGTGCTCGTGATGCACGCGAGCAGCTTTCGGATCTCAGCGGCGCAGCACAGGCGATCGTGCTGGAAGCTCGCAACGACAGCCCGGAATCGGACCGGAAATTTGCGAGCGCGGGTTGGGACCTCGATGAGCTCGAATTCCGCTACCGGCGCTTCGTCGACATGTTCGAACCGATCCGCGCCGCCCTCGGAGACAGCAGCGATCCCAGCCCGCAGACGGCATTCATCATCCGCACCCTGCTGGTGCACGAATACCGCAAGATCCACCTGCGCGATCCGTTGCTGCCGGCGAACCTGCTGCCGCCGGACTGGATCGGTGCGGCCGCCTACGATCTGTGCCGCGAGTTGTACGGCGAGCTGTTCGGCGCTGCTGAACAACACCTTTCGCAAACAGCCGTAAAACTGAACGGCTCGCTGCCGACGCCGGATGCCGAAACGTTCCGTCGCTTCGGCGGCCTGCGCAAACTCTGATCAGTCGGCCCAGCTCTCCAGCCGGCGCGCCAGCACTTCCATGAACCGGTTGGCGCGATGGCCGTCCATCACGCGGTGGTCGATGGTCAGCGTGATATAGCAGCGGGGACGGATGACGACGCGATCCTCGCCATTCTCGGTCAGCACCACGGCCCGCTTCTCCAGCTTGCCGACGCCGAGGATCGCCGACTGCGGCTGATTGATGACGATGGGCGCGGCAACCAGGCTGCCGCTGACACCGTGATTGGAAATGGTGAACGTACCGCCGCGCACATCGGCCGGAGTCAGCTTGTCCTCGCGGGCGCGCCCGACCAGGTCGCCAAGCTCGCGGGCGATACCGAACAGATCCAGCGATTGCAGGTTGCGCACCACCGGCACCACCAGGCCTTTGCCTTCGAGCGCGGTGCCGACGCCGATGTCCACGACGTCGAAAATTTCCAGCGCCTCGTCGGTCCAGCGGCTGTTCACCTCCGGAACCTCGCGGATGCCATCGACGCACGCGGCCAGGATGTAGGCCGTCAACGTCAGCGAAGTGCCGCGGCTTTCGAAGTCGGCGCGATGCCGGGCGCGATGTGCCAACACGGCGCTCATATCGACTTCGAATACCGTCGTCACATGCGGCGCGGTATGCAGCAGGCTTTCGACCATGCGCTCCGCAATCCGCTTTCGCATGCTGGAATGCGGCAACAGGCGGGCGCCTGGAGTCGGCTGCGGTCTTGCGACGAGCTCAGCAGCAGCCTGCTTCGACGCTGGCGAGCCTGCCGAATCGTGCGCCAGCACGTCGTCGACCGTGATTCGACCACCCTCGCCCGTGCCGCGCACTGCGGATGCTTCGAGCCCTCGCTCGGCGAGCAATCGCCGCACTGCCGGGCTCAAGCGTCGGGCCATCATGGCAGCCGCGTGCGCGGAAAGCGCGGCGGCAGCTTTGCTAGGCGGCGCACTCTCCGCCGGAGCGACCGCGACAACTTCTGGTTCCGACCGAAGTTCGGTCTGCGGCGCAGCGCCGACCTCGATCCGGGCCAGCAATTCGCCGGGGGCGATCTCTTCCTGCTCCTGCTTGAGGATTTCCTGCAGGACGCCGGCCGCCGGCGCGGCGATCTCGACCACGACCTTGTCGGTCTCCACTTCGATCAGCGGCTCGTTCTCCGCCACGCTGTCGCCGACGGATTTGAGCCAGCGCTGCACCTGGGAGCGGGTGCCTTCGGACTGTTCGCTGGGCGCGCGAACTTCAATGGTTGAGCTCATTGTTCTGGATGCTCGCTTGTTCTAGAGACTGGCCAGGTTACGGACGGCTTGCACGATGCGCGCGACGCTGGGCACCACGGAATCGAGCAGCAGCGGACTGTGCGGGCTAGGGACATCGGGCATGGTAACGCGCTCGAGCGGCGCATCCAGATCGAAGAATGCCTCCTTCGCCAGGGTCGCCGCGATCTCCGCGCCGAAGCCGGCGGTGAGATTGTCTTCGTGGACGATCAGGCAGCGATGCGTCTTGCGCACCGAGGTCAGCACCGCCTCGCGATCCCACGGCATCAGCGTGCGCAGGTCGAGCAGTTCGACGTCGACACCGGATTCGGCCGCAGCCTGCTCGCAACGCTCCACCATCGCGCCCCAGGAGACGATGGTGAGCTCCATGCCGGAACGGATCAGCTTCGCCTTGCCGAAGGGCACCACGAAATCGTCGCCCGGATACGGGCGGCGGGCCCAGGCGCCGTCCAGCATGGCGCGATGCTCGAAGAAGATCGTCGGATCGTTGCCGCGCATGGCCGAGCGCAACAGGCCGACCGCGTCCTCGGCGTTCGAAGGCATGGCCACGCGCCAGCCGATGGCGTGTGCGAACTGCACTTCATTGCTCTGGCTGTGCCACGGATCGCCGCACTTGAAGAAGCCGCCGGGCATGCGCACCACCATCGGTGCGGCAAAGCGGTTCGCGGTCCGCCAGCGCATGGTGCCGCAGTCGTTGAGCTGCTCCACCGCCGGGTCCGCGTACTTGCGGAACTGGATTTCCGGAACCGGCATCAGCCCGGCCAGCGCCATACCGACGGAGCGCCCGATGATGCCCTCTTCCGACAGGCTGGTGTCGAACACGCGCCCTGCGCCGAATTTTTCCTGCAGGCCCAGCGTGGCCGCGTGAACACCGCCTTTGCGACCGACGTCTTCGCCGAAGACGACGACGCGTTGGTTGACCGAGAGTTCGTGTTCCAGCGTGCGACGGATCGCCGCCACCATGTTGATGCGCGGGCCTTCCGGTCGCGGCACTTCAGAGCCGGCAGCCGGCTCGATGCCTTCGCTCAGTAGGCCACCCTGCGTCTGCACTTCGACCGAGCCATCAGCCCGGTGCTCGGTGAACGCGAAGCGAGTGGTTTGCGTGGCGTCCGGCAGTGCCCGCTGCTCGACGCGCACGAGAGCCTGTTCCACGTCATCACGAGCGCGCGCTTCCAGATCAGCCCACACCTGTTCCGAGAGAACTTGAGGAACCAACTGCTCGCGCAGTTTCAGGAGCGGATCGCGCGCACGTTCGGCAGCGATCTCTTCCGGCGTCTTGTATGCCTGCGTGTCCTGACCTGAATGGCCCGACAGCCGAGGCACCAGAATGCGCAGCAGAATGGGGCCTTCATCTGCACGCACCGCAGTGAACGCGCGATCCATCAGTGCTGCCGTAGCCAGCGGGTCGCTGCTGTCGCCTTCGAGAATCTGCAAGTTGCGGAAGGAGGCAAGATTGGCAGCGATGTTGCCGCCCGGCGTCTGGAACTCGGATTTCACCGAGATGCCGTAACCGTTGTCCTCGATGAAGAAGATCATCGGCAGGCGCTGGGTGGTGGCGATGGTCAGGGCCGACCAGAAACCGTTGGTGGCGGCGGAAGCCTCGCCACCGTGCGCCACGGCCACGCTGCCTTCCCAACTGGAATCGCGCAGCACCCGGGTGCGATATTGAATCGACTGTGCCCAGCCGATCGCCGGCGTGTACTGCGCACCGACGCCGCCGCAGGCCGGCAACACCGCGACACCTTCTTTGCGCGGCAGGTTGAACACCACGCCGATATCGCGGCCTTCACTGACGCTGCCACTGCGCATCATGGTCGAAGCCAGCGCGTCATCGAGAGCGAGTCCCACGGAAAGCATGAGCGGACGCGACCGATAGTAGACACCGGCACCGTCGCGCGCGCCCGTCAGCATCTGCCCGAGCATGACCTGCGACACGTCGTGACCGCGTGCAGTGAACTGGTACAGAACCTTGCGGGCCGGCACCAGCCGGGTCTCCTCCAGTTCGTCCAGCGCCCGCGACACCAGCACGGTATGCACCACCCGCTGCCAGTCGATCTGCGGCGGCTGGTGTTGGCTGGAACGCTGCATTGCAATCGCAGTCATGGCTTCCTCACTCGAAAACGCGTCAGGCCTGTTCGGCGGGCAGAGCCTAACTTCGCGGCCGCAGCGGAAAGCAACAAACTGCCTGGGACCCGGGTTCCTTAATTGGTGATAATCTGCGCCCTGTTTCCAGTTTTTAGAGAATTTCACCATGACGCTGGATCGCTATGACGCCGCCATCCTGGCCGAGCTGCAAAAGGATGGCCGCTGCTCCATCGTGGAGCTGGCGGAGAAGGTCGGGCTGTCGGGCACGCCCTGCGCGCGACGCGTCAAGCTCATGGAACAGGCCGGCATCATCCAGGGCTACACCGCCATCGTCGATCCGAGCCAGCTGGGGCTGAAGGTGCAGGCGTTCATCCAGGTCAAGCTGGAGCGCCACACCGACGAGAACCTGGAACAGTTCCGGCGCGCGGTCGAAGCCATGGAGGAGATCGTCGGCTGTCACGCCATGACCGGGGAATACGATCTGCTGCTGCAGGTGGTGGTCGAGGACCTGGCCTCACTGAGCAACGTGGTGCTGAAGAAGTTGCTCAAGATCCGCTTCGTGCGCGACGTGCACTCGAGCATCGTGTTGAACACGTTCAAGCGCTCGGCGCGCGTGCCGGTGCGGCATCTGGCGCGATAGGTCGTTCAGTTCTGCGCGATCGCTTACTTACTGCATCGCGAAGTCGCAGCAACCACGCTGCGATGCACACAGCTCAAGCAAGACGTTCGAGCACCTCGGCACCGGCCTGCGCCACCTGCCCGTCCTGCACCGCCGTCACGCCTGAAATGCCGATGGAGCCGACGATCTCGCCCTTGTAGCGCAAGGGCAGCCCGCCTTCGATCGGCGTCGCGCCTTGCAGCCCGAGCATGTTGGTCCGACCGCCCAGCACCACGTCCTCGAGCGCCTTGGTGGGCCGATTGAAATGGATCGCCGTCCTGGCCTTCTCCAGCGCCACCTGGATCGAGCCGATCTGGGTGCCGTCGAGCCGCTCCAGGTAAACCAGATGCCCGCCGATATCCATGATCGCGATGACGACCCGCCAGCCTTCCGCCGTGGCCTTGGCTGCGGCGGCCGCAGCCACGCGCTTGGCTTCATCCAGCGACAAGGTGTATCTGCTCAGCATGAGGATTTCCGCGCGTCGATCGAGGAGCGCACATCATCTGCTATGGTTGAACCGTGATGCAATCGCCCGCGACATCCGTGCCTCGCGAAGCTCGCGAGAACGAACGCATCGCCCTGCTGCGCGAGCTGTTCGACGTCGCCGTGCGCTCGGTCTCGGCCGAAACATGCGTTCCGCTCCATTTGCCCGAGCCGGTTGCAGGCAGGACTTTGATTCTCGGTGTCGGCAAAGCCGGTGCGGCAATGGCACGCGCGGCAGCGGAGCACTTGTCGGGAAGACTCGAAGGGATCGTCCTGACGCGTTACGGCCACGGCTATCCGCCGACCGAAATGCCAACAGGATTCATGGTCCTGGAAGCCGGACATCCATTACCAGACTCGCACGGCGTAGCAGCCGCGCAGCACGTCCTCGAAGCGGCCCGATCGTTGGGCGAGTCGGATCAGCTACTGGCACTGATGTCGGGAGGTGGCTCGGCCTTGCTCGCCCTGCCCGCGCCCGGCATCACGCTGGCGGACAAGCAGCAAGTCACTCGCGAGCTCCTGCTATGTGGCGCGCCGATTGCCGAGATCAATTGTGTGCGCGCGCATCTCTCGGCGATCAAGGGCGGACGACTGGCAACCGCGGCTTATCCCGCCAGGATAATTACCTTGGTGCTTTCGGATGTGGTGGGCGACGATCCGTCACTGGTTGCATCCGGCCCCACCGTTGCATGTCGAACCACGCTCGCGGATGCGCGTGCAATCCTTCGACGCCACGGAATCCATCCGCCGGAACCGGTGCGGGCTGCATTGGAAAATCCGGCGAACGAAACGCCGGCAGCAAATTCGCCCGGACTCGATCGCGCTGCTACACGTGTCGTCGCCCGATCGGAGGATGGATTGCGAGCAGCAGGAGAACGTGCGCAAGCAGCTGGCTACACTCCGGTCTATCTGGGCAGCGACATCGACGGCGATGCCACTGCGACAGCAAAGTTTCACGGCGAACTGGCACGGCGATATGCCCAGAAAGCTGGCCGCTGGGCGCTACTGTCGGGCGGCGAGACCACCGTCACCGTGCGCAATCGTGAAGGACGCGGCGGACGTAACTGCGAATACCTGCTGAGCCTCGCGCTGACGCTGGATGCCGCTGCTGATATCTGCGCGCTCGCCTGCGACACCGATGGCATCGATGGCACGCAGGACAATGCCGGCGCCGTCATCTACCCGTCGACGCTCCACCGGGCACGACAGCTCGGGTTGTCGGCAACCGAGCTGCTGCAACGTAATCTCAGCTACGACTTCTTTGCGAGGCTGGATGACTTGGTGATGACCGGGCCGACCCGCACCAACGTCAACGATTTTCGCGCCATCCTGATCGACGCGAACTGATTCGTCGCCGCCTGCTCAACGTCGCGAATGCGGCCGCATCAAGGTGCTCTTGCCGAACAGGGATTCGACCAGGTCGACGGCCAGCGCGCCGGTGCGATTGTGCACGTCGAAAGCCGGGTTCAGCTCCATGATGTCGAGTGAGGCCAGCCGGCCGGTGTCGGCGATCATTTCCATGCACAGCTGCGCTTCGCGGTACGTTGGACCGCCCGGCACGGTGGTCCCGACGCCCGGCGCGATCTCGGGATCGAGAAAGTCCACGTCGAAGCTCACGTGCAGGTGGGTATTGGCATCCATTCCGGCCAGCGCCAGCTCCATGGTGTGGCGCACGCCCATCTCGTCGATGAAGCGCATGTCGAACACTTCGAGCCCCTGCTCGTGAACGAAGCGGCGCTCGCCCTCGTCGACGCTGCGGATGCCGATCTGGCGAATCCATTTCGGGCTGATCGCGGGCACCTGCCCGCCGATCTCCACCAGTTCCTTCGGACCGAAGCCGCACAGGCAAGCCACCGGCATGCCGTGGATATTGCCGCTGGGCGACAACTCGGAAGTGTTGAAGTCCGCGTGCGCATCGAGCCACAGCACTCGCAGCTTCTTTCCGGTATCCCGGCAATGACGGGCCGCCGCGCTGATGCTGCCGATCCCCAGGCAATGATCGCCGCCGAGCAGGATGGGCAAGCGTGCCTGCCGCAGCTCTTCGTACACCGCATCATGCAGCTGGCGATTCCATTCGACCGCCTCGGCAAGATGCCGATAGCCGTTCACCGGAGGCAGCCACGGATTACCCGGGCCGCTCAAATTGCCGCGATCGATCACGCGCAGCCCGCGGTTCGTCAACGCTTGCTGCAATCCAGCGACCCGCAACGCTTCCGGCCCCATCGAGGCGCCACGGGCACCTGCGCCCACATCCGTGGGTGCACCGATCAGGGTAGCCGTGCGAACGGTAGTCTCACTCATGCCTGCACCTTCTCCGTCAGCGACGCGGAGCGAACCGGGCGCTGCGCAGACGAACGATCCACCAGGCCGCCGAACAGGTTCTTGGGATCATCCAGATCCGGCACCAGGTCGATCTGCTGGTGACTGCCGCGCTGCTCGCGATGCAGCCGATACAGGTAGCGCAGGGCCGAGAAGTCTTCGAGCGCGAACCCCACCGAATCGAAAATCGTCACTTCAGCGTCGCTGGCCCGTCCTTTGGCCTTGCCGGCCAGCACGTCCGTGAACTCGGTCACTTTGAACGAGGCGTCGACCTGCTGGATCTCGCCCTCGATGCGCGACTGCGGCTCGTACTCCACGATCACGCGCGCATCGGGCCGATGCAGGATGTCGATGTGCAGCTCGGTCTTGCCCGGACAATCGCCGCCCACCGCATTCAAGTGCATGCCGGGCTCGATCATCTCGGGGGTGAGAATCGTGGCATTGCGCTTATCGGCGGTAACCGTCGTCACGATGTCAGCTCCGCGCACTGCTTCCGCCACCGAGCCGCAACGTACGACACGCAGACCAGGAAGCTGCAAGGCAGCGAGATTGCGTTCGAGCTTGGCGGTCGCCCGCGGATCCGTGTCGTGCAACCGCAGCTCGCGAATGCCCAGCATGTGGTGGAACGCGATCGACTGGAACTCGCTCTGCGCACCGTTGCCGATCAATGCCATGACACGGCTCGACGGCCGCGCCATCGAGCGGGCAGCGAGCACCGACATCGCGGCCGTGCGCAACGCCGTCGTGTACGTGAGCTCGGAGAGCAGCAGCGGATAGCCCGTGTCGACGTCGGCGAGCACGCCGAACGCAGTGACGGTCATCAGACCGGCGGCGGTGTTCTTGGGATGACCATTGACGTACTTGAACGAGTACAGGTGGCCGTCGCTGGTGGGCATCAGCTCGATCACGCCGACGCTGGAATGCGTGGCGTGGCGCGCGGACTTGTCGAATTCGCCCCAGCGCCGGTAATCCGCCTCGATTTCTGCGGCCAGTTCCTGGATGAAGCGCGCGGGCCCGATCTGAGCCACCAGCTCCTGAACCCGTTCGATGCCGATGTAATCCACCATGGTGCGGCCCTCAGAATGACAACGCGCCGGGAGGCTTCCCCGGCACCGGAATACCGTAGTGTTCAGGCGAACCGGTGCCAATGAAAAGCCAGAAGACTGGTCTAAAAGCGAGGTTAATTGAACAAAATGCCATAACCATCTGGCATTTTGCTTAGAATGGGCCGCCCTCTCTTAAATAAGGAGATCCTGCTTGGATGACATCGACCGGCAGCTGATTGCCCAGCTGCGTGACAACGCGCGGATCTCAGTCGCCTCGCTGGCCAAGAAACTCCGCGTCGCCCGCGGCACGGTGCAGAACCGGCTGGCGCGATTGGAGGCTAACGGCACCATCGTCGGCTACACCGTGCGACTCAAACCGCAGGTCGAGGAGCAGCGCATCCGCGCCCTGATGACCGTCGCAGTGGAAGGCAACCGCAGCGAATCCGTTCTCAAGGCATTGCGCGGCGAGCCGGCGGTGGCGGCACTTCACAGCACCAACGGCCGCTGGGACATCGTCGCCGAGCTGCGCGCCGACAGCCTCGAGGCTTTCGACCGGGTGCTGGGACGGATTCGCATGATCGAAGGCATCTCCAACACCGAGACCAGCCTGCTGCTGTCGACCCACAAGCTCTGAAGGTCTCCTCAGAACTTCGTGCCGAACGAGATCAGGTGGAAGGCCAACGCCACCCACAGCACCACCAGCAACGACAGCGCCAGCACCACCGACCACACCTTTGCCCAGAGGCTGCGCTGGCTGCGCAGCACCGACCAGGCGTTCCAGACTCCGAGCGCCGCGCCGCCGAAGAAGGCAATCGGCGAAAGCAGCTGCAACAGATAGATGAGCCCATCCGATTTGCCGAACAGGTTGTAGTTCGAGAACAGGACCAGGAGGGTTACGATCCACGCCAGCAGCATCGCCAGCGCTGCCACGGAGGCGATGCGCACCAGGCGATGGGCTTTCGCATCCCCTGCGCTCAGCGCATAAGCCACACCGTAATGGCGACGCGTGAGCGCGCTGATCGGCCAGGCAAGCGTCGTCAGCAGCAGCGCGACGAAGCTCATGACGAGCGCCGGCAGCAACCAGCTACCGGACTTCGCCGCCGGGGTGCGGTCGAACATCATGAAAGGCGACACCTCGTCGAAGCTGACCCGCTGCACCCGGCCGTTCTCCACCTTGGCCGCCAGCAGCTCCTTGCCGCCTTCTTTCTTCCACACGAACGGCTCGATCTCACGCCACTTCAGCGGCACGCCCGAAGGACTGACGACCATCGAAAAGCCGATGGTGCCGTCGCCGTTGTCGATGACCTTGGCTTCGCTCGCCAGGTTCAGCAGGCTCAGGAACGAGGTTTCAGGACGGCGCGAGTTGGTGTAGCGGCCGGCGATCAGTCGCGCATGCTCGGCGGCGGTCTTCCCGTCCAACTTGCTCTTGCCCTCGGGCGCGGGACCGGGCAGGTAGCGATCGGCGAACTCGTGAACCAGCAAAGTGCGCATGGGACCGGTGACGCCATCCTTGCCGGAGCTGTTGATCGAAACGTAAAGACCCACACCGTCGTCGATGAACAGGGTCAGTTCGCTGTGAAACACCACGGTGTCGCCGCCGTGACCGATCACGCGCCGGCCGTTGTAGTTGGTTTCGTAGAAGCCCAGCAGCATGCGATTCACGCGCGGCAAGATCGTCAGCGCGGTGCCGTGCATCAGCTGCGCTGTCTCGGGCTTGAGAATCTGGCTCTCGCCGTAACGCCCGTTCTGCAGGTGCGCGATCATGAAATGACCCATGTCGACACCTGCAGCGGAAAGCGAACCCGCGGGCGCGGCTGCGATGAATTCGAATGGCTTGTCATTCAGCGAAGCCGCCACGTAGCCCTTGGACATGCAGGGCTGCAGGCGCTCCGGCAGAGGCTGGCGGAAAGTCGAGTACTGCATGTCCAGCGGCTGGAACAAGTACTTGTCCATGTAATCGTCGAACGACATGCCAGAGACATGCGCGACGATGTAGCCGGCCAGCGCGGTGGCGTAATTCGAATAGGCTGGCGTCTCGCCCGGCGCGAAGATCCGGGTTGGCGTCCAGCGCTTCAGGTGAGCGTCGAGCGGCAGCACGTCACCGGGCTTCTCGCCGATCATGCCCCACACCTGCTCTTCGAAGCCGGCGGTGTGCGTCATGATGTTGCGTAGCGTGATCGGCTTGCCGTCGCGCGCCGGGATCTTGAAATCCAGGTACGCGTTGATGTCCGTGTCCAGGTCGAGCTTGCCCTGCTCTACCTGCTGCATCACCGCCGTCCAGGTGAACAGCTTCGAGACCGAGCCCGGCCGGAACAGCGTGTGCGTCGGATCCACTGGCTTGCGTGCTGCCACATCCGCGTAGCCATAACCCTTCTGCGTGAGGATCTGGCCGTCCTTCACCACGACCACGACTGCGCCGGCCAGATCGCCTTGCTGCAAGGCGTACGGCATGAAGCCGTCGAGCCACGCATCGACGTCTTCCCTGGTCAACTGCGCAGCCGAAGCGTTGACAGTATCGTCAGGCGTGACCTGCGTAGATGACGGTGCCGGCGGAACCGATGGACTGGCGGGAGGCGTCGAGCGGGCAGCCAGGGCGTGCGCGGACCAGATCGAAACCGTTGCAAGGGCAAGCAGCAGCGCGGAACGCATGGGAACCTCTTGTATTGATGCAACGACCGCAAGTGCCGCTGCGAATGCTCCTGATCGAACCTAGACCTTCGCACCGCTCGGTGCCGCGACTTGGCGCGGCTTGCACAATCGCCACACGCCGTAGGTCAGCACCGGCAGCACGTACACTGCAATGAAAATGTAAGCCAGAGCGCGATAGCCCTGTGCGATCAAAGTCACCAGGCCGAATCGCTCGGCGAGAAAGATCGAAAGCACCAGCAACGCACCTGCAATCGTCAGTCGCGCGTGCGTCGACAACTCGCTGTGGCGCTGCGCCTTCCACGCCTGCGCGATACGTTCATTGATGGCATGCACGGCGCCCGTACCGCTTTCGAGCAGTGCGGCGAAAATCATCAATTGGAATATCGCGTGAAAGGCCGGGAAGTTCAGCCGCTGCAGCAGGAAATCCGAAGGCAGCGACTCCTGCCCGATCTGCGGGTAGTAAGCCACCATGCAGACGAAGAACGCGAAGGCCGGAATCATGGCCAATGGCCCGGCCAGGGCGCCGGCGATGACTGCGTCGCGATTACTGGTGAGGTGGCGCAGCACCGGCAGAATCACCACCGCACCGACGATGTTGTAGCTGGCATAAGTCAGGCCGCCCAGCACCCAGCCGTCGCTCGGCACATCCAGCGCGAAGTTGGCCACCACGCGATCGCCGAACGCGCCCAACGCCAGCAACACGAACAGGGTGTAGACACCGTAAAGAAAGAGCGACACCCATTTGAACAGCCGCTCGACCGAGGTGTTGCCATAGGTGGCCACGAAGACGATCCCGCCGATCAGGCACAACGTACCTGCGAGCTGTGGCCATCCCAGCAGCGCCTGCCCGATCGCACCCGCCGCTGCACCGAATACGGCAAGGATCAACACGATGAACAGGAAGTACGCGACCTCGAACACGATCCACAACGGCCCGAGCAGGTGCTTGAAGAAGGTCCGGTAATCCTGGCTGTCGGTGGCGCGCGCGAACAGAAACGTCGCGGTGCATACCACGCTCCACACGAGCATGGCGAGCAACATCGCCAGCACTCCGCCCCACGGTCCGCTGGGCAGAAAGAACTCGACCAGCTCACGGCCGGTGGCGTAACCGCCGCCGATCACCACCGCCTTGAAGGCGAAGCCCGGCAGCAGATAGCGCTGAAACCAGGACGACCCGGTGCTCATGAACCCGAGGCGAACAGGTAGTAGTCGCGCACCGAGCGTGCGATCTCGGCAATGACACGCTCGCGCTTCTCGAACGGCAGGTCGCTCTTCTTGATGAAAACGGTAATCACGACCTGTCCCTGGTCTCGCGGCAGCGTGATGACGCCGACGTCGTTGACACTGCCGCCGATGGTTCCGGTCTTGTTCGCCACCACCGTGCCGGCCGGCAGACGGGCGCGCAATCTTGCGTCGCCGGTACGGCAGCGCTCCATGATTCCGATGAGCAGCTTGGTGCTCTGCTCACTGAGCGCACCGCCGCTGAATATCTTCGTCAGCAGCTGCGCCATCGCTTCCGGAGTGGACGTATCGCGCGGATCGTCGTCGAACGCAGCCAACGGATGCATGCCCTTCTCCTCGAATCCCGGATTCTCCTGCGCAGCCTTGGCCAGCACTTCCTGGAACGGTCCGGGCGGCAGGTCGAAGAAATCCCGCAGCAGACCCTGCGTGTCGCGATCGATACGCTGATCGCGCACGCCCTGGCTCCGCACCCAGCTCGTGACAGCAGCCGGGCCGCCGGCCAGGCTCGTCAACACGTCGGTCGCAGTGTTGTCGCTCTGTGTCAGCATCAGCTCCAGCAGATTCGCCACCGACAGGCTGACGCCAGGATGGATGAAGCGATCGGCAATGACCTCCGACGGCACGAACACCGCTGGATCGATCGAGATCATCCGGTCGAGCTGGATGCGGCCGGCATCCACGCCCGCCAGCACCGCGCCTGCGACGGCGACCTTGAAGGTGCTGGCCATCGGAAAGCGCTCGCTGCCGTTCACCTGCACGCGCGGCCCCTTGCCATCCAGTCGCCAGGCGGCCACGCCAACAACGCCGCCTGAGTCCTCCGACAGCTGGACGATCTCAGCCTCGAGCGCCGCTGGCGGCGCACTCGCGACCGCCTGGGTCGCGATCAACAGCAGCGGGAAGAACAAACGCCAGCGGTGCAGCATCACTTCGACCCTCGCAGACAGTTGTCGAGCAGGCGCTCGAATTCGGGACCGCCACGCATCGGATCGGCCACGGGCATGTTCAGACGCGCGGCCTCGGCAGCGATCAGTTGCTTCGCCTCGTACTCGGACAGCCGCGAGGTATTCAGACTCACGCCACCGCAGCGAATGTCGGGATTGGTGCGGCGACCCAGGCGCAGATTCAGATCGATGGTCTCTTCGAGAGCGGGCAGCGCGAACTCGGGATGACCGAGCACGTATTCGCGGCCGGCCTCGTGGCACACCACGATCACATCCGGCTGGCTGCCGTGCAGCAGGCCAAGCGACACCGCTGCGTAGGAAGGATGGAACAGCGAACCCTGCCCTTCGATCACGTCCCAGTGATCGCTGGCGGCATCCGGACTCAGCATCTCGGCCGCGCCGGCCTCGAAATCGGAAACGACCGCATCCATCGGTATGCCGCTGCCGGCGATCATGATGCCGGTCTGCCCGGTAGCGCGGAAATCGACATCGATGCCGCGCTGCTGGAACGCTCGCGTGATGGCCAGTGCGGTGTACTTCTTGCCCAACGCACAGTCCGTACCCACCGCCAGCAACCGCTTGCCGCTGCGCTTGCGACCGGCGGCGATCGGAATCTGATCCGGCGGCACCCTGACATCGATCAGACGGCGCTGGTACCGCTCGGCTGCACTCCTCAGCGCCGGCGTCTGCTCGAGCCGGCTGTGCATGCCGCTGACGATGTCCAGCCCCGCTTCCAGGGCGCTGATCAGCGGTGCGACCCAGCTGTCGGCTATCACACCGCCGACATTCGCCACACCGATCACCAGCGAGCGCGCCCCCATTGCCTTGGCCTGCAGCGGCGTCAGCCGCGGCAGGCCAGCGGTAATGGTTGCACCCTCGCAGGAGAACTCGCCCACACAGCGTTCGCGAGCCCAGTCACGCAGACCGAAGGCGGTCTTGGCGTAACCGGACTCGGTCACGTCGCCGAGAAAGAGCAGATAGGGCTGGGGCAGCTCGAGCGCATGCGCGGCGGACTGAAGCAAGGTGGCACTGGCAGACTTCACGGTGTAGCTCGGTAACGATGATTGAAAAGATCGCGATCTTCAGAAAATGAAATCCATGCTGATGCCGAAGGTGCGCGGCTGGATCACGCTGACGTCGATCTGCACCGGCCTGTTGATGCCGTCCACCAGCACCCCGCCACCGGTGTAGGCACGCTCGTCGGTGAGGTTCTTGGCGAACAGGCGCAGCGTCATGCGATTGAAAGTCACGTCCGCGTTCAGGTCGACGACGTTGTACGAAGGCAGCACGTAGGACAGGTTGTCCGAGACCGTGACGACGTTGGACTCACGCTCACCCACGTAGCGATAGCCACCGCCGACATGCGCCGGCCGGCCGCCGAAGAGGCTGAAGTTGTAGTCGGCAGTGAACGAGGCGCTCCATTCCGGCACCAGCGGTAGCCGCGAACCGATCTTGTTGTCGATGCCGGCGGGACTGGATTCGATCGTGGCATCGGTGTACGCGGCGTTGACACCGAGACGCAATCCGTCCACCGGCGAGAATGCCGACTCGAGTTCGAAGCCCGTGCTCTTCGCATCGCCGGCGTTGTCCAGCGCGCTGATGCCGCCGAAGGCGCGGATCTGCTGGATGTCCTTCCAGTCGATGTAGAAAGCGGACAGATTGAGCAGCGCGCTGCCGTCGAGAAACTCCGTCTTGATGCCCGCCTCGTAGTTGGTCAACTCATCGGAGTCGACGCTCGCCGGCGCGCCGAGGATCGGAATGCCCGGTCCGCCCGGACGATAACCGGTGGCGACGCGCGCATAGATCATAGTGTCCTCGCTCAGATGCAGGCGCGGGCTCACCGCCCAGGTCACCACACTCTCGGAAGCTTCGCCCGGATCGTCGGCCAGCGGCAGAATGGCGCCGCCGGTAATCTGGCGGAAATCCTGCTCGTTGCGCGCCCAGCGCACTCCGGCGGTCAGGTCGAAGCGTTCGTTGAACTTGAACGTCAGATCGCCGAAGCCGGCCAGCTCGCGGTACGTGCTCGGCAGCGCGGCGTAGGCAAACGCCGGTGCGAACGCTGGAATCGGCTCGAAATTGTCGTCGAACGCGACGGACAACTGCTGGTTGGTGCTGTCCTCGTCGGTGTAGAACGCGCCGATCAGCCACTCGATCGCGCCGCCGCTGGCCGACGCCAGGCGGAACTCCTGGGTCCATTTCTTCAGATCGAGCTGCAGTGCGAAGACGTTCGGCCCCGCCGCTATCGCTCCCTCGGTCAGCAACGGGTTGAGAGCACCGAAAGTCTTGGTGGCGTCCTGTATCTGCAGCGTCTGGGTCTTGGAATAGCTGGTCGCGGACACGAAACTGCCCCAGCCCAGATCCCAATCGAGCGTGGCCGAATAGTAGTCGACGTCTTTCTCGAAGGGCTGCGGCAGCAGGTGCGAGCTCTTCAGATCACCCAGACGGGCGCCGGTCGGCGGATCGATGCCGGTCAGCGCCAGCGTCATGCTCGAATTGTTGTCCGACTTGACGCGCTGCCACGTGCCACCGAGCTTCAACGACAGCTTCTCGCTGAGCTGCCACAACAGCGCCGCGCGACCGCCGCGTTGCGTGACCTCGTTCTCGCCCTCTTCGCCTGTCTCTGCGTTGTCGATGAATCCCGGCGTTTCCTGATCGAAAAAACTCGCACGGAAAGCCAGCTTCTGCGAGATCAGCGGCGCGTTCAGTGCCGCACGCACGCCCCAGCCGAGATCGTCGGCGTTGCCGACACTGCTGCCCTCTGCGCCGACGCGGAACTCGAATTCGCTGAGATTCGGATCGCGCAGCACATACTTGAGCAAGCCACCCATCGCGCCGGCGCCGTACAGCGTTCCCTGCGGACCGCGCAGCACTTCGACACGCTCGACGTCGTACGGCATCAAATCCAGGGCGAAGGTGGTGGCGCGCGCGTAGTTGGCGCTGGAGCCCAGCGGCGTATCGTCGATGTAAGTGCCCACGACCGAGCCGGGGCCGATCGGCGCGACACCACGCAGCGTGATGGTGGTCTGCCCCGGTGTGCCACCGCTCGCGATGTTCACGCCCGGCAGGTAGGCCGCGTAGTCGTTGAGCTGCGTGGCATGCAGCTGAATCAGCTTCTCGGTGTCGAACACGCTCACCGATGCCGGCACGTCCTGGAGGTTCTCCGAACGCTTTTGCGCGGTCACCAGCACCTCGGCAATCAACGAGCTGTCCGCGGCGCCCGCGGTTGCCCCCATCAACAGTGTCACCGCAGTGACCGATCCGGTGAACCCAATCTTGCGGGAAAGTCTCCTCGTATCGCTCATGGTCGCTCCCCTGAAAGTTTTTCTGGTGATGTGCCGGCGTGCCGGGCCCGTTACGTCCAGGTCGCTCCCAGCAGGCGGCGGAAATTGCCGCCGAGGATGGCCGTGACGTTGTCGTCGGAGTAACCGCGGCGGACCAGCGCCTCGGTCAGGTCGAAAATCTTCTTGGGGTGATCGAAACCGTCGGTGTCGAGCTTGTCGCGGAAGGCATAGCTCGACTTGTAGGCGGCGCGCAGCATCTTCTGCTGGTCCGCCGGCATGTCGTCGTAGCCGTTGAGATCGGCATCCGAGCCGATGCCGACGTGCTCGATGCCCGCCAGCTTCACCACATGGTCGATGTGATCGACCATGTTCTCGACGGTGGTCGGCTCCCGGTCGCGCACGAAGTTGCGCACGCCGGTGATGCCCATCACGCCGCCCTTGGCCGCCAGCTTGAGGATGGCCTCGTCGGTCTTGAGGCGCGGATGATTGTTGAGCGCGCGGCAGTTGGAATGCGTGATGGCGATGGGCTTGGGCGACAGCTCGATCGCATCCAGCGTGGTGCGGTCGCCGCAGTGGGACACGTCGACCAGCATGCCCACCTCGTTCATGGCCTTGATGATCTCGACGCCGAAGTCGCTGACGCCGCCGTCGATGCGGTCGGTGCCGCCGCTGCCGAGCAGGTTCTGGCTGTTGTAGGTGAGCTGCGAGCAGCGCTGGCCGAGCTGGTAGAACGTCTTGACGTCCTTGGGCTCGCGGAAATGCTCGGAATTCTGCAATCCCATGATCACCGCGATCTTGCGCTGCGCCTTGGCGCGATCCAGATCGGCCGCCGTGCTCACCAGGCTGAACAGGTCGGGATTGCGGCCGGCGTAACCCTGCCAGGCAGCCATGAAGGACAGCGTCTCCTCCACTGCCGCTGGCCCACCGATGCCAACCGAGTTGTGGAAGCCGGTGATGCCGCTGGCGCGGAACATCGCCGCTTCCTGTTCCGTGGCAGGCCGTGCGAACGCTTCCGGCTCGAAGTCCAGCTTGAGCGGCGCCAGCATGTCGATCACCAGCGAGCGCTCGACCAGCTTCACGGTGCGTGCCGAGTAACGCGGCGCATCGGTCGCGGCGAAGACCCGGTAGCTGCCGAAGTTGATCATCGGCAGCCCGCCGACGACGGTGGCAGCGAGCGCGCCTTGCAGCAGGCGCCGACGAGTGGGGCTGCGCTCAGGACGTGGGGAATTCTGGACGGGCTTGGTCATGGCTTCTCCCGGTCTTCTTATCCTGTCTAGGAAATAATGATCCTAATTAGAGAATTGTCAATCGCGCCTCATGGTGCGCCGCGGCTACCCGCGGCGCACCGTCAGAGGATCGTCAGTACCCTCAGTTCTTTACGACTTTGCCGCCCTTCATCACGAAGCTCACGCGTTCCAGCTCTGTGACATCGCTCAGCGGATCGCCGCGCACCGCGATCAGGTCGGCGGCCTTACCTGGCTGCAATGAGCCGATCTGATCCGCCAGCTTGTTGTGCGCCGCGCCCCAGACAGTTGCGGAGCGAATGGCATCGAGCGGCGTGAAGCCAGCCTGGGTCATGAGCGCAAACTCGCGTGCGTTGTCGCCGTGGCGCGATACACCCGAATCCGTGCCGAACGCTACTTTCACGCCGCCCTCGCGTGCGCGGCGTAGTGCGTCGATCATGTTCGGCCCGACTTCCAGCGCCTTCTTCTTCACGTTGGGCGGCATCCAGTCGGCCGAGACGGCCTGCCGGCGCACAGTGTCACCGGCCAGCAGCGTCGGCACCATGTAGCTGCCGCTCGCCTTCATCATGCGGATCGAGTCCGCATTCAGGTACGTACCGTGCTCGATCGAATCGACACCGGCGCGCAATGCGGCGTTGATGCCGTCAGTGCCGTGCGCATGACACGCCACCTGACGACCGAGCGAGTGCGCAGTCTGAACGATGGCAGCCAGCTCGTCGTCCTGCATCTGCTGCCCGACGCCGGCCGCGGTGTTGGACAGCACGCCGCCGGTCGAGGCGATCTTGATTACATCGGCGCCACGTTGCACGGCCTGACGCACGGCACGACGACAATCGTCAGCACCCGAACACAATCCGGGATGCGCGAACAGTTCCATGATGTCGGGCCGAAAGCCGTGAATATCGCCGTGGCCACCGTGCGCACCGACAAAGCCCGCGGCAATGATCCGCGGACCGACGACCTTGCCGGCTGCGAAGGCGTCACGCAGCGCGAAGGTGGCATCGGGATCGCCGCCCAGATCGACAATGGTGGTGAAACCGGCTTCAAGCGTGCGCTGCGCGTACAACACGCCGTCCATCGCACTGTCCGCAGCTGTTTTCTTGACAGCATCCAGTTCCGCAGCAGGGCCGTTCTCGGAGGTGATGTGCACGTGGCTGTCGATCAGCCCGGGCAGCACGAACTGATCGCGCAGGTTGACGGCAGTGCCCGCAGCATCTTCGCGATAACCGTCGAGGATCTCGACGATCTTGCCGTCTGCGACCACCAGGGTCTTCTCCTGCTCGACACGCCCGTTGGCAGGATCGGCCAGCAGGCGTCCCACCTGCACGAAGGTCTTGCTCGCTGGCGCTGAACTCTCGGTTTGCGCTGCGGCGATCTGCGCGGCGAGCAGACTGCAGACCGCGATGGCAATGGGTTTGACCATTCTGATTCTGAGCATTCTTGAGGGCCCCGTGTTGATGGTTGATTGTCAGTGCTGCGCGCAGCACCCCCACACTTCCTCCGGACACCACACCGTACCGTCCCGGTAGACCAGCGACGGCGTGACGTCGGCAGCGAGGAAGGTGGGACCATCAAGATCGATGAAGTCGCACTGTTGCGCAAGCACGAACGCCGGCGCCATCGCCAGGCTCGAGCCCACCATGTTGCCCACCATGACCTTCAGCCCCAGCTGGCGGGCGCGCGCGGCCATGGCCAGCCCCTCGGTCAGGCCGCCGCACTTGTCGAGCTTGATGTTCACCACGTCGAAGCGGCCCACCAGGTTGGGCATGTCCGCCAGCCCCTGCACGCTCTCGTCGGCCGCGAGCGGAATCGGGCTGTGGAAATCGTCCAGGTCGGCCTCTCGGCCTCGCGCCAGCGGCTGCTCGATTAGCTTCACGCCGGCATCGACCAACACCGGCAGCAGCCTCGATAACGAATCGCGCGTGAAGCCCTGATTGGCGTCGACACCGAGCCAGACGTCCGGTCGCACCGTGCGCACGGTGCGGACACGCACTGCATCGACTTCGATGTCGCCGCTCAGTTTCAGCTTCAACGAGCGGGCATCCGTCAGCGCATCGGCCTTCTCGGCGATGACAGAAGGATCGTCCGCCCCCAGCGTGAAAGTCGTGATTTTCGGCACCACCTGATCGAGGCCAGCGAGCTGCCACACCGGTTGCCCGCTTTCCTTCGATTCCAGTTCCCACAGAGCGCAATCGAGCGCATTGCGCGCGCCACCGGGCGGCAGCAATCCCATCAGCTGCTGCCGATCGATGCCCGATTCGATGGCGCGCCGATGGGCTTCGATCGTGGCCACCATTCGTTGCGGCGTGTCGTCCAGATAGTAGACACCGGCCGCCTCTCCCCGCCCTTCGATGCCGTCGCGACGCAGGCTCACCGAGGCGATCGGAACCTCGCGGAACGTATAGCCGGAGATCCTGAATGGCGATTGCAGCGGCAGGCTCGCTGTGCGCACATCCATAGTCACGGGTCGCGTCGCACTCATCTCGATTCCTAGAAATTCACGCCGAAGGAGATCAGGTTGAACGCCAGCGACACCCACAGCACCGCCACGAACGACAACGCCAGCAGCACAGCCCAGGCCTTGGCATACCAGCTACGCGGACTGCGCAACACCACCCAGGCGTTCCACACGCCGATGGCCACCCCGCCGATGAAGGCGAATGGCGCCAGGACCTGCAGCAGCAGGATGAGGCCATCCATTCTCCCGGCCATATTGAAATCACCCATGATCCGGATCATCAGGAAGATCCAGCCCGCCAGCGTAATCAGCACCACCGCGGATGCGATGCGCACGAAGCGATGCGCCTTCGCGTCCAATCCTGCAAGCGCGTACTGCGCACGATAGTGCCGGCGTGTGAGCGCACTGATCGGCCAGGCGATCGCGGTGAGGAACAGCGACAGCAGTCCGACGACGAAGGCCGGCAGCAACCAGCCGGCCGACTTGGCGGCTGCGGACGGCTCGAACATCATGAACGGCGACACGTCGTCGAAACTGAAACGCACCACGCGGCCATTCTCGACCTTGGCCGACAACAGCTCCTTGCCGCCCTCCTTCTTCCACACGAACGGCTCGATCTCGCGCCACTTCAGCGGCACACCGGAGGGACTGACGACCATCGAGAAACCGATGGTGCCGTCGCCGTTGTCGATCACCTTGGCCTCGCCCACCAGATTCAGCAGGCTCAGGAAGGTGGTCTCCATGCGGCGCGAGTTGCTGTAGCGGCCGGCGATCATGCGAGCGTGTTCGGCGGCGGTTTGCTCGTCCACCTTGCCTCCGGGCGCAGGCCCCGGCAGATAGCGATCAGCGAACTCGTGGAACAACTGCGTGCGGATGTTGCCCGCGGCGCCGTCCTTGCCCACGCTGTTCACGGAAACGAACAGTCCCACGCCGTCATCGATGAACAGGTGCATGTAACTGTGGAACCATTGCGTGTCGCCGCCATGACCGATCACGCGCCGGCCGTTGTAGTTGGTCTCATAGAAGCCCAGCAGCATGCGATTCACGCGCGGCAGAATCGTCAGCGCGGTGCCATGCATCAGCTGCGCCGTCTCGGGCTTGAGGATCTGGCTCTCGCCGTAGCGTCCGTTCTGCAGGTGCGCAATCATGAAATGGGCCATGTCGGCGCCCGGCGAAGACAGGCTGCCGGCCGGCGCCGGTCCGACGACTTCAAAAGGCTTGGCCGGCAGCGAAGCGGCCGCGTAGCCCGTAGACATGTAGGGCTTCAGACGCTCAGGCAGCGGTTGCCGGAAAGTCGAGTACTGCATGTCCAGCGGCTGGAACAGGTTCTTGTCGAGATAGTCGTCGAACGGCATGCCGGAAACGCGCTCGACGATGTAGCCGGCGAGTGCGGTCGCGTAGTTCGAGTACGCAGGCGTTTCACCCGGCGCGAAGATCCGCTTCGGTATCCAGCGCTTGAGAATCTCCTCGAAGCTCGGCAGATCGTCCGACTCCACCATCATGATGCTCTTGGCCTGCTCTTCGAAGCCGGCGGTGTGCGTCATGATGTTGCGTAGCGTGATCGGCTTGCCGTCGCGCGCCGGGACCTTGAAATCGAGGTACGTGTTGACGTCCGTGTCCAGGTCGAGCTTGCCCTGCTCCACCTGCTGCATCACCGCCGTCCAGGTAAATAGCTTCGAGACCGAGCCTGGCCGGAACAGCGTGCGCGCCGGATCCACCGTCCTGCGTGCTGCCACATCCGCGTAGCCATAGCCTTTCTGCATGAGGATCTGGCCGTCTTTCACCACAACCACGACCGCACCCGCAACGTCGCCTTGCTGCAGGGCGTACGGCATGAAGCCGTCGAGCCACGCGTCGACATCCGCCTTGTCTAGCGGGGATGCCGTCACGGCGGGTTCTGCAATCGGTTCAGTTTGCGTCGGCGGCGGTACCGCGGGCGGAACGGACGGGCTCGTCGGAGTGGCACTCGGAGCCGTCGGCTCGGCCATGGGTTGCGCAAACGGGATCGACAAGGCCGCGCAGGCGGCAAGCAGCAGCAATGGACGCATGGGGAACCTCTTATAGGTGTATGTCGGCTCAATGCGGCTCACGTTCCGAGCCGTCCCACTGTTATCCCAATTGGGAAATAATAATCCTGATTAGAGAATCGTCAACCTGCCGACCTCACGCGGCGACGCACGCCTGCTATAAAGCGCCGCGACGGGCATCCACGCAGCGCCCGCATCGAAGCTAGAATGACGCCAATGAAAGCCTCCAAGCCCCTGAATTCCAAACCAACATTAGGCCGGCTGCTGCGCGGCCTGCGACAGCGCAACGACTGGACGCTGAAGGAGATGAGCAAGCGCACCGGTATTCCGCTGTCGACGCTGGCCAAGGTCGAGCACGACCGGCTCACGCTCACCTACGACAAGCTGCTGCAGTTGAGCGAGCGGCTGAAGATCCGTATGTCGGACTTGTTCGCCGAACCCTCCGAAGGCCCCGAATCCGCGGTCACCGCCCGTCGCAGCATCGGCCGCCTGGATCGTGCCATCCGCGTCAACACCAAGAACTACGACTACTACTACCTGTGCGCGGAACTGCGGCGCAAACGCATGATTCCGGTACTCACACGCATTCGCGCCAAGAGTGTCGGCGAGTTCGGCGAGCTGGTGCATCACTCCGGCGAGGAATACATCTACGTGCTGGAAGGCCGGGTCGAGATCCACACCGAGTTCTACGATCCGCTGGTGCTGGAAGCCGGCGAGTCGGTCTACATCGATTCGAACATGGGCCATGCCTACGTCGCCGCCGAGGGCTGCGACGAGGCGAGCGTGCTCGGCGTCTGTTCGAGCGCCGACGAAGGCCTGATGGAATCGCTGATGGAATTGCACGGCGACGAGGATGTCGAGCCTGCGGTGCCGGCCGACACCGGCCGCCTCTCGCTGATCGCGCACCCCAAGGGCCGCAGCCGCAAGACTGCCGCCGCGGCGGGCAAGAAAACGGAAGCCCGCAAGGGCGATGGCAAGAAAGCATCCTGAGCGGAAAATTCACACTTGAGCATCACCTCCTGGCACCAACGCGGCGGACAGGGTTCGCGAACCGTTCTGCTGCTGCACGGTCTCGGCGCCACCGGCGCGGTCTGGTCGGGCCTGCAACCGCTGCTCGAACAGCGCTCGTACGCATGGGTCGCGCCTGATTTCAGCGGCCACGGACTCTCGCCGTGGCAGGATCATTACAGTGTCGGTCAACTCGCCGCGGCGGTAGCGCCATTGGTTCAGGACACTCGCGAACTGTTCATCGTCGGTCATTCACTGGGTGTGTACGTGGGCCTAGCGCTGGCCAGCGGCTGGTTCGGCGTGCGCGCCCAAGGCGTACTTGGCATCGGCCCCAAGATCAATTGGAGCGACGCGGACCTGCAAGGCTCGCGAGAACTGGCTGCACGCCCGGCACGCTGGTACGCGCAGGAAGCCGAAGCGCTCGCGCGCTATCGCAGAATGTCCGGCCTCGATGAGACAGTCGCACCCGACGAGCATTCACTTGCCCGTGGCATCGCTCAGGCTGAGCAAGGCTTCCGTCTCGCTCAGGACCCGCGCACGTTCATGGTCGCCGGCGCACCGTTCGCTACGCTGATCGCAAGTGCAGCAACCCAAGTGACGCTGGCGCGCGGTGAGCGCGATGGAATGGTCTCGCTGCCAGAGCTGCGGGAATATTGCGGCAATGCACAGGACATCGCCGGTGCCGGTCACAACGTCCATGCCGAAGATCCGGCTGCGGTCGCAGCGCTGCTCGATCAGTTGATCGCCGACTGACACACCTCACGATTTGAGGTGCGTGATCCAGGCGATGTAGCGGTCGACGAAGCCCTGCAGAAATTTCTCGGTGCTCTTGTTGTTGATGCGCCCTTGCGGATCGATCAGATCCTCGGTGAAGTGGATGAACACCTCGGGCTGCCCCAGCAGCGGCACGTCCAGGTACGCCATGGAGCTGCGCAGGTGCTGCTGCGCTAGCGCAGTACCGACCGAACCGATCGAAGCGCCGATCACCGCGCCGGGCTTACCTGCGAAGGAGTTGGTGCCCCACGGCCGCGATGCGATATCGATGGCATTCTTCAGTACTCCCGGCATGGAACGGTTGTATTCGGGAGTGACGAACAGCAGCGCATCGGCCGCCTCCACCTCCTGCTTCAGACGTTGCGCGTTCGGCGGGTAGTCGGTGTCGAAATCCTGCGAGTACAACGGCAGGTCGTCGATGCGGATGTGCTGGAACTCGAACCCGGCCGGCGCCAGCTTCTCCACCGCCCGGGCCAGTCTTCGATTGAAGGAATCCCGACGCAGGCTGCCGACGAAAACAGCAATCTTCATGGCGATTCTCCCAGGTAAAACGGGAACGCTCGGTCGAGATTGCTGGAATGCGCTGGGACCGCCGTCCGTTCCCTGCGCAACCACCTGGATCGCCATGCGCTGGCCGACCCATTGCGCCGGATCGGAGCTCGATGGTGCACGTCGACCCTGCCTCTTTGGCGGAGTCGGCCGGCACCGCACTACATTACTTCAGCAGCACCAGCTCCTCGGCCATGGTCGGATGGATCGCAACGCACTCGTCCAGCTGTGCCTTGCGCAAACCGGCCTTCACCGCCACCGCCATGACCTGCAGAACTTCCGGAGCGTCCGGGCCGATCATGTGGGCGCCGACGATCCGGTCCGTGGTGGCATCGACCACGACCTTGTACAGCGCGCGCTCATTGCGATTGGCCAGCACATTCTTCATCGGCCGGAAATCGGCGGTGTACACCTTGACCGCGCCGAGCTTGTTGCGCGCCTGCGCTTCCGTCATGCCGACGCCGGCCAGCGGTGGATGGCTGAACACGGCCGATGGAATGCAGTTGTAGTCGAGCTGGGTGGGCTTGTTGCCGAACATCGTGTCGGCGAAAGCCTGTCCTTCGCGAATGGCCACCGGCGTGAGCTGCACCCGGTTGGTCACGTCGCCGACCGCGTAGATCGACGGACAACTGGAGCGACTCTGCTCATCCACGCGCACGGCGCCCTTGGCATCGAGCTCGACACCGGCGCTCTCCAGCCCCAAGTCATCGGTATTCGGTACGCGCCCGCTGGCGAACATGACGACTTCGCACTCCACGGAAATGCCCGTCGCCAGCTCCACCGTCAGCAAGCCGCTGGGCTGTCTCACGACACGCTCGATGGGCGAGTTGAACAGGAACTGGATACCCTTGGTCGCGGACAAGTGCAGCAGGCGGTCACGGATCTGATCGTCGTAGCCGCGCAGGATCTGGTCCGAGCGATTGACCAGCGTCACCTTGGCGCCGAGCTCGTTGAAGATGCCGGCGAATTCATTGGCGATGTAGCCGCCGCCCGCGATCACGACCCGCTGCGGCAGAGTGGGAAGATGAAACGCTTCGTTCGAAGTGATGCCGTACTCGGCGCCCGGCAGATCCGGCACGAAGGGGCGTGCGCCGGTCGCGATCAGGATCACGCGAGCCGTCAGCTCGCGCCCGTCGACCGTAACGCTGTTCGGCCCGGTCACGCGCGCATGCCCGTGCAGCATCTCGACGTTGTGGTTGGTCAACGTCTCGGTGTACAGGCCGCTCAGTCTCGTGACTTCCGCCAGCACGTTGTCGCGCAGCGCGGCCCAATCGAACTTCGCGCCCTGCAATTGCCAACCGAAACGTTGCGCGTCCTCCAGGTCTTCGGCGAAGTGCGCACCGTACACCAGCAACTTCTTCGGCACGCAGCCGCGAATCACGCAGGTGCCGCCGATGCGATACTCCTCGACGATCGCCACCTTCGCACCGTGGCCGGATGCCACCCGCGCGGCACGCACGCCGGCGGAACCGGCTCCGATCACCAGCAGGTCGTAATCCATTGGAATTTCTTTCGGCATGGCCGCGCATCCGCTGTAAAGTTCGTGCCAGTCTGCCAGCAGGCGGATGGAGATGTCACTCGAGATTCCAGGAGGTTTCGTGCTCTATTCCATCCTGATCTACGCCCCGGAAGACCGGGTCGACGCGATGACGCCGGCCGAGGACGATGCGCACATCGCCCAGCACCTGCGCCTGCACGAAAAGCTGGTGGCGCAGAACCAGCTAGGACCGGCAGTACGGCTGATGCCCACCAGCACCGCAGTGCAGGTACGGACCGACGGCCAGCCGCTGCTCACGGACGGACCTTTCGCCGAGACCAAGGAGCAGCTGCTCGGCTTCTACATCGTGGATTGCGAGTCGATCGAGGCAGCGGTCGAGATCGCCCGCTCGCTGCCGAGCATCGGCAGCGTGTTCGAAGTGCGGCCGGTGAAGCTGTACTTTCCGGACCGGATCCGGAAGCAGGAGTGAGCGGCCGCACGACTCGCCCCGACGAGTTCCATAGTCGTACGTGATCTTGGTCATTCCCGCGCAGGCGGGAATCCATCCGGATCAGCCGAATGGACTCCCGCCTGCGCGGGAGTGACGAGTTCCAACAGCCCGTGATCGACCTGCAAAAGCGGCGCTTACGCGCCGCTTCCATCACCGGTTGGTGTTGGCGTGCGCAACCGTCAGCGCCGTCATATTGACGATGCGCCGGACCGTGGCCGAAGGCGTCAGGATGTTCACCGGCTTGGCGCAACCCAGCAGCATCGGGCCGATGGTGACGTTGTTGCCGGCGGCGGTCTTGAGCAGGTTGTACGCGATGTTGGCGGAATCGAGGTCCGGGAACACCAGCAGGTTCGCCGAACCGTGCAGCGTCGTCTCCGGCAGCGCCGCCTTGCGCAACGTCTCGTCCAGCGCACAGTCGCCGTGCATCTCTCCGTCGACCTCTAATTCCGGCGCCTGCTCTCGAATGATCTCCAGCGCGCGCCGCATCTTAAGCGCCGACGGCGAATCGCTGGTGCCGAAGTTGGAGTGCGACAGCAGCGCCACCTTCGGTTCGATGCCGAAACGCCGCACGCCGACAGCGGCGACCTGGGTGATCTCGGCGATCTGCTCCGCGGTCGGATTCTGGTTGACGTGCGTGTCCACCAGGAACACCTGCCGGTTGGGCAGCAGCAACGCGTTCATGCCGGCATAGACGGTGGCGCCAGGCGCCCGCCCGATGACGTTCTCGATGTAACGCAGGTGGCGCGCGGTGGTGCTGATCGTGCCGCAGATCATGCCGTCGCCTTCACCCTTGCGCAGCAGCATGGTAGCAATCAGCGTGGATCGCCGGCGCATTTCCAGCTTGGCATACTGGGCCCTGATCCCACGACGACCCATCAGGCTGCGATATTCCTCCCAGTACTCGGCGTAGCGCGCGTCGTGCTCGGGATTGACGATGAGAAAATCCTCGCCCGGCCGCAGCCGCAGTCCATAGCGCTTGAGCCGGTGCTCGATGACAGCCTGACGACCGACGAGGACGGGGCGTGCAATGTTGTCGTCCACCATGATCTGCGCGGCGCGCAGCACCCGCTCCTCCTCGCCTTCGGCGAAGATGATGCGCGAACGCTCCGGCGGAATCAGGCGAGCGGCCGTGAACACCGGCTTCATGAAGGTGCCGCTGTGATACACGAAGCGTTGCAGCTTCTGCACATAGGCATCGAAGTCTTCGATGGGTCGCGTGGCCACCCCTGACTCCATCGCCGCCTGCGCGACGGCCGGCGCGATCTTGACGATCAGGCGCGGATCGAACGGCTTCGGAATGAGATATTCCGGACCGAACGACAGATCTTCCAGGTTGTAGGCACTGGCGACGATGTCGCTCTGTTCCTGCCGCGCCAGGTCGGCGATCGCGCGCACCGTCGCGATCTCCATCGCACGAGTGATCGTCGTCGCACCCACATCGAGCGCGCCGCGGAAAATGTACGGGAAGCACAGGACGTTGTTGACCTGGTTCGGGTAATCGCTGCGACCCGTGGCGATGATGGCGTCGTTGCGGGCGGCCTTCGCAACTTCCGGCAGGATCTCCGGCACCGGATTCGCCAGCGCGAAGATCAGCGGATGCGCGTTCATGCGCTCCAGCATTTCCGGCTTGAGCACGTTGCCTGCCGACAGCCCGAGGAAAACGTCCGCGCCCGCGATCACCTCGGCGAGCGTGCGCTGCTCGGTTTCCTGCGCGAAGCGCTCCTTCTCCTCGTCCATCAGCTCCTTACGGCCGCGGTACACCACGCCGGCCAGATCGGTGAGCCAGATGTTCTTGATCGGCAGCCCCAGGTCCACCAGCAGATCGACACAGGCCAGCGCCGCGGCGCCGGCGCCGCTGACCACCAGCTTCACATCCTCGATGCGTTTGCCGACCACGTACAGGCCGTTCACGACCGCAGCGCCGACAATGATGGCGGTGCCATGCTGGTCGTCGTGGAACACCGGGATCTTCATGCGCGAACGCAGCCTGCGTTCTACTTCGAAGCATTCCGGAGCCTTGATGTCTTCGAGGTTGATGCCGCCGAAGGTGGGCTCGAGCGCGGCGATCACTTCAACCAGCTTGTCCGGCTCGCGCGCGTCGATCTCGATGTCGAACACGTCGATGCCGGCGAACTTCTTGAACAGCACCGCCTTGCCTTCCATGACCGGCTTGGCCGCCAGCGGGCCGATGGCGCCCAGGCCCAGCACCGCCGTGCCGTTGGTGATCACCGCGACCAGGTTGGCCCGCGCGGTGTAACGATAAGCATTGAGCGGATCGGCGACGATCTCTTCGCAGGGAGCCGCGACGCCCGGCGAGTACGCCAGGGCCAGATCGCGCTGGTTGGTGATCTGCTTGGTCGCGGTGACCGAGAGTTTTCCGGGAGTGGGATGCTCGTGATAAGTGAGCGCGGCGCGGCGCAAATCTTCACGGGTATTGTTCGGCGAGTTGTCTTCACTCATCTCGATTTCAGTGCCCCCCCAGGCGCAAATTGCCGGGGAATCATACCCCAGGCAGGCACTACGCTGTATGACTTCCCCGGCAGCGGCAGGCGCCCACAGAGCAAAAGTCACCACTGCAGGTCGGCACTGGCACCGTAATTTTCTGGAAGCAGGAAGGACTGACTCAGGACGCCGCGTCGCGCGGGCGCAGCTCGGCAAGCTGCACCCGATGCCGCTTCAACCACGGCACCACCTCGGCCGCCGGCATGGGCCGGGAAATCAGCCAGCCCTGTCCCAGGGTACAGCCGAATTCCTGCAGCATGCGCCATTCCCGCAGCGTCTCCACGCCTTCGGCGACGGTCACCAGCCCCAGCCGGTTCGCCATTTCGATGGCCGAGCGCAGGATCACCTGCAGGCTGTCGCGCTCGGGTGCGCCGCGCACGAAGCCACGATCGATCTTCAGCTCGGTGAATGGCACGCGCGCCAGCTGCTGCATCGAGGAGAATCCGGTGCCGTAGTCGTCGATCGACAGCCCGAACCCCTTCAGGCGCAGCCGCGCCAGCACGCTCAGCGCCAGCCCGAGGCTGGACACCAGCGAGCTCTCGGTGATCTCGAGCACCACCTCTTCGGGCGACAGGCCGTGGCATTGCGCCAGCGAGGAAATCTCCTGAGCCAGGTCCGAACGCTCCAGCAGCAGCGGCGACAGGTTCAGCGCCAGCGGCAAGTGCAGGCCGCGGGCCTGCCAGGCAGAGACCTGCAGCATGGCCTGGTTCATCACCTCCAGGGTGAGCCGGTGGATCAGGCCGTGGCGCTCGGCCAGCGCGATGAACTGATCCGGCGGCACCAGGCCTAGCGTTGGATGCTGCCAGCGGGCCAGCGCTTCGACGCCGCGGATCATGCCGGTGCGGAAATCGGCCTTGGGCTGGTAGTGCACCAGGATCTCGCCGTTCTCCAGCGCCGCCTGGAGCGCCGCAGCATCGATCGACAACTCCGGGGCGGCCGACTGCTCCGTCGTCGCGCCGCCGAGGTCATGCAATGCATCTCGCAATACGTCTTCCTGCAACGGCTTCTGTAAGGCACGCCGTACGCGCAAGCCCAGCACGCTACCCATTTCGCGCACCGAATCGATCAGCACACGCTCGCGGGAAGACACCACGATGATGGGGATGTCGATGCCTCTCTGCTGGAGATGCACCAACAGCTCGGGGCCATCCATGGTGGGCATTTCCAGGTCGACGATCAGCAGACAGGGAGGCGGTGTCAGCGATGCCAGCAGCGCCAACGCTTCGTGACCATTGCTCGCTTCATAGACCTGCTCGATGCCGAGCTCACGGCACAGTGCCGCGCCGTGAATGCGTTGCACGCGGCTGTCGTCGACGATCAGGACCGACTTGACCGGCGGGCGGGCGTTGCCGGGCGGCGCGCTCATTTGTCCCTCTCGCCCACGCAGCGCCTGGTCCTGGAACTGAAAAATGTCATCGGATTGCGCCGGCAACCGCAGTCGAGTCATCCGAAGGACGGTAGCAGCACGCCTGAGGGAAGGATGTGCACAAAGCGCTCGCGCAGATTGTGATCTCGCCCTGCAGTCGCAGCATCGCGTTCCGACCTTGGATGTCCTGGCTCATTGCCGTACCCCGTCGCTCCGTCAATCATGTGACGTCCGTCGCAAAACGCCGTTGGCGCGACGGCTTGGAGAATATCGGCGGATCCGTCTGACGATTTAGTGGGGGAAACCCCCAAAAAAGAAACTCCCAAGCGCCAACCCGGAATCGCACGGCAGCGGCCGTCGAACTGACGCATTGCAGATGCAGAGTGCGATACGTCGACCGCACAGGTCCCACTGCTCATGTGTAACCAGTTCGTCAACGAACTGCGGTACTACCTGCATCGTTGCGTAACCTACATAAGGACGGATCATGACGAGTTTTCTGCAGGCCCTCAGCACGCAGCGCTGGGACGATCACCGCTACTACCATCACAGCCGGATCAACCAGTCGCTGCACCTGGTCAGCGCCGTCAGCTTTCTGTGCGCCTATGTGCTGCTGTTCACGGATCCGGCCGCTGCGGCGCTGGTGGGCTGGCTGCTCTCCATGACCAGCCGCCAGGCCGGGCACTTCTTTTTCGAGCCCAAGGATTACGATCAGGTGAACCAGGCCACTCACGAGCACAAGGAAGCCATCAAGGTCGGCTACAACCTGAAACGCAAGGTGGTGCTGCTGGCCATCTGGGCCGCCTCGCCGCTGCTGCTGTATCTCGACCCCACCCTGTTCGGCTGGTTCGAGCCGCATCGCAGCGCCGAGGAATTCATCGATCACATGGCGCGACTGTGGCTGACAGTTGGCTTGGGCGGCCTGGCGTTCCGCACCGTGCAGCTGTTCTTTCTCAAGGATCTGCAGACCGGGCTGGTATGGCTGACGAAAATCGTCACCGACCCGTTCCATGACATCAAGCTCTACCACCGTGCGCCGCTGTATCTGCTGCGGGGGCAATCGATCGATCCGATGCACGGCAAGCAGCACGGCTGACAGCCGGCTCGCAAGCTGGCGCAACGCTCAGGCCTGGAAGCGTCGCGTCAGCATCTCCCGCAACAACCGCCGCCGGATGGCCTTGTTGGTGAGTTGCGGACTGGACCACCACCAACCATCCGCCTGCATGGCTCGCGCCGCCGCCACGAACCGCTCCACCACTGCTTCGAAGTCCGCATCACTATAGTTGAGACTGAAGATCAGCCGGCCCGTGCCCACCCAGCTCAGCGCCAGGCCCTCGGCGCGCAGATAGAACTGCAGCATCCAGTTGTAGCAACCGGGCTGCGTGTAGCAGACGGTCCAGATCGAGGACAGATTCACGACCCGCACCGGCAGCTCTGCGGCGACCAGTCGGTCATTGAGCTCACGAGCGCGCTCATTCCAGAGCTCATCGAGATCGCGGTACAGGTCGCGGATCTGCTCGCTTTGCAGCCGCTGCAGAAACTCCCACATGGCCGCCATGACATACGGGTGCGAGTTAAAGGTGCCACGCGCAAAGCAGATGTCGGCAGGTCGTTCTTCCCGGAAACGCATCATCAGGTCCTTGCGGCCGCACAGCACACCGACGGGCAGCCCTCCCCCGAGCGTCTTTCCGTACGTCACCATGTCAGCACGCACGCCGAAATATTCCTGCGCCCCACCCGGTGCAAGGCGAAAGCCGACAAACACTTCATCGAAGATCAGCACGATCTTGCGTTGCGTACAGACATCGCGCAGCCGTTTCAGCCAGGCGGTATATACGACACGGTCGAAATGCGCGCTACGCTTGCTGTCCAGCAGTGTCGAATCGCCTGGCGCGCCGGTATTGGGATGCAGCGCCTGCAATGGATTGACCAGCACGCAGGCGATGTCCCGGCGTTTACTCAGTACACGCAGTGCCGCGTCGCTCATGTCGTTCAGCGTGTAGGTCTCATGGGCAGCGATTGGATTGCCCACGCCGGGCTGCACGTCGCCCCACCAGCCGTGATAAGCGCCGCAGAACCGCACGACGTGCGTGCGGTCCGTGTGATAGCGCGCCAGCCGTACAGCCTGCATCACGGCTTCCGTCCCGGACATGTGAAAGGAGACCTCGTCAAGACCGGAGATCTCGCACAGGCGCCGCACGTTGTCGCCGACGACCGGATGATAGGCCCCCAGCACTGGACCGAGCTCGCGCACCCGCTCCACCGCCCGCTCGATGCACTCCTTGTAGAAGTCGTACCCGAACAGATTGACGCCATAGGAACCGGTCAGGTCGAAGAACTGGTTGCCGTCCAGATCCGTCACCATGACGCCGGCGGAGCTTTGCAGGAAAGCGCCAATGCGCAGATGCCGGCGCACGTGGCGACGGAACTGGAACGGCACGCGATAACTGGCAGTGAACTGCAGATCCGAGATCCAGGGCTGCACTTCGCCGGTCAGGCTCTGAGTCGTCTTGAAACGGCTGGCATACAGATCGGCCAGCCGCATGAAGCCACTGCGGCGACGCTCGGCGATGTCATCGGGCGCGGTGTCGACGCGGAATATCCGTGCTTCGTCGTATTCGTAGAACCGGACGAGGCGCGCAAACCTGCGGGACAGGCGCGCATGACCCGCAAGCGAGCGATGCTTGGCCAGAGAAAGCTCGATCCGCAGTTGCAGCTTTCTCAGCAACAGTGCGGCCGCGAGCGCAAGAAGAACGTAACAAATTGCGTGGATGATGGTGCGCACCTGTCACAAACCCGTGCGCACCGTACGTGACCATTCTTACAGAAGCATGAAGCTGCCGGCCCGCCTGTCACGGCTGCTGCAGCACGAAGATGTCAATTTCCTGCTCACCAACCGCATTCCGCGCCAGTGGCTGACCCACCTGGTGGGTCGCATCAGCAAGAGCGAGCATCCGCTGGTGCGGGATGTTTCAATCGGGCTGTGGCGAGCGTTTTCGGATCTGGATCTGAGTGAGGCGCGCACGACACAATTCCGCAGCATGCACGACTGCTTCACGCGGCAGCTCAAGGAAGGCGCGCGCCCGGTCGATCCCGACCCGCAACTATTGACCAGCCCAAGCGACGGCATCGTCGGCGCCTGCGGTGCGATCGACGACACCACTTTGTTACAGGCCAAGAGCCGCACCTACACGCTGGCGGAACTGCTCGGCACGGCGGAACTGGCGGACACATTCCGCGACGGCTGCTATGTCACGCTGCGGCTGACATCGGGCATGTACCATCGCTTCCATGCGCCGCACGACTGTCGTGTCGAGCAGGTTACGTACTTCAGTGGCGAGGTCTGGAACGTCAACCCGCCGGCGTTGGCGCGCATCGACAAGCTGTTCTGCCAGAATGAACGCGCGGTGTTGCTGACGCGTCTGCGCGCCTCGAATCAGCAGATCGCGCTGGTACCGGTAGCAGCGATCCTGGTAGCCAGCATACGGCTGCACTTCCTCGACGTGACCTTGCATCTGAAATATCGCGGCCCGAACGTCATGCATTGCGACGCAGCCTTGCGCAAGGGCGAGGAGATGGGCTGGTTCGAACATGGCTCCACCATCATCGTGATCGCTCCACGCGGATTTCACCTCGCGGACAACATCCATGCCGGCGTACGAATCCGTATGGGCCAGCCGTTGTTGCGATCCCCTCGCGCCTCGCCTGCTGACATCGCTGGAACCGTTGTTCCAGACCTGGCGTTGTTGCCAGCTGCAGATCAGCTGCCAATGCCGGAGTCCTGAGAGCGAGCGGAACAAACGGCTGGACGCAGCGCTTTGATGGCATGGTCGCCCCTCACCGGACCTCACACGCCACGTCTCGCGCCGCGCACACTGCGGACAAGCATCGCGACATCCAGAAACAGGTCGCGCAGGCCGACCGCAGATCGGCAGATGGCCGACACAATGGCGCGATGCAGGCCGGCGCCCGCCACTATCCGGCTCCACCGTTCCCGAAGCAGCATCTGCCCAAGCCGGGGGAAGAATCCCGACTCGATCCACAGCCTTTGTACGACGCACCTTTTTACAAAGGCTCGGGCAAGCTGCAGGAAAAAGTTGCGCTGATCACGGGCGGCGATTCCGGCATCGGACGCTCGGTGGCAGTGCTGTTCGCCCGTGAAGGCGCCGACATTGCCATCGTGTATCTCGATGAGCATCGCGATGCACAGGTGACGAAGCAGGCTGTGGAGGCCGAAGGCCGACGCTGCCTGCTCGTGCCCGGAGATGTCACTGACCGCAAGTTCTGCGAGCAGGCGGTGCAGCGCACGCTGGAGGAGTTCGGACAGCTGGACATCCTGGTCAACAACGCCGCGTTCCAGCTGCACGTGTCGGCGATCGAAGATCTGACCGACGAGCACTTCGACGAAACGATGAAGACCAACTTGTACGGCTACTTCCACATGGCGCGTGCCGCGCTACCGCACATGAAATACGGCGACGTCATCCTGAACACCGGCTCGGTCACCGGCCTGTTCGGCAGCAGCAAGCTGCTCGACTACTCGATGACGAAAGGCGGTATTCATGCGTTCACGCGCTCGCTGGCCAGCCTGTTGATCGCTCGCGGCATCAGGGTCAATGCGGTTGCGCCGGGCCCGGTATGGACGCCGCTCAATCCCGCGGACAAGCAGGGCCGCGACGTGGTGCACTTCGGCAAGGACACACCAATGAAGCGACCGGCGCAGCCGGAGGAGATCGCGCCAGCCTACGTGTTCCTGGCGTCCTCGCATTGCTCCGGTTACATCACCGGCGAAATCCTGCCCATCGTCGGCGGCTACTGAGCGCCGACTGCTGGCGTTGACGCCGCAGGTGGCCTGAACCGGAACGACTCCCTGCATCAACGCCAGGATTGAATTGCGGCGACAAAGCGTTCCGCCGAGCCGGGTGCATGCGCGAAGAACAGCGAGGGCTCTACCAGTTCCAGCTCCAGCACACACGGTGATCCGTTCTCGTCGTGCACCAGATCGACGCGTGCATACAGCGGCGCACCCGACTTTATGGCAGCGATCGTCCGCTCTGCCACGGCAAGCTCTGCTGCTTCTGGAACGCGGGGCGTAATGTCCTCCGTAGCGAACAACGCGGTGCTGGCTTCACCGCCCTTTCGCAGCAACGGCCCCTTGCGGATGGCATGGCTGAACTTGCCGGCGAAGAAGATGAGCGCCGTCTCGCCGCGCTCGTCCACCCGATCGAGATAAGGTTGCAGCAGTACCGCGCGACCGGCATCCAGCAGACGCTCGGCATGCACAACCATCGATCCGATGTCCGCACGACGGTAGCGTTGGGCGTCACGCGAACCGGCGCCGATCGCCGGCTTCACTACGAATTCCGCGGTCGCGGCGCCAGCCAACACCTTCTCGATCGCCGGCGACGCCGCGTCACCGGGCTCGATAAACCAGCTCGGCACGACGGGAACACCGGCTGCATGCAGATCCGCCAGGTAGTGCTTGTCCAGGCTCCAACGCACCAGGTCCGGGGGATTCACCAGTCGGGTCAGTTGCGCCACGCGTGCGATCCACGCCAGGAACTCCTTCATGCGCACCATGTAGTCCCAAGTGGAGCGCAGCAGCGCCAGGTCGAACCGACTCCATTGCACCGATTCGTCATCCCAGTCGACGACGGAGACTTCGACGCCAGCGGCGTGCAAAGCATGCTGTAAAGGCAGCAGATCCTCGTCCACCTCACGCGCGGCGCGGGCGGTCACCAAAGCGACGGTCAAGCGGGTTCGAGCATTCATGGCCCGCAAGTTTAGCGGGCCGGCGCAAGCCTCGCACCGGCCCGCTCGACCATGGCGCTAACCTGACCGGCTTTCAGGTGTCCGGCCGGAGACGCGCCCGCCCCGCGCTCACGGCAACTGCTGCGCTATTCGGGGAGGACGGCGCCCGAGCCGCCCATTTCGCTGGGCATGTCCCGCAGCTTGGGCATGCCGTCGTGGATGCGCAGCACGGTTTCCTGATAGTGGACGTGGACGCCCGGCTGGAACTCCAGTTCCGGAAGCAGCGCGGCGTATATGTCGACCAGTCCCAGAGTCGGATGCTCGGTGAATAAGTGCCCGCCGCAGCGCTGGCACCATTTGCGATAGCTGATGGGGGTCTTGTTGTAGGTGCCGATGCTTTCGGCGCCGTGCGTCACCTTCAGCGACTGTGGATTCCACAGCGTGAAGGCGTTGACCGGCCCGGCCGACCAGTGCCGGCAGGACTCGCAGTGGCAATAGCCCATGGCCGCCGGCCGGCCCGACACCTCGAACTGCACTTCGCCGCAGAAGCAGCGGCCCTTGTGGACGTCTTCATTGCTCATGACCAGCCCTCGTCGAATTGGAATCGTTGGTGCGGCCTGAATGCCCGAAGTGTTCAATCCGTCCACGGACCCGCCGAGCCGCGGATGCAGACCGGCAGACCCGAACGGATCGCCGCCCGCGTTGCTACCGCCGGTTGGAGCACGATGAACCTTGAATGCGACCCGCAGTGTCTGCCTTGACGCGTTGCGATATCAACTCGATACCTGAATCGCCCTGAACACGGATAGCCGTCGAAAGGACACCGGCGATAGTATCGCCCCTCCCAACAGCCGGAGGACCGTCCATGAAGAACAGGATCGACTGGCTAGTGGTTTGCGCTACTGTTTCACTCCTTGGCGCTGCGCTCGCCCGGAGTGCCGAGGAACCGAAGGCGCCGAAACCTGGTCCGGAGCACCAGCGCCTGGGTTACTTCGTCGGCAGCTGGAACACCGAAGGAGAAATGAAACCGAGCGAGATGGGCCCGGGCGGCAAGATGCGCTCCGTCGACAAGTGCGCCTGGTTCGAGGGCGGCTTCGCCGTGGTCTGCCATTCCGAAGGCCAATCGCCGATGGGTCCCGGCAAGAGCATCGGCATCCTGGGCTACAGCGCCGAGGAAAAGGTGTACACCTACTCCGGGGTCGACAGCTCGGGGATGACCATGACCACGGTGCCGCGCGGCACGCGGCAGGGCAACACCTGGACCTACAACGACGAGAGCATGATGAACGGCAGGAAGGTCAAATCGCGCGTGGTCATCAAGGAACTGTCGCCGAGCGCCTATACGTTCCGCATGGATATGCAGCAGCCCGACGGAAAGTGGACGACGGTGATGGAGAGCAGGAGCACCAAGATGTAGCCCACGCACCCGCCTGCCCGGATGACGAATCCGGCAGGCGGGCAGTGCGCGGTCTCTGCAGAACCGGCGCTCACTTCCCCTTGAAGCCCCGGGCCACCATGTAAACCTCTCTCGATCGGGAGCGCGAGGCGGCGGGCTTGCGGATGGACACTTTCTCGAAGGAGCTGCGCAGGTCTTTCAAATACACGTCCGAGCCCACGCCCTGGAAGACCTTCGCCACGAAGTTGCCTTTGGGCTTGAGCACGCGCCGCGCCATGTCCAGGGCGAGCTCCACCAGGTACATGGACGAGGCCTGGTCCGCGGAATCGATACCGCTGATGTTGGGCGCGATGTCGGAAATGATCAGGTCGACCGGGCGCTCGCCGAGGGCAGCCAGGATCTGGTTGAACACGGCCTCGTCGGTGAAGTCGCCCTGGATGAAATCCACGTTGACGATGGTGTCCATCGGCAGGATGTCGGTGGCCAGCACCCGGCCCTTCTCGCCCACCAGGCGCGCGGCCACCTGCGACCAGCCGCCCGGCGCTGCGCCCAGGTCCATCACCAGCATGCCCGGCCGGATCAGCTTGTCGCGCTCGTTCAGTTCGAGCAGCTTGTAGCTGGCGCGCGAACGGTAGCCGTCCTTCTGCGCCTGCTTGACGTAAGGATCGTTGACGTGCTCTTGCAGCCAGCGATGGCTGCTCTTGGATCGTGCCATGGAGAACCCGTTGCGGGAGAAAGCCGGCGCCGACCGGCAGGCGGCCGGCGCAATGCACACTGTATAATGCGCGCCGTATTCTAACCCGTCGCTTCCTCTGCCGGAGTCACCGGCCAGGATATCGCCTTGATTCGCATCACCGAACTGTCGCTGCCCCTGGATCACGCCGCCGACGCCCTGCGCCCGGCCATCGTCCGGCGGCTGGGCGTCAAAGACACCGACCTGCTGGAATTCACCGTCTTCAAGCGCAGCTACGACGCGCGCAAGAAGAACAGCACCATCGCCTTCATCTATATCGTCGATGTCGTCGCTCGCAACGAGGCGGCGATCCTGCAGCGGCTCGCCCACGACCGCAATGTGCGTCCGGCCCCGGACACGAATTACCACCCCGTGGCACAGGCGCCGGCCGCCCTGAGCGAGCGGCCGCTGATCGTGGGATTCGGCCCTTGCGGGCTGTTCGCTGCGCTGCTGCTGGCGCAGATGGGGTTCAAGCCCATCGTGCTGGAGCGCGGCCGCGACGTGCGCCGGCGCACCCAGGACACCTGGGCGCTATGGCGCAAGCAGACCCTGACGCCGGAATCCAACGTGCAGTTCGGCGAAGGCGGCGCCGGCCTGTTTTCGGACGGCAAGCTCTACAGCCAGATCAAGGACCCGAAATTCTACGGTCGCAAGGTGATGCAGGAGTTCGTGCGCGCCGGGGCGCCGGAAGAAATCCTGTACGTCAGCAAGCCGCACATCGGCACCTTCCGCCTCACCGGCGTGGTGGCGCGGATGCGCGAGGAAATCATCGCGCTGGGCGGAGAAGTGCGTTTCGAGCAGAAGGTCACCGACCTGCTGATCGACGACGGCCAGCTCGAAGGCGCGATCCTGGAGAACGGCGAGACGATTCGCAGCCGCCATCTGGTATTGGCGCTAGGACACAGCTCGCGCGATACCTTCCGCATGCTGCACCGACGCGATGTGTTCATCGAACCCAAGCCGTTCGCGGTGGGCTTCCGTATCGAGCACCCGCAATCGCTGATCGACAAGGCTCGTCTGGGCAAATACGCCGGCCATCCGCAACTGGGCGCGGCCGACTACAAGCTGGTGCATCACGCACGCAACGGCCGCGCGGTCTACAGCTTTTGCATGTGCCCGGGCGGCACGGTGGTGGCGGCCACTTCCGAACCGCAGCGGGTGGTCACCAACGGCATGAGCCAGTACTCGCGCAACGAGCGCAATGCCAACGCCGGCATCGTCGTCGGCATCAACCCCGAACAGGATTTTCCCGGCGGACCGCTGGCAGGCGTGGAACTGCAGGAACGCCTCGAATCGCATGCCTATGTTCTGGGCGGCAGCGATTACTGCGCACCTGGCCAGTTGGCCGGCGACTTCGTGCGCGGCGTGGCATCGCGCGAACTCGGGGAAATCGAACCTTCGTACAAGCCCGGCGTGCGCCTGGGCGATCTCGCCTCTTCATTGCCGGACTATGCGATCGAAGCCATTCGCGAAGCGCTGCCGGAGTTCGGCAAACAGATTCGTGGCTTCGATCGAGACGATGCCGTACTTACCGGTGTCGAGACCCGCACATCCTCGCCAGTGCGAATCACACGAGATGCCGAAACGCTCCAGAGCCTGAACGTACGCGGCCTGTATCCCGCCGGCGAAGGCGCAGGATATGCGGGCGGCATCCTGTCCGCAGGCGTGGATGGCATCAAGGTCGCAGAAGCGGTAGCCCAATCCATGCTGTCGAGCGGACGCAAGAGCAACCCGCCGGCGGCTGAAGATCTCAGCCGCGCTTGAGCGCCATCAGCTGCGTTCCGGTGAATCAATGAAGCTCGACGATCTCAAGAAGCTGCACCAGAAAAAGTATCGCGAGGCGTTCGGCTACTTTCTGGTGGAAGGCGAGCATCTGGCGCTCGAACTGCAGAAGGCGGCGCTGCGAAATCCGGAACTGCGGCGCTGCGAGCTGTATGTCACGCGCGAGCGCGAGCATTGGCGCAGTCCGTTCGAAACTCATGTGATCGATGAGCGCCAGATGGCGCAGATCGCCGAGACGCAGACGCCGCAGGGCATCGTCGCACTGGTGCCGACTTCCGCCCTGCCGACCGCATCGACCGGCGAAGGTGAGCGCGCCGTCTATCTTTATGAAATCCAGGACCCGGGCAATCTCGGCACCATCCTGCGCACCCTGGCCTGGTTCGGTCGTTTCCGCTGCCTGCTCAGCCCCGGCAGCGTCGATCCCTGCAACTCGAAAGTGGTGCGCGCAAGCATGGGCGCGATCTTCCATGTACCGATCGAGCTGGACGTGGCACTGGGATCGCTGCGTCAGCGCTTCGAACGCATCGCCTGCCTGGACATGAGCGGTGAGAGCCTGCAGTCGCCGGACTTCGACAAGTTCGACTGCTATCTGTTCGGCAACGAAGCGCGAGGCCTGCCTCGCGAAGAGATCGCGGCGCTCGATGCGCGGTCCTTCACGATTCGCGGCGGTGGCGCCATCGAGTCATTGAACCTGGCGGCCGCCGTCAACATGTGCGTGTACGAACTCAATCGGCAGCCGGAATCCCGCTGAACGTCTCTGCTTCGGCTCGATCCGCAGTAAGCCTTTCGCGCTTTGCCAATTCCGTTGCGACTTCGTCGACGGCAGATCTTTGCACTCGCTAGACGCGCCTGCCCTGCCTGGCGCGTACCCCATTCATCGCATCACGCGCTCTTCTTCGGATAAAGAATCATCTGGGTGCAACGAAACAACGCGATGGTCTTGCCCGACTCCCGGTGAGTCACCACGGAATCCCACACCTGGGTGGTCCTGCCGAGATGCACTGACCGCGCCACGCACTCGATGGTTCCCTCGCGAGCCGTGCCGAGGTGATTGGACTTGAGCTCGACGGTGGTGAAGCCACTGGCGCCTTCAGGCAGATTCGCCACGCAGCCATACCCGGCACACGTATCCGCCAACGTCACGACCGTTCCCGCGTGCAGGAAGCCATTCGGCGCCATGAGCGACCGCCGCACCGGCAGCTCGGCTCTGAGCTCGGACGCCTCCACCGCAGTAATGACGATACCCAGATACCCGGGCAGGTTCTCGGCGCCGCGCTGATTGAACTGATCGGGCGTGATCATGCAAGGTCCTCGTCATTGCTGCAGATTGCGGTGAAGGCCGGCGCGGCCCCGCTTCGGAGAATTCTATTTCGCGAGCACGCCGCGGCTCGGCACTGCCCACTCATCCGCAATTCGCGCTCTCGATGCGACCGCCATCGTCGAGCTTCAGATTCAACCGGTCATGGAGGTATTCCATCGTCACGGCCTGTCCCGGCCGCAGAGCGCGCACCGTTCTCGCGCCACTCGCCTCCCTGGCTCGCTGGGCGATCTCGTCGCTGTAGGTTTGACCCTCTGCGAAGGAAGCCTTGGCGGCATCGCAGCCGGCAGACTCGGATGCCGGCGGCGTCGATGCCGGCTGCTCAGGCTTGCTGGGCTCCATCGTGCAGGCAGCCATCACGGTTACAGCCGACAGCACTGCGATTCGGGCGGCAGTCGAGAGCATGGTGGCGATCCTCCGGAGAATGATTCGGAGGGCATTATAGGCGTCGGCATCATGGAATGCGGAGCCGCAGCGTCGATCTCGCTGCAACTCATCAGAGCTGACTGACAGAATGAGCGGCGCGATAGCGGACGCAGCCCCGGAAGCGGGAACGCTGGGTCGTCCCGACAGTCCGTTACGGCGCCGCAGCGCTCTCCTTGGTTCGCATGAGATTGCGATCGAGAAAATCGAGCACTCGCCCGTACACCTCGCGACGCGACTCTTCATCGTAGATGCCGTGGCCTTCCCCGGTGAGAGCAAGCCACTCGACCGGTTTGCCGTTCTTCTCCAACGCGGCTTTCATGCGCGTAGCCTGTTCAAAATCGGCACGCCAGTCCGACTTGCCGTGAATGAGCATCACCGCGGCTTCAATCTGATTGGCGTTGTAAACCGGCGAGCGGGAACGCAGCTGTTCCTTGTCGTTGCCCAACACGTCGCCGAGGTAGGCGCGGCCGCTGCGTGAGCGTGGCACATCGGCCGAGCTCAACATCAGCTCCAGATCGTAAACGCCGGCCAGGCCGATGGCGCATTTGTACATCTTCGGCTCACGCACCGCACCCATCAGCGCGGCATACGCGCCGTAGCTGGCTCCGAAAATGCAGATACGATCAGCTGGCGCTACCTTCTGCTCGATCGCCCAGAGCGTGGCATCCGTGACGTCGTCCTGCATGCGGGCGCCCCATTCACGGTAGCCTGCTTCCTCGAACTTCGCGCCGTAGCCACCGCTGCCGCGATAATTGATCTGCAACACCGCGTAACCGCGGTTGGCCAGCAGCTGCACGTCGCCCTCGAAGGAATCGTCATCGTAGACGCCGTGCGGGCCGCCGTGAGGAAACACGACCAGCGGATGCTCGCCAGCGCCGGCAGGTCGCGTCAGATATCCATGAAGCACCAGGCCGTCACGTGCCTTCACCTCGATGGCCTGCTTCGGCCGCATCCGACGCGGGTCGATCCAGTTACGGCTGGCCAGGAAGAAATCGGCGCTGCGCTTCGCGGTATCGAACATATAGTATTCGCCGGGATTCACGGACGAATTCACGAACGCCAGCGCCAGATGGCCGTCCTGAGTGGTGCTGGTGATGTGAACGTATTGATCTGCGAAGGCCCGACGCAGCGACTGGTAGAGCTGCGCTACCGGATCGCCCGGATTCAGCCACTGCACCTCGGCGCTATCCGCCAGGCTTGCGACGCCGACGATCTCGCGACCGGCAAAATCCATGATGATGCCGCCGACGTCGCTGTCCTCGAAACCCGCCGCTTTTGTCACCTGCTGGCTGGTGAGATCGAGACGATACAGCGCCTCGAAAGGCTCTCCCTGTTTTGCTGCCGTGAAGTACACGGCACCATCGTCCTTGGTGAAACGGCGCGGCCGTACGGTTTCCGGGTCGAACCCGGGCAGGTCGAACGTCGCCCAGGCATCATCCGCCTTGGCCTTCCAGATCGCTGTCAGGCGCTGCTGCTCGTTGCGCCCCACGGCAAAGCGCACCTGGTCGTGGTTGTCGACCAGCAGCCTGGCACCGCCGAGCGGCACCGAACCCACCTTGTTCTTGGTGCCGTTGCGCACGTCGAGCCGGGAATAGATCGGCATGGCATCGGGATCGTAGTAATAGGTGTCGCCCTTCAGCTTCCAGGGATATTCCGCGATCAGCACGTAGCGACCGTCGCCGCGCAACATGCTCAACAGTTCGGCATAGGCGAAAGTCGCCTCGCGCACTCGCACCCTCGTGCTGGCCTGCGCCTGCGCGCCCCACGAGCCGTACAAGCGTTGATGGCCCTTGCCATCGCGATCGACGCCGAAGATCTCGCCCGTGGCCGTTGCAAAGCGCGTACCGGGAAATTGCGCGCCGGTCATGTAGATCAGGCGTTCATCGGATACCCAGTGAAATTCATCCACCGTCATGCGGTCCGGCATGCGCAGGCCACCGACGATCTTCTTGTCCTTTACCCTGAAGATTGCCAGCGAATACTGGCCGGACTTGCCGACCGAGGCGGCAACGAACTCGCCGTTGGGCGACAGCTCGAGCCCGCCGAGTTCGTCATAACGTGTGAAGTATTCCACTGGCAAGACCGTCGGTGGCGGTGTCGAATCCGCCGGAAGCGCAGTGCAATTAACCCCCAGACAACCCAGCAGCAGCGCTGCAAAAGCCAGCCTTGAGCCCACTGATCGTGCTCCCCTGGATGCATTCTTGTGCCCACGGTTGTACTCGTGTCCGCCAATTACCGTCAACGACACGAGGCTCGAACTGAGCAGCAATTCCGTCGCCAGACGCGCATCGAGCAGCCGGCTTCATAGTCCTTCGACTCGAAGGGGAGCGGTCGACTGAGCGATTCGACATGCCGACAGAGATGCACCGCCGTGTGAAAGCGGGCGTCTCACCCAACCTGGCAAAACGGGCAGTGGCGGTCGGCGATTCAGTCCCGCCCAGCGGGCCTTACCCTGTCAAGCAACGGGTCTTCGGGTAGAATCCCGCTGCCTCACCAGGCGCCGCCCGGGAAAGCCTTCCGATACCGGGCTGACATGGAGCGTCGACAATGCACGTAAGTGGTTGATTGCCGGCTTAGCACAGTTGGTAGTGCACCTGATTTGTAATCAGGGGGTCGGGGGTTCGAGTCCCTCAGCCGGCACCGATTCTCAACCGCTGACCGGGGCCGGGCAGGCGCGCAGTTCCAGCCGCATGATTTTTCCAGGGCCACCCTGGAACAGGCTGGTGTCGATCTTCTGGCCGGGCTCGGCCAGATCGGCATCGATCCAGTACACGGTGCCGGCGCGCTTGCGGTCGTTGATGCGCGGTGAGAATCCCAGCGCGCGAATTTCCTCTGCCCGGCGCTGCGCGCGCTGATAGTCGGAGAACACGCCCAGCGACAGGACATTCGCCGGGTCGGAGCCCGGCATCAGGTACACATCGGTGATGCCGGCGTCGAGCAGCGTCTTGAGCGCTTTCTCTGCGGCTTCGCGCGATTCTAAATCCTGGACACTCACCCAGTAGCCGACCCACAGCTCGCCCTGTTCCAGGCGCTGGCGCGGAGTGAAGCCTGCAGCTTTCAACGCAGCCTGAGCCTGCGCTGCATCCGCGAGCTCTGCGAATGGGCCGACGCTGGTGCATGAAAACGAATCAGCGGCCGCGATCGTCGGAGCCGGCGCCGCGTCACTCAACGGAGCCACCTGCGGCGGCTGAACATCTTTGATTTGCGCCGGGTCCGGCGTTGACGTCACTTCGCGTGCGAGCACGATGCGCGGCGGCGGCGTTGCCACCGCCGCCGTATCACGATCCAGGGCGCTGACATGCACGTCGATCAGCTGCGACCAGCTGAAGAACAGCACATTCGCCAGAATCAGGATCAGGCACAGCGTACGCATGAATCCGCCGTTACTTGCCGCCCTGGCCCCAGTACGCCGCGATGTTGGCGATCTCGGCCGACGACAGTTCGATCTTCTTCTTGTGCTTCACCTTGCCGGCCACGATGTCGGCGATCAGTGCTTCGAGCGACGCCGCGCTCTCGCCTTCCCAGTCGTCGGCCTCATGGCATTCCACACACTTCGCCTGCGCCGCCACCTTGCCGGCCGCAACATCGGCAGCACCGCTGGCAGCCGCCCAGGACAGGGCCACGGCGACGACAATCGCTTCCTTCAACATACATCCCCTCCCGACGGCAGCGGCCCGGCAAAACCCCGGCGATGATACACGAGCCATCGGCCCGCGCCCGCAAACGGCCGTACTGCGCCCAGGCCGTTTTTCCCAGGCGTTTCTGCGGCATTCCCTGAACGATTTCGCTGCGCGCTGCATGAATGTTATCGCGCACAGCCCGATGATCCAGGCCGCGGCAGCCATTACAGTTGCATCCGTAACTTCTTCATCCCAGGAGCTTTCCATGTCTTACAAGGTGGCGGTGCTGATCGGCAGCCTGCGGCGCGACTCTTTCAGCCGGAAAACGGCCCACGCGATCGCGGCGCTGGCGCCTGCGAATCTGCAATTCGAGCAGATCCCGATCGGCGAGCTGCCGCTCTACAACCAGGACCTGGAAACGCAGACGCCGCCAGCTGCGTGGGTCGAGTTCCGCCGCAAGGTCGCAGCCGCGGATGCGGTGCTGTTCATCACGCCCGAGTACAACCGCTCGGTTCCGGCGGTACTGAAGAATGCGATCGACGTGGGCTCGCGCCCGTACGGCCAGAGCGTTTTCGACGGCAAGCCGGGCGCCGTGGTCAGCGTCTCCATCGGCGCCATCGGCGGCTTCGGTGCGAATCATCACCTGCGTCAGTCGCTGGCGTTCCTGAACGTCCCGGTGTTGCAGCAGGAGGCCTATATCGGCAACGCGGGCAGCCTCTTCGACGAGGAAGGCCGGCTGCAGAACGAAGGCACGGGTAAATTCCTGCAGACCTTTGCCACGGCGTTCGGCAAGTGGATCGAGACGATCAAGCGATAATCAATGACGGCCCCTCTTCTCGAAGAAGAGGGGCCGTCTCATCAGTCCGCCAGGCAACTATTCGCTGCCGCGAGGTCCAGCCGCGCAAAGCCTTGCTGCGTGCCTGCGTTCAGGCAACGGTTCGGACCAGCAGTCGTCGAACAACGAACCTGCACGTCGCGAAACTCACGGCTGCCGCGACGCATGCACCGGACCGAATAAGTCGCGATTCCATCCTGTGCTGACGGCTTGTCCTGGTCGCGCAGATACCAGGTCTCCCCCGACATCGATGCAACCGACAGGACGCGTCGGCGGCATTCTTCGCTGACACCATCGCGGCAATAGCGCTCTTCGCAGGCCGGCAGCGAACCGGCATCGCAGGACTTCTCCAGCTGCTGCTCTTTCATACGCAGCTGATTGGGGCCGCCGCCCTTGGTCCAACGCATGCAGGCCGCCTGGTCGCCCGCATTGCACCGATCCAGCAACTCGCTCAGCTCCTTCGCCGATTTAGGCGGCACGCTGGCAGCCTTTGCTGCGGACGGCCGCCTGCCCGATGTAATGCCCTTGAGCAGCTTCGCGTCCGGCCCGCATTTCTTGTCCGAGTAGACGCGCGTGCCATCCGGCGCGGTGCAACTGTAGATCTGGGCCTGGGTCGACGCATGGAACAGCATGCCTGCGATCAACGCCAGGCCCATGCTCCAACCTCTCTTCCAGTCCACCAATCCGATTCCCCCGAAAGCGCTCGCACGCCGATGGATTCTAATTGCCACATTTGCGGCTCGCATCGCATGAGATATGCGACGACGCCACATCGCAGCGGCTAATGTAGCAACCGCTCCTACGTGCTGTCAGTTCTCGCTGTGAATGCAACTGCACGTCGCGCACAGCGCTATCATCTCCCGCTCGCAGGAGACGCCATGAAACCCCGTATCACGCTCATCACGCTCGGTGTGGACGACCTCGACCGGTCGGTCCGGTTCTACCGCGACGGCCTGGGCCTGGCCACCGATGGCATCGTCGGCGGGCAGTTCGAGCATGGCGCAGTCGCCTTTTTCGATTTGCACGGCGGGCTGCGCCTGGCGCTGTGGCCGCGGCGCAGTCTTTCACACGACTCGTGGCTGGCGGTGGGGCCGCCGAGCGCGACCGAGTTCTGCCTTGCGCACAACGTGGCTTCGAAAGCCGAGGTCGACGCTGTCATGACCCAGGCACGCGCCGCGGGCGCCACCATCGTGAAACCGGCACAAGACACGTTCTGGGGCGGCTACGCCGGTTATTTCCAGGACCCGGACCAGCACTTGTGGGAAGTGGCCTGGAATCCGCAGATGGTACCGGCCGCCGAATAGGACTCCGCTTTCAGCGACGCGACTCGTCGCGAAACACTGCGGCCGAGACACTGCAAACGCGGGCTCTTGCGCACTCCTCACCGGGGCGGCAAAGCCACGATCATGAACTCGACGTCCCGGTTCTTTTCGTTGCGAGTGTCCTGCGGCGTCACGATAGGTAGATCGCGCTCCGGCAACTCCGCGATGAATACGCGCGTGGCTGCGATACCGCCTTCATTCGTAAGCGCGCGATAGACAGCGGCCACTCGCTCCCGCGCCAGTCGTTCATTCACAGCGGGACCGCCACTTGTATCGGTATGCGCGAGCAGCAGCACACCTGCTCCTGCTTCGCGACGCAGAAAATTGCGGGCGGCATTGATCGCTTCCCAACCTTTCGGGGTGAGCTTGGACTGCGCGTGCTCGAAAGACACCGGCTCCAGATGTGCAACCGCAGGCGACGCCGGCGCAGCGCCGCTCTCATCGATGATGATCGCGCCCGGTTTGCCTGCGGCTTCGGCTTTCGGCGGATTCGCCGCCCAGGCAAAGACGCTGATGGCGAGCACGATGATGGCACCGAGCCCGATGATCCAGCGAAAGCCGCGCGTGATCCGATAGTGCAGCACCGTGTACGAAGCCCAATACAGCACGACGAAGGTGCTGTTGCGGTAGTTCTGCCAGACAGTGTGCTTGCCCTGATCGCTCTGATTCCTGGCCCAGTCGTTCCAGGCGTTCTCGCGCAGTGCTTCCAGCTGGTCGAACTGCGTCAGCTGCGTCTTGCCCTGCGGCAGCAGGTCCTTGTGCTGGCGGGTGAATTCGACCCTGAGCGCATTGATCTCGCGACGCGCGGCGCGCCCCTTGATCTCGTCTTCGACTTTGAACTGGGCACGCAGGTAGCGGGGATAGATCACATCCGGCCGCAGCATGCGCAGCAACACGATCCATGCGATGAACAGGCAGAGCACCGCGACGAACAATCCGACGGTGGCGCCGATGAAGCGAGGGCTGGCCTTGTCCAGACTGCCGTAGCCGGTGAACGGCGTGCCTGCCAGGATCAGCGCCGCCAATCCAGCGAAGCTGCCGGCGAGCCACTTGACGTTGTCGCGCAACGTCGCCTTCGCGTTTGCGTAGCGGTCCGTCCCCTCCTCCATGCGCCTCTCCTAGGTCCTGCTCTTGTCGTCCTGTAGCAGCAGCCGGATGTAGCGCAACCGCAGATCCGGCCGATCCAGCAGAGCGTTGAAGGTTTTCATCTCGAAGCCGTGACGCCATTGCGCCAGGCTCAGCGTCAGATCCAGGGCGAGCGGCGCCTGGCGACGGGTGGGCCCCAGCAGGGCGATGGCCGGCTGCAGCCGGCTCACGATCCTGCCCGGCTGCAGATCTTCGAGACTGCGACAGTCGATCTCGAAATGCATGAGATTGTGCGAGAAAGGCTCCCACTCGCGCGCCTCGCGTCCGATCTCGTCACCGATCGGTTTGATCACCGTGACCACCGGACCGATGAGCGGCTCCGGCAGCGTGCCGATCTCCGGATCGTCCTCGTCGGGCGGCCGCGGCGGGTGCCTGGGCTGAGGCTGTGGCTTGGGGTCGGGCGGTGGTGGTGCCGGTGAGGTCGTGCCGCTGCCTTGGTGCGCCTCGAAGCCGGGTGACGCGACGAAGCCGCGTTGCAGCTCGATGGTTTCCTCGCCATCGCTGATGACGAGCGTCCCGCGCTGCGTCAGGGTCATCTTCATGCTCATCGTGAGGTCCCCATCATCCAGCTGAACGACACTCAGACTCGAGCGAAGCCAGCGGTAGCGTAAGGGAATTCACTGCAACGCTCCAGAGCCTGGACTACCGCAGCACCGCATTCGACCCGCTCCGTGCAAGTTCGGATGGGCGCCCGCCCGGCTCTCGATGCAAAGTCAACGCAACCGGACCCATCACAGGACCCCGGCCATGCACCCGCTCGTTCTGCGCTGCGGCGGATTCGGCGAGATCGTGCTGCTGACAGCACTGCTGGATCAGCTGCATGCGCGCTTCGGCGAACCGGTGGACGTGGTCTCCTCCGGATCTTGGACCGCACCTTTGCTGAGCGGGCAGCCGGCAGTGGGCCATGTCTTCGTCATGCGGTCGCGCAAGATGCCGTACTCGCTGAGTACACGGAAGCAGCACCTGGTCCGATGGCTGCGAGATCGAGGCGCCGGCCCGACCTGGTTCGGTGACTCCACCGATACGGCGCGCGATCTGCTCAAACGCGGCGGCATTCCCGATGATCATGTGTGCGATGTAGCCTCGATGCCGTCGGTCGAAGGCGAGCACTTCGTCGAGCGCTGGATTCGCTTCGCAGACCTCACGCCGGCCGCTTTCGAAGGAAGGCTGCCGCCGTCGTGCGCTCATGTTCCCAGCGCGGCGAAACTGCGGGTCAGTACGCAAGCGCAGGCAGCGCTGGATGAGTGGCTGAAGCAACGTGGCCTCGGCGACCAGCCGCTGCTGGCGATTCAACCCGGCAACAGGCGCAACACCCGCGGCTGGTTCCGACAGCGCCCGACCAACACCAAGTACTGGCCAGAGGGCAGCTGGGCTCAGGTGATCCGCGCAATGCACGACCTGAATCCGGATCATGCGATCGTGCTGCTTGGAGTGCGCAAGGAATATGGATTGAACGCCGATATCGCCCGCTTCGCGGGCATTCAGGGCGTCTACAACGTCGCCGGCGATTTACCTGTGAGCCGGCTGCTGCCGTTGCTGCAGCGGGCGACCGGAATGATTTCGGTCGACACCGGTCCGGCCCATGCCGCCGCCGCGCTTGGCTGCCCGACACTGGCGCTGTTCGGCAAAGCCGATCCGCGCTTGTATCGCCCGGGCGGCGTAGTCACGCCCGCCGCGGTGCTCACCGGCGAACTGGACGGCGAAACGACCATGCTCGGCATCACGCCTGAGTCGGTGATTACGGCGTGGACGCAGCTTCGTACCCGTTGCGACCGGCTCGGGTACACCGCACGCCGGACGGCCGTGCGATACAACTGATCTAGCCTTCCTGCCGAAGACCCGCTGCGTCGATCTTGCCCAACAGCCATTGCAGCCCGGCCAGGTGCTGCTGATCGTGACTGCACAGATAGTGCAGCAGACTCTTGAGCGTGAGTGGGCCGTAGTCTTCGAAGAAGGCGGTGCGGGCGAACTGCTCAGCACTGAGCTCCGAAATCATGTCCAGTGTCTTGCGACGAGCCTCGGCAAAGGAAGCGAGGACCTCGACCGCGTTGGCACTGCCGTACGCGCGCTCGGCCGCGAGCGCATCACCGTTGATGGATGCGAGCGTCGGATACGACTCCTGCAAGGTGCGGCGCAGGCGCACGTGATAGCCATCGACCTCGATATCCCGGACATGGCAGATCTGCTCGATGGCCGTGTAGTGCTCGCTGGGAATCCCTTCCCACGAAGGCGGCGTCCAGTGGCGGTAGGCGGCGGGAACGGCAAGGTAATGCGCTTCGAGCTGGCGGGGGAACTCCGCCAGCGCAGCCAAAGTAATGGAGTTCACGAGAGCGTCCTGAGGCGAAGGCCGATGCGCCTACGATTCTGTCGTCAGGTCCTCAAGTCAATCCCGCGCCGTCGATTCTCAGCGTATCGGCGTGGCTACCGGCGGCGGATTACGCTCGGCGAACTGGCCGTTCCAGTACGGATAGTAGGGATACGGCGGCGTCACCGCGCTTGCGGCATCGAGCTTCGCCACTTGCGCTGGCGACAGCGTCCAGCCAACGGCGCCCAGATTGTCTCTGAGCTGTTCCTCGTTGCGTGCGCCGATGAGTACGGTCGATACAGTAGGACGTTGCAGCAGCCAGTTCAGTGCTACCTGCGGAATGGTCTTGCCGGTTTGCGTTGCGACCTCATCGAGCGCATCGACGACGCGGTACAGGCGTTCCGGATCGGTCGGCGGCGCAAACTGCGCCGTTTCGTGCAGCCGGCTCGACGCTGGCAGCGGGCGGTCGCGCCGGATCTTCCCGGTCAGTCGCCCCCAGCCCAATGGGCTCCATACGATCGCGCCAACGCCCTGATCCAGTCCCAGCGGCATCAGTTCCCATTCGTAGTCGCGGCCGATCAGCGAGTAGTACGTCTGATTGGCGACGTAGCGCGCATAGCCGTAACGATCTGCGGCAGCGAGCGACTTCATCAGCTGCCAGCCGGAGAAATTGGATACGCCGATGTAGCGCACCTTGCCGGCGCGCACCAGGTCATCGAGCGTGGACATGACACTCTCCACCGGCGTCTGGGCATCGAAATGATGCAACTGCAGCAGATCGATGTAGTCCGTCCCCAGCCGAGCCAGCGCTGCATCCGTGGCGCGCACCAGATGATGCCGTGAGGCACCGACGTCGTTCGGCCCCTCGCCCGCCCGCAGAGTGATCTTGGTGGAGAGAATGACTGCGTCGCGACGACCCTTGATCGCCTCGCCCAGAATCTGCTCCGACGCGCCGTCGGAATACACATCGGCGGTGTCGAACAGATTCAGGCCCGCTTCCAGGCAGATATCGACCAGCCGCCGCGCTTCCGTCACGTCCGTCCGGCCCCAGGCGCTGAACAGCGGCCCCTTGCCACCGAAAGTCCCCGCACCAAAACCGAGGGCCGGGACCTTGAAGCCGGATGCGCCGAGAAATCGATAGTCCATGGGTCACCTTTCCGGGAGATTGCGTTGAGTGACACCCAGCCTACGGCGCGAGCGGCCGGGTGAGGACTAGCGAAATGCGAAGGCAGTCTCTGCGATCGGTTGAGAATCGCCACAGTCCGCGTCTCACGGATGTCCCGTCTTGACGCTGCTGGATCGGACGACGGAAATGGGCGACACGCTCAATGCGTGTGCCGGACGCTCCACCATGAAACGAAAGCGTCTTCCGGCCCACTCACTGACCGCTGCAGAGAAGTCCCACCATTGCAGACCATCGGCAGGAGCAAACCATGACTGATACGACCCGACGCGAAACCCTTGGCCTTCTCGGCGCAGGCGCCGCCGGAGCGCTGCTGCCGGGCCTGGCCGCAGCACAAACCACGAACGATCCGGCAAGCGCGGTACGCAGCTCCCTGATCGGCGGGCGGCAGCCCAAACCGCTCGCATTCGACCCGGCGAAGCTCAACGGCTTGTCCGAAAAACTGATCCGCTCCCACTGGGAGAACAACTACGTCGGCTCGGTGCGCACGCTCAATCTGATTGCGGAACGGCTGGCCGGGGCCATGCGCGACCCCGAGTTCCCGGCAATCGTCTATGGGGGATTGAAGCGCGAAGAACTGCATCGCGTCGGCTCGGTCATCCTGCACGAGCATTACTTCGACAATCTCGGTGGCGACGGCAAACCGGCCGGTGCCGTGCTCGACGCCATCAACAAGGCCTACGGCAGTCACGACGCCTGGGAAGCCGAGTTCCGGCGCACCGCGATGTCACTGGCCGGCGGATCGGGCTGGTGCGTTCTCACCTATAACGTCTACACACAGGAACTGCGCAACCAGTGGGCCTGGGATCACATGCACGGCGCTGTCAGTGGGCTGCCGCTGGTAGTGCTGGACATGTACGAGCATTCCTATCACATGGACTATGGGAGCGCCGCAGCCAAGTACGTCGATGCCTTCATGCGCAACCTGAAGTGGGAAGAGATCGATCGGCGCTTCGCCTCACGGGGTCATGCATGACCGCCGCGCGACGGATTGAGGCGACAGACAATGCCCAGACGGTTGCTCGAGCCGCCGCCAAAGGCGGCGCTCGGGCGCTGGGCGATCATTCCGATGCGGTCGTCGCCGACGCCAGGCGCGCCAGGCCTTGCAGCACCAGATCCGGAATCAGTTCGTATTGCTGATGGATCAGGCGGCCGATGATGGGCGCGAAACCGCCGGTCAGGATGAGCGACGGAGCTTCGCCTGCCTCCGCCTGCATCGAAGCCACGGCGCGCTCGATCAGCGCTGCGAGCGCGTGCGACGATCCTTGATGAATGGCACCGAGCGTATTGTCCGCAAACAGCGCATCGCTGGTATTCCCCTGCTCCGCCTTGCGCGCGATGTCGCTGGTGTTGCGCAGCAGGCTGGCAACCATCAGGTCAGGCCCCGGCGTGATCACTCCGCCGAGATGCTGTCCCTTCGCATCGACGCCGTCGACGGTCATGGCGGTGCCGATACCGACGATGCAGGTAAGTCGCTTTTTGAGATGGTGAGCGGCAATCACGCCGAGCCAGCGATCCACGCCAAGATTGGCGGGCTCCGGATAGGCGTTTCGAACACCACACGCCGCAGCGGTGGTGCTGGCAAACTCGACCTCGATGCCCCAGCGCTGGCGGATGGAATCACGCACGACCGCGGCAATGCGCGTGCCGCCGACATTGCTGACGAGAACGCGGTCCGGTCGTTCGCTGGGCTCCAGGACAGCAGCACTGAATTTCGCCTCGTCCCAATCCGAATAGACCTGGGCGGACTGCACGCTGACGCCCCGCGCATCGAGCGTCGCCCACTTCATACGCGTGTTGCCGATGTCGAATAGAAGGTTCACTTACCTGGCCCGCAGACTTACTTCGCCCGAAACGAAACGGCGCAGCTGCCCGTCGACGTCCACCAGCAGCGCGCCATCGACCTCGACGCCCTGAGCCGTGCCGACGATGGTCTCGGCGCCATTGATGACCTTCACCGGCGCGTGCGCCAGCGTATCGAGCTGCCGCCACTCATCCACGAATGGCTCGAAGCCGCGCATGGCGAACTCCTGCAGCAACTCGATGATTTCTTCCGTCAGTACGCCAGCCAGCGCGCTGCGCGTCGGCGCCCGGTCGCGCAGAATCTCGTGAACGTCGGCAATCAGCGCCGCCTGCTGCTCCGCCAGCGCCAGCCGCACCGTGGATGACATCAGCATGTTCAAACCGATGCCGATCACCACCTGCGACGGCCCGCCGGATTCGCCGCGCATCTCGATCAGAATCCCGCCCAGCTTGCGACCCTGCCAGATCAGGTCATTGGGCCATTTCAGGCCGACACCCTCGGCGCCGAAACGGCGCAGCGCTTTGACGACGGCGACGCCCACGGCCAGGCTCAACGCGGAGAAAGTCGGCGGCGCTTCCTGGAACTGCCAGCCGATGGACATGCAGATGCCGCTGCCGAACGGCGCAATCCAGCTGCGACCGCGCCGGCCGCGTCCGGCATTCTGCAGCTCCGCGATGCACAGCTGCGCATGTCCGGGAGTCAGGTCGATGTTGTCGTAAACGTAGCGGTTGGTCGAATCGACGCTGAGCAGGACATCGACACGATCCAGCAATGACTGCGCGGCTGGCGACATCGCGCCGAGCAGCGCTTCCTTGGTGAGCAGATCCACCGCGCGTGGCAGCCGGTAACCCTGGCGAGCCACCGACTCGATCTCGATCCCCAGGCCACGCAAGGTGCGGACCAGCTTCCATACGCCGCCGCGCGAGATGCGCAGGCGCTTCGCCAGGCGCTCGCCCGAATGGAACGCACCATTGGCCAGCAGCGCCAGCAACCGCTGACGCCGTACCTGGGCTTGCGATTTAGGCTTGGCAGGCATCGCTCAGCGCGGACGGAACAGCCAGAGGCGCTGCGCGCGATTCTCGGTGCCGCTGCGGATGCGGTCGATGTTGGCGCGGTGGGTGTAGCAGACGAACAGCAGCATCGCGCAGCCGAACACCAGCAGTGCAGTCGGCGGCTCATCGAATGCGAGCAGCAGGTAAATGGGGAACGCGGCCACCGCCAACATCGTCGCGAGGCTGACGAAGCCCGTCACCATGAGCGTTGCCAGCCACACCACCAGGACCGGCAGCAGCGCGGCCGGCATCAGCCCCGCCAGCACGCCGACCAGCGTCGCCGCGCCCTTGCCGCCCCGGAATCCATACCACACCGGATAGACATGCCCGACCACGACCGCCGCCGCACACGCCACGGCGAGCCACTCGCGATCGACGGCCGGATCGAGCCCCAGGCCAGGGATACGCAACGCCGGCAACAGCGCCGCCGCCACCCAGCCCTTGCCGATGTCGATCGCCATGACCCAGAACGCGAAGCCGTAGCCTTGCGTGCGCAGCGCATTGGTGCCGCCGGCATTGCCGCTGCCCATGGTGCGGATGTCGACGCCGCCGCGCAGCTGTCCGACGATGAGGCTGCCGATCAATGCGCCCAGCAGGTAAGCAAGCAGGGTTTTGAAGCCGAGTTCGAGCATGCCGGAATTGTCCAGTATTCGGCGCAAGCAGGACAAGGAGCAGCGCTCCTTCAGCTGCGTGGCAGATGCACCTCGGCAATCATGCAACGCACGCTGCCGCCGCCCAACCGCTCGATGGTGGGAATGGCATGGCTGACGATCGCACCGGCGGCGTCTTCGAGGGCGGCACGTTGATCCACGGCGAGCGAGGCAAGCGCGGCACTCGACATGGCAATCACCGACCCGCCATCCGCCGTGCGCAGCTCCAGCATGTTGCCGGCGAACTGGTGCATCTGGTCGAAGCTCAGCTCGACCACGGTGCGGCCGCTGGTACGCAGCAGGTCGATCACTGCCTCGCGCCGGCCCGCCTCGATGCATTCGCTGCAGATGGCCGCGAACCGCGTACCCACCGACATGAGCACGTTGGTGTGATAGATCGCCGTGCCGCCAGCATCGAAGGCCTCGAAGGCGGCAATCTCGTAATCCAGGCGTTGCGCGAACTCGCCGAGCACGTCCATATCCGTGCGCGGCGACAGGCAGGCGTAGGCGATGCGGTTGATGCGGTCGAGCACCAGGCTGCCGGTGCCTTCGAGGAATTTCTCCTGCGCCTCGCGATGCGTCAGGTCGATGGTGCGGGCGATATGGAACCCGTGCCGCGCATGTAGCGCTTCGAGGAGATCGAGGCGGCGCTCCAGGCGCCGATTCGGCGCCAGCATCGGATACAGCACCACGGTACCGTCGGCGTGAAAACTCACCCAGTTGTTGGGGAAGATGGAATCCGGCGTGTGGGGCTCGGCCGTGTCATCGAATACATGGACCTGCACTCCCGCCTGCTGCAATGCCTGGGCAAGCCCATCGAATTCAGCGCGCGCGATACTTTGCACAGCCTCGTCGGAGGCGGCGTTCTCGAGCTGCTGAAAACGGTTGGAAGCCGCAGTCTGAACGTTTCCGGCGAAGCGCACTGGCCGGATCATCAGCACGTCAGAGGCGGTCTGTTTCTCGGTCATCGCGGCGCGCGTTTGCGACTGCAGGGGGTCGGAGTATAGCCAGCGCGCCACCTCCCGACTTGCGGGCTACTGTGAAGGCTTCTAGACTCCATACCAGACATTTGTCTGGTATTTTTTCTCATGCCGCCCCTGAGCCCTAAGCAATTGGAAGTATTGGCTTTTATCCAGCGCTTCATGGAGACGCATGCGCTCCCGCCGACACGCGGCGAGATCGCCTTGGGACTGGGCCTGCGCAATCGCCAAGGCATCGATCAGCACTTGCGGGCACTGGAGACCAAGGGCGCCATCGAGCTGCAACCGGGCATCTCGCGCGGAATCCGGATTCGTGAATCCGCTGCGCTGGCGCTGGTCGGTGCTCCCACCAATGACGAACGTGAAGCGAGCGGCTTGCCGCTGCTCGGCCGCATCGCTGCCGGTTCGCCCATCCTGGCGCAGGGCAATATCGAGGACCGCATCCAGGTCGACCCGGCACTGTTTCGTCCGCACGCGGATTTCGTGCTGCGTGTGCGTGGCGACAGCATGAAAGATGCCGACATCCTGGATCGCGACCTGCTGGCGGTGCACCAGACCACTCAGGCTCGCCAGGGCCAGATCGTGGTGGCGCGCATCGGCGATGAAGCCACGGTGAAGTATTACCACCGGCAAGGTCACCGGGTGCGGCTGGAACCGGCGAATGCCGCCTACTCGCCGATTGAGATCGACCTGCGCAAGCAGGAGCTCACGATCGAAGGCTTGGCCGTGGGCGTGATCCGCACAGCGCTGTCGCGCAGCCGATGAACCCCTATGAACCGGCAGCGAAGCACCGAACAGCTGGCGCAGCTCGAGCGACTGACGCGGCTGTGCAATCTCAATCGCGAGGGCGTCGCGCCCGCCGCAGTCGAGGCCAGTGGCTTTGCCGAGCTCGATGCCGCCCTGCCGGGCGGCGGCTGGCAAAGCGGCACCATCGTCGAGCTGATGCCGACCGAAATCGGCATCGGCGAATTGCGATTGCTGATGCCCGCGCTGGCGCGCATCACCCAGGCGGGACGCTACATCGCATTGATCTCTCCGCCCTGGATTCCGTTTGCTCCGGCGCTGGCGCAGCATGCAGTCCGGCTGGAGCGGCTGGTCGTCGTTCACGCACAGGGCGCCACGGATACGCTCTGGGCTTTCGAACAGACCTTGCGCTGCAAATCTTTCGGCGCCGTGCTGGCCTGGCCGGCAGCGGTTCAGGACCGCGAAGTGCGGCGCCTGCAGCTTGCCGCCGAGGCAGGTCGCAGCACCGGCTTTCTATATCGGCCCGCTACAGCAGCGCATGAGTCTTCGCCCGCCGCGATGCGTCTGCGGCTGCACGCGGACTCGCAAGGCGGCCTGAATCTGGAAATCCTCAAGTGCCGCGGCGGGCGCAGCGGTTTTTCAGTGCAGGTGCGATCGCAAGACGAGTGGCGCAACTCCCAGGCGATGGCTCCTGAAAATGCTCCCGAACTCACGCATGCCGGCTAGCGCCAAACGCGCTCGTTCGACCTACGTTATCGGCCAATCCATCCACCCGATCCATCCATCTCGACGCCGGCAGCTGCGAGTCACTCACCCAGGCCACACGGCATCGCCCTCTTTCGCTCATGCTCTGGCTCTGCATCAGTCTGCCGCAATTGCCGCTGGAGGCTCTCCACACGGGAAACGATGACACCGTTGTCGTCGTAACCGCGTGCGAAGGCAGCACACGCTGGGTCATCTGCTGCAGTCCCGCGGCGGAACGAATGAACCTGCAAGCACCGATGAACTACACCATCGCGCTTGCGGTTCACCCTCAGCTCACCATGCTCAACCGCAAGCTACGTGCAGAACAGGCGGCGCTCGAGCGACTGGCAGCCTGGGCCTACCAGTTCAGCAGCACGGTCATTCTGGGCGAGATCCAGGAAGAGTTGCGGCTATCGCGCACCGCCTGCCTGTGGCTTGAAATAGGCGCGAGCCTCACCTTGTTCGGCGGCTTCCGCAGCTTCATCGAAGCGCTCGAAGCGCAATTGCGGGAGTTGCATTACACCTATCAGCTCGGCATCGGACCGACGCTCGAAGGCGCCTCCCTGCTCGCCCGTGCGGGAATCCGACTCGCCATACACACGCCTCACGCACTGTTTACGCGTATCCGTTCCCTGCCGATCGGCAAATTGGCGCTTGCACCCGAAATCACCAGTCAGCTCCACATCGCCGGCGTGCGTAGCATCGGCTCACTGCTCGAACTGCCGCGTGCTGCCGCGGCCAAGCGCTTCGGGCCAGAGATCAGCGGGTTCCTCGACCGGCTGATGGGCGAAGCGGCCGATCCGCGACCGGCGTTCCGGCTGCCGGAAAAATACGCGGCTCACTACGAATTCGAGTTCGAGGTCAAAAGCACCGAAGCACTGCTGTTTCCGCTGCGACGCATGGTGCACGAATTCGCCGGCTACCTGCGGGCCCGCGATACCGGGGTCCAACGTTTCACCGTAGTCTTCGGCCATCGGCAGGCCGCAGCAACGGAAATCCGCATCGGCGTTTCGACGCCGGAAAGGAACATGGAGCGGCTGTTCTCGTTGGTGCGCGAGCGATTGGAACGCACGGAATTACCCGCCCCCACCGTGTCGTTGAGCGTCCGCGCCGATGAATTCGCCACGCCCACGGCGCTACAGACGGATCTGCTGAGCCGCGCACAGCAGCAAACCGAGGAGTTATCGCACACCATCGACCGGCTGGCCGCGCGCCTGGGCGATGAGAATGTGTACGGCCTGAAGCTCATGGCCGAACATCGACCCGAGACCAGCTGGCAGTCCTGCGCGGTAGCGGAAAAGCCGGCAAACCTGCGTTTTCCGGGCCGTCCGTTGTGGCTGCTGCCTGAACCGCGCCCCCTGCAAATCTCCGCGCCCCGCCTCGCTTCCGGTCCCGAACGCATCGAAACAGGTTGGTGGGAAAGCGCAGACGTACAGCGCGATTACTACGTCGTGCACATGAGCAACGGGCCGGATCTGTGGGTCTTCCACGATCTGAGCAATTCCAATTGGTATCTGCACGGGTTCTGGTCATGATCGCCTACGCGGAACTGCATTGCGTCAGCAATTTCACGTTTCTGCGCGGAGCGTCGCATCCGTTCGAGTTGGTCCTCCAGGCTCGTGAGCTGGGATATGGCGCGCTTGCATTGACCGACGAATGCTCGATGGCAGGTGTCGTACGCGCCCACGAAGCAGCGAAGAAATACGGACTGAAGCTCATCGTCGGCTCCGAATTTCATACCGCGGACGACCTGCACATCGTATTGCTCGCACCGACACAGAAGGCCTATGCGCAGATCTGCGGACTGATCACTACCGGGCGCCGCCGATCCGAGAAAGGCAGTTACAAGCTGTCGCGCACGGACTTCGAGGGAGACGCTCTGAATGAGTGTCTGGCTCTGTGGCTTCCTGGCATGCAACCGAGACTTTCGTTGGCCGGCTGGGTGCGCGACCTGTTTCCGCAGCGCTGCTGGATTGCCGTGGAACTGCATCGTCAGCCAGACGATGCACGACATCTCGCGCAACTGCGGCAACTAGGCGAGTCGCTGGGTATTCCTCTCGTCGCGGCTGGCGACGTGCACATGCATACGAGAGAGCGACGACCTCTACAGGACACGCTCACCGCCATTCGCCACAAGTGCACCATCGCACAGGCCGGACACCGGTTGTTCCCGAACGGCGAACGCCATCTGCGCACGCTGGACGAGCTGGTGACGGTGTATCCGCGAAATCTGCTGGAAGAATCGGTTCGAATCGCCGAGCGCTGCCAGTTCTCTCTACGCAGCCTGAAGTACCGGTATCCACGCGAGCTTGTGCCCGAAGGCGTAACGGCAACTCAGCATTTGCGCGCACTCACGGAGGCAGGACTGCGACGACGCTGGCCACGAGGCGTATCAGCTAAAAATCGTGAAACGATAGAGAAGGAGCTCTCTCTCATCGCCGAGATGCAGTACGAGCACTTCTTCCTTACGGTCCATGAAATCGTCGAGTACGCACGTCAGTTGAAACCGCCGATCCTGTGCCAGGGTCGTGGCTCCGCGGCCAATTCCTTGGTCTGCTACGCGCTCGGAATCACGGAAGTCAGCCCCGACAATGCGAACCTGCTGTTCGAACGCTTCCTGAGCAAGGAACGCGGCGAGCCGCCGGACATCGACGTCGACTTCGAGCACGAGCGGCGCGAGGAAGTCATTCAGCACGTCTTCGAGAAATACGGCCGGCATCGCACCGCGCTGGCAGCCACTGTCGTCACGTACAAGGCGCGCAGCGCAATTCGCGATGTCGGCAAGGCGCTGGGCATGGACGCAGATCTGATCGACCGGATCGCCAAATCCCACGTCTGGTGGGACGACGCGGCCACGTTTTGCAAGAGCCTCGCCGAGCTCGGCCTGAGCGTAAGCATCGATATAGCAAAGCGGCTGTGCGCGCTGGTGCTGCCGCTGCAGAATTTTCCGCGTCACCTCTCGCAGCATGTCGGCGGCTTCGTCATCTCCCAGGAACCGATCAGCGAGCTGGTGCCGGTGGAGAACGCCGCGATGGAGGATCGCACCGTCATCCAATGGGACAAGACCGATCTGGAATCGCTGGGGCTGCTCAAGGTGGACGTGCTGGCACTGGGCATGCTCAGCGCCATGCGTCGCACCTTCGATCTGATTGCGCGGACCAGCGGTCGGGAAACCGGCATGGACAAGATCCCGGATGGCGACGATCCGACCTACGACATGATCTGTGCCGCCGACACCATCGGCGTGTTCCAGATCGAGTCCCGCGCGCAAATGAGCATGCTGCCCCGGCTGCAACCGCGCAATTACTACGATCTGGTCGTCGAAGTGGCGATCGTCCGGCCGGGACCGATCAAGGGCGGCATGGTGCATCCGTACCTGGCAGCCCGGAAGCAGCCGAAAGAACAAATCATCTACCCGAGCACTGCACTGATCCCCATCCTGGAAAAAACCTGCGGTGTGCCGATCTTCCAGGAACAGGTAATGCAGATCGCCATCACCGCCGCCGGCTTCACGGCCGGTGAAGCGGACGAGCTACGGCGCGCCATGGGAGCCTGGCAGCGCAGCGGCAACATGCGCGAGTATCGAGACAAGCTCATGAACGGCATGCGCGCGAAGGGCTACAAGGAAGAGTTCGCCGAACGCATCTTCAAACAGATCGAAGGCTTCGGCGACTATGGATTTCCGGAGTCGCACGCCGCCTCCTTTGCTTTGCTCACCTATCAGTCGAGTTATCTGAAGCGACACTATCCGGCGGCTTTCTTTGCCGGCCTGATCAACAGCCAGCCCATGGGGTTCTATCAGCCCTCGCAGTTGCTGGAGCAGGCGAAGCGTCAGGGTGTGGAGATACGGCCGATCGACGTGACCGCAAGCGATTGGGACTGCACGCTTGAGCCGGTGGATGCACAGGGTCCGGATCAGATTGTTCGTCAAAGCTCCGGAAGTGACACCGCCGACGACCATGCAGCCATCGTCGACAACGAAGCCATCGCCTTGAAGACCGCACAGGAAAGGTCGCTAGACTCATCGGCCGCGGGAGCTGTCCCCCGCCACTACGCCATCCGGCTAGGCATGCGGCTAGTACGCAGCCTGCGTCGCCCGGAAGCAGACAGAATTGTCGCGGAACGATCGCTGCGCGCGTTTAACGGGGTCGAAGACTTGTCCGCTCGTGCAAACCTGTCGAAGCGCGCAGCGAAAGCGCTGGCGATGTGCGGCGCCTTCCGATCACTGACGGAGCATCGCAATGCCGCGTTCTGGACTGCGCTGGCGGTCGAACGGCTGCCGGGAATGCTGGCGCAGGTACAGACGCCGGAGGACGCGGTTTCACTCCCGGCTCCTACGGAATGGGAAGAGATCCAGCGCGACTACCGCCAGCTGCGCCTGAGTACCGGCCGGCATCCGCTCGCATTGTTGCGCCCGAGCCTGCGCCGGCTCGGGTTGATCAGGCGCAAGGATCTGAATTCCATCGCGTCAGGCGAGATCGTGCGGGTCGGCGGCCTGGTCACCCACCTGCAGCACCCGCAGACGGCCAAAGGCGTGATCTTCGCCTCGCTGGAGGACGAAACCGGCATCAACAACATCATTTTCTGGCCCGGCGTTTTTGCGGAATACCGGCATCGCATCCTGCAAGCCCGATTGATGCTGGTCGAAGGCGAGCTACAGAGCCAGGAAGGGGTGATCAACGTGGTGGCGCGCAGCGTCGCCGATCTCTCGCACTGGGTGCGGGCGTTGCCGCGCAACTCCAGGGACTTTCACTAGCGTCGCCGGGGCATGCGTACGGCACCGCGCTGCAGGCATCCGTAAGGAACCCGCAGAGCGACAAATCAAACAGGTTGGTTTCTAGAGAGTGCGCAGCAAGCGCGGTCTGCGCCATCGTGTCGCGGCGGGCCGTGCGTCAGCGAACCCGCAGTCAGTTCACCGCGTGGCGGGGATAGGAAATTACTTCAGACTTGATGATGGTGGCCATGTGGCCGGCGGCCATGGCCTTGCGAAGCTTCTTGGTGGCATCGGAGCGCTGCCGGCGGGATTGATTGACAGCTACCTTGGCGATCGAGACGTCAACCATCTGATCCTTGATCATGCGACGCCGTTCGAGTGTGTTCATCTCGTTCCACTCCGCTGCACTGCGATCAAATCAGCCGAGCCAAATGGAAAAAGCCCTGCCGGTCGAAACCGGCAGGGCCTTCCAACATTTAAGAGCCTGGCAGTGACCTACTCTTGCATGCCCGAAGGGCACACTACCATCGGCGCAAAGCATTTTCACTTCCGAGTTCGAGATGGGATCGGGTGGTTCCTGCTCGCTATTGCCGCCAGGCAAACTGGCTCACGTACGCGGTTGACCCTGCAACGAGGTATCAGCCGCACCGGAATTCGAAAGTTGTTTCAACACAGTCACATTCATGAGTATCCGAGCACCCATGCCTTAAGCACTCTTCAAAAGACTGCTCAAGCTTATTGGGTGTTATATGGTCAAGCCTCACGGGCAATTAGTACTGGTTAGCTCAATGCATTACTGCACGTACACACCCAGCCTATCAACGTCGTAGTCTGCGACGGCCCTTTAGGGGAATCGAGTTCCCAGGGAAACCTAATCTTGGGGGGGGCTTCCCGCTTAGATGCTTTCAGCGGTTATCCCGTCCGTATATAGCTACCCGGCAGTGCCACTGGCGTGACAACCGGAACACCAGAGATACGTCCATCCCGGTCCTCTCGTACTAAGGACAGCTCACCCTCAAGTTTCCAACGCCCACGGCAGATAGGGACCGAACTGTCTCACGACGTTCTGAACCCAGCTCGCGTACCACTTTAAATGGCGAACAGCCATACCCTTGGGACCTGCTACAGCCCCAGGATGTGATGAGCCGACATCGAGGTGCCAAACTCCTCCGTCGATGTGGACTCTTGGGAGGAATCAGCCTGTTATCCCCGGAGTACCTTTTGTCCGTTGAGCGATGGCCCTTCCATACAGAACCACCGGATCACTAAGACCGACTTTCGTCCCTGCTCGACTTGTCTGTCTCGCAGTCAAGCACCCTTGTGCCTTTACACTCAATGCGCGATGTCCGACCGCGCTGAGGGTACCTTTGTGCTCCTCCGTTACTCTTTGGGAGGAGACCGCCCCAGTCAAACTACCCACCATACACTGTCCCTGACCCGGATGACGGGCCTAGGTTAGAACTTCAAACAAGCCAGGGTGGTATTTCAAGGACGGCTCCACGAAGACTGGCGTCTCCGCTTCATAGCCTCCCACCTATCCTACACAGGCTTGTTCAAAATTCAGTGCAAAGCTGTAGTAAAGGT